>Ga0302325_10001421_pt1 | contig 61164 bp, 44 predicted proteins | sample Palsa_T0_2_FD_201948 | JGI IMG/M metagenome (GOLD analysis project Ga0302325, IMG submission 201948) | Peat permafrost microbial communities from Stordalen Mire near Abisko, Sweden - Palsa_T0_2 | ecosystem: Environmental > Terrestrial > Soil > Palsa > Peat permafrost | place: Sweden: Abisko...
TACGTGACCAATGACGGAGGCATCTGGGTGGGGGACGCGCCAGGCGGCGGCGCTTACCTCGAAGGACGCTTCGAGACGAAGGGACGACCATGAGCGACTTTTTGCTGGAACTGAGCAAGAACCCCCAGGCCCGCGCGGTGGTCAACGCCCTCGGGCTGCCGATCCCCCTGCCGCAACCGCTGAAGCGCGAGCAAGGGCCGTGGGTCGCACGGCCGCTCGCGGATTCGAGCGTGGCCGTCGGTGCCGCTCCGGGCGCCGAGCTCGTGCCCGTCATCGCCGAGACGCTCGCCAGCGCCGGTGCCGATTCGTACCTCTCGCTGCCCGGCACCCTTGCGGCGGCGTTCGGCGGACCCGGCGAGACGTTCGGCCGCCCGGCGCACGCGCTCGACGCGCTCCCCGCGGGCAAGTCGATCAGCGCCCTGGTCTTCGATGCCACGGGCGTCGCGGACACGGCGGCCCTGCGCAAGGTGTACGAATTCTTCCAGCCCCTCGTGCGCCGCGTGGCGCGCTCCGGACGGCTCGTCGTCGTCGCCCGTACGCAGGACGGCGCGAGCCCGGAAGCGGCGGCGGTGCAGTCCGCGCTCGACGGCTTCGTCCGCAGCATCGCCAAGGAGATCGGGCGCGTCGGCGCGACGGCCAACCTCGTCATCGTGGCGCGCGGGGCCGAGACGCGCGTCGCACCGGTGCTGCGCTTCGTGCTCTCCACGCGGTCGGCGTTCGTCTCGGGGCAGCCGATCACCGTCACCGCGCGTGCGCGCGCGATCAAGGAGCCTGCGCTCGTCCGCAGTCTCGAGAAAAAGATCGCCCTCGTGACAGGCGCCGCGCGCGGCATCGGCGAGGCGACCGCCAAGGCCCTCGCGGCCGAAGGCGCGCACGTCGTGTGCCTCGACCGCCCCGCGGACGACCAGCCCACCAGCCAGCTCGCGCGCTCGCTCGGCGGCACCGCCCTCGGCGTCGACATGGGCGACGAGGACGCGCCCTCGAAGATCGCAGCCGCGCTGCGCGGTCTCGGCGGCGTCGACGTGATCGTCAACAACGCCGGCATCACCCGCGACAAGACCCTGGGCGGCATGAAGCCCGAGCAATGGGACCAGGTGCTCGGGATCAACCTCAATGCCGTCATCAAGACGACCGCCGCGCTCGAGTCGATCCTGCGCGACAACGGCCGAGTCATCTGCCTGTCGTCGATCGCCGGCATCGCCGGCAACGTGGGGCAGACGGCGTACGCGGCGTCCAAAGCGGGCATCGTCGGCTACGTTCGCGCCAACGCAGAGCGCCTCGCCGACCGCGGCATCACCGTCAACGCGATCGCGCCGGGCTTCATCGAGACCCGCATGACGGCCGCCATCCCGATCGCCATCCGCGAGGTCGCGCGGCGACTCAGCGCCCTCGGCCAGGGCGGGCTGCCCGAGGACATCGCGCAGGCCATCACGTTCCTGGCAACGCCGGGGGCACAAGGAATCACCGGGCGCACGCTGCGCGTTTGCGGCGGTGCCTTCGTTGGCGCGTGAGCGCGCGTGAGCGCTCGACAAGCTTGAACACAAGGAGACGGCCATGACGATCGACAAGAAGAACGGGCGACGGGCGGTGATCATCGGCGGCGTGCGCACGCCCTTCGTGAAGGCGTTCACGGACTTCACCAAGATGGATACGATCGCCCTCGGCGTCGCGGCCGTGGCCGGGCTCCTGAAGAAGACGGGGCTCGGCCACAACGACATCGAGCAGATCGTCTGGGGCGGGGTCATCCTGCCGACGACGGCGCCGAACGTGGGGCGCGAGATCGCTCTCGACCTGCGTCTCAACCCGGCGTGCGAGGGCATGACGGTGACACGCGCCTGCGCCTCGGGCCTGCAGGCCATCACGTGCGCGGCGTCGGCGATCGAACGCGGCGACGCCGACGTCGTCGTCGCCGGCGGGAGCGACTCGACGAGCAACGCGCAGATCACTCTGCCGCAAAAGGTGGTGCACGCGATCGCTCCCCTGGCGCTCGGCAAGCCCACCCCGAGCGACTACATCAGCGTCTTGAGCCAGCTCGCGCCGTTCAGCGACGTGCTGCCCAGGCAGCCGAAGATCGCCGAACGCTCCACCGGCGAAGTCATGGGCGAGTCGGCCGAGCGCATGGCCAAGCGCAACGAGATCTCGCGCCAGTCCCAGGACGAGTTCGCGGTGCGCTCGCACCACCGCGCGGCGGCGGCCGTCGCGGCGGGCCGGTTCGACGCCGAGGTGGTCCCGGTCCAGACGCCCGACGGCAAGTGGGTTCACGCCGATGGCCTCATTCGCGCCGATACGAGCGTCGAGCGACTGGCCAAGCTGCGCCCCGTGTTTGCCAAGGACGGGACGCTCACGGCGGGCAACTCGAGCTCCCTTACCGACGGCGCGGCCGCCGTGCTCCTCATGAGCGAAGAGAAGGCCAAGTCGCTCGGCCTCAAGCCGCTCGCGGCGATCACATCGTGGGCCTACACCGGCGTCGACCCGGCGGATCAGCTGCTGATGGGTCCCGCGCTCGCGATGCCCAAGGCGCTCGGTCGCCTCGGATTGAAGCTCTCGGACATGGACCTCGTCGACATGCACGAGGCCTTCGCCGCGCAGGTGCTGAGCGTCCTCAAGATGCTCGGCAGCGCTGCGTTCGCCAAGGCGCGCCTCGGGACGGACAAGGCGGTCGGCGACGTCGACCCCGCCATCTTGAACGTGCACGGCGGATCGCTTGCCCTCGGCCATCCCTTCGGTGGAACGGGCGCGCGCATGGTGACGACGATGGCGAACGAGCTGGCTCTCACCGGAAAGCAGAGGGCCATCCTCGGTCTCTGCGCGGCGGGCGGCCTGGGCGCAGCCGCTGTGCTGGAGCGCGCGGCCTAGTCGTCTCACTCGCACCCGCGCTCACATGCCAAGGCCACGGAAAGGCCGCCGCGGAGAGACCGAGAACGGCCTCTGGTACGCCGGAGGCCCGCCAGGGAAGTTTCCGTCGCAAGCACACATAGGCGGGGGTATCCTTAAGCCTCAGGGTTGTTTCTTGGCAGGGGGCCGGAGGACGCGTTGGAGCGCCGAGACGGACGGAGTACTTCTCCTTCGAGCGCGTCCGAGGCGTCGGCCGCCAAGCCGTTGCGCGTCTTCGATGGTGGGCTGAACGCCACACCCGCAGCGAGCTCACTCGGCCCGTCGCGCACGATCGGTCGCTACGCGCTCTACGCCGAGATCGCATCCGGCGGCATGGCTGCCATCCACATCGGGCGCCTGATGGGGCCTGTGGGTTTCGCGCGCACCGTCGCCATCAAGCGGCTTCACCCGCCCCTGGCCAAGGACCCCGAGTTCGTCGCGATGTTCCTCGACGAGGCGCGCCTCGCAGCGCGGATTCGCCACCCGAACGTCGTGTCGACGCTCGACGTCGTGGCCACGGAGGGGGAGCTCTTCGTCGTGATGGAGTACGTGCAGGGCGAGTCGCTCGCCCGGCTGCTCCGCGCCGTACGCACCAACAACGACCTCGTGCCGCCGCCGGTTGCGGCGTCGATCATCGTGGGGGTCCTGCACGGCCTGCACGCCGCGCACGAGGCCCGCGACGAGCGCGGCGAGCCGCTGCGCATCGTGCACCGCGATGTGTCGCCCCACAACATCCTGGTGGGTACCGACGGCGCCGCGCACCTCATCGACTTCGGCGTCGCCAAGGCGCGCGGCCGAATGCAGGTAACGCAGCAGGGCCAGATCAAGGGCAAGCTCAGTTACATGCCGTCCGAGCAGCTGCTCGGAAACGGCCTCGATCACCGTGCCGATATCTTTGCGGCGACGATCGTGCTCTGGGAGGCGCTCACGGGGCAGCGCCTCTTCCAGGGCGTCGACGATGGCGAGATCTACGCCAAGGTCCTGCTCGGAAACGTCGACCCGCCGAGCAAGCACGCGCCCGGGTTGCCGCCGTCCGTCGATGCGATCGTGCTCAAGGGGCTCGCCCGCGACCGAGAGCAGCGCTTTGCCACGGCGCGCGACATGGCGCTCGCCATCGAGCAGGCGATGCCCCTGGCCCCGCCGTCGCAGGTCGGCTCGTGGGTCGAGGGGCTCGTCGGCGAATCGCTGGCCGAGCGTACCGAACAGATCGCGGACATCGAGCGCGAAGACGTGAGCGATACGGGCACGCCCTCGGCCGCCCTGCTCGCCGTGTCCCCGGGCATTCCACTCTCCGGCTTTCTGCCGCATGACCCGAACAGCAGGCCTCCGAGCGGCACGAGCCGCCGGGCCGCGCGGCCCGACCAGACCGCGCTCACCAAGCCGAACGGCGCCCGCTCCAAGATGACGACGGGCCCAACTTCGCCCATGCACATGCTGTCGCCCGCCGCCGAGCAGGTCGCCGCGAACGGTGCGCCCGACGACTCCCTCGCTGCGGTCTCGGGGTCGCCGCGGCGCCTCTCGACGTGGACGATCGTCGCCATGGCCGCGGCCCTCGTCGCGCTCGGTCTGTTTGGTGCCAATCGGCTGCTCGGCCCCGCGGGCACCTCCACGGCGGGAGCTCCGGATCCGAGAGCCGGCGCAACCATGCGTCCGGCCCCGACGTCGGCCGCGTCGGCGCCAGGGCCCACGTCGAGCGGGTGGATCCCAGTGATGCCCTTGCCAGGCAGCGACAACGATCCGAGCGTGAACGCCGCCGCCCTGCCCGAAGCCACGGGCTCCGCGGGCGGACAAGCGCCTGGGGCAATGCAGATCAAGCGCCCGGGCCCAGGCGCCGCCCTGGCGCCGCGCCCGAGCGCGACGATGCCGGCGAGCGCGAAGCCCGCCGGCTGCGACCCGCCCTTCTATATCGATGCGGATGGAACGAAGAGATACTATCGTCAGTGCGTGAGCCCCTGAGCGGGGCTCCCATGAGCCCTATGCGTTCCTCGGCGCGGTGCCGACGCCTGGCTGTATCCGCGGCAGCAGCCCTCGTGGCGCTGGTGAATGCTGGCCCGTGCCGGGCGCAGCCCGCGGCGGCGAGCGCGGGGGACGGCACCGACGCGGACGCTTGCTTCAACGCAGCCGAAAGGGCGCAGCCGCTGCTGCGACAGAAGCGCTTTCGCGAGGCGAAGGCGGTCCTCGAAGTGTGCGCCCGCGACGTGTGTCCGCGCGCGGCAAAAACCGATTGCCGGCAATGGCTGTCGGAAGCGATCGACGCACAACCGTCCATCCTGATCGTGGCGCACGAGAGCAAAGGGCGCGATGCCCACGACGTTCACGGCGTGCGGGCCACGGTCGACGCGACGTACGTCGTCGAAGAAGCCGACGCGACGCCTCTGATGCTCGATCCCGGCCGCCATCGCATCAAGCTCGAACGCCCCGACGCGCCGCCCATCGAGCAGAGCGTCGACGTGCACGAGGGCGACAAGAACCATGTCGTCGAATTTTATTGGCGCGCCGCAGCAGAGCCGCTGGCGACGCGTCCCGTGCCGACCAGTGTGTACGTGACGCTGGCGATCGCCGGCGGCGCTGGCCTCATTGGCGCTATCTTCGAGGGCGCTGGCCTCGCAAAGCGAGGAGCGCTCAATAGCTCGTGCCGGCCGACCAGCACATGCCCATCGAACGAGGTCGACACGGCGCGCAGTCTGACGGCCGTCGGCGACGTGTCGCTCGGTGCGGCAGCGCTCTTCGCGGTCAGCGGGACCATTCTCTACCTCGTGCGCCCAACGGTCGAGGCTGCGCCCGAGCCGGTCACCGCATGGACGGTGGCGCCGGTCCCAGGCGGCTTCGTGGGAGGCTTTCGCATCGACCTGTGAGGCCCTTTGCGACGGCATTCGGGGCTGCCGGGCAAGCACGCGCCGGAACGGAGCGTGCTAGACTCGAGGGAACGACGGCACCGCACGCCGCCGCGCCCGGGCGACGACGCGGAGCATCGAGTCCGACCCATGCGACCGCGCGAAGACGAGCTTACGGGAACCAAACAGCACGCGTCCCTGAACCCCGGGCGCCCGCATATCGTCGCGATGTGGCCCGGCGGAACGATCGCCAAAGAGCTGCCCGAGGGCGCTCGCGTGACCGTCGGCCGCTCGCGGACTTGCGACATCGTCATCGATCACACGTCCGTCTCGCGCGAGCACGTGGCTTTTCATGGTGGGCGCCCGGTCCAGGTCGAGGACCTCGGGAGCACCAACGGCACCGCCGTGGCGGGCCTGCAGATCCCGAAAGAGACGCGGATGCCCGTGGAGCGCGGGCAGGTCGTGAGCATCGGAGCGGCCGTTCTGGTCGTGCACGGCGCTTACGAGGTGGTCGCGTCTCCGCCGTCCGCGCCGCGTCGCGCTCCCTCGTCCGCGCAGCGCGACGAGCCGCCGATCGTCATCGTCGACGACGCGATGCGAGAGCTGCATCGCATCGTCGATCTCGTGGCCAAGGGCGACATCTCCGTCATCCTGCTCGGCGAGACGGGCACGGGCAAAGACGTCCTCGCCGACGCGCTCCACCGGCGCTCCCCGCGGTCGGGCGGTCCGTACGTCCGCCTCAACTGCGCCGCCCTTCCCGACGCGCTGCTCGAGAGTGAGCTCTTCGGATACGAGCGCGGCGCCTTCACGGGCGCGGTCCAGGCCAAGCCCGGTCTGCTCGAAATCGCCGACGGGGGCACGTTGTTTCTCGACGAGATTGGCGAGCTGTCGCTCGGCGTCCAGGCCAAGTTCCTGCGGGTGCTGGAGAACCGCGAGATCACCCGGGTCGGAGGCTTGCGCGCGCGCCGCATCGACGTGCGCATCATCTGCGCGACGAACCGCGACCTCGCCGCCCAGGTCCGATCGGCTGCGTTCCGCCAGGATCTCTACTTTCGCCTCAACGGCATCACGTTGACGATCCCGCCGCTGCGAGCGCGCCGCAGCGAGATCGCGCCGCTCGCGCGCGAGTTCGTTCGCGAGGCGTGCGTCCGGGCGCGCCGGCCCGAGCTCCCCATGACGGCCGAGGCGCTCGCGTTCCTCGAAAACCAACCCTGGCCGGGCAACGTTCGCGAGCTGCGCAACGCCATCGAGCGCGCGATAACGCTCTGCACGGACGAAGCGGTCGAGCTCCGCCACTTCGCGCCCCCCGAGAACGCCTTCGTCGCACCGCCCGAGGACCGCTTGACTTCGCCGCTCCTCATCACACCTCCATCGCTGCCGTCGCTTCCCTCCGCGGGGCCGGCGACGTCGGCGCACGCCACGATGGACTCCGAGCCACCGCCCGGCGACATCGGTCTTGGTCTGCAAGAGGATGCACGGCGCGCGGCGCGGGCGCTCGAGCGCCGACGCATCGCCGAGGCGATGGACCGATGCGGGGGCAACCAGACGCGCGCCGCCCAGCTTCTTCGGATTTCACGGCGCACGCTCGTGGCGCGTTTGACCGAATACGGCTTTGCGAGGCCGCTCAAAGACCGCCGCTCCAGCTCGGATTAATCCGCTTTTCCTGCATTCGCGAATACCGCTTTGGTGAAATGATGCGGAGCCACGGTCACGGTCCGCGCCACGCGGCGATCGCTGAGGGTCCAGCTCGTGCGCCCGCAGCACATTTCTCATGCCTGCGCAAATTTCCGCACGAATTCGCGGGATCGACGATTCTAGGTGAGCGTAACGATGCGCAAGTTGCGCATCATCGGGCGCTCTCAGCGCACCGAAGGGCGCACACGATCCACGTGTAGGCGCCCAAGGGGGCTCCGATATGCGATCATCAACGATCGATCAAATAGGGTCATCAGCCGATATCGCCCGGACTCGAACACATCCGGCATGCGGGGTGCACAAGGACCCGTCAGTCCCATGTTTTCAGCGTGGAAATCACGCTGTTGCCAGATTCGAGTCCGGCTCGAATCGTTCGATGACCTCGTAGAGGACCCAATGAAAATTATTCACTACGTTGGAATGTGCGTGCTCGCCAGTGCCGTTGGGTACGGATGCAGCAGCGCGTCCAACACGGGTGGCTCGTTCGGCACCGAGAACCCCAACCCGAACGAGACCTCCGACGACGGCGGAAGCACGCCGAGCGGCTCCAGCTCATCGGGCGGCGTGACCGGGAACGGGAGCGGCGGGTCCTCCGGCGTCACGTCCTCGGGGAGCGGCGGGTCGATCGCCAGCGGGAGCAGCAGCGGCAGCACCGCGCCGAGCAGCTCGGGCGGCAACGACGGGGGCGGCATCATCACGACTGACGGCGCGCCTGTCGACGATCCCGAGATCGACTACTCGAACACGCAGACGGTCACGATGGCCTCGTTCACGGTGACCCCTGGCGACGAGGTCTTCTACTGCCAGACGTTTGCCGATCCGTGGAGCACGCAGGTCGACATCAAGACCTACCAGCTCTCGATGTCACCCGGCTCGCACCACATGTTCGCGTTCTACCAGGAGGGCGCGACGACCGCGGCGACCGCAACGCCATGCATCGCTGGCGGCCTGACGTTCGGCGCGTTCACGTTCACCTCGCAGACACCGCACGTCACGCAGACGTACCCCGCGACGATCGGCGCGACGATCCCGCAGGGCTACGGCTTCAACATGATGGCGCACTACCTGAATACGACGTCGGAGACGCTGACCGCCGTCGTGTCGCTGACCATGTACGTCGCCAAGCCGAACGTGGTGACCAACCACGCGGGCGTCATCTTCCTGAACAACACCAGCATCAGCGTCGCCTCCACCGGCCAGCCCGTTCAGACGACAGACAGCTACACTTTGCCGCAGGACGTCAACATCCTCACGGCGAGCAGCCACATGCACAAGTACGCCACCAACTTCGTCGCCACGACGTCCACCGGCGTGACGCTGTACTCGACGACGACGTGGGACAACCCGACGCCCACGGTCTTCTCGCCGGCGCTGCAGCTCGCCACCGGGACGTCGATCTCGTGGACGTGCACCGACGTGAACACGACAGGCACGACTCTCACCTTCGGCGAATCGGCCAATACCAACGTCATGTGCATCGACGTCGACATCTTCTACCCGGTGCAGAGCGTCACGGATCCCGTGCTCGGAAGCGCGATATCCGGAACGCTGTAACGCATTCGCATCCAAGCCAAAGCGGCCGTCCTCTTGGCCTCCCGCACCGCGGGAGCCACGTTTGGGCCGGCCGCTTTCATTTGGTTCAACGCGTCAATTCCGCCGCCGCAGCGCAAGCGAGCACTCGAGAGGCAACAGAGGCGAGAAGCAACGTGCTCACCTGCTGAGCATCCGCCGGACAGAGCATCCCGGTAGCGCACGCGCTTGCGCACGTCGCCGGGCCACTCTCCGCCAACGCTTCAGCTATTTCTTCACGAATCTCGAGGCCATAGGACTGAGTCCTCATCTCCCATCTCGGTGGATTGGACTAGGCGGCACATGCTCTGCAAGGTAACGTTTACTGCCCATGATCCCGCTCGATACGCCCGTGGACGCGGGTGAACACGCAAGCGTCGATGGGTGGCATGTGCACGCGAGCGGCGGCGCGCCCGACGCGGACTTCTCCCCCGAAGCGCTTGTCGCGGCGGCGCATCGTTGCCGCGAGCGAACTCATATCTTGCGGGCCGAGGGCACGGGGGCCATCGGAGTTTCGTTCGCCAAGCACCCGCCCCTGCGCGGCGAGTCCACGTCGCTCGTGGCTTCGCTCGAGCCGATCTATCCGGAGTGGCTCGGGTCGACCGAATTCTGCGAGGCCCACGGCGTGCGGTTCCCCTACGTCTCGGGCGCGATGGCGCACGGGATCGCGAGCCCGAGCGTCGTGCTCGCCATGGCGCGGGCCGAGATGCTCGCGTTCTTTGGCTCCGCGGGGCTCGCGCCGGAGAGGGTCGAGGCGACCGTCGTCGAGCTGCAGCGCGAGCTCGGGGCGGCCAGCTGGGGCTCGGACCTGATCCACACGCCGCACGATCCCGGCATCGAAGAGACGCTCGTCGAGATGTACCTCCGCCGCGACGTGCGTCGGGTGTCGGCATCGGCCTTCATGCGGCTGACGCCCGCGGTCGTCCGTTACGCGTGCACCGGTCTGTCGGTCGGGTCCGACGGGCAAATTCACCGTAAGAACCACCTCTTCGCGAAGCTCTCGCGCGGCGAGACGGCCAAGCTATTCATGTCGCCGGCCCCCGCCGACATCGCCAGCGCGCTCGTCCAGCGGGGGGCTCTTTCGGCCCAAGAGGCCGCGCTCGCGGCGCACGTTCCCCTCGCCGAAGACATCACGGTCGAAGCCGACTCCGGAGGCCACACCGACAACCGTCCCCTCACCGCGCTCATCCCCGCGATCGCCGCCCTGCGCGCCGAGCTGCAGCGCGCGCACCGCTACCCGCGTCCGATCCGCATCGGCGCGGCGGGCGGCGTCGGGACACCCGGCGCGGTCGCCGCGGCGTTCGGGCTGGGCGCCGCATACGTCATGACGGGCTCGGTCAATCAATCGACGGTCGAGGCGGGGACATCCGACCTGGTGAAGCAGATGCTCGCGGCCGCGGAGCTCACCGACGTGGCCATGGCACCCTCGCCGGACATGTTCGAGATGGGCGTGAAGGTGCAGGTCCTCAAGCGCGGGACGATGTTCGCGTCGCGCGCGTCCACGCTGCGCGACCTTTACAAGACCTACGCGGGGCTCCACGAGATCCCGGCCGACATCGTGACCCGGATCGAGCGCGAGATCTTCCAGCGCCCCTTGGCCGACGTGTGGGACGAGACGAGCCGGTTCTTTGGAGAGCGCGCCCCGCGCGAGGTCGAGCGCGCCGAGAAAGACCCGAAGCACAAGATGGCGCTCGTCTTCCGCTGGTACATCGGCCTCGCCAGCCACTGGGCCATCGAGGGCGTGCCCGCGCGCAAGATGGACTACCAAATCTGGTGCGGCCCCGCGATGGGCGCCTTCAACCGCTGGGTGGCGGGCTCGTTTCTCGCCGACGTGAAGCAGCGGTCGGTCGTGCAGGTGGCGCTCAACCTGCTCGAGGGCGCGGCCGTCATCGCGCGCGCGCAACAGCTCCGCTGCATCGGCCTTCGGGTACCCGACGCCGCATTCGAATACACGCCCCAGGTCCTCCGCTCCTAGTCGCCCTTTCCCCGAACCCACTCAGGCTGAAATGACTGTCCGCAAACGAGAAGATGGCATCGCGATCGTGGGCCTGGGCGCCTTTTTGCCCGGAGCCCTCAGCCCCGCGGACTTCTGGCGGAACCTGCTCGGCGGGCGAGATCTGATGCGCGACGTGCCGCCCGGGTACTGGCTGCCCGAGGACTTCTACGATCCCGATCCCCGCGTGCCCGACAAGGTCTACGTCAAGCGCGGCGCGTTCCTCGATCCGGTCGACTTCGACCCGATGAAGTACGGCGTGCCGCCCAAGCTGCTGACGAGCACCGATACGTGCCAGCTGCTCTCGCTCATGGTCGCCGACCAGGTGCTCCACGACGCGTTCGGCACGCGGTTCGACACGGTGAGCCGCGATCGCGTCGGCTGCGTGCTCGGCGTTTGCTCGGGCCTCGAGCTGGTGGGCGAGATGGCCGGCCGCCTGCAACGGCCCGCGTTCGTCAAGACGCTCCGCGAGCACGGCCTGCCGGAAGACGAGGTCCAGGCCATCGCGTCCGACATCGCCAACATGGCCTCGGACTGGAACGAGAGCACGTTCCCGGGACTGCTCAACAACGTCGTCACCGGGCGTATCTCCAATCACTTCGACCTCGGAGGGCCCAACTTCACGACGGACGCCGCATGCGCGAGCTCGTTCGCCGCCGTCGCGATGGCCGCCCACATGCTCTGCCACGGCGACGCGGATCTCGTCATCACGGGAGGCGCCGACACCACCAACGATCCGTTCACGTTCATGTGCTTCTCCAAGACGCCGGCGCTCTCGATGAGCAGCACGTGCCGGCCGTTCTCCGAGAGCTCGGACGGGACGATGCTGGGCGAGGGGATCGGGATGATGGCGCTCAAGCGGATCGCCGACGCCGAGCGCGACGGCGACCGCATCTACGCAGTCATCCGCGGCGTCGGCAGCTCGTCGGACGGCCGGGCCAAGAGCATCTACGCGCCCCGCTGGGAGGGCCAGGTCAAATCGCTCACCCGCTGCTACGAAGACGCGGGCTACGGCCCGGACACCGTGGGCCTCGTCGAAGCGCACGGCACGGGCACCAAGGCCGGCGACCTCGCCGAGTTCAACGCGCTTCGCGAGGTGTTCCAATCGGAGAGCAACGCCCGTCAGTGGTGCGCGCTCGGCACGATCAAGTCGCAGCTCGGGCACACCAAGGCCGCCGCCGGCGCCGCCGGCCTGATGAAGGCCGCGCTCGCGCTGCACGAGAAAGTGTTGCCCCCGACCTTCGGGATCGACAAGCCCGCGGCCAAGCTCGACATCGAGAAGACGCCATTCTACTTGAACACGCAGCCGCGCCCCTGGGTCGGCGACGGCAAGACACCGCGACGAGCGGCCGTGAGCTCCTTCGGCTTCGGCGGCACCAACTTTCACATCACGCTCGAGGAGTACGCGGGCGAAGCGGGCAAACCGCGCGAGCGGACGCGGCGCCTGCGCGCACTGCCGACGGAGCTGGTGCTGCTCGGTGGCGACGACCGCGCCGCCGTCGTCTCCAGCGCGAAGAAGCTCGCCGAGTCGCTCAGGCCCGGGGCGATCGCCCACGTGGCCAAGGAGACGCAGACGACCTTCCGCCCCGACGCCAAGGCGCGCCTGGCGGTGATCGCGTCGGACACCGACGATCTTCGCGCCCGCCTCGAGCAGGCGGCCAAGGGAATCGAAACGGCCAAGGGCGCCACGTTCACGAGCCCCGGCGCCATCTTCTATTCGGAGGAAGCGGCTGGCGGCGGTCTCGCCTTCTTGTTCTCCGGACAGGGCAGCCAGTACGTCGGCATGGGCGCAGACCTCGCGTCCACGTTCGACTGCGCACGCGCCGTGTGGGACGAAGAGGCGCGCTCGCGCCTTTCGCCCGACGCCGCGCTGCACGAAGTGGTCTTCCCGAAGCCCGTGTTCACGGACGAAGATCGCGACGCACTGGAGAAGGGCCTCCGCGCCACGGAATGGGCCCAGCCAGCGATCGGCGCCGTGAGCGTATCGCTCCTGGCGATCTTGCGGGCGGTCGGGCTCCGGCCCGACGGCTTTGCAGGACACAGCTTCGGCGAAGTCACGGCGTTGCACGCGGCCGGCGCGCTCGACCGGGCCACCTTCTTATGCGCCGCGCGGCTGCGTGGCGAGTTGATGGCGCGCGCCGCGGGCCAGGGTGGCAGCGGGGGCACGATGACGGCGGTCTCCGCGCCGCTCGACAAGGTCGAGGCGGTGCTCGCGGCATCCCCGACCGACGTCGTCGTCGCCAACCACAACGACCCGAAACAGGTCGTCGTATCGGGGTCGACGGCGGGCATCGAAGAAGCCGAAAAACGGTTCGCCTCGGCCGGGATCAAGGTGCAGCGCTTGCCCGTCGCGGCCGCGTTCCACTCGCCCTTCGTGGCGGGCTCCGTCGAGCCGTTCGGCAAAGCCCTCGCGAACCTCGAGTTCCACAAGCCCACCGTCCCGGTGCTCGCGGGCGCCACGGCCGAGGCGTACCCCGATTCGCCGGAGGCGGTGCGGCAGCTGCTGGCGTCGTCGATCGCCAGGCGTGTGCGCTTCGTCGACGTGGTCGAAGGGCTCTACGCACGCGGCGTCCGCACCTTCGTCGAAGTCGGTCCCGGCGCCGTGCTCACCGCGATGGTCGGGCGCACCTGCGGCGACCGGACCCACCGCGCGATCGCCACGGATCGGTCGGGCCGCCACGGGGCGACCGCCCTCTGGCAGGCGCTCGCGCAGATCGCCGTCGCGGGCCACGCGATGGACTTCGCGCCGCTCTGGGCCGAGTTCGAGCTCGGTCCAGATCCGCGTGCGCAGCCCAAGCCCAAGATGACGGTCCGCATCAGCGGGACCAATTACGGAAAGAAATATCCACCCGAGGGCGGCGCGGCCGCCTTGCCCCGCCCCAACCCACCACGAGCTCAAGTCGCAAAGCGATCCAACGGAGAGGTCATGGACACGAAGGAACACAAGCCGTCCCCCGGCGCTACCGAACACGCCTCCACGAGCAACGGCCACGAGTCGCACAAGGACGGTGGCGTGGTGATGCCGCGCGCTCCGTCGGCGGCACAAGCGCGCGCGGTCGCTCCGCCCGGTGAAGCCAAGAACGGCTTCGCGACGGCGACCAACGGAAGCCCGAAGCCTGCGGCCGACGGCTACGCGAACGGGCACGCCGCCCTCGTGACTCGCAGCACGGCCGCCGCGTGGCGCACGACCGACGCGTCGCCGTGGATCGCCGCGTACGAGGCCATCCAGTGCCGGACCGCCGAGGCCCACGCGGTCTACCAGCAGTCGATGGCGCAGTGCCACCTCGCGTTCCTGCGCTCCGCGGAGCACTCGGTCATGGCTCTTGCCTCGATGGCGGCCGGGGCCCCGTCGGTGGCGACGAGCGCCCCCCGCTTGCCGGCGCCTGCCGATGACCACGAGCCGTTCGCCGTGGCGCTCCACGCCAACTGGTCCGCCCCCGCGGCCCACGGCCCGGTCGCTCATGGCCCCATGGCGGCTCCAGCGCCTGCCATTGCCCGCGCACCCCGCGCACCCGCGCCGCCCGCCCCGGTGCCCGTCCCTGTCACGGACCTCGGCCCCACCGCGCCCGCCTTCGCGCGCGCGCCCACGCCCGCGTCCACGCCCGCACCTGCTCCCGCACCCGCGGCCGCCAAGCCGATCGGCCTGCCGGCCGACGGTGACCTGAAGACCTTCCTCTTCAACGTGATCTCCGAGAAGACGGGTTACCCCGTCGACATCCTCAACCTCGATCAGCAGCTCGAGGCCGACCTCGGCATCGACTCGATCAAGCGCGTGGAGATCCTCTCGGCGTTCGAGGGCCAGATCCCCGACATCAAAGACGTGAACCTCGAAGAAGTGGCCAGCCTCAGCACGCTGCGCGACGTGGTCACGTTCATGGAGAAGTTCTCGGACAAGTTGGGGCTGGCAAAAAAAAAAGAATAACGCCGAGCTCTCGTGACTCTGTCGAGAGCGCGGCCCCGTCGCTCCCCGAAGGCATCACGCGCAACGCCGCAGCGCTCGTGGCATCGCCGGCGGCGGGGATACCGCTACCCGGTCTGCGCACGTGCGGACGGGTGGAGGTCGTGGGCGGAGGCGCGGTCGGCCAGGCGATCGCCTCCAGGCTCGCGGCCGCGGGCGTGGACGCCCACGCCGTGGACGCCGTGTCCGACGGCGCCGCGGGCGTCGTCTTTGCCGACGGGGTGCGCTCCGTCGGGGCAGCGGCGGCCACCGCGGTTCATCTCGCCGCGCTTCACGCCGCACGGGCCGTCGCGAAGCGACAAGGGGAGCGCGTCTTCGTGACGGTACAGGATACGGGCGGCGACTTCGCGCTTTCGGGACCCGGCGAACGCGCGTGGCTCGGCGGACTCGCGGGCCTCGCCAAGACGGTCGCGGCCGAATGGACCGGCGCGGCCGTGAAGGCGATCGATGTCGCCGGCAGCACGGACGCCGAGGAGACCGCGGGGCGGGTCGTCGACGAGCTGCTCGGCGGCGGAGCGGACGTCGAGGTGGCGCTCGGCCTTGGCGGCGTTCGATCCGTCGTGCGTCACACTCCGGCTCCCTACGCGGCCGGCTCGGAGCGCCTTCGCGTGCGCGAAGGCTCGGTGATCGTCGTCTCGGGCGGAGCCCGCGGCGTCACGGCGACATCGCTCGCATCTCTCGGGCACGCCCATCCCCGCCTCGCTCTGCTTGGCCGCACCGCGCTCGTCGACGAAGGCGCCGAGACGGCGTCCGCCGCGAGCGAGGCCGACATCCGCCGGGCTCTCCTCGCGCGCGCGCAGGCGACGGGCATCGTGCAATCGCCAAAGGACGTCGCCCGCGAGGCCAAGTTGATCCTGGACTGCCGGGAGATCCGCGCCAACCTCGCGATGCTCGAACGCTCCGGCGCGCAGGTGAGCTACCACGCGGTCGACGTACGCAGCGCCGAGTCGGTTCGGGCGTGCGTCGGCGAGATCCGGCGCACCTGGGGCCCGATCCAGGGGATCATCCACGGCGCCGGCGTGCTCGCCGACGCGCTCATCGCCAGCCAGACCGACGACCAGTTCGACCGCGTCTTCGGGACCAAGGTCGATGGCCTGCGCCACCTGCTCGCCGCCACCGAAGGCGACCCGCTCGAAATCCTCCTCGTCTTCTCGTCGGTGGCCGGGCGCCTGGGCAATTCGGCACAGGCGGCGTACGCCATGGCGAACGAGGTGCTCAGCACCGTCGCCGCGAACGAGCGAGCGCGTCGCGGCGCCGCGTGCCTCGTGCGCTCGCTCGCGTGGGGACCGTGGGCGGGCGGGATGGTCACCCCGGGGCTCGCGCGACTCTTCGAGAAAGCCGGCGTGAAGCTCATCGCGCTCGAATCGGGCGCCGAGGCCCTCGCCCGCGAGATCGGCAGCGAGGACGCCTTTGCGCAGGTGATCTTGATGAACGGCCACCCGCCCGCGACCGCGATCCCCGTCAACCGTGCCGGCTAGCTCCTCGAGATCCAAAGGACCCATCTCCATGCAGAAGCGCCACGACACGAACGAGCCGACGAACTCCGCCCCGATAGGGCCGCGAGTCGACCCCGGCGCTGCTCCCGCGGCCGCGCCTCTCTTGGCCCACCACGAGAGGCTGATCGAAGCGCACGCGGGCTTCGTGCGGTTGCAGGAGCAGATGCACAGGGAGTTTCTCGCGCACCGGGAGCGCCTGCTCGAGATGTTCGAGCAGCACGGGCCCGCGCGCCCGGCCGCGCCGGAGCCCGCGCCGCTCCCGATGCATCTTCCGCCCCTGCGCACGTCGCAGCCGCCCGTCGCAGCCGCACCCGCGAAAGCTGCCCCCGTGACCTTCTCGATCGACGTGACCTGGGAAGACGCGCTCCTCGACTCTCACGTGCTGCCGGTCGGCGCGTTGCTCGCGCGCGCCGTTGGCGCCGCCACCGCCGACGGCGGAGGCCTCCTCGACATCGAGCTCGAAGCGCTCGGCGGACTGCCACTCGCCGATGAATCGGTGAAGGGAGCCATCGCCATCGGCGTCCCCGACGTGAGCAGCAAGGCCGCGATCGAGATGACCTGCGGAACCGCCGACGGAGCACGCTCGATCTTGCGCGTGCACGCCCATTCGGCCAAGGGCGTGCTTCCGTCTCTGCCACGCGCCCTTCTCGGGGCCGCACCGTCTTCCGAAGCGGCCGGCCCGAAGTGGACGACCAAACGCGTCTTCTCCGAACGCGACGTCGACGCGCTGCTCGCGGGAGACGCCTACGGCTGCTTCGGCGCCGGGTTCGAGCGCGCCGCAGCCCACACGCGCACGGCTCCACTCCCCGGTACGGCTCTCGTGCGCCTCGCCACGGTCGACCTCCTCGACCCGCGGGGCGGTCCGCGATCGCTCGGCGCCGTGCGCGCGCGTTCGCAGCCCGATACCCCCGAGTCGCCCGTCGCGCACGACGCGGCGCTGCGCGTCGCCCGCGTCTACCAGGGCGCGCAGCAGGTGCTCGCGTTCTTCCTCGCCGCCGCGGGGTGCTCGATCCCACGCGACGGCGGACGCTTCGAGGCTCCGGCGGGCCACGTCGCGCGGGTTCGATTCGCGGACGCGCCCGACCTCGACGTCGCCCTCGACTACGAGCTCCTGGTCGACACCTTCGACGCCTCGACGCGAACAGTCACGGGCGACGTGAAGGCATGGGCCGGCGACCGCCTCGTACTGCACGGCGAGAACGTCGCGGTGCGCGTCGTCCAGGACTACCCGCTCAGCAGCGATCGCGACCTGCAGGCCGACGGCCATCGCGACGACGCACGGGGCCTCCCGACCGCGGACATCGACGGCTTCAAGCTCGGGTACTCGTCGATGGTGAACGGCGCCCTTGGCTGGCCCAAGGCCGCCTTCAATCAGGCCGGCGACTTCTTCGAGCGCACCGATCGGCAGATGCCGCGCCTGCCCGGTCCGCCGTACCACTTCGTCACGCGGGTCACGCACGTGGCCGGCGAGCGCCTCTCGATGAAGCCCGGCGCCGAAGCGACGATGGAGTACGACGTCCCGGTCGACGCCTGGTACCTCGACGAGAACGGCAACCGATCGATGCCGTGGTGCGTGCTGCTCGAGGCCGCGCTGCAGCCGTGCGGCTGGCTATCGGTGTATGTCGGCTGCCCGCTCGCCGCGCAGGAAGACGTCTTCTTCCGCAACCTCGACGGCGCGGGCGCGATGGTCGGCGAGGTGTTCGGCGGCAGCACCGTTCGCACCCACACCAAGGTCACGTCCGTCGCGAACGTGGCGGGCGTCATGCTCATCTCGTACAAGATCGAGTGCACCGTCGGCGATCGCGTCGTTTGCAAGCTGACCGCCGCCTTCGGCTACTTCCCCAACGAAGCCCTCGACGCGCAGGTGGGCTTGCCCATGCTGCCCGAGCACCGGGCGCGCTTCGATCGCGCGTCGAACGTCCAGGTCGATCTGCGCGGTCGCCCCGAGAAGTTCTACGGAGGCGCCCTGCGGCTGCCCGGGCCGATGCTCTTGATGGTCGACCGGATCACGGGGCACTGGCCCGCGGGCCAGGACGGCGACAAGCCCGCGTACAAGGCGCGGCTTCGCTCCGAGAAGACGGTGAATCCGCGCGACTGGTTCTTCAAGTCGCACTTCTTCCGCGACCCGGTGCAGCCCGGATCCCTGGGCGTCGAGATGATGCTCCAGACACTGCAGTACTTCGTCATCGAGGACGGCCTCGCCAAAGACGTGGCGCAGCCGTACTTCGAGCCGCTCGCGCTATCGAACCATGTCTCGTGGAAGTTCCGTGGCCAGGTTCGGCCCGAGAACAAGTACATCGTCGCCGACATGGAGGTCGTTTCGATCGAGTCGACGGCCGAGGGCGTGACCGTCGTCGCCAACGGTTCGCTCTGGGTCGACGGCGTGCGCTGCTACGAGGCCAAGGGGCTCGGCATGCGTGTCCGCAGCGGTCGTCCTGTGGCCGCGCTTCCACCGCGCGTCGTCGAAGCGGTGCTCGACCCGGCGATCGACAAATGGGTGAGCGATCACCGCCCCAGCTACACGGTGCCCGTCATGCCGGGCACGAGCATGGTCGGTCGGCTCGCGGACGCGGCGCTTGCGCACGTGAAGGACGCGTACCGCCCGGAGGCCGGCACCCCAGCCTGGGGCGTCGTCGGCGTGCGCGAATTCCGCGCGCACGGGTGGCTCGTCGCCGATCGGGCTCGCGCGCTGCGCACCGAGGTCGAGCTGGTCGCGTCGCGCGCCGTCCACCGCACGACCGACGTCGACGCCGCCGCGTCGATGCTCGACATGACCGACGGCAGCCCCCGCAAGGTGGCGACCGGCAAGATCCTCCTCTCGCGCCGGTGGGCCTCGCCGCCGCCCGCCTGGGAGCCGCTCGCCGGCGCGACGCCGGCCCGCAGCCCCTACGACGCGGGATCGATCTACTGGGGCCCGCGCCTGCAGCTGCTCCGGAAGCTGGCCATCGGCCCCCGCGGCGCGACCGCGGAGCTCGACGCGGCCGGCGCCGACGCGCCCATCGGCTCGGTGCACCACATCCTGCTCGACGGGGCGCTCCACGCCATCCCGCACGACGAGCTCGATCGCTGGTCCAGCGAGATCGCGCCTGGCTACATGGGCGTGCCCGTCCGCGAGACGGCGCGCTTCTTCGGGCCGCCGCCGCGCGAGGGGATGATGCGCGCCGAGATCCGCTTCGCCGGCTTCGACGGCGCCAAGGCGCTGCCGGCCTTCGCGATCCAGATCATCCACATGGCGACCAACCGCGTCTGGGCGGTCCTGCGCCACGTCGAGATGCTCGTGCCGCTCACCCACCAGTGGAAGCGCGAACATCGGGTGCCGTTCCTCGTCGACCGCACGTTCGTCGAGGGCGCGGGCCTGTCCAAATACCTGGGCGACAAGACGCAGCTCGCGGTCGCGGACGTCAAGCGCATGGACTCGCTGCCCGGCAGCGTCGGGTACGCCTACGGCCTGCCTCGGGACGCCGCCGTCGATCCGCGCGAAGTCGCCATCAAAGACCACGTGGGCCAGCGCGCCCACGTTCACCCCGTGCGCGTCACGGTCGACCCGTCGTTCGCCTTCGCCACGGCGGGCGACGACGCAAAGCGCTACGCGGTCGCTGTCGCAGTCGACGGCGACACGGTCGTCGTCCGCGACGCCGTGTAAGATCGAGATCCTCCAAGGAGCACGATGGGCGCGGACGGAAACGGAATGCCCGTAGGGTCGTCGACGGGCGTCGGCAACAACATCTTTCTCACCGGGGCGACCGGCTTTCTCGGCGCCGAGATCATGAAGCGCGTGCTCGAGGCGCACCCGGCGTCGCGCCTCACGCTGCTCGTGCGCTCGTCGCCGACCGAGATGGCCGGCACCCGCGTCGACAAGCTGCTCGCGCGGACGTTCGGCGCCGATCTTGGCAAGCGGCACCGCGCGCGCGTCGACGTCGTCGACGGCGACATCGCGCGCCCGGGTCTCGGCCTCGACGCGACACAGACCGGCGCCGTCCAGGCCAACGTCGACCACGTGATCCACTGCGCCGCGACCGTGCGCTTCGATCTGCCGTACGACGTCGCGCGCCGCGACAACACCGAAGGCACGCGCCACGTGCTCGCCCTCGCCGAGGGCGCGCGTTCGCTCCGCCGCCTCGACTACATCGGCACGTCGTACGTCGCCGGAGGGCGCGAAGGCCTTGTCTTCGAGGACGAGCTCTACGTCGGCCAGAACTTCTCGAACTCGTACGAGCGCACCAAGATGGAGGCCGAGACGCTCGTCCGCGAGTTTGCCAAGCGCCATCCCACGTCGATCCACCGGCCAAGCATCGTCGTCGGCGACTCGAAGACGGGCGCCACGACGTCGTTCGAAGGGATGTACCAGACGGTGTCGATGTTCAAGGCCGCGTACTCGCGCGGAGTCCGCGTCGCGCTTCCCGCCGACCCCAAGACCAAGGTCGACATCGTGCCGATCGATTACGTGGTCGACGCCCTCTTTGCCCTGATGCATTCCCCCAGGGCGATCGGCCGCGCGCACCACCTCACGTCGGGCCCCGGCTACACCTGCGAGCTCGACGAGCTCATCGCGATCGCGTCGCGTCTCGTGCAGGTGAAGCAACCGCCGTACATGTCCCTCGACACGTACCTCAACTACTTCCGCCCGGTGCTCCGCGCCGTCATCTGGGGCAAGAAGCGCAAGCTGATGCTCAAGGGCGAGCACTACATGCCCTACGGCTCGACGAAGTTCGAGTTCGACAAAACCAACACGCACGCCGGCCTCGAGGGCACGGGCATCAAGACGCCCCATCCCCGCGACTACTTCGAGAAGCTGCTGACGTACCAGGCGAAGAAGGACCAGCGGCTCGAGGGCTGACCGCGGGGCGTCGCCCGGGTCCAGGCGGGGCGGAAGGCGAGCAAAGGGCCCATCGCTCTGCCTCACGGGGTTGGCGGTTCTCGTGGATCAGAATGCAAGACCGGTGGAGGCTGACTACGGCCGTCGCATCGTCGTCGCCCGCGAGATCCTCATGACCACGCCGATTCCGGGACCTCACTCCGCTCTACTGGACCGCATCGAGGCCGCTCTTCGAAGCGACGACCGGCTCGAGGCCGTCCTCGCCAGCGGTTCGCTCGTGAATGGCGGGTTCGATGATCACTCCGACCTCGATCTCGTGCTGCTCGTTCGACCGGACGTCTACATCGCGACGATGAGCGAGCGTCGTGCCATCGCCGAGAGCATCGGTGGGCTCCTCGCCGCATTCACCGGCGAACACGTTGGCGAGCCGCGGCTCCTGATTTGCCTCTACGGGCCGCCGCTCGTCCATGTCGATCTCAAGTTCATCACGCTGGAGGACATGAAAAGCCTCGTCGAACGCCCGCGCCTTCTATGGGCGCGTGAGCCCCGGAAAGTCCAGGAGTGCCTCGACATCGCCGACGTCCGCTGGCCGAACAGAACTCCGCAATGGTTCGAAGACCGAGCCTGGGTGTGGCTTCATTATTGCGCCGCCAAGCTTCTGCGCGGTGAGCTCTACGAAGCCATCGGTATGCTGGCCTTCTTTCGCGAGCAGATCCTTGGCCCGATGTTCCACCGCGAGGCCGGGAGGCCGCAGCGCGGCGTTCGCCGCATTGAGCAGGACACTCACGCTACCGCCGCGCTGACTGAAACCGTCCCCGCCCTCGATGCGGCCGCCGCCCTGCTGGCGCTGGAGAGGTCGATCGGCTTGTACATCGAATTGCGACAAGTCGACCCGCCGCCAGCAACGACCTCGCACATGCCGGAAGCGCTGCGCGACTACATTAGGGCCACTGCCTCGAGATCAATCGGGTCTTCGCGGGCTGTGGCAGGGCCCCCACGGCGATCACGACATGCCTGCCACACCCCCGGCACTCGCTGTTTCCTAGCCCTCGGAGGGCGATCCTTCCGCACGCAACGGCGCCCCGTACGCGATCGAAGCCCTACGCGATCGGACGCCCTACGCCAGCGGCGTCGTGCGCGACCGCTCGGTCTTGGAGCCCCACTGCTCGAAGACGCTGGGCCGTGCGCGGGCGATGACCTCGAGCGCGTGCTTGATCCGCAGCGGCGTCGGCACGTGGGCGTCAAGGCCCTCGGTGGGGAAGAGAATCTCGCAGACGCCCTCGAACACCCGGCGCAGCGGCGGGTCCGCCGGCCATTGCGGGAACTCGGCGCGGATCTTCTCGTCGATGTCGGCCTGGCGGCGGAAGGCGATGCCGAGCAGACTGCGCGGGTCGACGCCGATGTTCAAGAGGTCGCGCTCGATCGTCTTGAGGCTGAACAGCGTGGCCGTGAGCAAATCGAGCTGGAAGAAAGCGAGGTCGATCGCTGCCGGCACCGAGAGCTCGCTGATCAACTTGGGCACCAGCTGCACGCCAAGACCGATGTGGCGCGCCTCGTCCCGCTCGTAAAACGGCATCAGCTCGCTGAGCACCGGCTCGACCTCGAGCTCGCGCACGCGCTGGAAGGCGACGAGCGCGATCGTCTCGACGGTGAGCTGCATCCCGACGAGCTTCTTCAGCATGTCGTCGGTCTCGAGAGTGCGCGACAGCACGCGACGCGCCCAGAACTCGAGCTTGCCGGGCTTTTCGCCCAGCGCCTCGAGGTAGTCGTGCATCACGTAAAAGTGACGGGCCTCGTCGTGCACCTGGCTCGCCGCGGCGAGCTTGGCCTCGAACGGGACGAGACGATCGGAGAGCTGCGCGCTGATCTTCCACGCCGCGAGCTCGCCCCACATGATCATCGCGAAGACGCGCGCGAGCGACTTGCGCTGGACGGGCGCCAAGTCGGGCTTGCCGTGCTTCGCGATGAGGTCCTTCAACACCTCGCGGCCGTCCCAGATGCGAGCCTGGCCCACGTGGTAGATGCTCTCCATCCGCCGCGCGCGCCGGGCCTCCGCGTCGGGATACTCGACGTCGAACATGTCGAACGGCAGGTGGGTCCGCTCCCCCCGGGCGGAACGGCGGAAGAGGTTCATGCAACTGCGCTTTCTTGTTTCAGGGGCGGCAAGAGCTGCAGGATGGCCGTCGCGGTGACGGGGTGCTCCTTCGGGTTCCTGTGCTCGAGAAAGTCGTGGATGTGCAGGGCCGCGCGGCGGCGCCCGTCCATACGCGAGATCCGCGCGGCGAGTTGCCTGCACCGATCGCGGTAGCGTGTCTCGTTCACGATGGCCCTCACGGCCCGATCGAGCGCCGGGCCGCTGTACTCCTTGTTCGACATCTGCATTCCGATGCCGAGCGACACGACCTGCCGCATGTTGATCTCCTGATCGAACATCGTCGGGAAGCCGATGATCGGCACGCCGCACGACAGCGCCTGGTACACGGTTCCGTTGCCGCCGTGCGAGACGACGACGTCGCTCACGGCCATGAGCGCATCGCCGGGTGCGTACTTGGCGATGAAGACGTTGGGCGGCGGGTTGGGAATCTCGGCGAGCCCGCCCGTCGTGATGAGGACCTGGAACTCGGTGTTGCCGAAGACGCGCACCGCCTCTTCGAAGAACTTGGTGTCGCCGGTCGATCCCATCGTGAAGTAGATCGTGGGCCGCCCGGGCTGCAGCTTGGAAAACCACGACGGGAGCCCCATGTTCGCGTCCCAGAGCAGCGGGCCGATGTAGCGAAAGCTCGGCCCCGTGCCCCGCACGACCGGCATGAACTCGGGCAGGTCGGGCATCAGCGTGATGTCGCCCTCGACCGCCTCCCACATCGATCGCAACGGCGGGAGGCCGTAGCGCTTGCGGATCGCCGTGTACCCCATACCCCCGTAGAGCTGCATCAGCTGCGTGAGCACCGGGAAGGCGGCCCGCGCGAGCCATTTGCCGAAGATCCTTCCGGTGATGTGGCCTTCGGGGAGCTCGATCACCTCGGCGAACTTGTCGGTCCAGCACGCGTTCGCGATGGCGACGTAAGGCACGCCGAACGCGCGGGCGCTCGTCGACATCGACCAGCGCATGTCCGAGACCACCGCGTCGGGCTTGATCTGCTCGAGCGCCTGCAGATCGGAGGCGATGGACTTCTCGCAGACGTCCTTCCACCAGCTCAGGCTGGGCGGTGTCCCCTTGCGGGCCACGTTCATGGTGACGTCGCGATCGACCGTGAAGACCGGCACGACCTCGAACCCCGCGTCGCGCGGGATGTGGGTGTACGGCCCCTCGCAGCAGAAGATGACGCGGTGACCAAAGCAGTGACGCAGCGCTCGCCCGACCTCGAACGACCGGGTCACGTGGGCCAAGAACCCGCCGTCACAGAACACCGCGATCGTCTTTTTCGCGTTGCGCGCCTTCACCATCGGAATTGCGCTCCAGGCGCCTGCCGGAGAACTGGGGGTAGCGAGTGCACCCCTCGTTCCAAGCCCTGGGCAGGGCAGATCTTCACGCGCTCTCGACCCGACAGACGCGTGTGTACGGGCAATTTGGGTAGGATAATGCGCACGATGGGCAACGGCAAACCCATGAGCGCGAAGGGGCTCCCAGGCCGATTCGGGGCGCGCCGACTCACGAGCCGGCCGCGAGCCGGCGTTAGGTCGGTTCGATGGGTCAAGGGGCGCGAGAGGCGGCGTGCAGAGGGATGCGCGGGCCGCGCAATTGCCGTATCATGTGAGCGTCCCGCTGCTCGACGCACGAGAGCTGGTCACGTCGGCTTCGAGTCGGCGCTCCGGTCGGCTCACGTCGCGCCGAGGCCTGCACACCGCAACATACGCGGGGTTGCGCGCATCGCGGACTTCAGGGGGACGGTAGACGGACACCTGGCCCACCAATAGCTTATGGACGCCAAGACCGCACCGATGCAGCCGCGTGAAGAAGACATAACCGGCACCGAAACCCACACGCACGTCGCGCTCGGGCGTCCGCACCTCGTTGCCATGTGGCCGGGTGGCTCGGCCGTGAAGGAGCTGCCCTCGGCGGGGAGCCTCAGCATCGGGCGCTCCAGGCGCTGCGACGTCTGCATCGATCACCCGTCGGTGTCGCGCGAGCACGCCGTCTTCTACGGAAGCAACCCTGTGAGCGTGGAGGATTTGGGCAGCACCAACGGAACCAGCATCGCGGGCAGCCGGATCGCCAAGGGCTCGCGCGTGGGCGTCGAGCGCGGCCAGGTGGTGACCATCGGGGCCGCGGTGCTCGTCGTGCGCTCGGCCCTGGAGAACGACGTCCCGCCCGAAGTCGGGCCCCGCCCTGGCGCCGCGACCCACCGCGGCAACCTGCCGGTCATCGTCGCCGACGAAGGGATGCGCGAGCTCTACCGCGTCGTCGATCTGGTGGGCAAGGGCGACCTGTCCGTCATCCTGCTCGGCGAAACAGGCGCCGGCAAGGACGTCATCGCCGACGCCATCCATCGCCGCTCGGTGCGCGCCTCGGGAGCCTACGTCCGAGTGAACTGCGCCGCCCTGCCCGACGCCCTCCTCGAGAGCGAGCTCTTTGGCTACGAGCGCGGCGCCTTCACCGGCGCCGTCCAGGCCAAACCGGGCCTGCTCGAAGTGGCCGACGGCGGCACGTTGTTCCTCGACGAGATCGCCGAGCTGCCGCTCGCGATGCAGGCCAAGCTGCTGCGCGTGCTCGAGAGCCGCGAGGTCACGCGCGTCGGCGGGCTCAAGTCGCGCGCCATCGACGTGCGCTTCATCTGCGCCACCAACCGCGACCTCTTGGCCCTCGTGCGCCAGGGCGCCTTCCGGCAAGATCTCTACTTCCGCCTCAACGGCATCAGCCTGCTCATCCCGCCGCTGCGCCAGCGGCGCGCCGAGATCGCCCCCCTCGCGCAGGCCTTCGTGGCCCAGGCGTGCCGTGATGGGCACCGCACCGGCCTCCCCATCAGCCACGAGGCGATGGTCCTTCTGCAGGCGCACTCGTGGCCGGGCAACGTGCGCGAGCTGCGAAACGTCGTCGAGCGCGCGGTCACGCTCTGCACGGGCTCCACGATCGACGTCCATCACCTTCCGCCTCCCGAGGCCGCGTTCGGCCCATCGCCGGGGATCGACCCGTTGCAGCGCGCGACGATCCCCGTCCACGCCGGCGACCCGACCATCCCGAGCGCACCCGAGACGATGCCTCTCGGCCTGCACGACGCCGCCCGCCATGCCGCCCAGTCGATCGAGCGCCGTCGTATCGCCGAGGCCATGGATCGATGCGGCGGCAATCAAACGCGCGCGGCGCAGATGCTCCGTGTGTCGCGCAGGACACTGGTCGCTCGACTGACGGAATATGGCTTCGCGCGACCGCTGAAGAAGCGGGTGAACGAAGCGGATTGACCCTCTCCAGGGTGCTGAAAGGCCCAAGGGAGAGGAGAGCCGCCAAAGCGCCAAGAGAGAGAGAATCCGAGGATTTGGGCTTCTCCTCTCTTGGCGTCTTGGCGGCTTTCCTTTTCGATCGTCAGCAGCGCTCTAGCCTTGAAGCGCTCGCCCCAGCGCTTCTCTCCACTCCGGCAGCGCCAGCCCGAAGCGCGCGCGGAACCTCTCGCAGTCCAGCGGGGCGTATGCCGGCCGCTGCGCCGGGAGCGGGTACTCGCTCGTCGCGATTGGCTCGAGCTTGCGCACTTTGTGCTCTTGCTTGCGCGGATCGAGCTCCAGCGCAGCCGTCGCGAGCTCGAATCGCGTCGCCTGCCCGCCGCCCGCCACATGATAGACGCCGCGCGCGGCGTCGATGGCCCCGAAGGGATCCGCCCGCATCCCGTAGAGCAGCTGGCCCGTGACGCTCGCCAGGTCCCCCGCGAACGTCGGGTTGCCCACTTGATCGGACACGATGCGCAGGGCCTCGCGCTCCCGCGCGAGCCGCAGGATCGACGACACGAACGACTTGCGCCACGTCGTGTACACCCACGCCGTGCGCAGTACGAGGGCGGGAGCCCCGCTCTCGGCGAGCATCCGCTCACCGGCCAGCTTGGACCGACCGTAGGCGCCGAGCGGTGCCGTCGCGTCGTCCTCGCGGTACGCACGCGCCGACCTGCCGTCGAACACGAAGTCCGTCGAGTAATGGACGAGCCCCGCGCGCATCCGGCGGCACTCCTCGCCCATCAGGCCGACCGCTTCGCCGTTGATCCGCGTCGCCCGCTCTTCGTCGCGCTCGGCGGCGTCGACATCGGTGTACGCGGACGCGTTGACGACGACGTCGGGACGCGCGTTTCGCAAGGCCTCGCGGAGCGCGCCGAGGTCGCCGACATCGAGGCCCACGCCGGCCGGCGTGCGCGCCACGCGCCCGAGGGCCGTGACCTCGGCAAACGATCCGAGCGCCCCGACGAGCGCGGCGCCCAGCTGACCCCCGCTTCCAAGCAGCAGTATCTTCATCGATCGGTTCTCGCCCGCCTCTCGCGTCCGCGCGCGGCGGTCAGCGATACGGGTTGCTCTGCATGTCGACGGGCACGCCCGACGTCGGCGACGGCGACGGCGTCGCCGGCGCGGGGTTGCTCACGGGATGAACGGCCTTCGCGGTGAGCGCGGGCGCGGGGCCTCTCGTGGGAGACGTGGGCGCCCCTGCGGCGGACGCGGATCGCGGAGCCGCCGACGGCGCTGCCGAAGCGCTCGGCGTGGTGGGCAGCGACGGATGCGGTTCGTCCGTGACGACGACCGGCGTCGCCTGTGCGAGCGGCGCGGGCTCCGGGTCCGGGGTTCGCCCGGAGGGCGGCTCGTTCGCGAGGGCGGCGCTGGCCGCCACCGCCGTCGCGGGGCTCTCGGGCGACGCGTGCGACCTGCGGAGCAGCGCGAAGCCGAGGCTCGCCAGGAGCGCGACGCCGATCGCTGCGCCGATGATCCCCCCGCCGCGCGATCCGCGCGCCTTGCGTCTATCGACCGGCGGCAAGAGCCCTGAATCGAGCAGCGGCGGGACGTACACGCTGACCAAGGCCCCCGGGTGGCTCGCCAGCTCGCCCGAGGAGTCCGCCGACGACGTCGTCGCGTTGCGTCGCTCGCTGTCGCCGAGCCACGCCCGCAGCTCCGCGCGCCGCTCTTTGACGTCGGCGCCCAGAATGTCGTTCACGCACGCCGCGACCTCCCGGTGCGAGCCGAGCAGGTCGAGCGCGCGGGCGGTCTTCTCGAGCGCGTCCGCGAACTCGGCCGCCGTGGCGTAGCGCGTGTCCGGGTCGCGTGTCAGCGCCTTCATGCACACGTCGTCGATCTCCGGCGCGATGTCCGGATCGGTCCCGCGAGGCGTGGGGATCGGCTCGTAGAGCACGCGGTTCAGCGTCTCGCCCTCCCCTTCGGCCTTGAAGAGACGCTCGCCCGTCAGCATCTCCCAGAGGCAGATGCCCATCGCGAAGACGTCGGCGCGACGGTCCACGGCCTCGGATCGCGCTTGCTCGGGCGCCATGTACGCGAGCTTGCCTTTGAGCTGGCCGCTGCGCGTCACCGCGAGGCGCGTCGCCGCTCGCGCGATGCCGAAGTCGGTGATGCGCGACGCGCCGTCGACCCCGACGAGAATGTTGTGAGGGGAGACGTCGCGGTGGACGATCTCGAGCGGGTGCCCCTCGTCGTCTTGCCGCTCGTGCGCCGCGTGCAGGCCCGCGAGCACGTCGAGCACGATCCGCAGGATGACCCGCACGGGCACCTTGCGCTTGTCTTGTGCGGCGCCAAGAAAGAGCTGCGCCGCCGTGTCGCCCTCGACGTAATCCATGACGAGGTAGTGCCCCGCGTCGGATGCGCCGATCTCCACGATCGAGACCACGTTCGGGTGGTGGATGCTCGCGGCCAGGCGCGCCTCGTCGAGGAACATCTCGATGAACTCGGGGTGCTTGGCCAGGTGCTCGTGCAGCACCTTGATCGCGTAGAGGCGCTGAAACCCCCCCGCGCCGCCGAGGCGCGCGAGAAAAACGGTGCCCATCCCGCCGCTGGCAAGCTCCGCGATCAGCTCGAAGCGATCGAGCTTCTGTCCTATCATCTCCGACACTGCGAACGTGGCTCCCAAGGCTCCCGAGCAGATTCCGGGCAATCCTCTGTGCCATTAGAGCACCGTTTTTACGGAGGCGCCGCCCTCCCAACCTGACGGGGCGCACGTGGTAAGGTAAGCTACGCGCGCTTGAACTGGACTACGGCTCCTCGCGGTCTGGCCGCGCTGGCGGCGCTCACGTTGACGGCGCTCGGGGTTGCCTCGACGACGGCGAATCAGGGCTGCATCTACGACTCGTCGCTGATCGCTCAGGAGCAGTCGCAGTCGGACGTTGTCCCGACCTGCCCCACGGCGGCTGGGGGCACGTCGGCGCAAATCCCGCCGCGCCCTGCGATGAGCGACCCCTCTCTCGTCACCGGCCTGTCGCTGGTGCTCGCGATGCAGTCGGTCGACGTCGGCGTCGGCGTCGGCCCGGACGGCGGCCTGACGACGAAGGACGGCGGCCTCATTCCGGCCAGCAGCCCGCAGCCGCACATCGGCTTCGATCTCGACAACGCCTGCACTTGTTGCCCCGGCGGTACGACGAGCTGCATCCAATCCTCCACCGCCGACTGCGACGACGACGCGGGGCGCGACAACACGGGCATCAAGCTCTTTCGCACGCTCGAGGGCACGGGGCAGATGGGCAACGAGGCCGTCGACCAGGCGCTCTCCAGTGGCCTCTACGGCATTGTCATCCAGCTGACGGGCTACAACGGGCAGCTCAACGACCGCGATGTGACGGTCAACGTGTTCGCCTCGAACGGGGTCGTCCTTGCGGCCGGCGCTAGCCCGCAGCACAACGGGACGGACAAGTGGACGGTGGACCCGCGGTACGTGACGGGCGGCAGCTCTATGGTGGGCACGGACTGCGAGTTGGACAACGGCAACAACTGTCCGGCGACGTACTCCGACAACGGCGCGTACGTCACGTGCGGCGTCCTCGTCGCCCACCCGACGCCCGCCGTGCCGTTCACCTTTGGTGGGCGCGCGGCCTTCGGCGGGACGGAGATGCTCCTTCAAGAGCCGTACATCGTCGGCACCCTGCAGCCGACCTCCGTCATGACCACCAGCGGCGGCATCAGCCCGAGCTGGAGGATCATCAACGGATCGGTGTCGGGCCGCTGGGAGTCGCAGGCCCTGCTCTCCAACATGGCGACGATCCCGGACCCCAGCCCGGACGCCGGCGGCGAATTCATTTGCGGCTCTGACCCCGTCTACCAGATCCTCAAGCCGTTCATTTGCGGCCTGCAGGACATCACGCGCACTGCTGGCCACGACAACATGAACCTGACTTGCGATTCGATCTCGATGGCCTTCGGCTTCACTGCCGAGCCGGCGCTGCTCGGCGTGGTGGCGCCCATCCCGCAACAGCCGGCTGGATGCGGCGGTCCGGACGGTGGCACGTTCTCGGACACCTGCGACTCGCCTTAGTGTCCTGAGCCCCTCGTCCGCGTTGCTCGGTTGGACGGCGAATTCCCCGAAGGGACGAGGAGAGCCGCCAAGCCGCCAAGGCCGCCAGGAGAGAGAGATGGGTGTTCGTCCCATCTCTCGGCGCCTTGGCGGCTTGGCGGCTCTCCTTCCCCGAAAAGTGCGCCGAGCTTGACCTGCCGGTGCATCTTCGAGCTTGGAAGATGCGCATCCGCGGTGGAGAAACGCTCGCGCGAGCTGGAGAGACGCGCGCCCGCATTCAGAAGGCGCTCCTCCGTGACGTTCTCGAGCCCGCGTATGCCTGAAAGACGCACGAATTGACGACGACCGCGATCGCGCGCGATCGGAAGATGCCCCTTCGAGCCAAGAAGATGCATCTCTCTGCGATGCGCGCGCATCTCTCAGCTTGGAAGATGCGCGTACGAGCCAAGAAGATGCATCTCTCAACGACGCACGCGCGCGTCTCTGCTTGGAAGATGCCCCTTCGAGCCAAGAAGATGCATCTCTCTGCGATGCACGCGTATCTCTCAGCTTGGAAGATGCGCGCACGAGCCAGGAAGATGTGCGGGTAGCCCAGAGCCGCACACGTCTCGGGCACAGAGATGGCGCTCTCGAGCTCGCCCGACACAGTCTTTCCTTCACGGGCGCGTCTTTGGCCCTGAAGCGCGCGACGGTGAGCCACACTAGGCGGGTGATGAAGGTCGCCATGACGCCCACACGCAAGACACGCTCAGCTTCGTCCGACACGATCACCCTGCGAGCCCTCAACCGCGCGACTCTCGCGCGCCAGGTCCTGCTCGCGCGCGAGAAGGTGAAGCCCCTCGCCATCATTGAACGCCTCGCGGGCCTGCAGGCGCAGTGGCCGATGCCACCGTTCCTCGGCCTCTGGAGCCGGGTGCACGGCTTCGAGCGCAAGGACCTCGTGCATCTCTTCGAGAAGCGCGACGCCGTGCGAGCCACGATGATGCGCGGGACGATCCACGTCGTCAGCGCCCGGGACTACGTGGCGCTCCGCCCGACCGTCACGCCCGTACTGGAGCGCGGCATGAGCTCGATCCTCCGCGGCCGCGGCGCAGCCCTCGACGTGGACACGATCGCCGACGAAGCGCGGGCATTCCTGGCGAAGGGCCCCGCGACGTTCGGCGCCATCCGCGACCACCTCACGTCGCTGCACCCGCAGGACGACCACCGCGCGATGGGGCTCGCCGTGCGCATGCGCCTCGCGTTGGTGATGGCGCCGGCGGACGCGCGCTGGGCTTTCCCCGCGGACTCGGCGTTCACCCTCGCCGAGCGCTGGCTGGGCAAGAAGCTCAAGGCCACCGATGAGCCGCGCGCGCTGCTCTTGCGATACCTCGCGGCGTTCGGTCCGGCGACGACGAGCGACATGCAGACTTGGTCGGGCCTGCAGGGTCTCGCCAAGGTCGTCGACGCGATGCGCCCCGAGCTTCGGGTGCTCCGTGGGCCAGGTGGACGTGAGCTCTTCGATCTGCCGGGCGCGCCCGTTCCGAGCGAGGACGTCCAGGCGCCGGTGCGCTTTCTCCCCGCGTTCGACAACTTGCTGCTCGCCTACAAGGACCGCACGCGCGTCCTCGCCGATGAGCACCGCGAGCTCGTATTCCCCTCGGGCCTACGCGTAGAGCCCACTTTCTCCTTCGACGGCTTCGTCGCGGGGACGTGGCGCGTCACCCGCAAGAAGGACACCGCGACGCTGACGCTTTCGCCGTTCGCGAAGCTCTCGAAATCGGCTCACCAGGAGCTCTCGACCGAGGCCGAGGCGTTGATCCGCTTCATCGAAGACGACGCCGGTGCGTTCGAAGTGGGCTTCAAGAAGGCTTGAGAAAGTCGAGAAGTCTTACGGGCAGCGAGGATCCGTGCTCTGCGCAATCGCGAGCTGCGAGCCGGTGAGCGGCAGCGACGGGCAACCGCGGACGTTGCCTCCGTCCGGGTCGCCGCAGACGAAGTCCCATTGCGGCGCGGCCTGGGAGTGGCAACCTAGGCAGCTGCCGAAGGCGTTGCTGACGCCCGCGTCGCCCCCGGCGGCGACGATCGTCGAGCCGCTCGCGGAGACCGAGAGCGAGAAGAACTCCCAGTTGTCGCTCTGGACGCTGTAGCCCGCGCCGCGCTTCGCGCTCGCTTCCGTCGGGATCAGCTGCACGATCGTGCCGACGGGGTACACGCCGCCGTCGGCCGAACGCGCGACGGCGAGCATCTCGGCGGTGTGGCCGAGCACGTTCTTGAAGCGCGACACGCCGATCGTCGTCCAGTCACTGTCTTGCAGGCAGTCGAAGTCGGCCGTCGTGGGGACGAAGTCCTCGACGGAGGAGCCGGCGTCGGAGGCGACCGTCGCGTCGGTCCCGGTCGCGCCGCCGCCCCCGCTGCTCGTCGACTGCGTGCCGCCGCCCGAGGACGACGCGCCTGCACCGGAAGATCCGGAGCCCGTCCCTTGCGTCGACGAGACGCTCGAGTCGTCGCCCGTGGAGGTCGATCCGCCGCTCGATCCGCCGCTCGACGTCCCGCTCGACGCGCCCGTCGTGTCGCCGCCCGTCGTGAGACCGCCGCCCGATCCACTGCTCGACGCGCACCCGAGCGATCCCAAGGCGACGACGCACGTCAACGACCAGAGAAGCCGCTTCATCGTGTCATTGCTCCGTTCCACCATCGGAAGATTGGGCCGCGGAGCAACGAGCGTCGGTGCTCTGCAGCAGGGTGAGATCTGACGTGGGTATGCCCAGGGACGCGCAGCCGTGGGTGTTGCCGCCGTCGGCGTCGCCGCAGATGAGGTCCCACTGCGGCGCCGCCATGGAATGGCACCCGAGGCAGCTCTCGTGGGCGAAGTTGAGGACGCTGTCGCCGCCGCCGCTGGCCTTGATCGTGGTGCCGCCGTCGGCCGATGGGGCCAGGGAGAAGAACTCCCAGTCGTGGCTCGCGGCGCTGTAGCCCTCGCCGCGCTTGACGCTTGCCTCGTACGGAATGAGCTGGATCATCGTGCCGACGGGCATCACGCCGCCGTCGGGCGAGCTCGCGACCGCGAGCATCTCGGTCGTGTGCCCGTTCATGTTCTTGAACCGCGACAGGCCGACGGTGGTCCACTCGCTGTCTTGCAGGCAGTCGAAGTCGGCCGCGGTGGGGACGAAGTCCTCGCCCACGACGCCCGTGTCGGCGGCGACGCTGGCATCGCCGCTCGACGGTGATGCGCCCGGGCCCGAGCTGGAAGAGCATCCGGCGGGCCCGAGGAGCGCGGCACACGCGGCGAACGCCGCGGCTCGATGCTGGCGCAACGAAGGCTTCATGGCTGAGCGGCGTGGAGTGTGGTCCGCCGTTCGGCCTCTGTGAAGGCGCAATCGTGCGGCCCAACGAATGCCCATGCGCCCCTGCGCAAGCGAGTGCGCGACGTTTTGCGCGACGCGTACCCTGCTTGCTTGCCCCGTTTCCGCGCGAGAAAGCTCAGAGATCGATCTGCATCCCCAGCTCGACGACGCGATCCGGCGGAATCCCGAAGTACTGCGTCGCCGAGCGGGCGTTGCGCGAGATGAACGAGAACAGGGTCTTTCTCCAGCGGAACATGCCGCTCGCGCCCGTGGTCAGCAGGGTCTCGCGCCCGAGGAAGTAGCTCGTTTGCCCCGGCGTGTACGGTACGCCGAAGCGCGACGCGGCCACGCCCATGATCTGGGGCACGTTCGGCGTCTCCATGAAGCCGTAGTGCGCCGTCACTTGATAGAAGCCGTGGCCGAGCGACGCGCTGGTCACGCGATCCTTGGACCGCACGTCCGGGACGTTCTCGGAGACGATCGAGAGCAGGACGAGCGTCTCGTGCAGCACGCGGTTGTGCTTCCAGTGGTGCAAGAGCACGATCGGCACGCCCTGCGGGTTGGACGACATGAACACCGCGGTGCCCGACACGCGGTGCGGCTGGTGGGCCGCCACGTCGGCGAGGAACACGTCGATGGGGAGCAGCTTGCCGGCCAGGTTGCGACCGAGCATGGTGCGACCCGTGTGCCACGTCGTCATCACGAGGAAGATCGCGAGAGCGACGGCGATCGGGAACCATCCGCCGTTGAAGAACTTGAGCGCGTTGGCCGCGAAAAAGGGGATGTCGAAGCTGAGGAACATCGCGACGAGCGGCGCCGCGCGCCAGACGGGCCAGTGCCACGCGCGCCGCAGGACCACGTAGTAGACGATCGACGTGATCCCCATCGTGCCCGTGACCGCGATGCCGTAGGCCGCGGCGAGCGCGCTCGACTCCTTGAACGACAGCACCAGCCACACGCACGCGATGGCGAGCGCGGTGTTGACCTCCGGGATGTAGATCTGCCCCTCGGACGACTGGGACGTGTGCAGGATGGTCACGCGCGGACAGAAGCCGAGCTGCACCGCCTGGCGCGTGAGCGAGTACGCCCCGGAGATGAGCGCCTGCGACGCGATGATCGTCGCCGCCGTGGACAGGGCGACCATCGGGTAGAGCAGGACGGACGGGATGACGGCGTAAAACGGGTTGGACGCGAACTCCGGGTGGCGGATGACGGCGGCCGCCTGCCCGAAGTAGTTGATGAGGAGCGCCGGCATCACGAGCGAGAACCACGCGACGCGGATCGGGCGCGGCCCGAAGTGACCCATGTCGGCGTAGAGCGCCTCGCCCCCGGTGATCACCAGCACCACGCTGCCGAGCACGATGAACCCGTGCCAGCCGTGCCGCAGAAAGAAGCTGACGGCGTGCATCGGGTGCAGGGCCCCGAGCACCGAGGGGTACGTCGCGATCTCACGCGCGCCGAGGACCGCGAGCGTCACGAACCAGACGACCATGATCGGCCCGAAGATGTTGCCGATGCTGGCCGTCCCGCGCTTTTGCACCCAGAAAAGACCGATGAGAATCGCCACGGTGATCGGGACGATCGCCGGCGTGAGTCGCGTCGTGGCGACGCCGAGACCCTCGACGGCGCTGAGGACGGAGATGGCCGGCGTGATGACGCCGTCGCCGTAGAGCAGCGCGGCGCCGAAGATGACGAGGCCCGCGATCCATCCGATCCGCGTGGCGTCTTTCTTGTCGCGCGGGGCAAGGGCGAGGAGCGCCAGGATGCCCCCCTCGCCGCGGTTGTCGGCCTTCATGATGAACGTGAGGTACTTGACCGTCACGACCATCGTGAGAGACCAGAAGATGAGCGAGAGCACGCCGAGCAAGTTCTCGCGCGTGGCCGCGGCGCCGTGCTCGGGATCGACGCACTCCTTCAGCGCGTAGAGGGGGCTCGTTCCGATGTCGCCGAAGACGACCCCCGTCGCCAGGAGCACGAGCTTGGCCGAGAGCGGGTGCACGCCGGTGGCCGAATGCGGCGGGTGCGAGGACCGTGGCGCGGCCGTTGCGGCTGTCGCGCTCTCGGTGGACCTCGTGGGGACCGGCAGGACCATCGTTGGCTTGGACACCGTGGTAGCCGCTCTACGCCGCGAGGGGAAGAAGGAGGGAGCGGCTCAAGTGGCCGCCGACTGAAGGCTCTGCGGGGATCTCACAAAGGCCCAGGCGCACGCAGCCGACACCAGTATCGTCCGTGTTCGCCGCAACAGTCGACGGCCGCTTCAACCGCAGCCTCGTCAGCCCATCGCGCCGGCGAGCGAACACTCGCCGGCGCGAAGGCTCGTGCGTGTCAGGTCACTCGGCCGCTGCAGGCTCCGCGACACCGGAGGCCTTGATGGTCCCCGTGACGCTACCGGACGAGCCCATCATGAGCTCGGGGTACGCCGTGCCGCCGTGCTCGTGGATGTCGAGCCCTTCGAGCTCGCCTTCCTCGGACACACGCAGCGTGCCGGTCGCCTTCACCGCGTACATCAGGACCATGGAGACGGCGAACGTCGCCGCCGTGACGGCCGCGCTGCCGATGCACTGGGCGACGAGCTGGTGCGCGCCGCCACCGTAGAAGAGACCCGAGACGAGCGACGCCTCGGAGTCGTCGGCCCCGGTGGGCGTGGGCGCGCCGTACTTGCCGCAAGCGAAGAAGCCCAGGCTCAGCGTGCCCCAGATGCCGCATGCGCCGTGGACCGCGACCGCGCCGATCGGATCGTCGACGCGCATCCACTCGACGAGGTCGATCGCCAGCACGCACACGACGCCCGCGACGGCGCCGAGGACGATCGCGCCGCCGGGAGAGACCCAGTAGCAGGGGCAGGTGATGGCGACGAGACCGGCGAGGAAGCCGTTCACGGTCACCCCGCAGTCCCAGATCTTGTTGCGCGGGTAGACGTAAGCGAGCGCAGAGAGCCCGCCGGCGCACGCGGCGAGCGTGGTGTTGGCGGCAACGCGGCCGCAGCCCGCCGCGTCCATCGCCGAGAGCGTGCTTCCCGGGTTGAACCCGTACCAGCCGAACCAGAGGATGACGCCGCCGACAGCGGCGATCGTCATGTCGTGCCCGGGGGGCATGCTGCCGCCGTCGCGCTTGAACTTGCGTCCGAGGCGCGGACCGAGGGCGATGGCGCCCGCGAGGGCGACGAAGCCGCCGATCGTGTGGACGACCGTCGAGCCGGCAAAGTCACGGAAGGGGTTGGGCGTGAGGGTGGTGAGCCAGCCGTCGGGACCCCAGGCCCAGTGTCCGATGATCGGGTAAATGAAGCCGCTGACGCCGAAGCTGTAGAGCAGGTCGCCCACGAAGCCCGTGCGGCCGACCATGGCGCCCGACGTGATCGTGCTGCACGTGTCGGCGAACGCGAACTGGAAGAGCCAGTACGCCAGGAAGGCGACGCCCGTGCTGCCGTAGGTGTCGGGCACGCCCTGCAGGAAGAAGTACTGGTGTCCGATGAACCCGTTGCCGGACCCGAACATGAACGCGAATCCCCACGCGTAAAAGAGGATGCCGCACAGGCAGGTGTCGACGATCCCCTCGAGCAGGATGTTCACGGTCTCTCGAGTGCGCGCGAAGCCCGCCTCGAGCATCATGAAGCCCGCCTGCATGAAGAACACGAGGAAGGCCGCGATGACGGTCCACATCGTGTTCATCGGGTTGATGTATGGCGCGGGCGGCGCGGCCGCGTCGTCGGCGAGGGCGGGGTGGAAGAAGTAGGCGCCTATGGCCTTGATCGCGAGGACGAGGACGACCGCGCCGATCACTTTGCTCGCCAGGATGACGGCAAAGAGGCGGCGATACTCGCTCTGCCTCGTGCGTTGAATGAGCTTGGCAAACATCGGTGCTCCTGAGGTTCTGGTGGTGGAGGGTTCTGGTGTGAGATCGCTGGTGCGAAGACGAGCCAGGGGGATTAACGCCACCCTGACGTCGTATTAACCTTTCCTTAATCGGCCCCATGTTTCCCCGACGTGTCCCGATGTGCTCCATCAGAGGCAGGTATGCTTTTTTTGGCGGGCGAACCTTCGCTGCCCGTTTTCCTCGGCCAAGAGACCGAGCGGAAACGCTTCCGAAATCGTGCAAGAACATGCATGCACAATGACTGAGACCGAGTCGGTCCCCGCACGATGAAAAAGGTCCAGGCCGTCGTACGCGAAGACCGACTCGATGCGATTGTCGAGCGCCTCCTGCTCGTGGGCGTGCGAGGGCTCACGCTCGGCATGGCGCGGGGCTGGGGCCGCACGGGCGGCCACACCGAAGTCTTTCGCGGGAGCGCCTACCGCGTCGACTTCGTCGAGAAGGTGGTCATCGAATGGGTTGGCCCCGACGACGAGGTCGACCGCGTCGTTCGCGCGATCCAGCTCCGCGGCGCGACCGGCAAGGTCGGCGACGGAAAGATCTTCGTTCAGCCCGTAATCGAGGCCGTGCGCATCAGTACGGGCGAGCGCGGGAACTCCGCGCTTTAGAACGCACGTCTTTCGGGAGCTTCGGGAGCGGAGATGTCAGTGACCGCCGGCCGCGCCCGTCTCGCCCATGGCGGGCGTCGGAGCACCCGTTCGGGTGCCGGCCGCGCCCGCGGCGCCGCCGCCGGCGAACCCGCCGGCGCCCGCGAGACCACCAAGACCCGCGGTGCCGCCGCCGGCCAATCCGCCGGTGCCCGCAAGGCCGCCCGTCGTGCCGGCGAGACCCGCGAGGCCACCGGTCGTGCCGGCGAGGCCACCGAAGCCTGCGGTGCCGCCGCCCGTGCCCGTACCGCCGCCAAAGAGCATCTCCAAGAGGCCCTCGAGCTCCGTCGCGGTGGTGCCGGTCCCGGTGCCCGTGGTGCCGCCTGTGCCGGTGTTGCCCCCGAGGAGCGTGCCGAGGATGCCGGCGAGGCCGCCCGTCGTCCCCGCGGTGCCAGCGAGGCCGCCCGTCGTCCCCGCGGTGCCAACGAGGCCGCCCGTCGTGCCGGCGAGGCCCGCGATGCCGCCCGTCGTACCCGCGAGGCCCGCCGTTCCACCCGTGGTGCCGCCGCCGCTCGAGTTGCCCGTGGTGCCGGCCGCACAATAGCTGCCCCCGCCGATCGGCGATGCAGTGCAGGTTGTACCGCTGGCGCAGTCTTCATTCGTGGTGCAGAGCTGGTAGCTGCCGCTCGCGCAGCTCGTCGCGCACGACAGAGTAAAGAGGCCCGAGGTGCCGGTGCCGGTCGTCCCGGTGCCGGTCGTCCCCGTCGTGCCGGTGCCGGTGGTGCCCCCGGCCCCGAGCAAGGCCTCGATCTCCGCGAGGCTCAGGCCCGCAGTGCCCGCAGTGCCCGCCGTCCCCGCCGTGCCCGTACCTGAGGAGCCGCCACCGAGCAGGGCCTCGAGCTCTGCGAGGCTCAGGCCGCCCGCAGCGCCTGCGGTGCCCGCCGTGCCTGCGGTGCCCGCGCCGCCACCGAGGAGGGCCCCGAGACCGCCCGCCGTACCGGTGGTGGTACCCGTCCCTGTACCCGCGCCGCCGCCCGCGGCCGGGACGGTGATGGTGGCCGCTTGCGTCGAGCTATTGCCCCCCGCGGCCGCGCCCGTGCCGATGCTTGCGCAGCAAACGAGACCGGTCGAGCAGGTGCCGGCGCCCGTGCAGGTGTCGCCGGTGCCGGTGACGAACGTCCCCCCCGAGTCAGGCGCTTTGCCGTCGAGCCAGGGGCCTGCATCGGCCGTCGCCCCTTCTTCGAACGGGATCGCGTCCTCATCGAGGAGGGATCGACCGCCGCAACCGGCGACGAACGTCGTGATCGACGCGAACGCAACGAACGACAGCCCCTGGGCGCATCGCATGACTAAACTCTTTCTTTCGGTATGGCGGGGCCCCATCTGCGCGGGCCTGCCGACCATCCGACCCTCAATGTATGAGGCGCGGGAGAAATGGATCACGGTTCCTGTCTCGATGGGAACGCTTTATTCCTTGACGCGTAGCGGCGTACGCGAACGAAAGAAGAAGAGAGCCCCCCACCATCTTAGCACCAAGGGTGGTGCCAGACTTAGCACCAAGGGTGGTACCAGAGGCGGGGGTCTGCTACTTCAATATTCGTGATCCTTTTTCCCGGGTCCACCCACTTCATTGTCAAACCATGGGTTTGGCCTTGAGAGACGAGCGGGTCGATGTTCAGCCCGAGGCGTCCCCTGGGGCCTCGACGATGGCCCTGGCCCGGGCGGCGGCCGGTGGCGACAGCGCGGCCACGGGCCAGCTCCTTCGCCTGCTCGCGCCCCGCCTCAGTCGAGTGGTTCGCGCGGTGCTCGGCGGCCACCACCCCGACGTGGACGACGCCTTCCAGCAATCGCTCATCGGCCTCGTACAGGCGCTGCCCGCCTTTCGGGGCGACTGCGAGCCGATCGGCTACGCCACGATCATCGCCGTTCGCACCGCCCTCGCCATGCGCAAGCGCTCGCGGATCGAGCAATCCCGGCGCGAGGACGACGTGGAGACCGACGCCACGCCGGAGCCGCGCCGTTCCCAGAGCGACGAGGTCGCGGCCAACCGGCGCAAAGAAGTGATGCGCGAGCTGCTCGATCTCCTGCCGCCCGAGCAGAGCGAAGCACTCGCGATGCGCATCGTGCTTGGCTGGTCGATCAAGGAGATCGCGACCCACAGCAATGCGCCCCTCAACACGGTGCGCAGCCGGCTCCGGCTCGCGAAGGAAGCGCTCAAGAGCAAGATCGAAGCGAACGCGGATCTCGTGGCGGCCCTCGAGGTGACGTCGTGAGCGCCGACGTCGTGAGCTCCCTGCGCGTCCTCGACCTGCACCCCGAGGAGCTGCTCGAGCGCGACGCGCTGGGCGAGCTCGACGACACGGAGCGTGCGCGCCTGCAAGCGCACCTGGATCGCTGCGCGACGTGCCGGTTCGAGAGGCAGCTGCGCGCGGACTTCGAGGACGAGATCGACGCGGACCACCTTCCGGTGGCGCCGATCGGGCTCGTCGCCGATGTGCTGGCGCGCGTTTCGGGTCCGTCGCTCGCCGGCAACACGCTCGAGGGCGATGCCGACGGGGAGGCCAGCGCCGACACGGCTGCGCTTCCATCGATGCTGGCACCGTTGGCACCGCGTTCCTTGGCGCGGCGACGCGCCGTACGCGCCGTGTGGCTGCTCAGCGCGGCGGCGTTGCTGCTCCTCGCCGGCGGGGCCGCGGCGGCCATCGGGCTCGTACGGCACACCTCCTTGCCGGCGCTTCTCGGCTATGCCCCGCGCGTCTCGGCGCCGGTGGCCACGGCGACCCCCGCGCCCAAGGGCCGCGGGATCGCCTCCCCCGCGCCCATCGTGACGGCGGCGGCACCCGTGGAGCTCCCGACTCCCGTCGTGACAGAAACGGCCGAAGTGCCCACCCTGCTCGCCAGGCCGCACCGAGAGCCGGGTGCGCAAGAGCTCTTCGACGCCGAGACCATCGCGCGCCGTCACGGCGACTACGCGCGCGTGTTCGCTCTGCACCACGAGCTTGACCAGCGTTTTCCGCGTAGCCGCGAGACGCAGGTGTCGCGGGCCACGGTGGGTCACCTGCTGCTCGATCGGGGCGACCCGGCGGCGGCGCTGGCCGACTTCGACGCGTACCTCGCGGGCGGCTCCGGCAACCTCGGAGAAGAAGCGCTGGTCGGACGGGCGATGGCGCTCGATCGACTCGGACGCACGGCCGACGCGTCGGTCGCGTGGCGCGCGCTCGTCGCGGCATTTCCGGATACGTCGTACGCGGCTCACGCGCGAGCCCGTGTCGAGAGCCTGACCGGGAACTGATGTCCGCGGCCGGAGGGCGGGCCGGCGCAGTCGCCGTGCTCCTGGCCGGTATGCTGCCCGCGTGGGGGGCGTACGCGCAGTCGGCGCCTCCGCCCGACGACGTCGACGTGACCCTCATCGGCGGCGGCGACGTCGATTCGCTCGTGGACACCATTCGCGAGCTCGTGGGGCGCCTCGGGCTCACGCTGACTCCGCACGTTGCGAAGGCGGCGACCGACGTGGCGCCCGCGACGTCCGCACGGGTGACGGTCGAGATCGACTTCACTGCGCCGGGCGAGATCGTGCTGAGCGTGCGCTCGGACGCGGCACACGCGGCGGGCCGCCGGCGGATCGCCCGCGATGGATCCGCGTCCGTCGTTCGCGAAGAAGTGGCCGACGCCGTCAGCTCGATGGTCCAGGCGCAGCTCATGTCGGACGAGGTGCCCGACGCCGGACCCGTTCCAAGCGAGACGGCGGAGCCGCCACCGCCGCCCCCTCCCCCGCCGCCGCCCACGCGCGAGCAGGTGCCGGAAGCGCCGCCCGCGCCGCCGGCTCCGCGCACGTTCGCGATCGATCTGACCACGTTTGCGGGGGTCGGCCCCTTCGCGGGCAACGCGACCGTCGTCGGGCGCCTCGGCGGAGGCATCGTGCTCGCGTCGCGGCGCGGGCTACGGCCCTCGCTCGCGCTCACGGGCGAGGGCTCTCTGCCGTTCGAGTCCAGCGCCGACGCCGTCGTCGCACACACGACCGTCGAGTCGGTTCGCGCCGTCGCCGCCATCGAGATCTTGCGCTCCCATTCTTGGCTCGCGATCGACGTCGGCGTCGGGTTTGGCTTCGACCTGGTGTCGGTCGATTCGACGTCGCCTCTCGCGAACGCGATGACCTACTCGCCCGCGAAGACGGACTGGATGGCCGGCGCCTCGATCGCGGCCAACCTTGCGCTTGCTACGGGCGTGGTGCTCACACTCACGGCGCTCGGCGACGTGGACCTCGTCGCGTCGCATCGCTACGTGGTGCAGAACGGCACGGGGCCGGGCGCCATACAGGATTCGCTCCTCTTTACGCCCTGGTCCGTGCGGCCCGCGGCGATGCTGGGCTTCACGTTCACGACGTTCGGCGACGCGCGGTTTGCCTCGAGGGATCCCCGATGACGCGGCACAGGCGCATCGCAGCGCTCGTGACAGCGGGCGTGGTCGCGCTCGCGGGCGGAGTCGCAGGCCCCGCGTGCGGCACGGACAACGTCGTCGTCGCCACGATCCCGAGCCCCGACGCGGGACCGCTCCGATGCATTGTCCCGAGCCCCGACGCAGGCGATGCGGCCGCGATGCTCGAGGGCGATGGCGGCGGAACGTGTCAGCCCGACCAGTTTTGCGAGCCAGCCGCTTGCGGAGCGACGACGGGAACGTGCCAGACCTTGCCCCTGTCTTGCCCCGACGGGTTCTCGCCGGTCTGCGGGTGCGACGGGGTGACGTACTTCAGCGATTGCTTGCGGCGGTCGGCAGGCGTGCAGGTCAACGGCTCAGGCGTATGTCTCTTCGACTCCTTGCCCAAGCCCTGCGGCTCGAGCGGCGGCAATTGCAACACGAGCCGCATCGGGTCGGCGGTCTGCGCCACAGTCGCGCCCAGCGCTTTCTCCGGTCCCCCCCTCCTTTCCGTCCTTTGCGCAATCGCCAGCTTGCCTACCTTCTGCTGGGTGTTGCCACCTACCCCGCCCTCCGACGCGGGTGGACTCCAGGTCAGGTCCGTCGATCCGAGCACTTGTCCCACGGCCATGGTGCCCACCCTGGGCAAATGCACGGACGCCTACACTGGCCTGAAAGACGGCGGCCTCCTCGTCGAGATCAACGAATGCCCTTGAGCCCCACCGGATCACGGCCTCGGGAGGTGCATCCAGCCGGTATCCAAGGCTTTTTCTCCGGTCGACCTGGCCGTCCCCCAAAAGAGAAAGTTGCCACGCACATTGATCCGTTTGTACCGTCGATCGACACTGCATTCCTGGAGGCGTTGCTCCATTGAAGGCCAACCACGACGACGACCTGGATTCTCTCGAGCTGGAGTTCCTGACTCGGGGGAACGGCGGCCACGCTGCCGATCGACTCGCTTCGTCGTCGCTGACGCCGATGCTCCTCGATCTGGACGAAGACACGCCCACGCGCGACGAGCTCGCGAAGCGCTTCTTCGTCAGGGCCAGCGAGACGCCCGCACCCCTGCCCGTCGACGACGCCGCGCGCGAAGCCGCCCGGTTCGAGTCGCCCGCGTTCAAGGAACGCCAGCGGTACCTGGCGCGCTACGTGGCCGGCGCCGTCGCGGCGTCGAGCGTGATCTGTCTCGCGGCGTTCTTCCGCGTTGCGTCGGCCGCGCCCGATACGGCGCCTCATGCTGCGCGCGCGTCGATGGAGTCGGCCTCCCCGACGACGGCGGAGCTTCCGCTGCCCGCGCCTGTCCAGCCCTCTCCTGCGCCGCCTGCGCAAGCATCGCCCCTTGCCCCGGAGCCGGCGGTTGCGGCGATCGCGCCCACGCCGGCGCCCGCACCTTCAGCGCCCGCGACGCCCACGACCGAAGCGCCTTCGGCGCCAGCCGCCGCTTCGGCTTCCGACGGCCCGTCCGCTCGACAGTCCAAAGAGGCGGCGATGCACGCGCTCGAGCATGGCAACTGGAACGCCGCCATCACCGCTGCCGAGCGCTCGGTACGCCTCGACGCGACCGACGGCGAAGCCTGGCTGATCCTCGGCGGTGCCTATCAGGAGCGCGGCTCCGATCGCGCGGCGCGGCATGCCTATGCGTCATGCGCGCAGAGCGCAAAGCCCGGCCACGCGCGATCCGAGTGCGCGTCCCTTGCGCGGTCTCCGTGATGTACCCGGCGCCTGGCGCACGCTAGGTCCAGCATCGGCTCGAGGATTTCACCGGCACCGCCAAGCTCCAGCGTCCGCGGACTCGTTAGCGAGCGGACGGTCCGCGGATTACCCTACGAAGCTATTCGTAGACTGCACACGTTGCTGGGCACCATGACGCGAAGCGACCGTGTATTCCGTGTCCTCGTACGCCTCGGGATCGCCAGCGCGACCGCGGCGTGCGGCCTGGGACTCGCGGGAGAGCTGGTCGTGCCCGGCGATCCGGGCACCGGCGGCAGCGGCATCAACTCGAGGCAGGGCCAGGGCGGCGACGACAGCGGCGACGCCAGCGGATCCGACGCCGACGACCTGGGCACGGACGGCGCCTCCGGCTTCGATCCCGACGGGTCTTTGACGGGCGATGATTCGGGCAGCACGGGCAGCAGCAGCGGCGGGCCGGCCCACGGGGGCGGCGAAGCCGGCCCGATACCCACGATGCCGTGCAACTTCAACGGCACGTGGGCGACCAAGCTCACCATCCCGGTGAACTGGGTCCCGCAGGGGATCATGAGCGTCATCCTGCAACCCGGCAGCGGCACCATCGATCAATGGATCATGCAGTCGCGCGTGCAGAACGGCACGACGCTGACCGATACCACCGTCGTCTGCGGCATCGATCTGCCGGACTTCACGGGGACCGTCGTCGCGGGCGCCGAGGCCTACGGTGTTCGCTTCCCCGACTCGCTCTTCGACGACAATTACCTGCCGACGTTCATCATCAACGGCACCCTCAGCGCCGCGACGACGAACGCCCAGTACAGCACCGCGGCCGCGGCCGCCCTGCTCGGCATCGACCTCGCGTCACCCACGACGGCGCCGTGGCCCTCGGCCATCGACGCGGTCGCCGAATCGGTCGACTCGGACCACGACGGCAACCCGGGCGTCACGGCGTTCGCCGCGCAGGGCGCCGGCTACAGCGATATCCCGACGGACATCACGAAGTCCGCCCGGGCGACGGCCGTCTACGTCGTCATCCGCCAGGTGACGCAGGTGAGCGGCACCGTCGGCGACTGCAATCACATGTCCGGCTCGGTCACGATCCCGCAGCTGACCGACAGCAACGGCGACAGCAAATACGCGATCGACTCTCACGTCATCGGCTGCGAGCTCGAAGGCGACGGCGGCACGTGCAACGCGCTGCAATGGAGCTTCATCGACGGCACGCAGCCCGTCTTCAGCCCCACGGGCACGAGCACGTTCGCATCGGTGCGCATGCCTGCAAACGCCACGTGTTTGCAGGTACGCACGATGTTGCCCTAGAGCCCAGTAGGCTCAGTGACTTTTTTACAGGAAGGCGGGAAGACGGGAAGTTTTGGAGGCCATCCTTCCCGCCTTCCTGTGAACTCTCTAGGCCGCGCGTTGCGTCAGCGTGCCGAGGTAGTCGCGCTTGCCGATGTTGATCCCGTTGTGACGGAGGATCGCGTACGTGTGCGCCGCGTGGAAGTAAAAGTTCGGCACCACGTGCTCGGCGAAGTAGTGCGCGCCAGTCATCACCTTGCCCTCCCATCGCGGCTGGGTGATGACGCGCGTGTCGGCGCCCTCGAAGTCCTTGGACGTGAACGTGTCCAGGTATGCGATCGTGGTCTTGATCCGCTCGCGCAGCTCGTCGAGCGTCTGCTCCGTGTCGGGCTGGCTGGGGGGCGTCTTGCCGCTGAGGCGGGCGGCGCCGAGCTTTGCCGTGTCACAGGAGCTCTGCACCTGGCGCGAGAGGGGAAACTGGTCGGCGACGAGGCGCAGCGAGACGAACACGTTCGGGTCGAACGACTTCTCCTTCGCGTGGGCCGCGGCGGCCTCGAGCCACTTGCCCATCTGACCGAGCATCTTCTTCTTTTGGACGAACAGTTCGTAGTACATGAGGCCGATTGTAGCGACGCCACTCGGCGGCTTCCAGGCAGGGTAGTCTTGGGCTCATGAAACGAGCACGAACGTGGATCTCTCTGCTCCCGCTCGCCACCGCGGCCAGCGGTCTCGTCCTCCTCCCTGCCTGCGGCGTGTCGAAGGCGGACTTCGACGCGAAGGAGCGGCAAGCGGAGGCATCCGCCAAAGAAGCCCAAGACGCGAAAAAAGAGATCGATCAGCTGAAGCAACAGCTGTCGACGGACGACGGGCAGATCTCGCAGCTCAAGGGCTCGCTGGGCCTGGCGCAGGCGCAGGTCATCACCGACGACCAGAAGTCGCAGCTCGAAGAGGCCAAGCGCGCCGTCCAAGAAGCGCAGGAGCGCGGCAAGCTGCTCGACGACTTGCAGTCCAAGTTCAAAAAGGCGATCGACGCGGGCCGCCTCAAGGTCACGACTCGTCACGGACGCATCGTCTTGCAGCTCCACAACGACATCCTCTTCGACACCGGCGCCGCGGAGCTCAAGGCCGACGGCAAGACGGCCGTCGCCGAGGTGGCCGCCACGCTCAAGGGAGTGGGCACGAAGCGCTTCCAGGTCGCCGGTCACACCGACAGCGAGCCGATCACGGCCGAGACCAAGAAGAAATACCCCACCAACTGGGAGCTCTCGACGGCGCGCGCCATCGCCGTCGTGAAGCTCCTCGTCGCCAACGGCGTCGAGGCCGGCGAGCTCTCCGCCGCCGGCTACGGCCCCTACGACCCGGTCGGATCGAACGCGACCCCGGAGGGCCAATCCAAGAACCGCCGCATCGAGATCACCCTGGTGCCGAACGTCGCCCCGATCCTCGCGGCCGAAGCGAAGGACGCCAAGAAGTAGGAGAGAAAGCCTACGAGAGAGGGAGAGCCGCCAAGCCGCAAGGACGCCAAGGGAAAGAAGGATTGGGGCTTCTCATCACTTGGCGCTTTCGCGGCGTGGCGGCTCTCCCTCTCGATTTTTATCGCCTCGTCAGGGCTTCACGAACTTGAGGACGAAGCGGTCCTCGGTGCCGAGCTTCGCCCCCGCTTCGCGCGGGCTGCTGCTCCAGTCGCGGGCGTCGGCCGGGTTGCGCAAGAACTCGCCCTTGGCCGCGAGGGTGAAGCCCGCCGTCTTCACCTCGTTCTCGACGACGCTTTGCTCGATGCGATGCAGCGTCTTGACGTCCTTGATGCCGTCGCCGTCCTTGGCGCTCGAGTCGACGATGACGTACGCGCCGCCCGGCTTGAGCGCGTCGAACACCGCGCGGTTCATCTTCGTGCGGTCGACGCCGACCCAGACGGTGTCGTGGTACGTGAGCACGTTGACGACCAGATCGAGGTTCCTGGCCTCCGGCGGCAGCGGATCGTCGAACGTGCGATCCGAGCGGACGACGCCGCGATCGGCGGGGAGCGCGAGGCGCGCCGACCAGATCTTCTCGATGAAGCGCTTCAAAAACTCCGGATCGTTCTGCGCGTACACCTTGCCGTCCGTGCCCACCGCTCGCGCCAGGAGCTCGGTCGTATAGCCGCCGCCGGCGCCGAGATCGGCGACGCTCATCCCGTGACCCACGCCGAGGAAGGCGAGCAGCTCGGCGGGGTGCCGGCCCGCGTCCATCTTCTTGTCCTGGTCGGTGCGATCACTCGCAGAGACGATGGCCCGGACGTCGTCCGCCGAGAGCGGCGGAGACACGGGAGGGGCCGCGACAGGCGCGCTCGCCACGGGCGCGGGTGCGGCCGTGTTCGACGCGGGTGCCGCGGACGCCGGACCGGCGTTGGCTGCCGTTCCCCCACCGCATGCGGCCGTGGCGACGAACACGGCTACGCCAAGCAGACCGACTGGCCCGATGGGCGAAGCGAAGCCGAAGAAAGAGCCGAAGAAAGAGACAGGGTGCGCGCTTTTCATGGCGCGCACCCTGGCACGGCGCGGGAGGGCGCGAAAGGCGTCAGCCCTTCGCGTCCCCTTTCCCGCGGGGACCGGACGCTAGTCGCAGGTCCCGGACCCCGCGTCCTCCCCAGCGTCCCCCATGTCGCAAATGCCGCTGCAGCAGTCCGTGTCGGCCGTACAGAACTCGCCGGACACTTCGAGCGGGCACGTCGTGCCGCCCGAGCTGCCGGAGCTGCCCGAGCCGCCGCTGCTCGAGCTGCTGTTGCTCGAACCCTCGCACGGCGACGAGCACTCGCCCGAGATGCATTGGGTGAAGGTGTCGAACAGGTTGACTCCATCCGGATACTGCGTGGCGCACGCTGCGCAGCTGGCGCTCGTGCTGCAGTTGTTCTGGCAATTCAAGTACCCGTTGCAGTCCGAGTCGTTGAGGCACGCGAGCCCCTCCTGGCAGCACGACCCCGCGAGGCACGCGCCGCACCCTGCGGGTGCGCCCTCGCTGGTCGCGGCCGATGCAACCTGGTTGCAATCGCCGCCGCCCGTGCCGGATTGTGTCCCCTGCGACCCCTGCGACGCGCTGGCGCCGGAGCCTCCGACCGCGGGACCCCCGACGCCGCCCGAGAGACCCGGGCCGCCGACGTTGCCCGAGACGGCGGGCGACCCGATGCCGCCCCCGATCCCGGGCGAGCCGACGCCGCCGTTGATCGCCGGAGAGCCCGGCGATCCCGAGAAACCGGAGTAGCTCGACGTGCTGTCGTCGACCTTGGTGGCTCCCGGACCGACGGGACCCGAGCTACCACATCCGGCGACCATCCCGACCACGGACAACGCGAGCGCGCTCAATCGCATCGGCCACCCCATCCTGTACTTTACCACAGGAACTGACCGAAGACGGCCGAGGTGCCGGTCACGAACGAGACGTTCGTCGTCTTGCCGCCGGTCGTCGACGTCGGGTCGGGCTGGTTGAAGGCCAAGTCGAGGGCGACGCCCGTCCTTGCGCCGAAGGAGAAGTGGTCGGTGACGAAGTACTCGCCACCGAGGCCACCCTGGATCGCCAGGGCGATGTTGGAGCCGGGGTTCGAGATGTAGACCGCCGGCTCGATGAACGGCATGAAGTGCTCGAACTTCGCGAAGTAGTAGCGGAGGCCCGCGTCGAGCGAGAACTGCTGCGTGGCGCCCGAGATCGACGTGAAGTTCAGGCCGAGGTCTCCGCGCAGGGCCATCTCGGGGGCGAGGAAGTACGTGAAGCCGAAGGTGGGATCGCCGCCGTTCGGCAGGGACACCTGGATGCCCATCTCGCCCGCGTGCGTCGGGCCGCCAGACTCAGCGGCCGGCGGGGGGGGCGGAGGGGCAGGCGCCGCCGCGGGCGGGGGCGGAGGGGGAGGAGGAGGCGGCGCGGCCGGGGGCGGCGGCGGGGGGGGACGGGGCGGCGGCGGCGGCGGGGGGGGGGGGGGGGGGGGGGGGGGGGGGCGGGGGGGGGGGGGGGGGGGGGGGGGGGGGGGCGGCGGCGGCGGCGGCGGAGGGGGCGCCGCAAGCGCGGGTCCCACGGCCACGGTCGCCGTGGGCGCCGCAAGAACTTGAGCGGCGGTGGTGCCGACAATCGAAACGACGACAGCGGTGGTGCCGAGTGTACGGAAGCGCATTCGATCTCTCCTTGAGCGGAGGGCGCCGCGCCTACTGGCAGGCGCGGGTGAGTCCCCGGACCCGACCTACAGGCAACCGCCCGGCAAGGTCAAGTTTCTCCGCTGTTGCCGGCGGATAAATTCAGATGCGTTTGGGCGCGACGCCGCGGTAGCTCTCGGCGATGCGATCGGCCACATCGCGCCAGTCGACGCGGGCGGCATCGATGCGAACGCCCACCCAACCGCGGCCGCCGATATACGCCGGCAGGTAGAACCTCTTCGGCTCCTTGCGCGCGAGGCGCTGGGCCTCGACCTTCGGTGCTCGTACGCAGACGCCGATGATGGCGTCGCCGTGGTGATTGTCGAGAAAGTAGGCGAACGCCTTCTTGCCGACGCTGAAGGTGGCGTGCCGCCCTTCGCGCTCGACGACCGCACGGGGCAAGGCCAGGCACACCGAAGTGACTCGGTCGAGGGCGACCTTGGCGCGCGCGGCGTCGGTGGTGGGCCGAACCGGAGGCGGACGCTGCGGCTGAACGCCGGCGCGCACCACGCTGGGGGGCACGATGTCCGACCACCCCCGCTCGAGCAGGATCGCGAGGTCGATCCAGTCGGTGCTCGGTCGATCCAGGTGGACGCCGACCCACCCTTTGGCCCCCATGTACGGGGGGACGAAGAAGCGATCCGGCGCGTCGGCGACCCGCGCGCGCTGCTCGGCGAGCGGGACCTTGCACCAGAGGGCGATCCCTCCGGCGTGATTGTCGACGAACATCGCGAAGAGGCGCCCCCGCACGTGGAAGGCTGGGGCCCCGTACGAGAGCTTCTCTTCGGCGCCGGGAAATCCGGCGCAGACCGAGCGCAAACGAGCGAGTGCGGCATCGGAGGGGGAGGCGGCCTTGCCTGCCATGCCGCCGAGACTAACTCGTTGTATAGCCCTAGGCGCTCACCATGATGTTTCTCGTCCGCATGGCGCTCAAGCGCCCGTACACGTTCGTCGTGATGTCGATCCTCATCGTCATCCTCGGTGCCGTGACGATCCTCCGGATGCCGACCGACATCTTTCCGGACATCGACATCCCCGTCATCTCCGTCATCTGGGGCTACCCGGGCATGATGCCGGAGGAGATGGAGAAGCGCTTCGTCAACAACTACGAGCGCACGTTGACGACGACGGTCAACGACATCGAGCACATCGAGAGTCAGAGCCTGACCGGCATTTCGATCGTGAAGATCTTCTTCCAGCCGGGAGCGAAGATCGAGGCCGCAACGGCGCAGACGACCGCCATCTCGCAGACGATCTTGCGTCAGATGCCCGCGGGCACGACGCCCCCGCTCATCATCCGCTACAGCGCGTCCAACGTGCCCATCATCCAGCTCGCGCTCGAGAGCGACTCGCTCAGCGAGCAGCAGCTCTTCGACTACGGCACCAACTTCATCCGCGCCGACATCGCCACGATCCAGGGCGCGCAGCTGCCGTGGCCGTACGGCGGCAAGCAGCGGCAGATCATGGTCGACATCGACCCGCAGCGCCTCTACGCGTGGGGTCTCTCGCCCCGCGACGTCAACAACGCGCTCGGCCTGCAGAACGTCATCGTGCCGACGGGCACGACCAAGATCGGCGTCGACGAGTACCCGGTCGTGCTCAACGCAAGCCCCGAGCTCCTCGACCAGATCGCCGGCATCCCGATCAAGGTCGTGCGCGGCACCACCGTCTTCATGCGCGACGTCGCCAACGTGCGCGACGGCTACGCCCCGCAGACGAACATCGTGCACGTCGCCGGCAAAAAGTCGGTGCTGATGTCGATCCTCAAGCAGGGCAGCGCCAGCACGCTCGACGTCGTCAAGCGCATCCGCGACATGCTACCGATCACGCTCGCCCGCCTGCCCAAAGAGCTCAAGGTCACGCCGCTGTTCGATCAATCGATCTTCGTGCGGGCGGCCGTCCAGGGGGTGATCAAGGAGGCGGCCATCGCCGCCGGCCTCACGGCCATCATGCTGCTCGTCTTTCTCGGCAGCTGGCGCAGCACGATCATCGTGCTCGTTTCCATTCCGCTCTCGATCCTCGTGTCGATCATCATCCTGGCGTCGCTCGGCGAGACGCTCAACGTCATGACGCTCGGCGGAATGGCGCTCGCCGTCGGCATCCTCGTCGACGACGCAACGGTCGAGATCGAGAACGTGCACCGCAACATGGCGATGCAAAAACCGATCGTCCGCGCCATCCTCGACGGCGCGGCCGAGATCGCGACGCCCGCGTTCGTGTCGACGCTCTGCATCTGCATCGTGTTCGTGCCCGTCGCGTTCATCACGGGATCCGCGCGATCGCTCTTCGTGCCTCTCGCGCTGGCCGTCGTGTTCGCGATGCTGACCTCGTACTTCCTGTCGCGCACCCTCGTGCCCACGATGATGCGCTACCTGATGAAGCACGAGCACCACACGCACGGCGTGCCCACCTCGCTGGCGGGGCGCTTCTTCGCCGCGTTCGAGCGCGGGTTCGACTCGCTGCGGATGTTCTACGGCGGGTGGCTCGCCTGGGCGCTCGAGCACCGCGCCACCGTCATCGTGGGGTTCCTCGCGTTCGTGGGCGGCTCGGCGTCGCTCTTTCCGCTGCTCGGACGCGACTTCTTTCCCTCGGTCGACGCGGGGCTCATCAAGCTGCACGTGCGGGGAACCCCCGCGACGCGCATCGAAGAGACGGAGCGCAGGTTCGTCCAGCTGGAAGACACCATCCGCACCGTGATCCCGCCGGCGCAGATCGAGACGATGCTCGACAACCAGGGGATCCCCTACAGCGGCCTCAATCTGTCGCTGAGCGAGGGCGCGCAGATCTCGTCGGCCGACGGCGAGATCTTCATCGCGCTGAAAGAGGGCCACCCGCCGACGCCCCAGTACGTGCGCAAGCTGCGCCAGGTGCTGCGGCGCGAGTACCCCGAGCAGACGTTCTTCTTCCTCGCGCCGGACATCTCGACCCAGGTCTTGAACTTCGGGCTCCCGGCGCCCATCGACGTGCAGGTGGTCGGGGGTTTTGGCAACGACGACGCGACGATCGCCGTGGCGCGCCAGATCGCCGATCGCGTGCGCCGGATCCCGGGCGCCGCCGACGTCCACCTGGCGCAGGTCCCCAAGCAGCCGGAGATCCGGATCGACGTCAACCGGACGATGGCCGGGCAGCTCGGCCTGACAGAGCGCGACATCGCGAGCGATCTGCTCGTGTCGCTCGCCTCGAGCGCGATCGTGGCGCCCAGCTTCTGGCTCGACAAGCGCGGCGTACAGTACCTGGTCGCCGTGCAGACGCCGCAGGCCGAGGTCAACTCGATCGCTGCGCTCGACACCACCCCCATCTCCACGGGCGGCGACCACCCCCAGCTGCTCTCGAACATCGCGTCGGTCTCGCGCACCGAGGGGCCCGTCAACATCACCCACTACAACGTGGCCCGCACCTACGACGTCCAGGCCAACGTGGATGGAACGGACCTCGGCTCGGTCTCGGGCCAAGTGTCCAAGATCGTCGAAGAGCTGAAGCCGTCGATGCCACGCGGGACGACCGTGCGCATCAAAGGGCAGGTCGACAGCATGGAGTCGTCGTTCCGGGGCCTGGGTTACGGCCTCATCTTCGCGGTCGTCCTCGTCTACTTTCTGATGGTCGTGAACTTCCAGTCGTGGCTCGATCCGCTGGTCATCCTGATGGCCCTCCCCGGGGCCATCGCCGGGATCGCCTGGATGCTGTTTCTCTCGCACACCACCGTCAGCGTGCCCGCGCTCATGGGCTCGATCATGTGCGTCGGCGTCGCCACCGCCAACAGCATCCTCGTCGTGACGTTCGCCAACGATCTCCGCATCGCGGGGCGCGACGCCGACGAGGCGTCCCTCGCGGCGGGCATGACCCGCCTGCGGCCCGTCATCATGACCGCCATGGCGATGATCATCGGCATGCTGCCCATGTCGCTCGGCCTGGGCGAAGGGGGCGAGCAAAACGCGCCCCTCGGGCGCGCGGTCATCGGCGGCCTGCTGATGGCCACCCTGTCCACGCTGTTCTTCGTCCCCGTGATGTACCGCATCCTGCGGAGGGCCCCGCTGGCCCCCGTCGACGCCGCCTTCGAGGAAGTATGAGCCTCCCCCTCCCCGCCGAGACCCGATCCACCGACGACGCCAGCCCGCCGTCTTCGGTCACGCCCGCCCAACCAGGCCACCCGGCGCACGAGCTGGGGTTCGACCTCCCGCCGCCCGCCACCGTCTCCAAGAAGGGACTGGTCGGCATCATGGTGGGTATCGTGGCGGTCATCGCGCTCGCGTTCGCGGCCGGCTACCTGCCGCGGCGCCAAGAACGCGCGGCCCTCGAAGAAGTGGCCGCGACCACCTCCGGCGCCGTGACGCGCGTCGAGGTCGTCACGCCCAAGGTGGGCGTGCGCGACCGTGCGTCGCTCCTGCCCGGCAGCGTTCAGCCGCTCGAGGAAACGGTGCTTTACGCGCGCGCCAGCGGCTTCGTGAAGCGCTGGCTCGTCGACATCGGCGACAAGGTGAAAGAGGGGCAAGTCCTCGTCGAGATCGAGACCCCGGAGCTCGATCAAGAGCTCGATCAGGCGCGTTCCCAGCTCGGGCAAGCGCAGCCCGAGCTCGCCCGCGCCAAGGCCAACCGCGAGCTGTCGCAGGCCAACTTGCAGCGGTACAAGCAGCTCGCTCCCGCCGGCGTCGCCTCGCAGGCCGATCTCGACCAGCACCAGGCGCAAGCCTCGGTCGACGAGGCCAACGTCAGCGTGTCTTCGGCGAACATCTCCGCCCAGGAGGCGAACGTCCGGCGGCTCACGCAGCTCAAGGCCTTCAACAAGGTCACCGCGCCCTTCGGCGGCACGATCACCCAGCGCTGGGCCGAGATCGGCGCGCTGGTCACGGCGGGCAACGGGCAGCCGCTCTACCGCATCGCCGCGATGGACCCGGCGCGCGTGTTCGTGCAGGTCCCGCAAGACGTGGCGCCCAGCGTGAAGCCGACGCTGGTCGCCAAGGTGACGGTGCGCGAATACCCGGGCCGCACGTTCGACGGAACCGTGGCCCGCGCCGCCGGCGAGCTCGATCAGTCGACGCGCACGATGACGACCGAGATTCGTGTTCCGAACCCCGACGGGACGCTCATCGCGGGCATGTACGCCGAGGTTAGTCTCACCCTGCCCTACCCCCACAAGGTGCTCGAGCTGCCCGCGACGGCGCTCATCACCGACGCCAAAGGGGTGCGCGTGGCCACCGTGGCGGCCGACTCCACGATCCACATCGTCCCCGTGGTGGTCGAGCGCGACACGGGCACCATGATCGAGGTCTCGACCGGCCTGACCGGCGACGAGCGCGTCGTCAAGCTCGCCAGCGCCGAGCTCGTGGAGGGCAAGTCCGTCGAGGCGATCGTCAAGCCCGTCGAGGCGCCACCCGCGCACTGACGAACGGGCTGGTCGCGACAAAGATCATCGGCTACCCCAGGTAGCCCGATGACCCTCGCCGCGCCGAGTCCTCGCCGCGCTCCCGGCCCCGTGGCCGCCGCGGTTTGCGCGCCCCCATGCCGGTGAACCCCGCGCCGCCCTCCGCGACGGTTAAGGCGTTCGTCCACTGGACGGTGCGGCACGGCCTCGCGCTCTGGATCGTCGCGATCCTGCTCGGTATCCCGGCGACCGCGCGCACCATCGACCTGTACCTGCACCTTCGCAGCGAGGTGGAGGAGCTGCTCCCCCGGCAGGCGCCCAGCGTCGAGGCGCTCGACGAGATGCGCGCGCGGAGCCCCGGCCTCGAGTTTCTCGGCGTCGTCGCCCAGGTGCAAAGTGTGGGCGACCTTCCCGCCGCCGAGCGCTTCCTCGACGACCTGGCCGCGAAGGTGCGCACCTACCCCCCGGCGATGGTCCGCGACGTCCGCGCGAGCAACGCCGCCGAGAAGGACTTCGTCGAGAAACACGCCGCCCTCTACACCGACGTGGCCGACCTGAAGGAGATCCGCCGTCGGATCGAGGCGCGCCGCGACTTCGAGGTGTCCAAGGAGCAGGGACAGCTGCTCGACGAAGACGAGACGCCGCCCTCGGTCGACATCGCCGACATCGAGCACAAGTACGACGACAAGGTCTCGAACGAGAAGGGCGGCCACCTCGAGAGCACCCAGCTGCTCGCCGCGATGCTCACCGTCGAGGCGGGGGGGTTCACGACGGGCGCCGAGAAGGATCGCGCGCTGCTCACGCGGGTGAAGGCCGACGTCGCCGCCCTCGACCCGGCCCACTACGCGCCGGGCATGCGCGTCGGCTACGCGTCCGACGTCGCGATCAACGTCGAAGAGTTCGACGCGCTGCAGGCCGACCTCTCGATCGCGTCGGTGCTCGTGGTCCTCGCCGTCGTGGTGGTCATCGTCCTCTACTACCGGTGGTGGAAGAGCGTGCCGGTGCTCATCCCGCCGCTCCTCTTGGCGACCGTCTACGCATTCGCCCTCGCATCGCTGCCTCCGCTCCACGTGACCGAGCTCAACTCGAACACGGCGTTCCTCGGCTCGATCATCGTCGGCAACGGCATCAACGTGGGCCTCATCCTGCTTGCGCGCTACCGCGAGGAGCGGGCGCGCGGGGCGTCGGTCGACGACGCCCTCGTGGCGGGCGTCTGGGGCGCGCGGCTCGGAACGCTCGCCGCCGCGGCGGCGGCCGGCGTGTCGTACGCGTCGCTGGTGCTCACGGAGTTCCGCGGTTTCCGGCAGTTCGGCTGCATCGGCGGCATCGGGATGCTGGCCTCGTGGGCGACGGCCTTCGTCCTCGTGCCCCCGCTCATCAAGTGGCTCGACACGGGCGTCGCGGGCGAGCTCCGCGAGCCGCGGGGTAGTACCTGGCTCGTCGCCGTGGTGCAGCGGTTCGCGCTGCCGATCGTGGTCGTCGCCTCGGGCCTCGCGATCGCGTCGGGCGTCGAGGCCTCCCGCTTCGACGCGTCGTTCCTCGAGAACGACTTCAACAAGCTGCGGCGCGCCGACACCTGGACCAACGGCGAGGGCTACTGGGGCCGCAAGATGGACGCCATCCTCGGCCACTACCTCACGCCCACGGTCATCCTCTGCGACACCGTCGACCAGGCGCGCAAGGTCGAGACGCTCGCCCGCGCATCGGCCGATCACGGCGCGCTCGAGCCCATGGTGGCACGCGTCATCGGGACCGACGACGTCCTGCCGACCGAGCAGGAGGCGAAGATCGCCGAAGCGGGTCGCATCCGAGAGGCGCTCACGCCCAAGATCAGGTCACTGCTCGACCCCAAGAAGCGCGACCAGATCGACCGCACGCTCGGCGGCGACGACCTGAAGCCCATCGTCGACGCCGACCTCCCCCACGCGTTCACGATGGGCCTGCGCGAACGCGACGGCTCGATCGGCCGCACGGTCCTCATCTACCCGCGGCCAACGGATCTGCTCTACAAGGCCGACACGATCCACCTCTTCGTCCACACGCTGCGCTCGATCGGGGCCGAGGGCGCGGCCGACGCGGGACCGGGGGCGCGGGCGTGCCGGGTCGCCGGATCGGTCCCCATCACGAGCGACATCCTCGCGTCGATCCAGCGCGACGCCCCCATCGCGAGCCTGGCGTCGTTCCTCGGCGTCGTCGGCGTCGTGCTCGTCGTATTGCGCGCGCGCAAGGCGTCGCTCTATGTCATCGGCTCGCTCGTCGTCGGCGTCCTGTGGCTGCTCGGCGCCACGATGGGCCTCGGCATCAAGATCAACTTCACCAACTTCATCGCCTTCCCGATCACCTTCGGCATCGGCGTCGACTACGCGGTCAACGTGATGACGCGCTACGTCCAGGACGGAGAGCGCGACGTGCAGGGCGCCGTGCGATCGACGGGCAGCGCGGTCGCGCTCTGCTCGCTCACGACCATCCTCGGCTACTCGTCGCTCCTGCTCGCCAAGAACCGCGCGCTTTTTCTCTTCGGCCTCCTCGCTGTCCTCGGCGAGATCGCGTGCCTCACGACGGCCATCGTGGCCTTGCCGGCCTTGCTGGTCCTGGCGCGCCGCGTCCGCGGCGATCGCGCCGACCCCGAGAAGGTCACGGTCCAGTAGCGCGACTCGCACGGCAGAGTGGCGAGACCGTGCCCGAGGAGGACGCCGGGAGGTCCACTCTGTGGTAGGGATGGGGCCGTCATGCAGTCGATCGAGACCCTCGCCAGCCCCCCGAACAAGACCGACGCCTGGCTCGCGACCTTCATCAACGACCCTCGCGACGTCCCGTTCGTGCGGCTCTCGATCATGACGACGCTCGTCACGATCCCGTTCGCGATCGCCCTCTTCGTGCCCCACGTGTTCAGCTGGCCCCTCGCCGCCCTGTACACGCTGACCAACGGCGCGCTGTTCCTCGATCGCTTCATCCTGATGCTCCACAACACGAGCCACCGGCCGCTCTACCGCCGGCGCTACCGGCTATTGAACCACTGGATCCCGTGGGTGCTCGGCCCCTTCTTCGGCGAGACGCCGGAGACGTATTACGCGCACCACGTCGGCATGCACCACGCCGAGAACAACCTGGCCGACGACCTCAGCTCGACGATGCGCTACCGCCGCGACAGCATCCTCGGGTTCTTGCACTACTATTTCAGCTTCCTCGCCACCGGCCTGGTGTCGCTCGCGGCGTACCTGCGCCGCAAGAAGCGAGCGCGCCTGCACACCAAGATGGTCGCCGGCGAGCTGTCGTTCTTCGCGCTCGCGGCCGCGCTCGCGGTCTTCGTCGACTGGCGACCGGCGGTCGTCGTGTTCGTCGTGCCCGTCGCCATCGTGCGGTTCTTGATGATGGCCGGCAACTGGGGCCAGCACGCCTTCGTCTCCGCCGACGACCCGGCCAACAACTACCACAACAGCATCACCGTCATCCGCTGCACGTACAACGAGCGCTGCTTCAACGACGGGTACCACATCGGCCATCACGTCAACGCGGGCCGCCACTGGTCCGAGATGCCGTCGGACTTCGAGGCCAACCGGGCCGAGTACGCGCGCCAGGGCGCGTTCGTATTCGAGGGCATCGACTTCTTCGGCGTCTGGGCGCGCCTGATGATCGGCAACTACGACAGCCTGGCCCGCCACCTGGTCACGCTCGAAGGCGAGCGGCCGGCGCACGAAGAGCTGGTCGCCACGCTGAAGAGCCGCACGCAGCCGATCGCGGGCTGACGGGGCCTACGGCACCGGCATGCACACGCCGGGCGGCGGGGACTGACACCCGCAGCCGCCGTCGGGCAGGCAGCACGCGCGAAAGTACACGGTGATGTTGCAGGTGTTGGTCGGACACGCCGAGAGATCGCAGGTGGCCGCGTCCTCGTCGTCAGGTGGTCCGGAGTCCTGAGCATCGATCGTGGGTGCGGCGTCCACGACCGTCGGTGCGGCATCCACGTCGGTTCGGGAGGCGTCGTGGACGGGCTCGGTCGCGCTGTCGACCACGCCATCCGGCGCATCGACGATCGCCCCGCCCGTGGTCACCCCGCCGGTGTAGTCGCTCCAATCGAGGAGCACGGAGCACCCCGCCAGGGAGACCCCCAAGACGGCGAGGAAGACCGATCCGCGCATTCTCAAAAGCATAGCGCTTCTGCTGGCGACGGGCCGGTCTTGGCCTCCGGGGCGCGGGCATGCGGGGACTTGGTGGCCGCGGCGACGATGCTTCGCGATTCGGCTCGGAATTCAGTGCGGGGCATGGGGGGTCGGGGGTGGGGGGGGGGGTGGGGTCGGGGTCGGGGTCGGGGTCGAGGTCGAGGTCGGGGTCGGGGTCGGGGTCGCGGTCGGGGTCGGGCTCGGGCTCGGGGTCGGGCTCGGGGTCGGGGTCGGGGTCGCGGTTGCGGTCGGGGTCGCGGTTGCGGTCGCGGTTGCGGTCGGGGTCGCGGTCGCGGTCGCGGGCGGGGTCGTCGCGGTCACCGGCGCGCCCGCGACCACGGGCGTCACGGTGATGCCGACGACGTTGCCCGTGACCGCCTTTTTCTGCACCGAGCCCATGGTGTGGCGCGCGGTCCGCGTTGCGGCGATCTTGGCCTGGGCGATGGCCTTCGCCTCGACTGTCTTGGCGCCGGGGGCCCTCGGCACGTTCATGCCGAAGTCGTTGAGGAGGGCGTTGGCATTCTTGCCGTACTGCCCGATGAGCGCTGAGCGGAGCAGGTGGAACATGTTGTCCACCGTCTTGGCCAGCGCGTTCGCGTTCGCCACACCGTCGGAGAGCTGCTTGCGCAGCGCCTGATTGGCGTCGATGGCAGTGATCTGGGACTGGAAGACGGCCTTGAGGCCGGCGGGCGTGTAGAGCGTCCCGTTGATCGTGATGGGACCGGTGATGTGCTTGTCGATCCCCGCCATCACACTGGCATCGCGCGTCTTGAGACTGCTGCTGTTGAGCTTCATCGCTGTTCTCCGTCGGTTCTCACGGTTGCGGGGACCGTGGTGGCCGGAGCCACATGCTCCGGTTCCATGTCCCTTCACCTGGTAAACCGAATGAGATCGGCTTTTGTAACTACGAAAGGTGGGATACGCGTTGGGGACCGACCCTCGTAGGGGTACTGCGCGCGCTTCGTCCCGTGCCATGCGCGGTCCATTCGGTGCCATGCGCGGTCCATTCGGTGCCGCGCGCGGTCCATTCGGTGCCGTGCGCGGTCCATTCAATGCCGCGCGCATGGCACAGCGGGGGGCGGCCATGACCTTCGTGGGCGCGCCCGTTCCCTCGCGTGCCGCCCTCGCGGCATTGCACGCCACGCGCATGACATGGCGGGGGGCGAGCGCGGGATCGCGGGGCGCCGACGTGGCTAGCAATGGACCGCCCGTCGCAATCCGTGCCGACCGCGTCGACCACTCGGACGCGCACGCGGGATCGCGGGGGACCGGCGTCATATTCCGTGCGGCGCGCGTGGCACCGAGGACCGGCGGTCGCCCGGCGGGAGACGCGCCCCCCTCGACCTCGACCTCGACCTCGACCTCGACCTCGACCCCGACCTCGACCCCGACCTCGACCTCGACCTCGACCCCGACCTCGACCTCGACCTCGACCCCGACCTCGACCTCTGACCTCGACCTCGACCTCGACCTCGACCTCGACCCCGACCCCGACCCGATTCTCGACCCGATTCTCGACCTCTTCACATCCGGCGCGATAGGGCGTCCTCGTGCCAGGAAACCTGGCACTCCGGACGCATCCAACGGCTGCCTTCCGAGGCGTCCGTTGGCGCGGTTCGTTTTTCATGGTGGGTGCCCCCGACGGGGCGAGGGC
>Ga0302325_10001422_pt1 | contig 61134 bp, 57 predicted proteins | sample Palsa_T0_2_FD_201948 | JGI IMG/M metagenome (GOLD analysis project Ga0302325, IMG submission 201948) | Peat permafrost microbial communities from Stordalen Mire near Abisko, Sweden - Palsa_T0_2 | ecosystem: Environmental > Terrestrial > Soil > Palsa > Peat permafrost | place: Sweden: Abisko...
CCGATGAGGACCGAGGCCCACTCGGCTCGTCGCCTCTGTCGCCCCTGACATCTCCACATGACACGCCCCCTCGATGGCGGTGTTCGACGGATGGCTCTGCAACTCAAAAAAACATGAAGAGGGCCTGAGAAGTTGGTCCCTCTGCAGCGAGTCTCTAGTTGTAGCCGTACCGTCGCACGAACCAAGTCTTCACCAGCTGTGCCAGCACCATGTACGCAGGAAGAATCAGCGCGAGCCATCCGAAGAAGCGCAGCGGCAACGACACCATGCCCAGCGAATGACCAAAGCCCGTGAAGGGAAGCAGGATGCCGACGGCCATCACCGCCGTCGTCGACAAGGCCAGCGCCGGCGCCGGAAAACTCTGGATGAACGGAATCTTCCGCGTTCGAATCATGTGGACGATGAGAGTCTGCGAGAGCAGGCCCTCGACGAACCATGCCGACTGGAAGAGCGACTGATGGGCCGGGGTGTTGGCCTTGAAGACAAAGAACATCAGGCCGAAGGTCACGTAGTCGAAGATGGAGCTGACCGGTCCGAAGAAGAGCATGAACCGAGCAATGTCATCGATTTTCCACCGCCGAGGACTGATGAGGTACTCCTCGTCAACACGGTCGAAAGGGATGGCCAGCTGCGAGAAGTCATAGAGAAGATTCTGCGTCAGAAGCTGAATGGGAAGCATCGGCAAGAACGGAAGAAATGCACTCGCCCCCACCACCGAGAACATGTTTCCAAAGTTCGAGCTGGTGCCCATTTTGATATATTTCGTGATGTTCCCGAAGACCCGCCGGCCCTCCAGGACACCGTCCTCCAGCACCAAGAGGTCCTTCTCCAGAAGAATGAGGTCGGCCGACTCCTTGGCGATGTCGACTGCGTTGTCGACCGAGATTCCAACGTCGGCAGCGCGCAAAGCGGGGGCGTCGTTGATTCCGTCCCCCATGAACCCAACGACGTGACCATTGCGCTGGAGCGCGTGAACCACTCGCTCTTTGTGGGCAGGTGCGAGCCGCGCGAAGAGGACCGCCTCTTCAACAATGACCTTGAGCTCTTCTTCGGAGGCGGTCTCGACATCCTGCCCGAGGACGACGCGTCCTACGGCGAGGCCCACGTCGGCGCAGATTTTCCGAGCGACGATGTCGTTGTCGCCGGTGAGGACTTTGACGTGCACCCCGTGCTTGTCGAGGGCCGCCAGGGCCTTTCGCGTGGAGAGCTTGGGCGGGTCGAGGAACGCCACATAGCCTCGAAGCACGAGCTCGCTCTCGTCCTGGCTCGAGTAGACGGAGCGGTCCTTTGGTACGTCCTTGTAGGCGATGGCCAAGACCCGGAAACCCTGCCCCTGCAGGTGGTCCAACTCCTCTCCCAGGTCGGGAAGGAGCAAGGGGTCCAAGTCGTGCACCTCTCCATTCACCTCCACCCGGGTGCAGCGCTTGAAAATGGCTTCCGGGGCCCCTTTGGCGATGAGTTTCCGCTGACCGTCCATGTCCACCACGACCGACATGATGCGGCGTGAGAAGTCGAACGGAATCTCATCGACTTTCGTCACGTTCGTGGTGGGAACGTTACGGTGCGCCAGCAACGCTTTGTCGAGGAGGTTCTTGAGACCGGTCTGGTAGAAGGCGTTGAAGTAGGCGAGCTGAAAGACGCCCTTGTCGTTCTCGCGCACGACGTCGCAGTGCATCTCCAGAACCACACGGTCTTCGGTCAGTGTTCCCGTCTTGTCCGTGCACAGGACGTCCATGGCGCCGAAGTTTTGAATCGAGTTCAGTCTCTTGACGATGACCTTCTTCTTGGACATCGCCACCGCTCCGATGGCCAGCGTGCCGGAGAGAATCATCGGCAGCATCTCGGGAGTCAGGCCAACGGCGACGGCCAAGGCGAAGAAGAAGGCTTCCTTCCAGTCGTGCTTGGTGAAGCCATTGAGGAAGAAGACGAGCACGGTCATGACCGCCATGAAGCGCAGAAGCAGGAGGCTCACGCCTCGGATGCCCTTCTCGAAGCTGGTGAGGGCTCGCCGTCCGATGAGGCTCTCGGCAATGCTCCCGAAGTAGGTCGCCTGGCCGGTGTTGATGACGAGCGCCACGGCCGTGCCGCTCGTCACGTTGGTGCCAAGAAAGGCGATGTTGCTCAGCTCGAGCGGGTTGGTTGCCGGGGAAGAGGCGCTGGTCGCCGTCTTCTCTGTCGGGAGCGCCTCCCCGGTCAGCGCGGACTGGGCAATGAAGAGGTCTTTCGCCGCAATGAGCCGCACGTCTGCTGGAATCATGTCGCCGGCGGAAAGCCTCACCAGGTCGCCCGGAACGAGTCCCCGAATCGGGATTTCATGGTCGCTGACGGTGCCGGTCGCGTCGTGGCGAATGACGGTGCAGGTGACTCGAACCATCTCCTGCAGCTTCTGCGCCGCGAGGCTGGCGCGGCGCTCCTGAAAGAAGCGCAAAAGGCCACTCAAGAGCACCATCGCCGCGATGATGAGCGCGGATTCCCGGTCACCCGTCAGCCAGGAAACGGCGGCCAGCACGGCCAGCAGGGCCGAAAACGCGTTGGCGAAGCCGTGCCAAAGCTCCACGTACCAAGGGCGAGCGCGCTCATGCGCGACTTGGTTGGGGCCGTGAGTCTCGAGCCGCTCCTCGGCAACGCTGGCCGCGAGGCCCTGGTGACCCGACTGCTGCGCCGCGAACAACTCGTCCACCGACGCGCGCCCCGCCTCGCGAAGCCGCGCTGCGCTGCGGGCCCGGTCCGGCACGCCATCCGCGGAAGGGATTCCACCGTTGAGGCGTCCACGGACGTTGACGAGCGTCTGCCGAACCATGGGGGGCCTTGAGACCTCGAACGGGTGCGGCACAGGACCGCACGCGAGGACATTCGGTCAGAGCCGGGTTTTCCTGGAGGGTTTTCAGGGTTTTATACCACACCGGGGTATGGTATGGTCAAGCCATGGTGCACACCATCGTCGACAAGAACAAGCTCTTGAACCGCGTCCGGCGCATCCGAGGACAGGTCGAGGGACTGGAGCGCGCGCTCCAGGAGGACCGGGACTGCAGCGACGTGCTTCAGATTATCGCCGCCGCCAGAGGCGCCATGGGTAGCCTCATGGGCGAAGTCATCGAGGACCATGTGCGCTTCCACATTGTGGACCCGGATGCGAAGCCCTCGACGAAACAGGCGCAGTCCGCGCAGCAGCTCATCGACGTTCTGAAGCCCTACTTGCGGTAACCCGCAACTGGCCCAGACGTCTCAGGTTCTCCGCCTCACCCGTTTCCTTCAGCCTCTCCTGGGGTTTTCTCCCGAGCCCCCCTCGAGTCCTCGAAACGCCAGGGCGGAAAGACGGGCCGTGGTCCTCGAGAAAAGCACGGCATGACGGCCAAGCACTCTGGCCTAGCACCGCAGAAGGCCCCAGAACGCTTCGGCCAAGAAACGTTCTCGTGGCGCCCACAAGGCCTCGGGAGTCACGCGTTCTCAGGGGGCAAGCTGGGCCGACAGAAACCGCACCGCCTGGCGCTCGGCCCAGAAGCGGGGTGCCCAGGCGCTGCCGCCCAGGAAGCCGACGTGGCCGCCCCGGGGGGTACGCAGCACCGTCAACCACCGGCCGCCGGTGCCGGCCGCAGGCAGTGACGTGGGAGGAATCATCGGGTCGTCCTCGGCGTTGAGCAGCAGCGTCGGCCGGCGCACGTCTTCGAGGAGCGGCCCGGAGGAGCACCGCTGGTAGTAGTCCAGCGCGCCCAGGTAGCCGTTGCTCGGGGCGGTGAAGGCCTCGTCGAAGTCCTGGAGCTTGCGGACTCGGCGCACGCGCTCAGCATCGAGCCCGTGGCCGGTGTGGGTCTCCAGCTTGGCGAGCGCCTTTCGCTTCAGGGTGACGAGGAAATGGCGGCGGTAAACGCCGCAGCGGCCCCACGGTGCGTCGAGCGCCTGGGCACAGGCGAGAAGGTCGAAGGGCGCGCTCACCGCCGCCGCGGCGAGGAAGGGGGCGTGGTCGGCTGTCTCCGCCAGGAGTTTCAACAGCGCGTTGCCTCCCAGGGAAAAACCCACTGCCAGGAGCGGGCCTTTAATCTGGGACCGGATGTGTCCGGCGATGAAGAGCGGGTCGGCCGTCTCGCCGGAGCAATAGGAGCGCAGCGCGCGGTTGGGCTCGCCACTGCAGCTGCGAAAATTCATCGCCACCGCGCCCCAGCCCAGCGCATGCGCCTCGTGCAGTGTCTGGCGCACGTAGCCCGAGGCGGAACTTCCCTCGAGGCCGTGCAAGACGAGGAGGTGCGGCCGCTGGGGGCTGGCCTCAAGCCAGTCCAGGTCGAGAAAATCCCCGTCGGGTGTCGGGACGCGCTCGCGTCGCAGTGGGAGGGCTGGGGGTCGCCGCAGGACATAGGCCAGAACCGTCTGGGCCTGGGGGTGGCCCAGGAAGGCGGCCGGCGAGAACGGCTCGGCGGAGAATGTCAGGCCAGGACCTTGTCGCACTGCGCGGCACAGACGCCACCGCTGTCTGCGCATTGGGCTGGCGTGGCGCCCGGCGCCGCTGGCCTCTCTGCACTGGCCCGAAGCGCCACCGCCACTGCAGCAACTCCCACGCTCGTCAGCACCATGTCGCGTCGATTCATTGTCTGCTCCAGAAGCTTCAAACGCGCAGGAAGCGTCGGCCGGGCCAGTCTCCGCTGTCAATTTCAACCGGGCCCAAGGCGCTAGGAGGGGCCGGTATGACGGGCGAGCCGCCGGGCGCGCCCGAGGCGCGGGCCGCGGGCCGTTCCGCGTCGGCGTGCAACGGCCTCTCCGATGGGGTCCGGGCACACCGCGCGCAGCCGGCAGGTGCCGCACTCGGCGCCGGACCAGACGGCCTGAAAGAGTGCCCTCACCCGGTCGATGATGTCGAAGTCCTCGGTCAGCAACCCGAGCTCGAAATTCCGTGCATCCGCGTGCTTGGCCCCCAGCCCGGCGCCAGTGAGGTTGGCGCTCCCAAGGTAGGCCCAGGCCCCGTCCACGAGGACGCACTTGAAGTGGACGCGTGGGCAGATTTTCAGCTCCAGGCCGCCGCGGACGAGGGACGGGAGCTTGTCGAAGGCCTTGCGGAAGGGCCGCGAGGGAATTTCTGCGTGCAGGAGTCGGAGCTCGACGCCCCGCGCGGCAAGCGTGCGAAAGAGGGCCAGCACCGAGTCGAAGTGGCCGTCCTGCTCGACAAACATCGCCTTCACGTTGGCTGTCGAAATCCACACCGACTCACGCGCGTGGGCGAGCTTGTCGAGAACCACCGTGCGGTACAGCGCCTGGCCGGTGACCAGCTCTGCGGTGATGGACCGAAGCATGGGGGACGTCCCCTGGGGTAGCACGCCCCGCCTCAGCCGTCGCGAAATCGGCCAGCGCTGCTAGGCTGGCTAGCACCGCCCGTGGCCTCGCTCACCGTCCATCCCCACCCGCTGCTTTCCCTGCGCGCCTTTCTCACCCAGTTCCCCGCGCCGCTGGGCGAGCTGCCTGCCGAGACGTACGCGCAGCTGCTTTCCACGTCCGCAGAAGTGCCCTTTTCGCCCGGTGAGGAGCTCCGGGCGGCCATCCGGGACCTGCTTCGCCACGGGGGGTTCAAGCCCACCGGCCGCAGCAAGCCCGCCTCGGAGTACCTCGTCCGCGCCGCGACGGAAGGCCAGCTCAACCCCATCAACCCAGCCGTGGACGTGGGCAACGTCGTCGCGCTGCATTCGGGCATTCCGGTCAGCGTCGTGGACGTGGACCGCCTCGTGCCACCTCTCGTCGTCCGGCTGGCGGGAGTGGGGAGCCGCTTCGTCTTCAACGCCAGCGGTCAGGAAATCGACGTCGAGAACCTCCTCTGCCTCGAGGACGGGCTTGGCCCGTGCGCCAACCCGGTGAAGGACGCTCAGCGGACGAAAACCGACGTCTCGACGACACAGACGCTGACGGTGGTGTGGGGCAGCAACGCCCTCGGCGAAGTCGTCGACGAGGCGGTGGGCTGGGCCTGGGAGCTGCTGGCCCGCGTCGGCGCCACCTGCGAAAGCGTCACCAGCGTGCCGCCGCCGCCCTGAGGCCGAAAGGCGCACGCCGCGGCCGGGCCCTTAGCCGTCGAGGGAGTCGTCCTGGGCCCGAGTGCGGCGGGAGGTTCGAGGCACGGGCTCGGCGAAGGGGTCCGTCGTGGAGAAGCCCCACTCGGCGTCGAAGCCGGCCCGGAAGCGCGCGAGCGCATCGGCACGCGCATGGCCCTCGAGTGCGTAGGCGTTGGAGACGTGGCGGGCCAAGTCGGCCAGGACAATTCCCCACGCTGCGGGGTCCCGATAGGCGTCCGCCCGGACGGTGACGTGAAGCCGTCCCCGCGCGGACCAGAAACGGAGGACTTCGCGGGCCTCGTCATCGATGGCGGCGCGCGGGGGAATGGAAAGCTCGTTCTCGTGTGCCATCCGTCTTTCTCTCTTGAAGCGAGTTTCTAATCTCTTTGGCCTGCGAGGCTCAACGGCCTCCTCGCGGCGCGGGCGCCCGGCGTCGCAGCGGCTTGCGCCGCGCGCGGGCAGAAGCAAGCCGCTCCCCGGAGGGGGGCGTCAGCGCGACGGCCTTCTGGGGCCCGGCCGAAGCCACTTCCCACTCGGCGTCGAGGCCTTCCCGAATGCGCTCCAGCGCCAGGGGCACGGGCAGCCCCCGACGGCCGTAGCTGCGCGCGGCTGCCATGGCCACGTCCACCAGGGCCACGCCCCACGCCGCCGGGTCCGCCCAGAAGTCCTCGCGGAGCGCGACGGCCACCTGCTCGCCCGACACCCAAGCCCGGAGAAACTCCAGCGAGGCTGGATCCGCCCTGGACAGAGCGGGGGCTTCGAGGGCAAAGCCCTCGGCAGAAGCGCCCCGGGATGGGTCGGCGTTGAGACCGTCATTCATGTCCGGCAAAAACAGTCGCAGGAAGCGTGCCGCGCCTTCTGACTTGTCCACGCCCCGAGCGGTGGGCGGCACGAGGCTGCTTTGCTGAGGGGTGGAGGCGAAGCCGATGACGACTGTCCCCCACAGTGGAAGGGACCCAGGGGCTGGGAGGACCGCGGTATGCTTCCATTCGTGACGCCGCGGGTCGAAGCCTTCGCGTGGGACACTCCCATCTTCCACGCGCTCAACCGCGACTTCGGGCCTGTTGTCGACGCGCTGGTGCGCTTTTTCCACAGCCCGCGCTCCGGCCTGTTGTGCGGCGCGGCACTTCTCGCCTGGGCGGTGTGGAAGTGGCGCGCCCGCGCCGTCCCCATTGTCCTGGCCTCGGTGCTGGCGGTGGTGGCCACCGACGTCCTCGGCGCCCGGGTGCTGAAGCCCATGCTGGCCCGGGCCAGGCCCTGCTATGCGCTTGGTCCGGGCTCCTTCCGCCAGGTGGTGCCGGCGGCAAACTCGGGCTCCCTTCCAAGCCTGCACGCTGCCAACTGGTTTGCCGCGGTGGCGCCGCTGGCGCTCGCCGCACCCCCGGCAGCGCCGGTGCTGCTTGGGCTGGCCGCAGTCGTCAGCTTGAGCCGCGTGGTGGGCGGCGTGCACTGGCCTTCCGACGTGCTTTTCGGAGCCCTCGTCGGGATGGGGATGGGCCTGCTGGCAACGCTGCTCGTCCGGGCGCTCTTCCGCCGGTGGCGCGCGCGTACAGGGACGCTCGCCCCGCCGCCCGGGGCTAAGGCCCTCCAAAAATGACGGCCAGGGTGGCGTAGAAGGCCCGGGGTGGCGCCGCGGTGAAGGTGTACGTCGGGGCTGTCCGCGTCGGACCGAAGCTGCCAATTGGAAAGTTGGCCGGCCCATAGAAGGGTGTCAGCGCGTACTCGAGGTTGGTGATGTTTTCGGCGCGAATGCCAATCTCCAACACGCGCCAGCGAAGCGTTGCGTCCGCGTCCAGGGTGAAAGTGGACGGAGCGCGCACGCCACTGACGATGGGGCGCGAGCCGATGAAGCTCGCCTTGCTCGTCAGCTTCCCCACCACTGGAGAGCCACCCAGGCTGACGCCAGGCAAGGGGCCGAAGACGGCAGCGTCGAGCCGCGCCACCCACGCCGGGACGAGCGGGGTGAGCTGTCCGGTGTCGTTGTCCGTCGCATCGGCGTAGGTGAGCGTTCCCAAGAGGTCGAACCAGGTGCCGGTAGCCCGCGAGGAGCCGACGAAGCCCACCCGCGTCGTCCCGGCCGTCAGCTGGGCGAAGCCGAGGTCCGGGTTGAAGAGGTAGGAGCTGGAGAGAATGCTGTAGAAGCCCACCGCCCGGGCCGTCACGTCCACCGTCCCGAAGCGCCGTTTGTAGAGGACTCCGCCTTCCACGGCCTGCTGCTCGGAGAAGGGCGCGACTTTGGGTTGCCCGACGTATTGCGCGTCCAGGGACTGGGCGCCGACGCCGTAGCTGGCCGACAGCGTCACCGTGGGCGTCAGCTGCACCAGGGCCGTCACCCTCGGCTCGAAGAGGCCAGCGCCGGTGGACTTTCTCTCCGGCGCGCCGCCGGAGCCGGTGCACACCGTGTTGATGGGCGTGTCGGGCACCGTCGCTCCCCCGAGGTCACCGCAGTTGAAGAGGACGTTGTAGGAGAAATACTCCTGGCGAAACCCACCGCGCAGGCGGAGCCACTCCAGGGGGTGAAAGTCGGCATCGGCGTAGGCGGCGAGGTTGACGATGTCGGCGGTGGTGTCGTTCTCCACCGCGTAGGGCGTGGTGGTGCCGGAGATGAGCCGCGCCACTTCCGGCGTGGCGTGGTCGTAGCGGGCGTAGGTGCCGAGCTCCAATGCCTGCTCCCGGCCAAGCCACTCTCCGGCCAGGCGGTAGCTGCCGCGACTGCCGACGGTGAGGGCGGTGTAGGACTGCTGGATGCCTTCGCCGACGGTGCCTGGCGGAGTGGACGGTGGGAGGGGGTCCGTGAAAATTCCCTCGAAGTTTTCGAGAATTTTCAGTGTGCGGTAGGTGAGGAAGGTCTGCAGCTTGAAGACGCCATCTCCGGCCGGGACCTCGATGTCCCCGGCCAGGTTGAAGGTCTGCGCATTTCCCCCGAGGAGTGGGTCATACGTGCCGTAGAAGGGAATGAGCCCCGCCTCCACGTCGTCCTGCCGGACCGCGCCCGCCATCTGGTACTGCACCGTGTAGCCGGTGGCCAGCACGTGCCACAGGCCCTTGGACCCGAACGTCCCCTCGTACTGGCCCATGGCGCTGACCGCGGTCCCGGAGCGGTTGTCTCCATAGCCGTTGGTTTTTAGGTACTGAAAGGCGAGGAAGGTTCCGGTTCGCTCCTCGGTGGGTGCGATGACGGCCAGGTAGCGACCCGTTCCGAAGCTTCCGTACGAGGCCTGCAGCCGCGTGCCCCGCTCCAACACCCCGAGCTCGAAGTCGGCGCTCCCGGCAGCGGCGAAGTCTCCCTGGCGCGGGCTATAGGGGCCCTCGAGCACCACCACCTCGCGCACCACCTCGGGGATGAGAAAATTGAGGTCCGCGTAGCCCTGGGCGTCGGTGTTGGACGCCTGGTTGATGGGGACACCATTGAAATTCATCTCCACGGCGGTGCCCTGGTCCGCGTTGAAGCCCCGGAGAATAATTTGCTGCGCATGCCCGAGGCCGCCTTCGTCTCCGATGACGATGCCCGGCGCCATCTCCAGGGCCTTGGCCGCCGAGGCCCCCACCGTCGAGGCCAGCGCGCCGAGCTCGATTTGAAAGTCTCCTGAGCCAAAGTCCTGGTGCCGGGTGCCGCGAACCGTCACCTCGTCGATGGCCTCCGCCTCGGCGCTGGCCTGTCCTGGCGGCGGGGCCACCGGCACCACCACCGGGGCGAAGGCCGGCGGGGGAAGCGCACTGGCCGCCGGGCCACCGTCGGCGGTTGCCGGCGGAGGCGCCGGGGGCTCGAAGCGAAAGGGGATGCGGATGCGGGCCGGGATGGGGATTCCGTCCCGCGTCGCCGGTGCAAACTTCCACCGCTTCACTGCCTCCAGCGCCGCCGCGTCGAATGCCGCCCCTCCGCTCTCCACCACCTCCGCTCCCGTCACCTGGCCAGCCGCGTCCACCGTCACCAGGGTGACGACGGCCCTCTGCTCAACCGAGCCCGGCGGGTACACCGCCGTCGGGCTGTCGATGACTTTCGGAGCGACGATGTCGGCCAACGCCGCGGTGGCCCACAGGGAGATAGCGAGCAGGAGAAGTCGAGTCATCGGACGAAGTGCACCGAAATGGGTGGGGTGAGGCCGGCCACGCTGCGGCCGGCGTCGTCGAGCTCCGGGCGGAAGGGCTCGGAGAGGGCACATGCGCGGGCGGCCTCGGCGAAGGACTGCTTCGGGCTCTGCAGGACGTCCACCTCGCGGGCGCGGCCGTCGGCACCAACGTGGATGCGGATGTGCACCGAGGCGTCATGGAGGTCCCCGGATTGCTCCTCCTCCGGCCAGGGACAGCTCCAGTCGCGGCGGGCCGGTCCGGCGGCCCGGGCCTTTCCGCTCGGACGCAACACCGGGGGCGGTTGCGCCACCGAAACCGTCGAGGTGCCCGTCGGCGCGGTGAACCCTCCAGCGTAGGCGTCGCTCTTGCCAACCGGCATGGTGAAAGACGTCATGTCCACGGGTTGACTCGGGTCCACCGCGGCAGCCACCACCTTCCCAGCCTCGGCGGACGCCGCCTGTGGACGGCGTGGTGGCGGCGGCGGTGGAGGCTCCGGCTCGGGAGGGGGTGCCTCCTGCGGTGGCGGACGTTCCAGGGTGACGACTTGCTGAGGTTTGGGGGCCACCGGATGGTCCTCGTGGTCGCCGAGAAAGGCCAAGAAGCTCAGCAGGGCGTGCAGCCCCACCGTCAGTCCCAGGGCCGTCGGCCAGCGCCAGCCGGCGCTGTAGCGGCCGATGCGCTCGGCAATGGCGTACGGGCCGCCGGACGCGTCGCCGACTGCCGCGTGCGGGACGCGGTACTTGAGGACGTAGCCCTTGCGCCGCGCCGGGCTCATCGCGTGACGGGGGCTCCCGTGTCCGGCTGGACGGCAAAAGCAATCTGCGTCACGCCGGCCTGCGAGAGCAGGTCCATCGCCTTCACCACCCGGGCGTGGTGCACCTCGCCATCCGCCTGGATGACTGCTCGCAGGTCCGGGTGGCTCTGGTGCTGGGCGCGCGCCCGGGAGAGAAACTCTGCGTCCGACAGCACGGGCTGGCCGTTGACGCGTGTACTGCCGTCGATGGTGAGGGTGACGGCGAAGACGGGCGTCACTTGCTCGCCAGTGGCGGCGGTGGGCAGCGTCAGCTTGAGGGCAGCGTTGGGAGCCACCACCATGCGCGCGGTGACGAGAAAAATGATGAGAAGCACCAGCGACACGTCCACCAGCGGAGTGACGTTGATGCCGGAAATCATCCCTCCGCCACTGTCCCCGTTGCCGGAAGCCATTAGCTGGCCCTCGCCGGGTCGGGCGGCACGGGCGCCGTCAGTCCCGCCGGCTCCTCGGCGTTGAGGTGCGCCAGCAGCACGCTGGTGAGTGCCTCGCTTCGGGCGAGGATGTTGGCAATTTTTCGCTGGAAGTAGTTGAAGGCCGCCACCGCCGGGATGGCCACGAAGAGGCCCACCGCGGTCGCCACCAGCGCCTCGGCGATGCTGCTCATGATGGCCTGGGGCGCCAGCGCACCGCCGGCGGCCCCCGCCCCGTCGGTGCGGCCGAGGAGCTCGAAGGCCTCGATGATGCCGATGACTGTCCCCAAGAGCCCGACGAAGGGGGCGTTGTTGCCGAGGGTGCCGAGGAAGGCCAGGCCACGCTCCATGCGTGTCCTCTCCAGCGCCAGCGCGCCGCCGATGGCCTTCTCCGCCGCCACCGGGCCGAGGTCCGCGCTGCGCAGGCCGGCCAGGGTAGCGGCGGCCTCCGGCGACGGGGAGCGCCCCATGCGCTCGATGGCGTCGCGGTAGCGCCCGGCGCGCAATAGCGCATCCAGCTCCCGCGCCAGCCCGCGGACATCGTCGCGCAGGGAATGAAAGAAGAAGGCCCGCTCGGCAATGAGCAGGACGCTGGCCACCGAGAGGCCGAGCAGCAGCCACATCACCCACGCCGCGCGCAGGTCTAAGAGTACGTGTTTGAGATGTTCAACAATTCCCATGTGCTTCCTCGCAAGAACGACCGGGACTCGCCTTTGGGCAGGCCCCGCGTGAAGTCGGCAAGACGCCAAAAGAAGAAGGAGAAAAGGGCCCTGCGCCCAAGGGGGACGGCCACCAGCGCCTTCGTCCTCCCCGAGGTGCCAGAAAATCCCTGGCCCAAAACGGCGGACGAGCTGCGCGGCGACGCGGGCCCGGGCTTCAGGCCGCCGGTGGAGACTGCTTGGGCGCGCGGCGCAAGAGGCCGTCGTCGGCGCGCAGGGCAGACGCCCCGACGGCGACGTCGCCCAGCCCTTCACCGACGGCCAGCGCGAGTGCGCCTCCGGCTGGCGGTGCACCCCAGTCGCGGCGCGAGGCCTGGACTGGGCAATGGTGGTGGCCGTCCGTGTCTTCCAGCCGGGCCGTCGAAGGACCGACGTCGAGGCCCGGCAACGCGGAGACCGGCCTGGCGGCGGAGGCGGGCCCGCGGGAGGTACCGAGCTCGGTGACTGTCCCGTGCTCCCAGCAGACGCCGTGACGCTGCAGGGTGAGATGGGCGAGCCCCAGGAACTGCAAGCCCAGGAGCAAGAGCGAGAGCCCCAATGCCATCGGGCCGCTCCCGCGCTTGCTTCTGCACTGTCGGGCCGGCGTCTGCATCCAGAGAGGCGCGTGCTCGCGCTTGGCAGTTTCTGTAATGCACTCCTGCCCGCACACGCAAGGCCCGGGCCTTCCCTGGGGTGAGGGGGGATGGAAAAAAGCCCGTCGCTCCCCTCCAGCGGGCGGCTATGAGGGAGCACCCATGCGTCTTCTCCCTGCGCTGCTTCCTGGCCTCCTCGTCCCTCTCGTCCTCTCCTGTCAAACACTGCCCGCCGGACAAGCCCCTGCGGCTTCCGCACCGCTGCGCTTCAGCGTGCGCTACGCCAAGGAGCTCGCACAGGGGCCCCTCGACGGCCGACTCCTGGTGCTCATCGCCGCCAAAGGAGACGTCGAGCCCCGGCTTCAGCTCAACGTCGAGGACAGCACGGACGACACGCCCCAAGTTTTCGGCGTGGACGTCGAGGCCTGGAAGCCCACCACCGACGCCGCCATCGCCGGGGACGTGCTCGGCTACCCCATTGTCTCCCTGGCCGCGCTCCCGCCCGGCGACTACTGGGTGCAGGCGGTGCTTCACCGCTACGAGACATTTGCCCGGAGCGACGGCCGGGTGGTGAAGCTACCGCCCGACCGCGGAGAGGGGCAGAAGTGGAGCGAGGCTCCGGGAAACCTAACCTCGGCGCCGATGCGCTTGCACCTGGACCCGAAGGTGGGCGGCACGGTCCCCCTGCAGCTCGACCGTGTGCTGCCAGCGCTGCCCACGCCCCCGGACACGAAGTACTTGAAGCACGTGCGCTTCCGAAGCGAGAAGCTGTCGCGCTTCTGGGGGAAAGACACCTTCCTGAGCGCGCTGGTGCTCTTGCCCGAGGGCTGGGACAGCCACCCAGGGGCGCATTTCCCCCTCGTCATTTACCAGTCGCACTTCTCGGCTGACCTGCAGGGCTACCGGGGCGAGCCGGTGGACCCGAAGCTGCCTCCGGTGGACTTGGCCGGCCTCGCCCACCAGTGCCCCAACGGGCATGAGGACTGTGAGAAGTACGGCTACGCGCGGATGGTGCAGGAGTACGGCTGGCACTTTCACCAGCAATGGACGGGGCCTTCTTTCCCCCGCGTGCTGCTCGTCCAGTTGCAGCACGCCAACCCCTACTACGACGACTCCTACGCGGTGAATTCGGCCAACCTCGGCCCCTACGGGGACGCCATCACCGAGGAGCTCGTGCCCTACCTGGAGAAGACGTTTCGGGGCCTCGGTCCCTGGGCGCGCGGCATGTACGGCGGCTCCACCGGGGGGTGGATAACGCTGGCCGACCAGGTGCTCTACCCGGACGCCTACAACGGGGCGATTGCCAACTGCCCGGACCCGGTCGACTTCCACGCCTTCATGACCGTCGACCTCTACGTGGACCCCAATGCCTTCTTCAGCGAGGGGCCCTTTCGCCGCACGCCGCGCACCTCCACCCGCACCCCGGACGGCTACGCCAAGGCCACCATGGAGCAGGACAACCTCGTCGAGCTGGTGGTGGGAGAGCACACCCGCTCCGGCGGCCAGTTCGACGCCTGGGAAGCCGTCTACTCGCCTGTGGGCGAGGGCGGCTACCCGAAGCGCCTGTGGGACAAACGCACCGGCACCATCGACAGGGAGGTGGCCAGCTACTGGCGCGAGCACTTTGACCTGGCCCACATCCTGGAGCGGGATTGGGCCACCCTCGGCCCCAAATTGCAGGGAAAGCTTTGGGTCAACGTCGGCAACATGGACACCTACTTCCTCGATGGGGCGGTGCGGCGCCTGGACGCGTTTTTTCGCTCGACGAGCAACCCGCACTCCGACGCGGTGGTGCGGTACGGCGTCCGCGACGGACACTGCTGGAGTGGAGATGCCGAGCACATGAATTTCGAGTCGCGGCTCACCTACCACGCCCGCTTCATCCCGCTGCTGGTCGAGCATTTCCTCAAGACGGCGCCGAAGGGCGCCGACACGAGGAGTTGGCGGTACTGAAGCCACCGGGTTTTTTGAGGACCAGCACAGTCCGCCCAAGCGCTTGGGCACGGCTGCATGCACTGTGCTGGTCATCCGCCCGGGCACGGACTAAGGAAGAGGCTCCCAAAAAAGAGAGGAGCAAGACATGGCATTGCCCGCGCGGGCCCCCCGGACGCTGCTCTTCGAGCGGGTCGCGGAGAAAGTACGCGACGCCATCTCGGCCGGCATCCTCGCTCCTGGAGACAGGCTTCCCTCGGTGCGCGAGCTGGCGCTCCAAGAGCGGGTGAGCGTCTCCACCGTGCTCCAGGCCTACCAGCTGCTCGAGGCGAAGGACCTGGTGGAGGCCAGGCCGCAGTCGGGCCACTACGTGCGGCTTCCGTCCCGGCCTCCACCGGCGCCCGAGCCGGCCATCAGCCGTCCGTCGCGCCGCGCCGCCGAGCCGGAGGTGAGCGACCTCGTCCGCCGCGTCTACGCCGCCGCCCGGGATGAACGGCTGGTGCAACTCGGCGCAGCCGTCCCCTCCACCAAGCTGTTGCCGAGCAAGCCTCTCAACCGTGTGCTGGCCGCGCTGGCCCGAGAGGTGGGCGAGGTGGGCCTCGAGTACGACATGCCCCCGGGCTGGCCGCCCTTGCGGCAGCAACTGTCCCGGCGCTCGCTCAGCTGGGGGTGCGCCCTCTCCGCGGATGACTTCATCACCACCTGTGGTGCAAGCGAGGCCGTCTCCTTGTGCCTGCTCGCCGTCACCCGGCCAGGTGACATCGTCGCCCTCGAGTCGCCGGCCTACTACGGCACGCTGCGGGTGGTGGAGGCCCTGGGCCTCAGGGCGCTGGAGATTCCCACCCACCCCCGGGACGGCATCCAGCTCGACGCTTTGGCCGAGGCCCTGCGCCGTCACCCGGTGCGGGCCATCCTCGTGGTCACCAACTTCAGCAACCCCCTGGGCACGGTGATGCCGGATGCCCGCAAGCAGGAGCTGGTGGAGCTGGTCCGAAAAGCGGAGGTGCCCCTCATCGAGGACGACATTTACGGCGACCTCCACTTCGGGCCCTTGCGCCCAAGGGCTGCCAAGGCCTGGGACAAGGAGGGCTGGGTGATGCTGTGCGGCTCCTTCAGCAAGACGCTGGCGCCCGGCTGGCGGGTGGGCTGGGCCGCGCCGGGACGGTTTTCCGAGCAGGTGGAGCTGCTGAAGTTTGCCCAGACGGTGGCCACCCCCACCCTCTTGCAGATGGCCATCGCCGAGCTCCTCCAGGCCGGTGGGTACGACAGACACCTGCGCCAGCTGCGCCGCGCGCTGGCCGGGCAGATGGAGCGCATGCGGGAGACCCTGAGCCAGGTGTTTCCCGAGGGCACCCGGATTACGCGTCCCGACGGGGGCACCCTGTTGTGGGTGCAGATGCCAGACGGCGTGGACGCGCTGGCGCTTCACGCCGAGGCCCTCGAACGCGGCATCGCCATCGCCCCGGGCCCTATTTTTTCCGCCACCGGCACGGGCTACCCGAGCTGCATCCGCATCAACACCGGCATGCCCGACGACGAGCGCATCCACACCGCGCTCCGAACGCTGGGAGAAATTGCCCACCAGCTTCTGCGACGCTCGCGGACCTCCACGTTGCGGCGCGCCTCAACCTGAAACTTCTGCCTTCCCCTGACGACCGGTTGCTTGGGATGGTGCGCGGCCACATGCCCCACCTCCACCTTCTGCGTCCTGCCCTCATCGTCCTGCTGGCCCTCGGTAGCCTCCCCTTGGCCGCCGAGGACGCGGCCGTTCCCCGGCCGTCGCCGGCGGGTCCGCTCAGCACCGCCATCCCCGGAATGCCGGAGCTACCTCCGGTGGGCCCGCGCGGAACGCTGAGCGCGGACGTCTACCGGCGACGACGCCACGCGCTGATGGAGAAATTCAAAACTGGTGCGGCGCTGGTGACGAACGAGATGACGTTCGACGGGCTGCGGGAGGGAATGGACTTCTACTACCTCACCGGCATCGACGAAGCGGGCGCAGCGCTGCTTCTCGAGCCCACCGCTCCGCCCACGCCGTTTTACAACTCGGCCCGCGAGAGCCTCTTCCTCACTTCCCTCGAGGTGGAGACGGAGCGCTGGCATGGCGCCCGGGCGGAGCTGCCGTCCAATTCCCTGGAGGTGGCCACGGGGTTTGCGGCCATCCACCGTCTGTCTTCGCTCCCCGGGACGCTGGTCTATGCGTGCCTGCACCGCGGCGGCCTCACCTACCTCGGTGACTTCGTCGCCGAACCCAGGCCGCGTCCCAAGGTGATGGACTTCTACGCCAAAGCGACGGAGCGGACGTACGGCTGCAGGGAGGTGCACGACTTGAATGGCACCATCGCCCGCATGCGCGAGGTGAAGGAACCGGCCGAGCTGGCGCTCATGCGCCAGGCCATCGTCTACACCGGGGCCGGCCACGCGGCGGGCCTCCAGGCCGTGCACCCCGGGGCGCACGAGTATGACGTGAAGGACGCGGTGGAGAACGCCTTCCGTCGAGCGGGCTCCCGGCACGTGGCCTATGACTCCATCGTCGGCTCGGGCACGGACTCGGCCTTTCTGCACTACGGGAAGGACGACCGGGTCATGAAGTCCGGCGAGCTCATCCTGCTCGACGTCGCCGGAGAGGCGGAATACTACGCAGCGGACGTCACCCGCACGCTGCCGGTGAATGGAAAGTTCAGCCCGGACCAGCGCGCCATCTACGAGATTGTCTTGAAAGCGCAGGCCGCCGGAATTGCCGCTGCCAAGGCCGGCGTCCGCGTGGGCGACATCGATGCCGCCACCCGGAAAGTCATCGCCGAGGCGGGTTACAACGACTACTACATCCACGGCTGCTGCCACTTCGTCGGGCTCGAGGTGCATGACGCTGGGGATTACGACGCGCCGCTGCCCGCCGGGGCCGTCATCACCGTGGAGCCGGGCATCTACCTGCCCCAGCGCGGCTTCGGCATCCGCATCGAGGACGAAATCCTCATCACCCCCACCGGCGCAGAGTTGCTCACCGCAGCCATTCCCAAGGACCCGGCCGAGCTCGAACGGCTGATGGCCGCCCGGCACTGACACCAGGCCCACGGCTCGAAACCCGCCTCTCGCTTCCTCCGCCGGGGACGGCGGTTGACAGTCGCGCGCACCCGTGGGCACCTGCCTGGCCAGAAACAGCGATGACTTCCAAAGCGCCATTCACCGTCGGGCTGGTGCAGATGCGGTGCTCCACCGACCCGGCCGAGAATCTGGAAACGGCCGTGGCTCGGGTGCGGGAAGCGGCCAAGCGCGGCGCTCAGGTGGTGTGCCTCCCGGAGCTCTTCCGCAGTCAGTACTTCTGCCAGCGGGAGGACGTGGCGTTTTTCGACTTGGCCGAGCCCATCCCCGGGCCCTCCACCGAGCGCCTCGGGCCGCTGGCCAAGGAGCTCAAGGTCGTCATCATCGCCAGCCTCTTCGAGAAGCGAGCGCCGGGGCTCTACCACAACACGGTGGTGGTGCTGGATGCCGACGGGAGCAACCGCGGCCTGTACCGGAAGATGCACATCCCCGACGACCCGCTCTTCTACGAGAAATTCTATTTCACTCCTGGGGACCTGGGCTTCAAGAGCTTCGAGACGGCGCATGGCCGGCTCGGCACCCTCATCTGCTGGGACCAGTGGTACCCGGAGGGCGCGCGACTCACCGCCCTCACCGGCGCCGACATCCTCTTCTACCCGACGGCCATCGGCTGGCACCCTCAGGAGAAGGCCGAGCACGGCGTGGCCCAGGCCTCGGCCTGGCAAACCATGCAGCGCTCGCACGCCATCGCCAATGGGCTCTTCGTCGCGGCGGTGAACCGTGTCGGTCACGAAGGGCCGGCCAGCGGCGGCATCGAATTCTGGGGCGGAAGCTTCGTCTCGGACCCCTTCGGCGTGCTCCTGGGCGAGGCGTCGCGCACCGAGGAGGAGCTCCTCATCGTCCTCTGTGACCCTCGCCGGACGGAGGAAGTGCGGCGCAACTGGCCCTTCCTCCGCGACCGCCGCATCGATGCCTACGCCCCGCTCACCCGGCGGATGCTGGACGAATGAGGGCCACCCCCGCGGCGTTGGGCTTCCGCCTGCCGGCGGAATGGGAGCCGCACGCCGCGACCTGGCTCGCCTGGCCGCACGAGCGCACGGACTGGCCCGCGAAATTCCCGGCCATTCCTTTCGTCTACACGGACATCGTCCGCCGGCTCTCCGAAGGCGAGCGCGTGCGGCTGGAGGTGAATGGCCAGAGCCAGGAGCTGCTCGCGCGCCGTTTGCTTCGCCGGGCAGGAGTGGGGCTGGACCGGGTGGACTTCTTTTCCTTCCCCACCGACCGTTGCTGGACACGAGACCACGGGCCGCTCTTCGTCAAGCATCCGGATGGCGAGGTGGCGCTCACGCATTGGCGCTTCAACGGCTGGGCCAAGTACAGAAACTACAAGAAGGACGATGCCGTCCCGGACCGCATTGCCCGGGCGCAGAAGCGCCGGCAGTGGAAACCCGCTGCGCGCTTCGGCGGCAAGCTTCAGGACGTGGTGCTGGAGGGCGGAAGCATCGACGTCAATGGTAAAGGGACGCTGCTCACCACCGAGGAGTGCCTCCTCTCCTCTATCCAGGCGCGAAACCCGGGCCTTTCCCGGGCGGCGCTGGAAGGGCTCTTCTCCGAGTACCTGGGCGTCCGCAAGGTGCTGTGGCTCGGCGAAGGCATTGTCGGGGACGACACCCACGGGCACGTGGATGACCTGGCGCGCTTCGTGGACGAAACCACGGTGGTGCTGGTCACGGAGCAGGACCGCACCGATGCCAATTTTGCCCGGCTGGAGGACAACCGAAAGCGCCTGGCGTCCATGACGGACGCCGACGGCCGGGCGTTGCGCGTCGTCCCCTTGCCCATGCCGCAGCCGGTGGTGTGGGACGGCCACCGGCTGCCCGCCAGCTACGCCAACTTCTACATCGCCAACCGCGTCGTCCTGGTGCCGACATTCAATGACCCGGCCGACCGGGCAGCGCTCGGGACACTGGCCCGCCTCTTTCCTACCCGCGAGGTGGTGGGCATCCACGCCCTGGACTTGGTGTGGGGCCTGGGGACACTGCACTGCATGACGCAGCAGGAACCGCTCTAACCGGGCCGCCTGGTGGCCCGGGCCGGACGGGCCTGCGTGGGCCCTCGTCCTGGGGAGCGAAGTCCAGATTCGGTGAATTACCGCGGCGCGTCGTCGTTCTCGCCTTGACTTCCGAGTCAACACGCGCGACCGATGCGCCTTTCTTCCTAGGTCGGGGGTCGTCTCGCATGCGCGCTCGTCTCACAGTGCCGTTGGTGTCCCTTGTCCTTGCTGCGGTGGCCGTGGGGTGTGGCAACACCACCACCAGCGGCGGTGGCGCCACGGTGGTTGTCACGCCTGCAACGCTGGCGGCGGCCGCCGGCGGTAGCCCCACTGCCTTCGGCGCCACCACCACCAACACCAGCGACACCATCAACTGGTCGCTCGCGCCGGCCACCGGCGCTGGAACCGTCTCGCCCTCCACCGGACGCAGCGTCTCGTATGTCCCGCCCCCCAGCATCGCCGCTGCCACCACCGTGACACTGACGGCCACCGTCTCCGGGGTCTCCGCCTCGGCCTCCATCACCCTCGTGCCCGCCACCGGCCTTCCGGTGAACATCCCCGCTCTCACCGCGCCGGTCACCGTCACCTACGACGAGCGCGACATTCCCAACATCAATTGCCAGAGCCAGGTCGACTGCTTCGCCGTGCAGGGCTACCTGCACGCGCACGACCGCCTCTTCGAGATGGACGTCCTGCGGCGCACGGCGGAGGGCAAGCTCTCAGAAATCATCGGCTCGACCGAAATCTCGACGGACATCATGTTCCGCACACTGTTCACCACCCCCTTCAGCAACCCGCCCGGGCAGTCCCTGGGAGAAGCGCTGGTGAACTCACTCGACGGACCGACGATGGCCATCATGACGGCCTACGCCAACGGGGTGAATGCCTACATCACCGCGATGCAGGCCGGTGACCCAAACTCCCCCTTCCCGGCCGAGTACGGGATGCTCCTCTATCCGCTCTCGCCGAGCGTGGTGGAGATGTGGACGCCCGCAGACACGCTGGCCATCGCGCGGCTCCAGCAGTTCGAGCTGTCCGAGACGCTCAGCGACGAAATCGACAATGGAATGTTTATTGCGACCTACCTTCTAGGAGCGACCCCGGGAATCACCCCGGACCCCGACAAGGTCAACGCCTACATTCGGTGCCAGCAGCCGGTGCCCGCGTTCACGCTTTCCACCAATTCCGTCGCTCGCCCCGTCGGTCCGGTGGCCTCCAAGGCAGCGGCTCTCAAGGTCCCGTTGATGTCGTCGCTCGGAGCGGGAACCCAGGGCCTGCGCGAGGTCTCCGCAAGGCTCAAGGCTCTCAAGAAGGTTTTTACCCGCGGCACCGAACGGGCCGGCTCCAACAACTGGGTGGTGAAGGGCACGTCATCCGCCAGCGGTGCTTCCATGGTGGCCAATGACCCGCACCTGTCGCTCAACTACCCCCCCCTCTTCCATCTCTCGTCCATGACCGGCGACGGGTTGCAGGTGGTGGGCGGTACCTTCCCCGGCATTCCGGGCGTGCTCATCGGCCGCGGCGCGCACCTGGGCTGGGGGGTGACGGTGGTTGGTTACGACGTCACCGACGTCTACCTGGAGCAATTCTTTGACGTGAGCGAGTCCAGCTTGAAGTTCACCCCAGGGCCGGGGGGCAAAGCGCTCATCATCCCGGTGCCAGCCACGATCAAATTCATCACCGCGACCGGGTTCGAGTCGACGAGCGCCACCATCCTACTCTCGCAATTCCACGGCCCCATCGTCGGCGCCAGCGCAACCGGGCCCATCAGCATGCGATGGACGGGACTCGAGGTGAACCGTTGCGGTCCGACGAGTAACCAGCCCTGCAACCCCTTCTCGGCCTTCCTCGGCCTGCTCACCGCAAGCAACGTCGCCGACGCCTTCGTGGCCTTGGCCAACTACGACACCGGCGCGCAGAATTTCGTTCTCGCCGACGACAGCGGAAACATCGGCTTCGACCCGCACGCCTTCGTTCCGCAGCGGCCCTGGACGAGTAACCCCGAGCTGCTCGCCTGGGCGCCGTTGCCCGGGACGGGCGTGGCCGAGTGGGGCGGCGCGGATGGAGGCCTCTGGGTACCGGACGCCCTGCTTCCTCAGGGACAAAACCCGGCCAAGGGCTACTTCGCCACCGCCAACTCGGCCCCCTCGAACATCTACTGCACCCAGGACCCCACCATCCCCGCGCCTCTGTCTCTCGGGCTGGGGACCGGAAGCGCCCCTGCGGTGCCGTACCTCAGCTTCTACTGGGACGACCCGACGGGCTTCCGAGCCGGCCGCATCGACGCGCGGCTCGGCGCTCTCACACCTGATGGAGGCAAGGTCGCGCTCTCGGACATGGAGTCCATCCAGACGGACCACGTCGCCACCATCGCCGCGAACTTCCTCCCGCTCCTGCCGGCGCCGACGTCCGCCACCGACTCGTACGGCCAGGCAATGACCCTCATGACAGCATGGACGGCGGACGGCCTGAATTGCCCCACTGGGCTTCTCGGGACGGACCCCGTGGCCAGCCCCCCGGACCCGGACGCGATGAATGCCCGGGACTCGAGTGCGTGCCTTCTCTTCCACGCCTTTCTCAACCGGCTGCTGGTGAACGTCTTCAATGACAGCGTGGCGGCCGCCGGACAGGGCATCAGCCCAGGAAACGCCATCATGGCCATGCTCTTCATGCTTCACGTGGCGCAAGACCCAACATCTTTTTCGCCGACTGCCCAGAGCTTCTGCGCGGCGGACGACTGCCCCACCGAAGCCCAGGCGGCAATGACTGCATCCTTTGACCAGCTCACCCAAGAGCTGGGCGCTCAGACGAATTGGATTTGGGGGCGACTGCACAGCATGTCTCCCCAGAGCCTCGTCTTCCCGCTGGTGGCGGGCTTCTTCAACCCCGGGCCCTACGCGCGCCCAGGCGGCGCCTTCACCGTCGACGTCGGGAGCCCGAGCCTGCGTACCGACGACGTCCTCAGCTTTCCCTACGGTTCAGGGTCCAACGTCCGGTGGATTGCCGTCATGGACGGCTCGGCCACCGAGGAGCAGTTGCCTGGCCCCATCATCGACGGACCAACCTTCCCCGGGAGTGCGGGCCTCTTGAGCCAGTACGTCGTCAACGAGTACTTCGACTTCCCCTACGGGGCTGCAGCCATCGGCGCCGCGACGGTGCGGACGCAGACGTTCTCCGCCCCCTAACGGAAGAGGGGTACCCCTTGTTTCTTGGACACTACGGCCTTGCCTTCGCGGCCAAGCGCGTCACGCCCGAGACGTCCCTGGGGACGCTCACCCTGGCTGGGAACCTTGCCGACTGCGTGTGGCCCATCCTCCTCCTGCTCGGAATCGAGCAGGTGCGGATTGTGCCGGGCTTCACGGCCTTCTCACCCTTTGCCTTTGACTCCTTCCCGTGGTCGCACAGTCTGGCCATCGAGGCGCTGGCCGGGCTTGTCTTGGGCCTGGTGGTCTTCGCCGTCCGGCATGACGTGCGCAGTGCAGTGGTGACAGGCCTCCTTGTCCCGAGCCACTGGTTTCTCGACCTGCCCTTCCACCGGCCGGACCTTCCGGTGTGGCCGGGAGGCCCAAAGCTGGGCTTTGGCCTTTGGAATTCCGTCCCCATCTCCCTCCTCGCCGAAGTCCTCGTCTTCGGGGCGGGCGTCTTTGTGTACGCGCGGATGACAAAGGCTAGGGACACCATCGGCACGGTGGCATTCTGGGCGCTGGTGCTCCTCCTCGCTGCCGTGGCCGCGAGCTCCGCCTTCGAGCCACCTCCGGCCAGCTCCACGGCCGTCGCCTGGTCAGCACTCGGGCTGTGGCTCCTCGTCCCGTGGACGTACTGGATTGACCGCCACCGCAGCCTTCGAGCGAGCCCCTAAGCGCTGCCGCTCGCTATTACCGAGGAGGAGGTGTCCTTTGAAAACCTACGGAAAATCGCGGTCAACGACTGCTTCCCCAGAGCGGGTCTGGAGTATCTGGTCCGACCCGAACAACTGGAGCCGGTGGAACACGGGCATCCGCTGATGCATGTTGGCTGGCCCCCTCGTTTCCGGCGCCACGGGGACGGTGGAGACGACGGCTGGCAGCAAGCACGAGGTGACCTTCGCAGACGTCGAGCCACCGCGGCGCTTCACGCTCAGCATGCGCGGGCCGCCGCTGACCACTTTCAACTTCCGCTGTGAAGTCGCACCGAATGGTGCCGGGAGCACCATTGCCCAGAGCGTCGCCCTCTCAGGCCCCCTCGCCTTCCTCTTCGCCCCGCTGCTGGGAGCGCAACTCGCCAGAAACTTCGTGCCGGTGCTCGATGGCCTCGCTGCCGCGGCGGAGGCAGCCTAGAGACGCTGGCCGCCCGCCGCGTGGGGGAGGTGCCCCAGCGACTCTGAGTGGTTGACGCTTGAGCGCCGAGTGCCAAAGACTCACTGCCGACGCTCGAAAGCGGACTTCCTCCCTTGCCGGCCAACTGACGCTCTCCCTTTCCAAGAAAGAGGTCCCGATGTCACGCCTTCGCGGAGCCCTGGTCGTTGGCCTCCTCGCCGCCGCAGTCGCCCCTCCGGGCTGCAGCAAACCGCCCCCGCCGCCTCCGCCGCAGCCCCGCCCCGTGCAGCCGACGCCGCCGCCTCCCGAGTCGCCACCCTTCACGGTGACGACGCTCAACCTGGGAACGGCCGTGTACGTCGACCAGAATGTCATCGCTCCCCTGGACACCTTCGGCCCCAAGGACACCGTCTTCCTGTCCGTCGTCTCGGACGGCATCGCCCCCTCCGTCGTGCTCCGCGTCAGGTGGTACGGCCCGGAGGGCATCGTCCTTCAGGAGAGCTCGCAAACCCTTGCCTCCCTCGGGCCCAAGGCGACGGCGTTCCACCTCGACAACCATTCCGGTTTGGCCCTGGGCAAGTACTCGGTTGACGTCTTCGTCAACGACAGACCGTCCGGCACCAAGCGATTCGAAGTCCTCAAGAAGCCGCCCCCGAAGAAGAACAAGTAGCCACCGTGCTTTCCTTCTAAAGGACCGCCCGGTGCCGATGTCCGCGTCCACCCGAGGAGCGCTGTGCGGTCTGGCCGCAGCCGCGCTCTTCGGGCTGAGCGCGCCGCTGGCCAAGCCCCTGCTCAGCACCACCTCCCCCCTCACCCTGGCCGGGCTGCTCTACCTGGGCGGGGGCCTCGCGCTGGCGGTGGCCTCGGCGCTGCGGCGGCGCACCAACGAGGCACCGCTAAGACGCGGAGATGTGCCGCGCGTCGGGCTCCTCATCCTCTGCGGCGGCATCGTCGGCCCGGTGCTGATGCTGCTCGCCCTGCAGCGAGCCAGCGCTTCCTCCGTCTCGCTGCTCCTCAACCTCGAAGGCCCCTTCACGCTTGCCCTGGCGGCGCTGGCCTTTGGCGAGCACGTCGGCTGGCGCGGGCTGGCCTCGCTGCTGGTGGTCGTGGCCGGAGCGGTGGTGCTCGGCTTTCCGACAGGCCCTGTCCACACCCCTCTTGGAGCAGCGCTGTGCGTGGCTGGGGCGTGCCTGGCCTGGGGCCTGGACAACAACCTGACGCGAAGCCTGTCCCTCCGGGACCCGGTGGCACTGGTGCGCACCAAGACGCTCGGCGCCGGCACCTGCTCCTTGGCCCTCTCGCTCCTCGCCGGCCAGCCATTGCCGAGCCTGAAGACGATGCTCTTGGCCCTCTTGCTGGGCGCAGCGAGCTACGGCACGAGCATTCTCCTCGACGCCTACGCCTTGAGGATGCTCGGCGCCGCGCGGGAAGCGGCGTACTTCGCCACCGCCCCGTTCCTCGGCGCGCTGGGAGCCGTCCTCTTGCTCTCCGAGAGGCTCTCGGCGACGACACTCTTGGCCGGCGGCGTGATGGCCGTCGGTGTCTGGCTCTTGCTCTCCGAGCGGCACGGGCACGCCCACACCCACGAGACGCTGGCGCACGAGCACCGCCACGTCCACGATGCGCACCACCAGCACCCCCACCAGGGGAAATTCACCGAGCCGCACAGCCACCCGCACCACCACGCCCCGCTGACGCACGACCATCCGCATGTGCCGGACTCGCACCACCACCACCGTCACTGAGACCCTGGACTCAGAAGCGCGCCGACTCCCCCCTCTCCCGCTGTCCCCCCCAGGGCTCCCGCACGCCTGACTGTCGTCGCGGCAAGGCCCTCTCGGAGCCCCTTTGAAATACACCACCCTCGGTCGTACCGGCCTCAGCGTCTCCCGCATCGCCCTCGGTTGCATGAGCTATGGCTCGGCCGCCTGGCGCCCCTGGGTGCTCGATGAGGAGGCGGCCCAACCCTTCTTCCGGCACGCCGTCGAGCTGGGCATCAACTTCTTCGATACCGCGGACATGTACTCGCTCGGTGTCAGCGAGGAGGTGACCGGCCGGGCACTTCGCAAGTACGCGCGGCTGGACGAGGTGGTGGTCGCCACCAAGGTGTACTTCCCCATGCGCGGCGGAGGCGCTGGACCGGACACGAATGGCACACCCAACATGTCCGGCCTGGGGCGCAAGCACTTGGTGCAAGCCTGCGAGGCAAGCCTGAAACGGCTGGGCCTGGACACCATCGACCTCTACCAGCTGCACCGCTTCGACCCGGTCGTCCCGCTCGAGGAGACGCTGGGGGCCCTCCACCAGCTCGTCCAGCAGGGCAAGGTGCGCTACATCGGCTCGAGCTCCACCTATGCCTGGAAGCTGATGCAGGCGCTGGCGCTCGCGGACAGCCATGACTGGCCGCGCTTCGCCTCGATGCAGAACCACTACAACCTCGTCTACCGCGAGGAGGAGCGCGAGATGCTGCCCCTCTGTCGCCAGGAGGGCCTGGGCGTCATTCCCTGGTCGCCACTCGCTCGCGGGCTGCTGGCCGGGACCCGAAAGCGCGGAGAGAAACCGGCCACCACCCGGGCCGGCTCCGACGCGGGCCTCGCCTCCCAGCTCTACGACTCAGAGGAGGACTGGGCGGTGGTGGAGGCGACGCTTCGGGTGGCTGCGGCCCGGGGCGTCTCGCCGGCCGAGGTGGCCCTGGCGTGGCTGCTTCAACAACCCGGAGTCACCGCCCCCATCCTCGGGGCGACCAAACTCGAACACCTCGAGGCCGCGGTGCGCGCGGTGGACCTCACCCTCAGCGACGCCGAGGTGAAGGCGCTCGAGGCGCCCTACCGGCCGCACGCCGTCCGCGGCTGGTTGTAGCCAGCGGCAAGCAGCACGCCCATCCCCCTGCCTGCGCTCTCAATTCAGCACGAACTGCAGTCCCACCGTCACCACCGGGCCCACTGACTGGACGCCGAAGAGGTGGGTGGCGACGGGAATTTGTGCCTGGGCCTGCAGCCACAGGCCGCCGCTGAGGTTCCACATCAGCCCCGGCGTCGCCGCCAGGAGGAAGCCCCCGGTGTTGAGCTGCGTGTCCCCGCTGTCGTTGTCGCGCACGGCGAAACGCCCATCCACCCCGAAGCTCAGGAAAAACGGCGCGACGAAGTGGTAGCGGGCGGTGAGGCCAAAGAGGACCGCACCTCCGAAGCGGTAGCCGTAGGTGTTGGTGGTGCGGTAGCGCCCGGTCACCGTTCCGGTGAACGTCCAGGGGTCCTGCGAGAAGGTGTAGAGACCGCCCAAATAGGGCCCCCAGGCGCCCGTGCCGAGCTGCGCGTGCTGGTCGATGCGTTGGCCGTCCAGCTGAGTGTTGTCCCCGCCAGTGGGCATGGAGGTCCCGGCGCTGATGGCAAAACTCTGTCGGCGAAGGTTGGCGAAGTCGGTGTCCGTCCAGACGAAGTAGCGAGCGCTGAGCTCGATGTCGCCCAGGCCGAAGGGGGCGGCCGTCTCCGACGGCAGGCCGCCTCCGTTGAGGGTCCAGGTCTTCTGGTTGAGTGGAACCTGAAGTACCAGGTTGAGCTCGTTCGTCGGGCTGTACACCACGGCAGGCAGAAACGTCATCTGCGTGAGCGACTCTGTCTGGGCCGGGTTGTCGTCGCTTCGCGCGCTGGCGGTGAGGTAGATGGTGTCGAAGGCGAAGCGAAACGTTCCGGCCAGCGGCTTCGAGTCGCCGGCCACGAAGAGCGGGTCGCCGCAGCCGCACACCGAGCATGCCTCGGCAGAGGGCGCCGCCCAGAGGGCAGTCCAGAAAACCAGCGTCACCGCCGCGCGGAAGAGTCGCATTCGGGACGGCAGACATCGCTCAGGCCACCGGGCGTGGGCCATGCGACATGGTGTCGCAGCCCTTGGTCGAGCGGCCGCTGGGCCCAGGAGCGTCTAGCGCAGAAAGACTCTGCGACTATGTCGCGCTCCCGGGTGTTGTCGCTTACTTCTTGGCAGCGAGGTGCGCCTCGAGCATCCACAGCCACTTGTCCACGCCGCGAGAAATCTCGGTATAGATGTCCGCCGCGTCGGCATCGCCGAACTCCTCGCCGCTGGTCTTGATGGCTTCGCGCACCGCCTTCCCGAAGGCAGCGACGGAGTTGGAGAGGTAGTCCACGTGCTCGCTACCCTCGGCGAGCAGGAGGGGGTACTGCTTGAGGGTGGTCCGCTTGGAAACCACCACCGCCGTCCCCTCGGCAACGCCTCCCAGCTGGACGATGCGCTCGGCGAGCAGGTCGCTGTACTCCTCGAAGTCCTCGTTGATTTTGTCGAAGAGCTCGTGGAGCGCGATGAAATTCGGACCCTTCACGTTCCAGTGCGCCTGCTTCGTCTGGAGCATGACGTCGAGACAGACGGCCAGGTGCACGTTCAGGAGCTCGGTCAGCCCTTCGCGCTTCTTGGCCGGCAGGTCATTTTTCGTCGGGTACATGGGGCGTCTCTCTCCTGAAGGAAAAGCCAGGGTCAAAGGCCTGGGGGGGTCAGACCATAACCATGCAGAGGGGCAGGCGCAGGGTCTACCCCCACCCAGCTTTGAAAGCTTTCAGGAAGGTGAGCGCGACGAACAGCTAAGATAGAGCGGTAGCCATCTGCAGAGACCAGGAGTCGTCCCATCCAACGTCGTGAAGCCAACTTCGTGTCGACTCGCCTGGCGCCTCGGCGGCGGCCGCGTCTCGTGCGCCTTGCCTTGAGCGGCGTGGCGCTGGCGCTTTTGGGCTGCCAGTCGCCGGCGTCGACGCCGGGGACGGGCGTCCCCACCCAGTGCGAACAGCAAGCGCCTGCGATTCAAGGGGTGAAGACGGACATCCTCTTCGTCGTGGACAACAGCGGCTCGATGGCGGCGAACCAGCAGCGCGTGGCTACCGACCTCCCCGTCTTCGTCTCCGAGCTCCAGAAGTCCGGTGGCGTCGCCAACAGCTTTCGCGTGGGGCTCACCACGACGTCGGTGTACACCGCCTACCAGTACTTCAACACCGTCGCCTACTTCTATTACCCGCAAGGGGGTTGGCTGGTGACGCTCCCTCTGGTCGACGGGGGCGTGGGGACCGAGCGCTACCTCGATGACACGGACCCGGAGCTCGTGCCGCGCTTCGCCCTGGCCATGACTGGTGTGGGCATCGACGGAAGCGGCCAGGAGACGCCCTTCGAGGCCACGCGCATCGCCCTGCTGGATGCCGTCGCGCCGGCCGAGCCGGCCGATGGGGGACCAGCCAACACCGGCTTCCTCCGTGACGGAGCACGCTTGATGGTGGTGGCCGTCTCCGACGAAGACGACTGCAGCGAAACGGACCGACCTCCTCAGGTGCACTACACGGACGCCGACGGCGAGAATTTCTGCATCGACCAGGCCTCCTTGCTGACGCCGGTAGGTGACTACTTCACCTTGCTGCAGAGCATCCCGGACGGACAAGGCCGCAACCGGGACGTGGTGTGGGGCGCCCTGGCCCCGGTCTCGCTCCTGGACAAGAGCGTCGAAGCCGTCCCCTGCCCTGACCAGGACGCAGGCTTTGCCCTTTGCAACGCCGACTGCCCCACCAGCAACGCGCCCGGCACCCGCCTGCGCGCGATGGCGGTGCTCTTCGACCTCGGATTGAACAACCTCTATTCCATCTGCGCCGACAGCTACCATGACCAGCTGCTCGCCCTGGCCGACATCGCGGCCATTCCCCAGTCACTCGACCTGGACATGAACGTGCCCGACCCGAGACTGTTGCAAGTCACCATCATCCGCGCCGACGGCAGCCAGCAAATCTGCACCGTCGACAACGGGGGGCTGCTCTATGACCCCGCGCCGGACGGCGGCTTCCCGCGCATCCAGTTCCAGGGCGACTGCGTGCGCCGGCAGTCGGATAGCCAGGTCACCATCCGGATGTTCTGCGCCGGCTGAAGCCGCCCATCGGACGGCCTCGTAACGGCCGCCCTCCCGAGCCAGCCGAAGGAGCTTCCACCCGGGGCCCCCGAAGCAACGGCCGGAGGAGGCCGTAGCCCCCCACGGCCTCGCTGCGCGCTTCGCTTCGGTCCCCTGCGGCAAAGGCAGGGGCCCAGCGTTAGGCTTCTGGGCCGGAAGAGGGGGCCAAGAGGGCTTCCCGAGGAGGCGTCCCATGGGCTTTGCCCGCTTCATGGCCAGTCCCGCTGGTCGACTGCTGCGCGTCGCGCTGGGGGTGGGATTCGTGTTTTACGGCTTTCGGGTCCTGGGTGGCAGCGGCTGGGGCATCGCGCTGGCAGCGTTTGGAGCCATCGCCGTCATCGCCGGCGTCTTCAACCTGTGCCTCATCGCCGGCCTGTTGGGCGCACCGTTCCGCGGCCGCGACGTGCTGAACTCCTGAGCACGCGGGCCTTCGGCCCCAACGCTTTTACTCCGCCGTCTATGCCCAACGCGGCCTGCGCCGCCTTCAGCCTCAGCCGGCGTGCCGCCGCGCGGCATGCTTTCGAGAAGCGCGCCTGGAAGGGAGTAAGCACCACGGCATGCGCTCCTGAGGGCGTGTGCTCGGAGCGCGCGGCCACCCTCAACGTCTGTTCCAGCTCCAGCCGGGGCCGACCGGACGCCTGGACGGCGCCCTCGCGCTCCACCCGGGTGAGCAGCCGGCGCGCGGCCGGCGAGAGCGAGGGCCACAGCGAGCCCTCGGACTGGACGCGCAAGAGCGCTGGCCACAGCCGCCGGTGGACGTACGTCTGCTTTCCCTCGAGGAGCTTGCAGAGAAAGACCTCCGGGTCATCCTCCAGCCGCTGCAGGGCGTGGAAAATGGTGTGGCTCGAGCGGTGGCCCCACCAGCTTCCTCGGACGGGCTCGCCAGCGACCGCGTCAACGAGCGCGCCCTCGGGGATGACGCCTGCTTCCCGCACCAGGGCGGAGAGCGGCTCTCCGGAAGAAGCGCGGGCCATGGCGAGCCAATCCTCCAGCGTCCGAGCTCGACTCCCGGACGGACTTCCTCCAGGGTGGACGCTGCGATGAGCTACCCGGTGACAGTGGAGTTCCCAGTCCACTGGGGTGAGATGGATGCCTTCGGGCACGTCAACAATGCCCGCTACTTCACCTGGTTCGAATCCTCGCGCATCGCCTTCTTCCAGGCAGCAGGAATCGGCACCCAACGCCAGGACGAGGTGGCGCCCATTCTTGCCGCCGCCCATTGCGACTACCTGGAGCCGGTCGTGTTTCCCATCCGTCTGGTGGTAGGGGCGCGGGCCACGAAGCTCGGGAAAACCAGTGTCACCCTCGAGCACGCGGTGTGGCCGGCGGGGTCCCCGCAGCACCTTCTCGCCCGCGGCACCTCGGTGGTCGTGCTCCTCAACTACGCCACCGGGGAGAAGGTGCGCGTACCGGACACCATCCGGGCGGCCATTGCCGCGCTGCAGGCGGCGCCTGCCTGAGGGCCGCGCGCCCGTGTTAAGCAACGGGCGCGATGGCGAAATCCTCCACCTGCTTCCTCTGGCTGGACCTCGAAATGACCGGCCTGGACCCGGAGAGCTGCGCCATCGTCGAGGTGGCGGCCATCGTCACCGGCCCCGAGCTCGAGCCCCGCGATGAGTTCGAGCGGGTGGTGTGGCAACCCGACGAGGTGCTCGCCCGCATGGAGCCCATCGTCCGGGAGATGCACGCCAAGAGCGGTCTGACCGACCGCATCCGAGCCTCCCCCTTCTCGCTCCGCGAGACGGAGCGCGACCTCTTCGACTTGGCGGCCAAACACTGTGGCCCGGGCGAGGGCATCCTCGCCGGCAACACCATCCACCACGACCGACGCTTTCTGGCGCGCTACATGCCCCTCGTCGAGCGCTACCTCAGCTACCGGCAAGTGGACGTCTCCAGCCTCAAGTTGCTCACCCGCGCCTGGTACCCGGACTCGGCGAGCTTCCAGAAGCCGGAGTCCAACCACCGCGCCCTGGCTGACATCCGCGGCAGCATTGCTGAGCTCCGCCACTACCGGGAGACGTACTTCCGGGCCAATCCAGGCTAGTTTCACTGTCGGTCTGTCGTGAAATTCCGCCCCCTGTGTGTTTCCGTTGGCGGAAGGGCCTCTCCGCGCAGCGACTGGACTCTGTACGAGCAGACGGGAAGCCGCCCCAGCGGCCCTCTTGACTGAACCTTTCAGTGGCGTTGAATACCTGCCTCGGCGCTAGCGTCCGAGGTGGCTTCGGGCCAGAAACGTGGCCTTTTGTCGAATCCTGCAACGTTGCTTCCGGTGGGTGTCTTCAGGAACAACAGGTGGTGTAGAGGAGGCAGGACCGTGAATCTCAAGAGACTGTTTCATGCACTGGTGTTGGGTGGCAGCGCGCTCGGCGCCGCCAACTGCGGAGGCGGGACGGCGACCGAACCCCCCGCGAACGCCGGCACCGGGACTGGAAGCACCACGCTGCTGCCGGATGGTGGAGTCCCTCCGTCAATGCCCGGGATGCCCGGCGGCGGCGCACCAGGCTGGTGAGCAGCACCTCCGCTGGGCGGCCGCTGCAGGAGGTACTGGCGGGTGCCTGGGCGGTCCGGTACCGCATCGAGACCGAGGCCTCTCTTCGCTTCGGAGCGCTGGCTCGTCGGTTGGAAGGTGTTGGCGCACCTCGCGCCTTGGTTGACCTCGCCGATCGCGCCTCCAAAGATGAAACGCGCCACGCGGCCCACTGCGAGCGCTTCTTCCGGGCGCTGGGCGGTATGCACCTCTCAGCCATCACGCGCGTCGTCGAATACGCTCCACGCGTGTTGCCCGAGCGCGAGCGCCTCACCTACGAGCTCGTGTCTCAGTGCTGCGTCGCCGAGACGCAGAGCACCGCGACGCTCGTCACTCTTCTCGATGCCGCGGAGACGGCGGAGCTCAGGACGGTATTGCACGAGCTCGCACGGGATGAGGTGCAGCACAGCCGTCTCGGCTGGGCTTACCTCGCCTGGGCCCGCTCCCGGATGGACTTCACGTTTCTCGGCCCGTTGCTGCCTGGGATGCTCGCCGGCAGCGCCGGACCGGAGATGTTCGAACCCGCTGCTGAAGATTTGGACCACCCGGAGTTGCTTCGGCAGGGTGTAATTCCCCAGTCCATGCGCCGGTCGGTTTACGTCGAGACTCTGCAAACCGTGGTCTTCCCAGGTTTCGAGACGCTCGGCGTGGACACGGCGGACGCCAAGCGCTGGCTCGACGAGAAGCTCGCGCGCGCACCGGCTCCCTCCGCGTGAAGGGCCTTCGGGCAAGGAGCGCTGGCGGGCAAGCGGCAAGCCGCTGTCATGCGCTTGCGCCGCTCGCCGGCCAGGGGCTCGGCTACCATGCGGCGCTGTCGTAGCGGGGGCACGCCCTCACCCGTAACCTGGGAGGCCGTTCGCGGTGCAAGGCCACGTGGAGGCACCATGACGAGGTGGCGCGCGGGCGCAGGTGGTTGCCCGTGGAGGGCACTTCTGACGTTGCTGGCGCTCGCGGCCACGCCAGCCTGGGCTGACCGCACCAACCATCTCTTCCTGGACGAGACCCAGATGCTCCCCGAAGGGGACGTCGAGCTCGAACAATGGGTGTGGGCCGAGGGGCAGATCCCGAACAGGCCGGGCTATCCGGTTAGCGGCTGGACATGGTTCGGACCCACCGTCGGCATCAGCTCGCACCTCGAGCTTTCGCTGCCTCTCGTCATCCTCGGTTTTACCGAGCCCGGTTACGCCGGACAGGCTCCCCAGCCAACCCTGGTGCTTGACTCCATCAGTCTCGTCGCCCGGTACCGCTTCTTTCCGCGCGAGCAGGACGATGGGTTCCAGCCCCTCATCCGCGTCGAGTACCAGCAGCCCTTGAGCCTCTACGCGGGGCCGCCCGAGCTCAAAGTTCTGCTGGTGGCCACCTACGGAAACCTAACCGGAGTGCGCGGCACGCTAAATCTCGGTGTGCAGCTGGGGCTTCCCTTTCTTCAGTCGTCCTCCACGGCATCATTCTCCGCGCTGGGGACGGCAGGCCTGGGGGTGTCGGTGCCGGTGGGAACCGAGTTTCGCCTGGCGGCGGAATTTGAAGGCCAAGTCCCACTCCGGGGCGAGCCTCAACCGAACATCGGCCAACTCTTCCTCGGGCCCTCCGTCGCTTGGTCGCGAGGGCAAATCTGGGTCACCTTTGGCTCACTCTTCGGCCTGACTCGCAATTCCAACCGCTTCCTCCCGAAGGTGCTGTGGGGAATTACCTTCTAGTCACATGCCTTGCGTTTGCCGTCGGCTTGCCGGCCGCCGCGGCAGACGTGGAGGGCTCTGTCCGGGTGCGAGCCACCGACGGCGAGGCGCTCATCGCGGGGCAGCCCATCGTCGTGTACCTCACCGGCTTCCGTCAGCCCCCACTTCCCGGCTCTCCCGTCATCTCCCAGAAGAACAAGGTCTTCATTCCAAGCCTGCGCGTCATCGTCGCCGGCCAGTCGGTGCAGTTCACCAATGATGACCCGGTGGTCCACAACGTCTTCTCGACTTCGGCCGCGCGCAACTTCGACCTCGGCAAGCCTGGACCCCAGCAGACGCGGGAAGTGGCATTCCCCACCCCGGGCTTGGTGGACGTGTACTGCAACATCCACGAGGCCATGTTTGCCAACGTGCTGGTCCTTCCCAACCGGGCTTTCGCCCTCGCGGACGAGCAGGGCCACTTCGTCATCCGCGACGTCCCCCCCGGTCGTTACCCACTCCACGCCTGGGGCCGAAACATCGAGCCGTTCGAGACGGAGGTGACGGTTGGCGAGGGGAAACCAGCAGCCCTGGACCTCGTCCTCAGCCCACGCGTCTTCAACCCCACACACCTCGACAAGTTCGGTCGCCCCTACCGGGCACGGCCAGGCTACGTGCCGCAGTGAGCGCTTCCCAGCTCGAGCCGGAAGCATCCGCTCCCATCCCCTGCCTGGACGAGAATGGTGTGGCGCTCTACCTGGCCGAGGAGACGCGAGACGACGAGCGGGAAGCCGTCCGCGCGCATCTCGACACCTGCGACCAGTGCCGCGAGCTGGTGGCCGGCCTGGTACGTACGTTGGTGAGCGCCGAGCCGGATGAGCAGACGGCCAGGACGCTCCCACGCGGGACGAACCTCGCTCGCTATGTCGTCCTCGACCCGATTGGTCGCGGCGGGATGGGCGTCGTGTACAGCGCCTACGACCCGGAGCTGGACCGGAAGGTCGCGCTCAAGCTCTTGCGCCCGGACGTCAGGGCCTCGGCTGGAGGAACGGCGCGCCCGAAACTTCTGGCCGAAGCCCAGGCCATGGCCAGACTTTCCCACCCCAACATCATCACCGTCTTCGACGTTGGAACGTGGCAAGAGGAAGTCTTCTTCGCCATGGAGTTCGTGCACGGCCAGACGCTGCGCACCGCTCAGGCGGCCACCGACATGCGGCCCCAGCGCATGCTCGATTTGTACCTGGCTGCCGGCACGGGACTCGCGGCAGCACATACCGAGGGCATCATCCACCGCGACTTCAAGGCCGAGAACGTGCTCGTTGGTGACGACGGCCGGGTCCGTGTGACCGACTTCGGCCTGGCCCGCGCGGCCCATGACGTCGACTCCATGATGGCCGGCACTCCGGCCTACATGGCGCCGGAGCAGTGGCGGGGTGCTCCGGCCGACGTGCGGACAGACCAGTACGCTTTCTGCGTCGCTCTCTACGAGGCCGTCTACGGCAGTCGTCCGCTCCGCAGTCACGGGGGTCCTCCGGCGGAAACCGGTGCGGTGTCCCGGGCCAAAGCCCGTGTCCCGCTCGGGGTTGGACGGGTCATCGGGCGCGGGCTGGAGGCAAACCCCGAATCGCGCTGGCCGTCGATGGAGGCGCTCGTCAACGCGCTTCGAGAGGCCCGTCGTCCCTTCGGAACACGGACGCTGGTGGCAGCGGCGGCGCTGCTCCTCCTGACGACTGGCCTCTGGGTGCAGCACGGGCTGGACGTCCTGCGCGTCGAGCACGAGCTCACGGTAGCGGCCCAGCGACTTCCAGAGCTCCTGCGCGCTCAGCACGACCTCATCGACCTTCAGGCAAACATCGGCCTCCGGGCCGAGATGGTGCTCGACGCCTTCGGGCAGGCAAGCAACATGGATGCCGCCCTCGGGTTGGCCGAGAACGCCTCCAAGGAGGAGCAGTTCGCCGAGGCGCACGAGGTGATGCGCTCAGCTGACCTTCCCGGCCTCAAGGAACGAGATGCTCTGCTCCTGGTGAATGCCTTGGGGCGGGTCATCCTCAATCTGGCCGATGTCGATGCCTACGGCGCGGCTTCCCCCGCCCTCCCGATGCTCGTCAGGACGATGGACGAAGTGTCCACCGACGAGCTCTGGTCCGCCGCGACGTTGGACCACATCGACATCCCCCTGGTGAAGCCGGTGCGACGCGACGACCTCCTCCTCGTCTCGGCACGGCCCGTCGTTCATGGCTCCTCGGTGGTGGGCGCGATGTTGAGCGGGAGTTGGGTGGGACGAGAGCTGCTCGAAGAGCTCAGCCACACCGCAGGCGCCCGCATCGCCCTGCACGCCCCGGATGGCGGCTGGGCTGGCGTGCGTTGGGCACAAGTCCCTCCGGTCGGCCAGCTCTCCCGAATGCGGTTTGAGGGACGGGACTTCGTCGTCTACGGAGTGCAGCTCGGCGCGCCGGGGTCGCGCACCCCGCAGGGCGAGGGCTATGCCTACCGCGAGCTCGCGCTTGACGCGGATTCGGGCTTCGCCTCCGCATGGGTCCGCTGGATACTGGCCGCGGCCTCGCTGGCAGCACTCGCCTGGCTCGCGTGGCTGAGCTGGCGGTACGGGTGATAGCTTCGCTGGCCTCGCGCCGCATGTCCCTCGACCCCTTTCCGCACTCCAGCGTGTTCTGGGGGAAGCTTCCCCGCGCCTCGGCCCTGCGTGCGCGTGCGGGCATCGAGGAGCACCTCGGGCAACTTCTGGTAAAGGCCCTGGCGCAGAGGCCAACCCTCTCCCTCGACGCCAGAGGCTTCGTGGAGCACTGGGCCACGCACCTCTCCCACTGCCGAACACCCGAGTCGGAGTTCGACCGACTTCACCTGGGAGACCTGTGCGTGGCCTTCGGGTGCGGTCACGGCGACACCGAGGCGCTCCGGCTGTTTCAGGTCGAGTTTGTCCCCATTGCCGTCTCCACAATCCGGGGCGTCGATTCCTCGGATGCCTTCGTCGAGGAAGTGACGCAGCAACTCTTGGAGCGCATCCTGGTCGCCGCGCCAGGCCAGCCGCGCATCCTCGAGTATGCCGGGCGTGGCTCGCTCGAGCACTGGCTACGGGCGGCCGCGCTCCGCCTGTCGCTCAACGCCCGCCGGAGCGCGCGTCGCGCGCCGGACCAGCTGGCGGTGGACTCGCAGCTGGAGGTGGCGGCGCCGACCGCTGACCTCCAGTTCGACATCCTCCAGGCGCGCTACGGCCCTGACTTCGGCGCAGCCCTCAAGGAAGCAATGCGGGAATTGAGCTCGCAAGAGCGGAGCCTGCTCAGGCTCCACTTCCTCGACGGCTTGAGCTTCAACCAAATCGGCGCGGTCTACCAGGTGAACAAGTCCACCATTTCGCGGCGCATGAGCCACGCTCGCGAAACTCTTCTGGCAAAGACTCGGGAGCGTCTCGAGCTGCGCTTCAACCTCGGTGGGCTGGAGCTGGACAGCCTCATGCGGATGCTCGGTCCAGAACTCCAGATGAGCCTGACCTCGGTGCTCAACCACACGCCGCCCTAAACCTCCTCCCTGCGTGGCGGACATGGCAGCCCGGCAGCGCCCAGGCCTTCGCCTCGCACTCGACGCTTCACGCTCGACGGGCCGCCGGCCGCCTGGCCAGCAAACAGGCCGGCCAACCGCGGTTGTTTCTCGACTTCGGAGCTCAGCCCCAGCGATGCTGACGGCCTTTTCTTGGAGGTCCCTGCTTTTGCGTTGCGGCCGGTTGAAGATGGCGTTGGTCACGGTCCTTACCGTTGTCGGCGCTTCCGGCTGCGGAGCAACCGCCGGGCAAGAAAATGACTACACCTGCAATGGTATCTGCAGCGGTGAGCCAATGCCGGAGCTGATTATTCAGGCGCCGGACCCGGAGACGGCCTGCACGGAGTACCTGGAGAATTGTCGAGGACAGGGAACCTGCTCGAGCTGTAGCTGACCGGGGCTCGCGGGCAGGCCGCCTTCTTCGGTTTGCGGCGGCCGCAGGGACTGACGGACTGCGCCCACTTGGGCCCCTTTCAGGGTGGCGGCGAAGGCCCGAGGGCGGCTGGGCGAATCAGCATACGGAGCCATCCAAAGAGCACGGCAGCGCTCCAGCTCAAGACAGGCAGCACCAACGGCCTGAGGCCGAAGAACCATGCCGCCAACATCATTTCGGCGCCGCCGAAGATGGCCGCCCAGCACAGAAAGGCGAGCACCATCGAGGCCGTCCGGATGCCGCTCGACGTCAGCGGCGGAAGGGACCTTCCAGCTCTGCGCGCCAACCAATTGCACGCGGCCAGGGGAAGCAGAACCAGCCCTAGAAACAACATGAGCTCGACAACCTGTTCTCTGCCTCTGGGCGTGGCGGCGCGGGACTGGACCGGCGAGTCTCGGAGCTCACAGGCGAAGTTGCTCCCGTCCGGGCGCCAGCACCGCCACTCGTCTGGGACCGGCGCTTCGCAGACCGGTCCTACCTGCGCGCCAGCCACCACCGAGGCAACGCAAGTCAGAGGCCACGGGCAGTCACCACGGCCCACCTGTTCTGGTTTGCAGGAGATGAGACATGCCCGGCTCCTTTGCCCAGTCGGTGTCTCCCATAGTCGACAGCGTGCGGGCGAGGTGCAGTCGCTGTCCTCATTGCAAGGAAGGTCAAGGCGTCCAAATGAGACGCGTCGCGGGCCCACCAGCTTGTGGAGGTAGTCGCCAGAGCCGCAAGCGCAGAGGAGCGTGACCGAAAGCCAAATCGCGGCTCGCGTGACGCGGGGCGGGATGTGGACCATGGCTCCCGAGCTTCTCACACCGGAGGCGAGCCGCCTCAAACTGGCTACCGTTCCTCAACTCGCCGACTGTGCTGCCCGCGGCTCCGCCCTTCATCCCTCGCGTTTCTTCAGTCTCGCCAGGATGCCGCTGATCCGTTTCTTGTCAGCCGGGTCGGTGCTCATGGATAGAGCCTTGCTGTAGTTATCAATCGCTCCCTTCTTGTCGCCCATCGCGGCGAGCGCTTCGCCGAGGCTGTCATAGACGTTGAGCGAGTCGGGGTGGTCCTTGATGTTGCTCTTGAAGAGGGCGAGCGCCTCGTCGTATTTCTTCTCTGCCAGCAGCTGGTAGGCGAGGTTGTTGATGTCGGCCTCGGAGGCGAGCTTCAGCGCTCGGGCGCGGAGCTCTCCGGCCGCCTTGGCGTCCCCCTTCTTTTCGAGGAAGCCTGCCTTGGTGCGGAGGTTTTGAAAGCTTGGTTGCATGGTGATGGAGTGATCTGCCCAGGCGAGCCCCTGGTCGAGGTCGTAATCATTGTGCAGGGACCACGCCGCCGCCTGGCTCCAGTCCTGCCAGAAGAAGCGCCCGAGTCCTCGGAGCTGGGCCTTAAGGCTTTCCAGGGTGACCGCTTTGGTGTCGACGGCGATGGGGAAGGCAACCTGAAGCTTCTCCCAGCGGAGGACGACGCTGACCGAGCTCTCGGTCGGATTCTCAAATCGATACTCCAGGCTCTCCTCAAACTCCGCCGGCGCCGGCGTGACCGTGAGTCGGACCACGTCTTCCTTCGCCTCGTAACTGAAGCTTCCCCAGGCGGTCGCCACCGAGCTCAAGATGACGGTCCAGTCCTTCTCGGTGGGGAGCATGTGGAGCCCGTAAGTTCCAGCCCCAAGCTTCTTGCCTCCGATGGTCACTGGACTGGAGAAGCTGATCGTCGTGTTGAGATTGGCGCCAGCGCGCCACACCTCACCGTAGGGCACGAGTTCCCCCCAAATCTTTCGTTTGCCCACCACCGGCCGGTGATAGGCGACGGTGATGTCGGTCAGCCACCCGCTGGGTGACAGAGGCGCTCGGGCTTGGCTCGGGCACACTGAGCTGCGGAGCTTGCGCCAATGCCGGGGTTGCGCCGAGAAGCAGCACGCCGAGTATGAGAAACCTGTTCGTCTTCATGTGACCTCCCCGAATGAAAGAGGAGTGCCTCTCAGCTCACTTCAAGGCGAAGTGCACCGGATTTGCAGCAAACAGGGTCGATTCGGCCGGAAAAGGGCGGCGAATTGGATGTATCCATCCACCCAACCGCACGAAACCAATGCCCAGGGGCGAATCGTCTCTCGCCACCGGGTCGGCAGGGACATCTCTTGACCGACCGACTGCCCGGGTGAAGACCTTGAACAGCGCCCCGAATTTCAAGGACAGCAGCGCTTGACGCGCTTCGCGGCGATCCTCGTGGTCTACTTAGTTTGTGGGCTTTCGCTTCCAGCGTCGCTTTCGGATTGGGAAGCTCCTCAGCCTCAATCTCAGCAAATCCGGCGTCTCCATGTCCCTGGGACCTCGCGGGATGAAGGTCAACGTCGGTCACGGTCGTGTGAAGACGACGGTGGGCATCCCGGGAACGGGGCTCTCCTGGAGCAAGAGCAGGAGTCTCTCCGGTGCCAGACCCACTCCGGTACAGCTGCCGGAAGGCGACCTTCCTGCTTCGCATCCGTGGCCGGCAATCGAAGGCTCCGATGCGGTCTCCCAGCTGCCCACCACACCCCCGAGCAGAAGAGGAGGCCTCGGCGCTGTGGTCATTCTAGGGGTCCTGGGCGTCGTGGCTTACCTGGCAATTTCGCACATCCCGCCAGTGCTTCGACCCGTGGCTCGCGCGGTGGAGGTTCCTCCGGTTCCATGGATGGCCGTCCCGGCGGAACCATGCAGCCTCCAGGTCAGCATGCCCAGTCGTCCGCAAGTTCAGTCGCAGGTGTTCAAGGTCGTGAAGCCGCCGGTGACATGGACTGCCTACACGAGCGGAGACAGCGGAGGAGCCCTGTTCCGGATCGAGTGCACCGACCTGCGTCCGCTGCGGAAAAAGGCTGGTGCCGATGCGTTGGCCTTGTCAGCGGTTCGAGAGCAACTCAAGAAGCCATCTCCGACTCACACCTTCCTCAACGAGCATGACGAGTCCGTTGCGGGCGAACCTGCGTCGGCTTTCAGCACCCGGGAAGACCTGGACGGAAAGCGCATCATCGCGGAGTGGCGTGCACTGATTCACGAACATCAGCTGATCGTCATCACCGCATGGGTCCCCGAGGCCGACCCGGGAGCTGCTCAGCTCACAACTCGGTTCGTGAGTTCTGCCAACTGGGTCACCTCTGCTCCTGTCTCTCTTGGCCAGGTTTCTCCCGCTGCATCGCCGGCGGTCCCGTCGAGCGCCGCTCCGCAGTACCAGTTTCCGGCTGCCATGTCGGGCGAGGAGACCGTCTTCGTGCAGGGCCATTTCCGCAAGAACGGGACCTACGTTCAGCCGCATCTGAGGCGCCCGACGAGGTAACCCCGAGAGCCGCGTCTGGCGCTGCCCCGTAGGACCGAGCTCCGCGCGGACCGCCGTTCGACGCCTTGGGCGCCTCAACACGCGCCCGCGACCACCGCTGGGGCTGCGGTATGTTCAAGTCCATGTCCACAACGCGACGCCTCCACATCGCCTACGCCATCGACACACTCGATGACGTGAAGACGGGCGGCGTCATCTCCGCGAAGCGCTTCATTGCGGCACTGCGCGAGCGCCATGAGGTCACCATCATCGCCGGCGGTCCGAGCGGCGAGGGGCGCGTCGGATTGCCGCGTTTCACCATTCCGCCCTTTGGCCGGGTGATGCGGGAGATGGGCTTCGTCTTCGCCTGGCCTTCCCGCGCTGTGCTCGAGCCAGTACTGCGGCGCGCCGACGTGCTCCACGTCCAGTTTCCTTTTTGGCTCGGCATCCGGGCGGCTGCGCTGGCGCGGAAGCTTGGGAAGCCGGTGGTGGCGGCCTCGCATCTCCAGCCCGAGAACATGTTCCACAACATCGGGATTCACTCCCAGTGGGTAATGGACTTGACCTGGCGCTTCTTCATCGCCACCCTCTACAGCCGCGTTGACTTCATGGTGTCCCCTACGGTTTTTGCGCTCGAAGAGCTACGGCGTCGCGGGCTCAGGGTTCCCAACGACATCGTTTCCAACGGCATCCCGCCGCAGTTCCACCCCGGGCCGGCCGAGCGTGAAGCGGGCCACCGTGACCGCTTCGTGGTCTTGGCCGTCTCGCGGCTGGCCAAGGAAAAGCGAATCGAAGTCATCATCGAAGCCGTACGCCGCTCCCGCCACGCCGCCCGCATCCAGCTCGTCATGTATGGGCGTGGGCCGGAGGAGGACCGGCTTCGGACCCTGTCGGCTACGTTGCCTGTGCCGGCAGAAATCCGTGTTGCTGAGGAGGAAGAGATGCCGGGCGTGATGCGTGCTGCGGACCTCCTGGTCCACGCCTCCGAGGTTGAGCTGGAGGGGATGGCCGTGCTGGAAGCGCTCGGCACCGGACTCCCGACCCTGGTGGCGAACGCGCCCATGAGCGCCTCCGCCCGACTGGCGATCAGTGATGAGTTCCGCTTCCAGCCCGGCAACGCCGAGGAGCTGGCCAGCAGGATGGACGACCTCATCGAGCACCCAGAGCGGCTCGCTGCTGCACGTCAAGCGAGCCTGGCCGCCGCCGGGGGACTCAGACTGGAGTCCTCCATCGCCCGGCTGGAAACCATCTACCAGCAGGTGGCCCGCCAGCCCGGAAATCGCTCTAGCGAGCCGGCTCTTCGCGCAGAACCCACCACGGAGCAGCCGCCAGGCCCGCAGATTTCATCGGGATAACGGCCCAGGACGGTTACCCGAGTGCGGCATGACTGGCGGTGGGTTTGGGCAGCATCGTGCGCGGTCGTGATGAGCTTGAGCGGTGAGGCGCTCGCCTACCGGCCATTCGACTCGACGGACGCGGACGTAGCGAAGCCACTTGAGTTGGAGCTCGAGCTGGGGCCGCTGGACTATCTCGTCATTGGACAAGCCAGCTGGCTCGCGGTCCCGAACGTCGTTGTGAACCTGGGAGTCGTTCCCGGATTGGAAGCTGTCCTCGAGGGGCAACAGTTCATCCGCCTCGGACCAACCGGTGGGCTGCCCAGGGTATCGCTGGAGGCGACTGCCCTCCAACTCAAGGGGATGCTCCGCAACGGAAGCCTCCAGGAGGCCCCCGGTCCGAGCATCGCCGTCGAAGGGAGCCTGCTGCTACCGACCGTGAACGACGGCCCCGGCGTCGGAGGCGAGCTGGCCATCATTGTCTCCCAACGATTCGCGGCCACCACGCTATCTCTGAATGGAGGCGTCCTGCTAACCAGAGCCGGGAATTTTGGGCTCGACGGAGGCCTCATCGTCGAGGGACCAAATTCCTGGACGTTGCGGCCGGTCGCCGAGGTGCTCGTCGAGTACGAGGCCAGCGTGGGCACCATTCTGAGCTGTCTGGTCGGAGCCATCTTACGAATCGACGAAAACCTGACTCTTGACATGGCCTTGCGCGGAGGCCGCGATGAAAGCCACGCGCTAGCAGAGTTTCGAGCGGGCCTCACATGGACAATCCCGCTGTAGAGACAGCCCACGGGCAGGCGCTCGAGGCGAGAGCGAATGCCAACACCTCTCTGCTTTGCGGGGTTGGGGGAGCGGGAGCGAGCTAATTCGGCTGCCAGCGCGGCGCACATCCGACGTCACTGCACTGCACTCCGGTGCTGGTCTGGCCAGTGCCGTCCGGATTCATCGTCCACACCTCGGCAAAGGCATTGGGGTCCGACTGTTTCATGCCGTTGATGTCGTACTCGAAGGCGATCTTCCTTCCATCACTGGACCAATTTGTGTCGCCGGCTTCATCGGGCACTTCGAAGTCGGTCAACTGCTCTTGCTGGCCGCCGTCGGCGTTCATCACGAAGATGTTGAGCTTGTTTCCTCCCTCGCGATCGGATCCGAAGGTGATTCGAGTTCCATCCGGAGACCACACCGGGTCACCATTGTTTGCCGCGCTGGTAAGTTGCCGGAGGTCGGTGCCGTCGACGTTCATCACGTAGATTTCCAGTTCACTGCCGCCCATCAGGCTCATGAACACCAGTTGCTCACTGACGGACCATCTGGGTTCGACGCTGAAAAGCGTATCGGGCAGGATGGCATCATCGCCCGTGCCGTCCACGTTCATGACCCGAAGGTCGGTCATCGGTGGCTGGTTGGGTTGAGGGACCTCAAGCAGTCTTGCGTAGACAATCTTGGTGCCGTCAGCAGACCAGCTCGGAGTGACGTCGAACCCCGGCGTCGGAGAGAGACGCTGCTGGCCAGTGCCGTCAGCGTTGATCACGTAGATCGCGCTGCCATTGAGATCACCCTGATAGACGAGTCGCTTCCCATCGGGAGACCACGAGGGATAGTTCTCCGCCTCAGTGTCGTTGGTGAGCCTGGTCGGGTTGGCACCACTCCCCGTGGCGTCAACATCCATGAGGTAGATCTTGTTCACTGAACTCAGCTGGCTCACGAACGCCATCCGGCCCGCCATCTCCCCGCCGGGCCCCGCGTCGAGACTCGGAGCACCAGACCCGCAACCGGCAGCGGCGGCGCAAGCAAGTACGCGGATGACCGCAAGCACTTGCCTGACACGTACTTCCATATCTCGGACCTCACGGCTTTCCTGAGAGAGGCTTCTCCCGCGATGTGATTCCCGGAGGTTTTTTTAGAATCCTCGCTAGGGTTTCATGCTTCGTTCTGCCGAACCTCCGAACGCGGCGAGGATCTTCTTCGCGATCCGATCGAAGTCCTCGAGGTCCTTTACATCAAGCACCATGCCGATCCGCTCAACAATCCCCTCACGCGCTTCCTCCACCCGCTGACGCGTGCGTTGTCCGGAAGCTGTCAGCTCGAGGACGTACTGGCGCCGATCCTCTTCGCTGCGCTTCCTGCGAACCCAACCCCGTTCAATCAGCGTCTCGAGCGCTCGCCCGGTGAGCGTCGGTGCGGTCTCCGTGGCGCGTGAAAGACCTGCCTGCGAAATGCCGCTGTGTCGGCCGATGTAGCGCAGAAATTTTGCCTGCGCGCTCCCCACCTCGAAGGTCGCGTACGCCTGCGCGGCGACCGACCTCAGGCAACGGGACAAGGCGCCGAAGCTCTCGATGAATTCGTAGGGTTCGCGTTGGCCCACGCTGGCAGGAGTAGTCGATAGGCGAGACGCGCGCAACGCCTTCCGGGGCACTTGACACGGTAGTGCACCGGTATATCATGTTAATGCACCAGTGTACTAATGCGCTCGACCGAACCAAATACCCGCCCTGGAGGAAGCGCAAGTTTCAAGAGGAGCGCGCCAGCAAGGTGCAATTTGCCGGTTGGCGCGATGCGCCCGAGCTCGCCTGGGGCGGCGGCGCTCTCGCCACTCGAAGCATCTACCCGGGCTGGCGAGCAATGAAGGAACGAATCCGGATGCCCGCCGCGAAGAGCACCTTTCGGTCGCTGAAAGGCTTCAATTATCGGACGTGGGCTGTTGGAGCGATTGTATCCAACGTGGGCACGTGGATGCAGCGCACCGCCCAAGACTGGATCGTCCTTACCCAGCTGACCCACAACAATGCGACCTCTGTCGGTGTAGTCATGGCGCTCCAGTTCGGACCGCAGGTTTTCTTGCTGCCCCTGACTGGTTTCGCGGCCGATCATCTCGACCGGCGAAAACTCTTGTTCGCCACTCAGGCGGCGATGGGAGCACTGGCCCTCGGACTGGGACTCCTCACCATCGCCGGGCTCGTCCAGTTGTGGCACGTATACGTCTTTGCGTTTTTGCTCGGATGCGTCACTGCGTTCGACTCGCCAGCGCGCCAGACATTTGTGTCGGAGCTGGTCGTAGAAGCTGACGTGTCAAATGCAGTGGCGCTGAATTCTACGTCGTTCAACGCCGGAAGGATGATCGGTCCAGCCATCGCCGGGGTCCTCATCGCCACCGTGGGTTCCGGCTGGGTCTTCGTGATCAACGCTGCCTCCTTTGCGGCCGTACTTTGCTCGCTGAGTCTCCTTCGCGTCGGTGAACTTCATCTGAGGGGTAGAGCTCTGCTAACGCGTGGGAGCCTTGCCGAAGGTTTTCGCTATGTCTGGAAACGGCCTGACCTAAAGGCTGTCCTTCTCATGCTTTTCTTGATCGGTACCTTCGGTCTCAACTTTCCGATTTTCATTTCAACAATGTCTGTCAGTGTCTTTCATGGAGGACCGGGCCAATACGGCCTCCTGATGTCGATCATGGCGATCGGTTCAGTCGCCGGCGCGCTGCTCGCCGCCGGACGAGCGAAACCTCGCATCGTCCTCTTGGTCTCAGGTGCTGCGATCTTCGGATTGGGGTTCGCGGTTGCCGCGGTCATGCCCACCTACGGCCTCTTTGGCATCGCGCTCATCGTCATCGGCGTGGCTGCGCAGACGTTCACCACCACTGCGAACAGCGCGGTGCAACTATCGACCGAACCCGTCATGCGTGGGCGTGTGATGGCCATCCTCCTCGCCATCGCATTGGGCGGCACGCCCATCGGCGCGCCCATTGTCGGCTGGGTCGCCGATACGTTTGGCCCACGCTGGGCGCTTAGCATCGGCGCTGCCGCGGGCTTTGCCGCAGCGATCGTCGGGATCTATTACCTCACCAAGTACGGCCACCTCCGCGTGCGCTTCGACGCTGGACGCTTCCGCTTCAGCTTCGACGACCGTGAGTCACCTCCGGTGCAGCTGAATCAGCTTGTTCCAAGCAGGAATGAAAGTGAACCCCATGTCGGCTACCGCACTTGACCCAAAGACCGCCCTCGTCGTCATCGATCTTCAGAAGGGAGTCTCCAAACTTCCGACCATTCATCCCTTTCGCGACGTCGTCTCGAACACGGTGCGACTGGCAGAAGCGTTCCGCCGCGCCCATCTGCCGGTCGTGCTGGTGACCGTCACGTTCTCTGCGGACGGCGCAGACAGGGTTCATTCACGCACCGAGGTGCCTCCTCGTCCAATGCCCACGGCGCCGGAGTTCGTCCAGCTTGTCCCGGAACTCGAGCCAAAGCCGGGAGACATCCTCATCACGAAGCGCCAATGGAGCGCGTTCTACGGCACGGAGCTCGATCTCCAACTCCGGCGCCGCCAGGTCACCGGCATCGTGCTCACAGGCGTAGCGACCAGCATCGGCGTTGACTCCACGGCGCGAGCCGCGCACGAGCGCGCTTACAACGTCACGTTCGCATCCGATGCCGTCACGGATGTGGACGCGGCCGCACACGAATTCGTAATGAAGAAAATCTTCCCGCGTCTCGGTGAAGTCGATTCCACCGACGCGCTACTGGCGCTGATTCACAAGCGATGACGTAAGTCCCAGCGGAAGCGGCCCTTCGAAAGCTGGTGAGCGCTGTCGGCTGTTCCCAATCCGTCCCTTTCCGCGTGCCACCCCCAGCGGGCTGCCTCCCTCGCCGGGTGCTCGCTGGCGAAAGCGATGTCCGTCTCGCCGAGCGGCAGACCAGGTTGAAGCGGCTGGAAGCGAAGGTCGATTGAGGAACGGGTGGCATCGTGAGTCATTTCAACAGCAGCATGGTGTCGCGGTCAGGTAGCTGACCGCGACCCAGCCGCATACTTGATGACCCGCACCTTCTCGACCGTTACCAGACCCTCGGTCACCATGACATCGATGATGGGGAGCATCCGCTCAATGTGTTCCGGGGTGTCGACGACCTCCACCACCAGCGGCAGGTCCTCCGACAGCCGCAGAATGGTGGAGGTATGGACGATGCTCCGGGCGCCGTAGCCGGCGATTCCGCGAAACACCGTAGCCCCCGCGATGCCTTCCTTGCGAAGCCGTTCGATGAGCGCCACATGAAGAAACTGCCCGTGCCAGCGGTCGTCCTCCCCTAGGAAGACGCGCACCATCATCTGCTCCCCATCCAATACACGCATCGCATCACCTCTCTTCAAACGATGGCCCGCCCAAGTGCCAGACCGAATACGCCCGCCAGTAGGCAGCCCAGGCAGGTGGTAGTCACGTTCAGGCCCGCGGTGAGCCACAGTTTCTGCTGAAAAAGCACGAGAGTCTCGTAGTTGAAAGTCGAGTACGTGGTGAAGCCGCCCATAATCCCGGTCGTGAGGAAAATTCGGACATTGGGCGAGATGATTTCGGTGCTTAGGGCCACGGTCATGATGACGGCGATGAGGAAGGACCCCAGCACGTTGACGATGAGGGTCCCGTAGGGGAAGGCCTGGCCCAGCAGCCGGGGAGCCCACCCACCAACCCAGTACCGCGCCATCGAGCCGAGCGCTCCGCCAACCGCCACAACCAAGAAACGCGTCACGGGCATCAGAGCCTTCCGCTTGCTTGGCCGTCCAGAGGGAGCCGTGGAGTCGATTGCGCTTCATTGCCCTGAGGCCGAAGGGCTGCGAGATCGGCCTCGAGCCCCTCGGCGGACACCGGCCCACCCTCCTGCTGGGCGCGCCGCAGCCGACCGCGGATGGGCTCGGTATCCGCTGCTACCTGGCTGGCCAGCCGCTCGAGCTGTCCGAGTGCCCACGCGCGGAGGTCGATGCTGTACCGAGAGAGGGCGCTCGCGGCAGCGCGCGTCCAATGGCCGAGCGCCGCCATGGCGCGTCGTTCCGACCAGCCCGGGAAGCGCTGCCAGCGGCTGGGCAGCGGTGACTGCGGCGGTGGCAACTTCGGAAATGGCGGCGGGGGCCGCGAAAGGAAATCGGTCGTGAGTTCCGTGCCCGGCAAGTCCAAGCCCTCCGCCTCGCGTACCAACTGGTTCCTTGCCTCGGTGAGACGCGCCTGCGTGTGGCGCAAACCTTCCTGCGCCTCTTCAAGACAGCATTCTCCTAGCCGTTGGAGAGCGCCTTCGGCGTGCCTGCGCAAGGCATCCGGCGTGCCGGGCCCTGCGTCGCGGGCCCAGTGCCGAGCGGCCTCTGCCCAGGAGGCGGGAATTCGAGTTGCCACATTCTCCACGAGCATTCCCACCCTGCTCCTCTCGGCGAGGAGGAGCCCCTCAATGCCGTGCGCGAGCTCTTCGATGCGTCGAGAGCTGTCGGCCTGCGCTGCCGGCACTAAGGAGCGTCGCTGAAGCGTCTCCAGTGTCGCCTCCACCGCGCGGCGCAAATGAGCCAGCTTCCGACGCGCCGACTCGGCGGCCAGGGTGTGGGCTTGCGCAATGGTGGGGAGGAAGTTTTCCTCCAGCCATCGCTGCGCGAGGTCCGCGGCCGAGGGGAGGGCCGACACCGCCTGAACTGAAATCTCGAGCCCCAGCCGACGATCGAGTTCCCCGGCGAGGTAGCTGCGTAGACGCTCCAGGTCCGAAGCCGAGACCAAGTCAGCCTTGGTTAGCAGAACCTGGGCCGGAATCGCCGACTCATACAGCAGTCGGACGAGTTCCAAGTCCTCCTCATTCGGTGCGCTTCCCGCATCGACCAGAACGACACCAAGGTCACAGCGGGGAAGATAGCCGTACGTTTCCCGCGCACCGGAATGGGCGAGTGAGCCCACTCCGGGGGTATCGACGAGAACGACACCCGCGCGCAGCAGCTCGACCGGAAGCGTCACTGAGGCACGGACCACCTGCTTGGCATTGCCGGGATTGCCTTCCTCGCTCACGTATTGCCGGAGCTGGCTGACCAGAATGCGCTCGTCCGGGAGCTGCACCATCGACACGTTCGCCTGCGGCTCTGGGCCCCAGCCAATGCGGGTCGGAACGCTGGTGACCGGCGTGACGCCCACCGGCAGCACTTCCTCGCCCAGGATGAAATTGAGCAGCGAAGACTTGCCCGAGCTGACGCGGCCGAAGAAGGCGACCTCGAAGGTTCCCGCCTCCAGTCGTTCCAGTAACGATTCGAGCGTGCCGCGAAACTCGAGAAGCCCGCGGCTGGCGATGATTCGCTCTAGCGTCCGCAGCACCGCCAGGTCCACCGGCGTCTGCCCCAGTTGCTGGAGGCGTCCCGCGAGATCATGTCCTAACCCCTGTGCAAGATAGGTCTCCAGTCGCCGGATGGTCCTTGAGAGGTCCGCCACCACGCGCTCGACGTGTCCCGACGACGCAGCATCGAGGTGTCCGTAGCTACGGAGGCGCCCGGGGGTAATTTCTTCCAGCGCTACGTCGGCCATCGTCAGGTGAGTACGGATGGACCAGCTCGCTCGCGTACCGGGGTCCGGAAGCCGGCCCACCAGCGACCGCGTCGCCTCGACGAGCTGCTGGCGAGCACGAACCACCGCGTCCAGGACGACCTTGGCCTGAACGGTCGTCAGGTCGGGAAGGACCCGAGCAAGAGGCGACCTCGTCGTTGCGGTCCGTTCGATCTCGGCGAGGAGCTTGTCCACATGGCCGAAAGTCGCCTCCAACATCCGCCGATGATTGGCATTCAGCCCACTACCTGGCTCCTCGGCAGGCTGAGGCCCGCTCTGAGGATCGACCTCTGTCTGGGAAGCCCGTCGTGACATGCCACCTCGAGCGACGCGTAGGCGCCGTCCTCGAGGAGTCATCATCGCCGTCTCGTGAGTGAGGCGGCGCGGTTGTGGCGGACTCCATCGCCTGTTCGCTCCTGATGCCTAGCGAGCAGGAAGCCCGCGGTCAAGTCGGAGTCCGTGGCGCTCCGCCGGGAAACCGCGCTATAGCTAGGGCAAAGCTGGCGGTGGAGTCCGCCGTGGACCGCTCCCCCGCGGGGGGGAGCCAATGACTCCTGTGAACGGCCGAGCGCGCTGGTCAAGCACGGGCGGGCTTCACGGGAGGTGCACGGTGGCAGTCCTCTCGCCTTCTTCTAACCTGTTCGCGCGCCTCAACTGCGTGCTCGGTCAGGGACGCACAGCGCGACTGACGGCGACCGGCTCGCGTCAAGCCTGGAGTCGGTCGTGGCCAGCTAGGACCAAGCCATGACGCAAGTCTGGACGCTCGCCGCTCTGTGGCTTGGTCTTGCGTTGCTCGCGACTCTCCTCTCCATCTGGTTTCGGATTGCGACGGCGCTGTCTGAAATTGTAGTTGGGACCGTCGCCCAGCTCGTGATTGGCGCCCTGATTGGCGGTTCGGTTCTCGGCACTGATCAGGGGTGGATCAAATTCCTTTCCGGAACGGGAGCCATCGTCCTCACCTTTTTGGCCGGCGCCGAGCTTGACCCGGTGGTTTTTCGCGCGCGATGGAAGGAGGCGACGCTCATCGGGATGGTGGGCTTCACAGCGCCTTTCATTGGGTGCACGTTGGTCGCCCACTGGGTGTTGCATTGGGCGTGGGCCGCAAGCTGGCTGGCGGGGGTCGCCCTCTCCACCACCTCGGTCGCGGTGGTTTATGCCGTAATGCTCGAACTAGGACTCAACCGGACCGTTTTCGGCAAGTCCGTACTCGCCGCCTGTTTCATCAATGACCTCGGAACCGTTTTGGCTCTGGGCCTGATCTTCGCCCCCTTTGGGTGGCGGACGCTGGTGTTCGTCGTGGTGGGCGTGGCTCTGTTCGCCTTACTCCCGTGGCTCACGCCCCGATTCTTCCAGCGTTATGGCGGGCGTCCGTCAGAACTCGAGGCCAAGTACCTCCTCTTCTTGCTCTTCGGCCTCGGCGCGCTGGCGAGCTGGGCAGACAGCGAAGCGGTGCTCCCCGCCTACGTCGTAGGGATGGTGCTCGCCGGCACGGTTGGAAAGAACCATATCCTCGTTCTGCGCCTTCGGACGCTGACCTTTGGACTGTTGACGCCGTTCTACTTCATTCGGGCCGGCTCGTTCGTCTCGGTTCGCGCCTTGGTCGCGGCGCCGATGGTCTTCGTCGTTCTCTTCTTTGCAAAGATGTTCACGAAGATCCTCGGTGTCTATCCGGCCACGAAGGTCGTTGGCTATCCAACCCAGGAGGCCAAATACACGACGCTTCTCATGTCCACCGGCCTGACGTTTGGAAGTATCTCGGCGCTCTTCGGCCTCAACCATGGCGTCATTGACCAGGCCCAGTATTCATACTTGGTCGCCACGGTAATCCTCAGCGCGGTAATTCCGACGGTGGTGGCCAACGCCCTCTACCTCCCTCGCCACCTGCTCAAAGACGTGGTTCCGAGTAGCGCCGGAGCACACCCTGTCCCGCTGGCGCAGCGACCGGAGAGCTGAATGCTGCTCGGACGCCAAACGCTAGTCACTGAACTCGCTCGCCTGGCCCTGGGAGGCGAAACGGTGCTCCTCTACGGTCGCAGAGGCGTAGGCAAAACCGCCGTGCTGGAAGCAGTCGAGTCGCAGGTTCGGAGTCACGGCCGACCGTGTGGCATCGCCCATCGCACCGAGGTCCTGGCCGACGTGGTGAGCGCATTGGCCGAGTGCTACCCGGAGGTGACCGGACCGAGCCGGTGGGCAACGCGCGCACGGCTATGTACAGCGGCGAGAGAACGCCCGGCAGTCCTCCTTCTCGACCATCTCGGCGCTGCGACACCGGCGGTGCGCTCCTACCTCAGGGGCCTTCATGGGACGGGGCTGGGCGTCATCATTGCCGCAAACGTCGAGCACGCCCGCGATAGAGCCCAGGTTCGCTCCCAACGACTCGCCTACCGAGAGGCGGAGGTACCTCCGCTTCGCCGCAGTGCCCTGGAGCGCTTCCTGGACGCCGAGTTGGAGAAGCGGCCGCTGCAACGAGTTCTAGTTCCAGCAGAGCGCGTGAAGCTTCTCGAAGTCGCTGCCGGCAGACCCGGCGTGGTGGGGCTTCTGCTTGAGCTTCTCGGCCGCTCGACCGCAGGCCGAGGAGACCCCATTCACTGGGAGCTACTCCGGTGCGATGTCAGCAGCGCCATCGGGTGCGCCAACTTCTGCGGCTATGCAGGGTTGAACCTTGAGGCTGTGGCGAAGGAGGAACCCGGATGTCGCTCGAGAGCAAGTGCAAGCGGGTCCGCATCTACGTGAACGAAGGAGACCACGTTGGGCACCAGTCGGTCGACATGGCCATCCTCATCTTTCTTCGGGCCCACAATGCGGCCGGTGCCACCGTTTTTCGCGCGGTGGAAGGCTTCGCGGGTGACGGAGAGATTCAGACGAGCCGCCTGGTGGATTCCCTCCGACAGCTGCCTCTCGTCATCGAGTGGGTGGACACGGCCGAGCGGGTCGAACAGCTTCTGGGACCGATCAAGCAGATGGTGAACCGTGGGCTGATTACCGTCGACCCGACCGAGGTGGTGCTCTACGCGCCGCACCCGGTTCGTCGCGTGTCCTCCCACGTGAGCGCCGCCGATGTGATGTCACGCGAGGTGGCCGCTGTCGAACCGGATTTCCCAGTCCGTAGCGTGGTGGAGCTGCTGTTGGGCAAGTTATACCGAGCGGTTCCCGTGGTCGAAGGTCGCGTGCCAGTGGGAATCATCACCAACACGGACCTGGTCAACCGCGGCGGCCTCGGGGTTCGGATGGAGCTGCTCCCAAGCCTGGACACTCCAGAGCTGCACGCCGAGTTGGAACGCCTGGGGCGTACCCAGAAGACCGCCAGGGAGGTGATGACGCCGCGGCCGGTGACGGTACTCTCTACGGCCCCGTTGCCACGGGTGGCCGACCTCATGGTTCGCTGGCGACTGAAGCGCTTGCCAGTCGTCGACGCGCAGGGCCTCTTGGTTGGCGTGGTCAGCCGACTCGACTTGCTCCGGACGGTGGCAGCAGGCATCTCCGACGATGAATCGGCGCCGCGAGAGCTCGGTCTGAATGCCAGCACGGAAATCGCCCGCGTGATGCGGCGAGACGTGCCCACCGTTTATCCGGACACATCCGTGGCCGAGGTGATGCAGGCAGTCTTTTCCACGCGTCTCAACCGTGCGGTGGTAGTGGACCACGAGCGTCGCGTGCTCGGACTCATCACCGACGCCGAGCTCCTGGAACGAGTTACTCCCTCCCTCCGGCCAGGCGCCCTGCGGTCGCTGATGCATCGGCTGCCGTTTGCTCCGCGGCGTGCAGGCCAACACGAAGCAGAGCAGCACGGCATGGCCCGAACGGCAGCCGAGCTAATGGTTGCCGAGGTCCCCACCGCCATGGAGCACACGCTGCTCGGCGAAGCCTTGGTCCCGATGCTCCAGGGCAAGGAGAAGCTCATCGCGGTAGTGGACGAGGACCGACGGCTGGTGGGGGTGGTCGACCGTGCGGACATCCTCCGTGGACTGGCTCCCCCCTGAAGCGGACACGCGTGACGAGGAGGCGAGGCACATGTTCTCAAAGATTCTGGTGGGAGTGGATGGGTCGGAGGCGAGCCGCAAGGCCTTCACCGTGGCCCTCGACCTGTCCAAGCACTACCGGGCTCAGCTGCACGTCTGCTCGGTCATAGAAGACTTGCCGCGATACAATGGCGAGACGCTGGCGGAGGTCGATGACGTCGTCGCCCGGGGCCGCACGGTGTTCAAGGCGATTCATCAGGAACTCGCCGCCCAGGCAAAGCAACAGAAGCTGACCTTCATCCCACACGTGGTGGCCGGCCACCCAGTGGAGGCCTTGGTCGTGCGCGCGGAGAAAGAGGCCATCGAGTGCATCGTGCTCGGCGGCCTTGGGCATTCCCGGATTCTCCGGCGTGCCTCCGGTGGCACCGGCACGCAAGTCGCCTACCACGCAAGATGCTCAGTACTCATCGTTCGGTGAGGAGGCAGTTTCCTGCTCGACAGTCCTCAAGTCGATGCTTCTCCAGAGTTGCCGGCGAGGGTCGCGGCAGAGCTCCGCCGGCTGGCAGAACTCTCTCGGCAGGCCGGGCTGTCGGCGCTTGCCGAAGAAAGCGGACGACTCGCAGAACGGGCCTCGGTTGGCAACTATTACGTGGCGTGTCTGGGGCAGTTCAAGCGCGGCAAGTCGAGCCTTCTCAACTCCTTGCTCGGAAAGGCGCTGTTGCCGACGGGCGTTGCCCCGGTGACCTCGGTGGCAACGGTGGTTCGCTTCGGCCCGCATCCCCGCGCCCGGGTACGCGTGGCGGAAGGCTGGCAGGAGATTCCGCCCACAACTTTGGCAGAGTACGTCACCGAGGCCGGTAATCCGGCTAACCAGAAGAGAGTCCTGGCGGTGGAGGTCTTCGAGCCAGCGCCCCTCCTCGCCGAGGGGATGTGCCTCGTGGACACGCCGGGCATTGGCTCCGTGGTGGTGGAGAACACCGAGACCACGCATGATTTCGTGCCCCAGATTGACGCGGCATTGGTGGTGCTGGGCGGAGACCCGCCCATCTCTGGTGACGAACTCATGCTCATCCGGCAGGTGGCAGAGCATGTGGACCGGTTCGTCTTCGTGCTCAGCAAGGCCGACCGCATGACGGCCGCCGACCTCGAGCAGGCCCGCAGTTTCACACTGCAGGTCTTGCAACGCACGTTCGCGGGCGAATCAGTCGACATTTTCGAGGTCAGCGCCTCCGAGCGGAGCGCCGGCGAGGAAACCCGGGACTGGCGAGCGCTGGAGCAGCGACTGGCGGATCTGGCCGCCACCGCAGGCCACGAGCTTGCCACACGCGCCACACGGCGCGGGCTGGAGCGGCTTCGCCGGCGACTGCTGGGAGCACTCGAGGAGCGCCGGCTGGCATTGGTTCGACCGGTCGAAGAATCCGAGACTCGGGCCGCGTTACTCGGCTCACTGGTCTCGTCCGCTGAGCAGTCGCTGAGCCTGCTCGGGCACGTCTTTCGTGCGGAGGAGGAGCGGCTACGCCAAGCGCTGGAGGCACAGCGACAGCGATTTCTCGAGCGCGCCCTGCCCGACTCTCGTTCTGCTCTCGAAGTAGCGCTGGCCGCGACGCCCGGCCGGGCGGCCCACGTCCGGCGCGAGTCCCAGCAACTCGCCGAGCACGTCGCGAGGTCCCACATTGATGCCTGGGCGGCAGCGGAAGTGCCGGCTTCCGAGCGACTTTACCATGAGGCCTCGGCCAGGCTGGTGGGCCAGGCCGAGGGCTTCCTCGCCCGTACCGCGTCGCAACCGGGGCTGGAAGCGCTGGCCGCTCCTCTGGAACCCGACCTGGGCTTCCGGGTGCGTAGCCATCGCTACTTCACGGACCTGCTCTATGTCGTGACCGCCTCACCGTTGGCGTGGCTGCTCGACCGAGGGCTGCCACGGGCTCTGCGAATGCGGTCCGTTTGCCGGCAGGCAAGTCAATACTTAGAGCGCCTGCTTGAGGCCAACAGTTCCCGTCTTCAATTCGACCTCGATGAGCGGGTTCGCGAGAGTGGCCGGCGCCTGGAGTCCGAGTTGCGCGCACGCCTGCGGGAACTGGTTTCCGTGGCCGAGACGGCACTTGATTCCGCGCGTCGGACCCGCACCGCCGGCGACGCTGCAGTCCAGGTCGAACTGAAACGCCTCGAATCGCTCCGGCAGAAGGCGCAGGCGTCGGAAAACCCCTTCCCACAGGAGCAGGCTCGATGAGTCGCATTCGGACTGTGGGTGCGCGCGAAATCCTCGATTCAAGAGGCAACCCCACTCTCGAGGTGGACGTCGAGCTCAGTGACGACGCCCACGGCTGGGCCAGTGTGCCTTCGGGTGCATCGACCGGGAGCCGCGAAGCGGTGGAGCTCCGGGACACCCATGAAAGGCGGTACGGCGGAAAGGGAGTCCTACGAGCAGTGAACAACGTCAACACCATCCTCGGGCCTGCACTCCTAGGCATGGAGGCCTCCCCCCAGGATGAAGTGGATCGGGCGCTCCTTGTGCTCGATGGCACACCCGACAAGTCACGCCTCGGCGCCAATGCCCTGCTCGGAATCTCGCTGGCGGTGGCGCGGGCCGCGGCGGCTTCGCAGCGCCTCCCGCTGTACCGCTGTTTGATGCCCGATAGTGCGCCCGTCTTACCGGTACCCTTCTTCAACGTCCTCAATGGCGGGGTCCACGCCAGCAACAACCTCGACTTCCAAGAGTTCATGATCGTTCCGGCGGGCGCCGCTTCGTTTCATCATGCGGTCCAGATGGGAGTGGAGACGTACCACACGCTTGCGGAGGTGCTCCGAGAGCGCGGCTCCAGCACTGCAGTCGGCGACGAGGGAGGCTTCGCTCCGATGCTGGCCTCCCCCATCGAGGCGGTCGAGCTCCTCCTCCGGGCCATCGAGCGCGCCGGCTATCGGGCCGGCGTCGACATTGGCATCGCTCTCGACCCGGCGGCGAGTGAGTTCTGGGATGGCGGCCAGTACGTCTTCCGAAAGTCGGACGGGCGGTCCCGCAGCTCCGAGGAGATGGTCGCGCTCTACGCAGATTGGACGCGTCACTACCCCATCTGGTCAATCGAGGACGGGCTGGCGGAAGCGGATTGGAAGGGCTGGAAACGCCTGACCGAAACGCTGGGGCTAACTGTGCAGATCGTCGGAGACGACTTGCTGGTCACCAACCCGGAACTCATCGTCCGAGCCATCCAAGAACAGGCGGTCAACGCGGTGCTCATCAAACCGAACCAGATTGGTACCTTGACCGAGACCCTCGAGGCCATCCGGCTGACGCAGAGCGCGGGTTACGGCGTAGTGGTCAGCCATCGGTCTGGGGAGACCACGGACGATTTCATTGCCGACCTCGCCGTGGGCACTGGCGCCGGCCAAATCAAGACAGGTGCTCCCTGCCGAGGAGAGCGTGTCGCAAAATACAACCGACTCCTGCGCATCGAGCGTGAGCTCGGAGTCGCCGCCAGGTTCGCTGGGCCCGCGGTGATGCGTGGTCCACGAAAAGCCGCAACCAGCCGAGTCATCAACGTGTAAGCCCGCCTCCGCCAACGTCGGAAACGCCCCGGGCCTCCATTCGAGCGTCTGGTCGCGCCCCATGACTGCCAACCATGACGGCCCAGCGCAGAAGACAAACGCGAGAAACGGATTCTCGGCACAACTCACCGCACTTGGCTCTTGCTCGGCTGGCCAGCCTCTAGCACTAATGCCCGGGCCGCGAGGCGTAGCGGGTGCGTCGAACTGAGGTTGTCCGAAAACTCCCGTTCAGCCTCGCTCGCCAAAGCCCGGACCTGTTCCGGGTGCCCGGCAGCGCGCTCCACGCGCGCCCGCAGCAGTGTCGCCTTGCCCACCCAGGCACTCGTCTGTCCGGGCAGGACAGCCAACCGCGCAAGAGCCAACGACTCGTCGGCAAACCGAGCGGCCGCCTCAACGTCGCCCAGTCCGAGGAGCCCCTCGCCAAGTGCTAGCTGTCCTTCCAGCACTGCAACCCTCGTAGCGGCATCCCCATGGACGGGATCGGCAATCAACTGAAGGGCGCTGCGCAGAGACTCTAGTTGGCTTTTTACAGCGACTGGGTCTTCACCGCGCTCCACAAACGCCAACCGAATTCGCCGGGCATTGACGGTCTGCCGCGGTCGCGGCGTCGACTTCTTCGCCAGGGCTTCTGCTTTGACGAGCTCTGATTCGGCGTCGCCGGGCCGGCCCGCACGGAGAACCGCATCCGCCAGGAGTAGACGGCTTGCGAGCTCACCGACCGCAGAGCTTGTCTTCTCAAACTGGGCGATCGTCGGCTCGACGAGCGCCCTGGCGCGCGCGAGGTCGTTCGCCGCGAGGGCGTGTTCTGCGAACGTGTAGAGGAATTCGGGCAAGACATCGCTGCCCTCGCCGCTTGTGCGAAAATCTGCTAGCAATTTCTCGTCCTCGGCGCGCGCGTCGGCGACACGCCCCAAGACGAAGAGGAGCTGCACAGCCCGTTGTCGCTCGATATAGGCGCCAATCGTGTCCTGGCTTCCCAGCGTCTCATCCAGTGCGATCTTCTGTCGCGAGACCTCCAGCGCCTCGGCGAACTGCCCTCCCAAGGCGTAAACGAATGCCAGTGAGCCGAGTGAGGCGGTGTAGAGAGTCGTCTTCTTCAATCCATCGCTCTCGATTCGCCGCAGCAGCTCCTTCATTTGTGCCACGGCCCGCACCGGGTCGCCGCTCTTCATGGCCAGCATGGCATCCGCGCGAAGGCACTCGAACATGGCGTCGGTGAGAGGACGGCCGGGCTGATTCATCCACATCAGCCCCCGCACCACGTGTGGGCGCGCCTTCTCGACGTTGTTTGCCTGGAGCGCGTCGAAGGCGTCGATGCATTCGTTGGTTGCCAGCAGAGAGGGGTCACCCGTCTTTTCAGCAACGGCCGCGAACTCCTTCATCACCTCCTCTTCACGGTCGTCCAGTCCGGCCTCGTCGTATCGGCCTGCGAGCTGCAGCAGGAGAAGCGCGTAGATGACGGGCTCGTCTGTGTACCGCCTCTGAAGAAGCTCTCGTGCTCGATCCAGTCGGGCGCGCATGGCCGACGTCTCACCCCCACGCATGGCGTCCCCAAAGATTTGGCTTAAGAACTCATGGTTGGCGCGAGCGACCCGGGCTTCGAATCTCGCCTCTTGGGCACTGGCTTCAGCCCGCGCCGCCTGGAGGCGCGCGACGCGCGCCTGCCATAACGCCGCAGCCGCACCGAGGACAATCGCCATCACGACAGCCGCCCCCGCGGCGACAAACACGCGGTGTCGTCGGATAAACTTGCGGGTTCGGTACCACGCGCTATCCGGTCGGGCGAGCACCGGTTGTCCGCTCAAGTGGCGGTCAATGTCGTCAATTACAGCGTTGACCGTCGGATAGCGGGCGCCAGGAGCCTTCTCCAGCATCTTGAGGATGATGGTATCCAGGTCCCCAGCAAGGGAACGCGCTAGGCCGGGTTGCGCCGCCCGACTCGGCCGTACGGGGTCGGCTGCCAGAATGGCGTCCTCAAGAGCTCCCATTGAACTGCGGGTCAATTTGTAGGGCCGGCGTTCGCAAACGAGCTCGTAGAGGACAACGCCTAACGAATAGATGTCCGACGCCGTCGTGAGGGATTGACCACCAATCTGCTCCGGCGACGCATAGTCTGGCGTCAGGGCCCGTCCACCCAACTGTGTGAGCTCAGTCTCGTGGGCTGCACCGTCTTGCAGCAGCTTGGCTACGCCAAAGTCGAGCAATCGCACCTGCCCGTCGAGCGTCACCAAAATGTTGGATGGCTTCAGGTCACGGTGCAAAACCAACCTGGCATGCGCGTAAGCCACGGCGCGAGCCACCTGGAGAAAAAGGCCAAGCCGCTGGCGCAGATCCAGAGTGTGTTCGCGCGCATAATGGTCAATGGGGAGCCCTTCGACATATTCCAATGCCAAGAATGGCTGGCCGTCCTCCGCCACTCCAGCGTCATAGAGGCGCGCGATGTTCGGGTGCTCGAGGGACGAAAGGATGTCGCGCTCTCGTGCGAGCCGTTGGGCCAGATGTTCCCGGGCCACCCCTTGGTGCGGAAGCTTGAGCGCTACTTTGCGCTTCAGCGTCTTATCCAATCGCTCCGCTAGCCAGACGGTACCCATCCCGCCCCGCCCCAGCTCTCGCTCCAGCCAGTAGGGCCCAACTGCGTCTCCCGGAGAGTACGCAGGTGTCCGGACGGGCTCCGCGACTACACCCGTCAGTGTAAGCCTGGGCAGGGTCCCGAGAAAATCTGCTGCTTCGAGCGAGGCTGCCTGAGAAAGGAGCTGCTCCACGACCGGCCGGAGTTCTGCATCGTCTCCGCCCAGTGTGTCTAACCATGCGGAACGCTGCGAATCTTGCAGGACCAGCACCTCATCGAGCAGGCGCCCGAGCCGGGTCATGCGTTCGGCAGTCAACTGAAGGGCCATGCGTCTCCAAACGCAATCTGCGCCGAATAGCGGACACGGCGCCAGCCCTGCCGGTGCGACTGGACGAAGTTCGCTGCTATGGTTTCGGCGTTGTGGGCGACATCACGGAGCTCATCAAGCGCGCCAGGGCCGGAGAGGATGCGGCCATGGAGAAGCTCTTCGAGGAACTCTACGAGCCGCTTCGCGACCTTGCGCGCTCCCGGCTGGCGCGCGGTGGCCCCCAAACGCTTCTAGACACGACGGGGCTCGTTCACGAGTTTTACATCCGTCTGGAGCACGTGGGGCGGGTGCTGGTGAACGACCGAGGCCACTTCATGGCTTACGCAGCGCGCGCCATGCGTTCGGTAGTGGTGGACTTCGCCCGTCGCCGAGCTGCCAGTCGGAGGGGCGGTGATGTGGAGCATGTGACGCTCACGGAGGGGATCCCCGAGCCCAGTAGTGAACAGGAGATCCTTCAGGTGCACGCCGCTCTCGAGATGTTGGAGAAGGTCGACCCTCGTCTCGTCCGCGTCGTGGAGATGCGTTACTTCGCCGGGATGACCGAAGAGGAGATTGGCAAGTCCCTGGACATCACCGACAGAACCGTCCGGCGCGACTGGGAAAAAGCACGCCTCCTCTTGGCTTCGGCGCTGAAAGCCTAGCCTCCCGGGTTCCCTGTCCGCTTTCAGGCACGCTTTGCGTGTTCTCAGGCAGAGGGCCACGACGGTCCTCCAACAAGGGGATTTTCACCGTGGATTTCATGCCGTACGAGGGCGCTCTGCTCAAGGGCGGACACGACTCCTCGAAGCA
>Ga0302325_10001423_pt1 | contig 61130 bp, 46 predicted proteins | sample Palsa_T0_2_FD_201948 | JGI IMG/M metagenome (GOLD analysis project Ga0302325, IMG submission 201948) | Peat permafrost microbial communities from Stordalen Mire near Abisko, Sweden - Palsa_T0_2 | ecosystem: Environmental > Terrestrial > Soil > Palsa > Peat permafrost | place: Sweden: Abisko...
CGTACACGTCGTAGGGCACGCCGTCCGGCTGCTTCTGCGCGAATCCGAACGCGGCGGCGCCGCCCAGCGTCACGCCCGCCACGACCGACATCCGGCGCGGGACGACCGCGAATCGCGAGGCCACGCGCAGCGCCGGAAGCGGCGCGGGCACCCGGTACGCGTGCACACCGGGACCCTCGTCGCGAACGGTGCCGAGCCGCGAATCGAAGCGCAGGTCTCGGTCGAAGAATCGTTCGGTCACGTCGGCGACCGCGGGCAGGCCGCGGTAGCGCGAGTGGAAGCGGTCGCGCGTGACGGCGGACGCGACGCCGAGGGCGCGGAGTTCGCTGCGCAGGAGCGGGATATCCCCGGAGCGAGCGGCCGCGTCGACGGCGCTCAGTGGCCACGTGAGGGAATACAGCCACAGGCTGCCGCGGTCGGTCACGGCCATCGGATCGACCCCGGAGCCGCGGTTGTCGTACGCCAGCGGCTGGTCCATCGGGAACCACACGACGCGCCCGTCGCCCGTATTCTCGTCGCGAAACGCGGTCGCGAGGTAGCGGTCGACGGGAACCGCCGCGAGCCAACCCGACACGTCGCCGCTCAGCATCGGAGCGACGTAGATCGCAAGGGCACCGAGAAACGCGACGCGCGCGCCCACGGCCATGCCGCGGGGCAGCCGTCCCGCAAGCCCGAACGCGGCGCCCGCGCCGATCGCGAACGCGAGCGACGCAATGGCCATCACGTGGTAGAGTTCGCGGAACATCTGGGCGCTGCGAAAATGCTCGAAGATCCACGTGATCGCGGGACCCACCGCCGTCGTCGTCCCGCACGCGAACACGATCGCGACCGCCGCGGCGAGCGCGAGCGCCGGGCGCATCGGGCCGCGCAGCGTGACCAAACCGAGCGCGGCGATACCGATCACGGCCCAGGATGCCGGCTGCCAGACACCCATCCAGCTGCCGACGGAGAGCACGTCGTACTCCGCCAGGTAGCCGATGAGCCGCACGGCATCGGCCGGGTGCAACGAGTTGGTCTCGAGCCACGCCGCGCCATGCCCGAACTGGTCCAGGCGCACGACGTCGCCGACACCGTGACCGAGCCACGCAACGGTCGGGGCCTCGATCGCGGCGAGCAGCGCCGCCGCCGTGAGCCCGACGACCGCGCGCCGCGCCAGCGGAATCGTGGTCATAAATACCGCGACGAGCACGAGCAGCATGACGGCGAGGACGCCCAGCTGGACCTGCATGGCAACCATCGCGAGGATGCCTCCGACCGCGAGGCCGCCGACCGAGGCGTTCTCCCACTCGCACGCTCGGCCGTAGAGCGCGGGCACGAGCGGCAGGAGCGCGTACCCGATCAGATACGTCGTCTGCCCCGACACGAGCTTGTTGAGCATCACCGGGTCGAGCGCGTAGAACGCGCCGCACACCCAGGCCGCCCCATACGTGAGGCCGCAGACCCGAGCGAGATATGCGGCCGCGACGAACGCGGTGGCGGGCACGAGCAGCACGACCGCTTTGCTCAGGGCGGCCCCGCCGATGCCGAAGGCCGCAGCCAGACCGAACGCGAGCCGGAGTGGATACTCGAACGGATACGCAACCTGCTCGCCGAGTCCCCAAAGAAACCAGCCGTCGAAATTCTGCTGGAGTAGCGCCAGGTGCTGCTCGGCAAATGGCGCGATCGACCAATCGTGGACGAGGCCGACCACGCCGGGTTCCCCCAGCACCTGCCATGACACGCCGAGACCGAGTACGAGACCGAGCAGGCACGTCGCGGCTCGTCTCGCGATCCACGGTCGCGCCTGGGCGGCCGGCACGGTGCGCGGGCGCGCCCCCGTCACGCCCAGCGGCTTCGAGATTTCCAAGAGACTGAAACCTTCGGCTCGCGTCGCTCGCTTACTTTCTGCGCGGGCCCCGCGTTCGAGGAGTGCCACCCAGAGGCGTCGCATGCACTGCAACCAGTCGCGTCGGGCAACGGAGCGTTCTCGAAGATGAAGCCAGCAGGATGGGTCGTCGCGGCGTGGCTCGCGCTCGTGATGAGCGGATGCGGTGGCGGCGGCGGCGCGGGCTCCACACCGCGCGTCGTGGCAACGCCGACGCCGTCGCCCACGCCCACCGGGCCGGAGCGCCTACCCAGCCACGTGGTCGTGATCATCCAAGAGAACCGCTCGTTCGATAACCTGTTCAACGGCTATCCCGGGGCCGACACCGCACAGAGTGGGCTGAACTCGCGCGGCCAGACGGTCCCGCTGCAACCGGTGCCGCTGAACGCCGAGTTCGACGTCGGCCACGCATATGGGGCGTTCGTCGTCGAGTACAACAACGGCGCGATGAACGGCTGGGACAAGGCTCCCCTGCCGTGCTTCGCGCCCTCCGGCCACTCGTGCCCGCCGCCGGTGACGGCCTACGGCTACGTCCCCAAGAGCGACGTCGTCCCGTACTGGCAGTTGGCCGGGCAATTCGCTCTGGCCGACCACGTCCTGCAGACGAGCGAAGGGTCCAGCTTCGCCGCTCACCAGTACCTGATCGCCGGGCAGTCGGGAGGAGGCACGGCCTCTCACAAAGCGATGGCGGACGATCCCGACACGCCGACCGGCGGCTGCAACATCAATCACGCGACCGTCGACACGATCGACATGACCAAGCCCTACCCGCAGATCCCGGGCGACCCGATCTTCCCGTGCGAGAACTACAAGACCGTGCTCGACCTGATCTTGGCGAAGGGGCTGACGTGGCGCTACTACACGCCGCTCGGAAATTCGCAGATCTGGACGGCGCCGATGGCGATCGACCATATCTGGAACTCGCCGGAGGCGGTGAACATCGTGACTCCCGAGACGCAGATCCTCACCGACATCGCGAATCACCAACTCCCCAACCTGAGCTACGTCGTCCCGGAGCTATCGCTATCCGATCACTCGGGGTACGCGACGCTGCAGGGCCCCGATTGGGTCGGCACCGTCGCGAACGCGATCGGCACGGACCCGTACTACTGGAAGAACACGACCGTCATCGTCGTGTGGGACGATTGGGGCGGCTGGTTCGATCACTACGCGACGCACCACCCGATCGACTCGCCATCGGATCCCTACGAATTCGGCTTCCGCGTTCCATTGATCGCGATCAGCGCCTATGCAAAGCAGGGTTACATCGACCACACGGAGCGTGACATGACGTCGATCGTCCGGTTCATCGAGCACGTCTTCGGTCTGCCCACGCTCGGGCAACGTGACGCGAAGACGGACGATCTCTTCTCGATGTTCTCGTACACGTCGCTCTCGCCGCTCCCGTACAAAGCGGTGAATACCGGCGGCTATACACCGGCGTCGTTCCGATTCCGCATCATCGACACCCGAGACGTGGACTACTGATGCGCGCTGCGCTGACGCGCGCGGCCGGCGTGGCCGCACTCGTGACGCTCGCGTGCGCGTGCTCGGGAAGCGGAGGCGGCGGAGTGCCGGCCTCCCCGACGCCGGTACCGACGCGGACGACGTCGCCGCCGAGCGCGAACCCGCCGACGCACGTCGTCGTGATCGTCCAAGAGAATCGCTCGTTCGACAACCTGTTCAACGGGTACCCGGGCGCCCAAACCCAAGATTGGGGCTTGGATCAACACGGCAACCACATCCCGCTCGTCCCGGTCGCCCTGAACGCACCCTTTGACGTGGAACACGAGCACAGCTCGTTCGTGACGGAATTCGACGGCGGGCGCATGGACGGTTGGTCGCTCGTGCACACGTTCTGCACGCGTGCGCCGTGCACGACGCAGACGCCGTATTCGTACGTCCGTCCGAGCGACATCAAGCCGTACTGGGCGCTCGCCGAGCAGTTCGGGCTCGCCGACGAGATGCTGCAGTCGAATGAGGGGCCGAGCTTCGCGGCACACCAGTACCTGATCGCCGGACAGTCCGGTCATCCGTGGGCCATGGCAGGTATCCCGGATAAGCCGACCGCGGGCTGCGGCGTGCCTGGTGCGACGGTCGCACAGATCAACATGGACTCGGCCTACCCGGGCATGTTCGGTGGCGTGACGTCGTCGTGCAAAAACTATCCGACGGTGCTCGACCTCCTGATCAACAAGGGCCTCACGTGGCGCTACTATACGCCCTTCCCGACGTATCTCTACAACGCGCCCTACGCGAGCCAGCACATCTACTTCGGGCCGACCGCTTCGAACGACGTCACCCCGGAATGGACGATCTTGAGCGACATCAAGGCGCACGCGCTCGCGAACGTCACGTATCTGGTATCGCGGGTGCAGCTCACCGATCACCCGGGGCTCAACGACGGCGACGGACCCTACTGGATCGCAACCGTCACCAACGCGATCTTCACGAATCCGTACTACGCCAAGAACACCGTCGTGCTCGTGACGTGGGACGATTGGGGCGGGCTGTACGACGACGTGGCACCGCGTCACCCCGACGGCCTGCCGACCGACCCCTACGAATACGGCTTCCGCGTTCCGCTCCTCGTCGTCTCGCCGTTCGTGAAAACGCCGCATCTGGTGGACCACACCCCGCGCGACCAGACGGCGATCGTGCACTTCATCGAGACGACGTTCGGATTGCCGTCGCTCGGGGAACTCGACGCGAAGACCGACGACCTCTCCTCGATGTTCGACTTCACCCGGACGCCGCTGCCGTACACGAAGATCGACACGAACGGCTGGGTTCCCACCGATGCCATGCGCTATCCCGCGACGCAAGGCGAGGACTAACGGCGCGGACGCCCGCGCGACCCACCGCCCGAAGGCACCTCGCATCAGAGCAGGAGCATCGCTCCGAGCGCAGCGAGGCCGGCCCACGCGAGCGCGGCAAGCGGATCGCCGAGGGCCGGCAGCGAGTCGGTGCAGAGCGCTGCGGCCGCGGCGAGGACCACCACCGCGACGCGGACCCCGCGCACGACGCGAGCGGGTACGGCCCCGGCCGGCGGTCCGCCGGTGGCCGGCCGCTCGCCGTCGACCGGCGCCGGCGCGCCGCGCGCGAGGAGGAGGAACCCGGCCACCGCAGCCGCCAGAGCGATCGCAACACCCGCACCGGCGAGCAGCGCGGGGAGAAAGAACAACTCGATCGTGTGGTCCCCGGTGCCCGCATCGAGGACCCATGTGGCGGCGCCCGTCACGTTCCCGGACCATGGCATGCCGGCGCTCTGGCCGGCCGCTTCGTACGTGCCGAGGACGCGCGCGCCGCGCACGAGCCAGTGCAGCGGCTCGGAGACGCCGACGCGCAGCACGCACGGCGAACAGTCGGCCACGCGCACCTCGAACCACCACGGAAAGCGTCTCGTCCAGCTCGTGAGCCGGCCGCCGCTCGAGCGCGGGGAGACGTTGTAAACGCTCGCATTCGGACCGGCGCTTTCGAAGCGCACGCGCGCGCGCAGCTCACCGCCGGCGGCGTCGATCGTCACGGCGTAGCGCCCGCTCGAACCCGTCGGCGGGTGGATCGTGATGCCTGCGACGTGCGCCCGACCGTCCGGCGCGAGCGCAATCCGGCGAGCGCCGGTGTCGCCGTCGACCGACACGCCGAGCACCGCCGCCGCGCTGGATCGGTATTCGATGCGAAGGCGATAGCGATCGGTCGTGAACAGCTCGCCCGACGCGCGTACGCGAACGGGGCGCGCGCGCGCGAGGACGTCGATCCCGTCGCCGGTCACGCTCCATCCCGACCGGCCTTCACTGACCCCATTCCATGCGAGCAGCGGACGGACGCGAGCGGGCGAGCCGGCCGGCGCGTTCACGCGTTCGCGAACGGGGCCGGCGAGGTCGCCCGGTGCGAGCGACCGCGCGGTCAGTGCAGCGCCGTCCAGCGCGAAGGCGAACCGCTCGTTGGTTGTCGCCGCGAGCGCGAGGCGGAGGATCTTCTGCGTGCGGATCGCCGGCCACAAGCGCCGTTCGCTGCCACGCAACGACAGAAAGCAGATCTCACCGGGGATCGGCCGGCGGGCGACGAGCGGAATGCGGATCACTCGCGACGCGCCCTGGTCGAACGACGCGCCGAGGTCCGCGGCGTCGCTGCCGGACACGCTCGCGAACAGGCCCTCATCGGCAATCCGCCGCGGTATGTCGACGACGAGCATGTCCGCCGCGAACGGAGCGACGAACGCGAATGTCACGCCATCGTCGTCCAACGCGTGCCCGACGACGTGGCGCACGAGCGTCGTCTCCGGCACGTCGACGCGATGGAGGCCTGCGCTCCCCACCGAGACCTGGCTGCTCCCGAGGACCATCGGCGTTCCATCCACGGACGGGTCACCGAGGAGTGGGTGCGCGAGGCAGAATGAGCGATCGAACGCGGGAAGATCCGCTTGCCCGATCGACCACTCGGTCGGCGGCCGCAGGCGCACCGCCTCGTGCGCGCCGCAGCGATCGCTCGTTCCAATCGCGACGGACGGATTGCCGGCGACGGCGCCGCTATACGAGTCGCCGGGCGCGGCGGCGGGGACATCGAACTCGCGCGCGATCCCGATGGCCCGGTCCCCCGCCTGCGCGCGATCGAGGGCGGGAGCGAGCAGCGTCGTCGTAACCCCAGCGAGCGCGGGCGCCGCGTTTGGCACGAGTTGCGCAGTTTGGAGCGGATCGACGGCGAGTTCATCTGCACGCGCGGGATCGTCTTGGATGAGCGACGGGTCCGTCGCGAGCGATACGAGCCCGGCCGGCGGGTGCGCTCGCTCGAAGACGCGCAGATCGCGCGTGCGCAGAACCAGGCGCGCGTCGCCGCCTGCGACGAGCGCTTGCGCATCCGCGCTTGGAGCCGAATTCACGACGTCGTCGTGCACGACGAGATAGCGTACCGACAGCGCGTCGAGCGCGCGCCGCAGCGCCGGTACCGGAAGGATGGCGCTGCGCGGGATGACGTCCGCCCCCGCCAGCGGCACACCGGCGGCGATCGGGAGCGGGTCCTCGCCAAAGTAGCCCCACGTGTAGATTGCAAACGGCACGGCGCTCCCGTTGAGCACGAGCGCGCGCGCGTCGCCGACGTGTTGCCGCAGATACGCGGCGACCGCGCGATAGTCGTCGGGCAGCACCGTCAAGTAGCTCACGCGCGAATTGCCGGTGGACAGCATGTGTCCGGCGTATGCGGGCCATGGGTACAGGACGACCGGTAGCGCGCACGTCGCGGCCACGAGCGAGAATCGTCGGCCCGCCCAGAGCGACGTCGCGCGCCGGATGACGCCGGCGAAGCCGAGATCGTACACGACGACGAGCATGAGCGCTTCGAGCTGGGCCCACTTGTCATACGGCGAGCGGAAGATCGAGAAACCGGGAACGTGATCCATGAGCGCGCCGTACGCGGACCCGAACGGTGGGTGGACGCCCTTGCCGAGAAACACGAGCGCGGCGAAGACGAGCAACGCCGCCGCACCGAAACGGCGCCGCACGGCTCCCGCGCCGGCGAGCGCGACGAGAAACGGAACGTAGCCGAGCAGCGACCCCAGCGGCGACGAATACCACGACGCGAACGAATACGCGTCCCCGCCGGTGTAGCCGTCGAGCCGCAAGAGGTGCGCGAAGCTCGAGCGCTGGCTCATCCACTCCACCCACTGCGTCGAACCCTCCGCGTGCAGTTGGCCGAGCCCGGCGCCGAAGCCGGTCGGCGCCGGAAGCACCCACCAGGCGCACAGGGCGATGCCGAGCGCGAGGCCTCCCGCCGCGACGACGGCAACGCGACGCCAGCTGGTTCCCGCGATCAGCTCGAGTGACGCGCCGATCGGAAGCACGAGCAGCGCGACGCCGAAGAACGCGGGGTTCATCGCAACGCCGCCGGCAAAGACGACGGCGAGCGCGATCGTCGCGATTCCCCGCCGGGGGTGGCGCTCGCACCCGTCAACGAGGCCATAGAGCAGCCAGGGCAACGCGACGTAACCGAGGGGGAAATAGGTTTCCGCGGTCGCGTAGACGTGCAGCGTGTAGTGGTTGAGCCCGTAGAGCAGGGCACCGGCGAGCGCGACCGTCGCGCGTACGCGCTCCGTCTCTCGTGCGAGCAGCGCCCGCCCGAGGTTCCACGCGCCGGAGATCGCGACGAAAAAGTACAGGGCGATGACGAGGCGTGCAGCGACGCCGTTCGACAACCCGAGCGCGTGAAGCGCGCTCGCGAGCGCGAGGACCGGCACGGCCTGAATCCCTTCCGCGGCGTTGAGGCCGAGGCCCGGATGATCGACGTACACACCCAACAACTCGCGGAGGTGCTCGCCTGCGAGCGCCCACGCTGCGTTTGCATCGCCGCCGATCAGGTCGCCACGCCACCCGTAATTTGCAAACACGATCCACAGCGAGAGTGCGGCGATCCACCACCAAGTCGCGCTCCGCCAGCGGCTGCCGACAGGCGACGGGGTCACGGCCGCGGGGCGGCGGCCGGCGAATCGCCGCGCAGCAAGGCGCCCGCGAACACCACGAGCCCGATCCACAGTGCGTCGGCGCCGAGGTCACCGAGCATGGGAACCAGCGCGCCGGCGATCGGCGTCACGACGGCGAGCGCGACCAACGTGGCACGAAACGGGGCATACCGGACGGCTGCGCGGGCGGGTTCGCGATGCGGCAACGCTGCGCCCGCGCGCAGCGCGACAACCAGGGTCACGACGGCCGCCAGCAGCGCGATGCACAGGCCGGCACCCGCAAGCAGCGCGGGGATGTAGACGAAGGTGACGTCGCGAGTGCCGCCTCCGGCATCGAGGAGCCACGTGGCCGCGCCCGTCGTGATCGTGGCCCACGGACCGGACGCGTCGCCCTGCGAACGGAAGCGCCCGCGTACCGCCGCACCGCGAACCATCCACTGGCGAGCGTCGGAAACGCCGAGGCGCAGGATGCACGGCGCGCATCCATCGACGCGCACGTCGAAGCGCCACGGAAACGGACGCGTCACGCCAAGGACGCGCCCGGCCCCTCGCGCCGGACGCTGCCATGCGAGCACGATGCCGTTCGGGCCGCCCGCGACGAGGCGCGCATTCGTGACGTCGAGCCTGCCCACGCTACCGCGTAGGCGCACCACGTACGTCCCGCTCGAGCCGGGCACAGGGAACAGCGCGCACGCGAAGCGGTGCCATTGGCCGTCCGCGCGCAGGTGCCAGATGTGGTCGTTGTCGTCGCCGTCGATCCGCGTCCAGACCTCCGCGTATCCCGTCGCACGATACCGCAGGGTCAGGTCGTAGCGATCCGTCGCGCGCAAGATACCGAGCGCATGAACCTCCGACGGAGACGTTCCCGACGCGATCTCGATCCGCCCCGGCGCGACGGACCACGCACCGGCCTCGCCGATGACACCATGCACCCAGTGCAGCACGGGTGGAATCGGCGCGGGCGTCGCGCCGATCGGCGGCACCGCCTCCGTCGAGACGACGCGCGCCGTTGTCGCCGCGCGCGCGTCGAGCGACACGGGCGCAAGCAGGCGCTGGTCGATCGGGACGCGCAGCCGCTCGCTCGCGGGGCGATCGATGCCGATCGGAAGCACGCGCAGCGATTGCAGGCCGACGAACGCGGCCGGCGTGGCCGCGTGCAGATAGAGCAGCGCGGCAGCTCCAGCACGCAGCGGCGTCACGAGCGGTATCGTCAGCGAACCGAACGGCGACGAGACGGCCGCTCCGAGATCGGCTCCCGTGGGCGTGCGCACAACGGCCCACACGCCGGTCGCGCGCGCGCCGTGCGGCAGCACCGTGAAGAGCACGCGGGTCGTCGCCGGCGTGCGGAACAGAAACGGAAGACCGGGCTGCAGCGCCCGTCGGGCGCGCGCGGCGGGTGGGCCAAGTTCGGGGACGTCGACTGCCAGGGGTGAGCCGTTCGGGAACGAGAACTGTGCCGCTCCGTGCGGGTCGGGCGTCAGGCCGCCGAAGGTGGGTGTCCCGACGCTTCGCCCACCGAAGCAGAGTTGGACCGGCGGCGTTCCGACTTCGTGCGAACCCAAGCGCCATCGCGACGGCGCGGCCAGGCGCATGCCGTCGCGATCCCCACACGGCTGTTGACGGTACGTCACCGCAAGGGGGTCGGCCGGGACGAACGCGAGCTCGCCGGCCGGCGAGCCCGGCGCATCGGTCTCGTCGCGAATCCAACCGAACGCCGCACCTGCAGCGTCGACGTCTGCGGGTGCGCCGGCTGACGCGACCGGCGCGACGACCTGCAGCGGCGCTCCCGGGACGCGGAACCCGACATTCGGATCCAGCACGCCCGGGGCGGTCTCGCCGATGCGCCCGTCCGAGACCGCGGTATCGCGCCGCTGTGCCATCACGGGCGCGTCGAGGACTTGCGCCACCGGTTCCACCGCCCCGGCTATGCGGTAGAGATCGAGCTCCTTCGAACGATACACGAGGACCGCCGCGCCGGCGGCGACGAGAACGTTCGGGTCGGGCGAGGGCACGGCGTTGCGCACGTCGTGGTGGACCGCGACGAAGCGGACGCTCAGCGAGCGCAGTGCCGCGGCGAGCGCGCCGGCCGGCATCCGCGGCGCGTCGGGCAGCAGCGTGGTGAAGTCGGCGATCGGCGTTTGCGCTGCGACGTCGAGGGGATCTTCGCCGAAGTAGCCCCAGGTGTAGAACGGATACGGCGCCGAGCCGGGATTCAAGACGATGGTGCGCACACCGGAACCGGCGCGCTGGAGGATGGCGGCCACGTCGGCGTACGCAGCCGGCACGATCGAGCGAAAGCCGACCTCGTGGTAGTCCGGTGAGAGCATCCGCCCCGCATATGCGGGCCACGGATACGCCATCACGGCGACGGCGACGGCGGCGAGGGCGAAACGCACCGTGCGCGAGCGCGCGCCGGAGCGGGCGCCGATCCAGCCGACGATGCCGGCAGCTCCGAGCGCGAAGATCAAGGAGAGCAGCACGGCCTCGAGCGCGATCCATTTTACGTAGGGGGATCGAAAGATCGAGAACACCGGGACGTGATCGAGCAACGCCTGGTAGACCCAGCCGAACGGTTCGTGCACGCCCTTGCTGAGGAACACGGCGACGGCGAAGGCGAGCAGCGCGACCGCGGAAAATCGCCGCCGGTACGTCCCGAGCCCGGCGAGGCCAATCGCGAGTGGGATGTACCCGAACGCGCTGCCGACGGCCGAGCCGTACCAGTCCGCGAACGGGAACTCGCTCGTTCCGGTATAGCCGTCGAGCTTGAAGAGATTCAAGAAGCTCGAGCGATCGCTCATCCAGAGCGCCCAATCGCCGACGCTCGCCGCAGAGACCGTGTCGAGCCCGGCGCCCACGCTCGTCGCGAGCGGGAGGATCCACCACGCACAGCACGCGAGACCGAGCGCGGCGCCGACGCCCGTCACCACGGCGACGCGCCGCAGCGGTACGCCCTGCGCGAGCTCGAGCGCCGCCGCGACGCCAAGCACACACAGCGCGACGCCGAAGAGCGCCGGGTTGGCGCCCGCCCCGCCGGCCCACACGAGCGCGGCGACCACGATCGCGATGCCCCGTCCGCGCCGGCGTTCGCACCCCTCGATCACGCCGTACAGCAGCCACGGGAGCGCGACGTAGACCATCGGAAAGTAAGTCTGCGCCGTGAAGTAGAGCAGCACGGTGTAGCGGTTGACGGCGTAGAACAGCGCGCCGATGAAGGCCGCGATGCGGCTCGCGCGATCGTCCGGCAACACGGCGGTGAACAGGCGCCACGCTCCGGTCATCGCGAGGAAGAAATAGAGCGCGATGATGAGCCGCGCGACGATCGCCGTCGGCACGCCCGCAGCGTGCAGGCCGGCCGCGATCGTCAGCGCCGGAAACGCCGACGCGAGCCCGGTTGCGCCGTTGTATCCGAGGCCGGGCGTGTCGACGTAGACGCCCGCTACCTGGTGCAGCTGCTGGGCCGGCAGCGCCCACGCGATCGCGGCGTCGCCGCCGATCAGGTCGCCCGTCAGGCCGTAGCTCGCAAACGGGATGGCGAGGGACAGGCCTGCGAACGCGAGCGTCGCGTAGGGCACCTTCCCTGCGGCCACGCTCACTTCCACAGCTGCAGTTCCCAGAAGTTCGCGTAGCGGCGCAGCGACCGTGGGAACTCCGTGAGATAGCAGTACAGGGGGCCGCCATGCAGCCCGAGCGCGATCGGGCGTATCTCGCTGCGCGCGAAGCGGGAGCGCGCAACCAGCGAGTGCAGGTCGGCCTCGACGTATTCGCGCACGTGCTCCCACCACGGGAACGTGCGCTCGCCACGCACGCGCTCGATCACCGCGCGCACCAGGCGCTTGCGGTTCGGCGTCGTGATGAGCGCGATCCCACCGGGCCGCAGCACCGCGTACAGCTCGTCGAGCGCGCGCGCGTCGTCGGGAACGTGTTCGATGACGTGGCTGGAGACGGCGACGTCGACGCTCTCCGGTGCGACGACGTCGCTCAGATGCTGCCAATCGCCGACCACGTAGCGCACGTTGCCTTGGGGCGGCGGAACGCGTTCGGGAAACAGCTCGACGCCGATCAACTCGCGGGCACGATCGGCCAGCCAGCGGGTGCGCCGCGGCACCGAGGCCCCGATTTCGAGCACCGTGTGCTCGGGGCGCACGCTGCGCTCGTACGAGCCCTGCAGGTGGCACCAATCCTCGTCGTCGCCCTGCGAACGCAGGCGAATCCGCACGGGGACGCGTGCGTTCACTGGCGCCAGCCGGCGCGCCCGAGCGCCTTCCCGCGTGCGAACAGGAAATTCGTGCCGTACACGTAGAGCGTGAGCCAGCAGGCCACGGGGTGAAAGAACGCAGCGGGGTCGCCGCAGCGACGGTACGCACGCAGGCTCTGCACGAGCAGCGGCACTCCGCTCACGCACGCGACGACGAACCGAGCGATGCCCGGGCCAACCATGCCGCCCCACGGATACGCGCGCTGCTCTCCCGTCACCGGCGTCGCGAAGTAGTCGCGGATGCGCCGCTTCTGCTTGCGCACGAACGCCCCGGCGTCGCGGCAGAACAGATGCCGGATCGACGTGCGTACCTTTGCGAAGCGCAGGCCCGGACGCTCGTGCGCGATGCGGATCGGAATGTCGATGTCCATCAGATAGTCGCCGACGTACGGTGCCAGAGCCGAGCGCCGGTAGACCGTTCCGTTCGCGCCGAAGGTCGGAAGCACCGGCCGGTCGAGGGCGACCGCGACATAGTCGCCGCACTCCTCGGTCCGTAGGGGCAGGCCGGTCCACTTCCCGGTGGCGGCACACATGCGATCGTAGTTGCCGATGAAAAGGCAGAGCGGGTCGTTGAGGCCGAAGATCGCGCAGTACCGATCCACGACCGTGTCGCTACGCTCGGCGACGAACGCGATCGGCTCGGTCCCCACGATCGTCGGGTCCGCGAACGGCGCGACCATCCGGCGAAGCCAATCGTTTCCGATGACGATGTTGTCGGAGTCCACGAGCGCGACGAATTCGCCGTTGGACGCCCGAAACGCGGCCGCTTTGCCCGCTTCGCCGCTCACCAGCGCATTGTGGACGATCCTGGCGCCGTAGCGCCGAGCGATCGCAATCGTGTCGTCCTGCGAGCCGCCGTCGGCGACGACGATCTCGACGGAGCCGCCGGGATAGTCCTGTGCGCGGACGGCATCCAGGCAAGCCGGCAGCGTTCGCTGCGAGTTGAGCGTCGGAACCAGCACGCTGACGTGGGGTAACGGCTGCTCGGCGCCGCCGGCCGGGTCAGGCAGCGATCTCGCCGCGCTCGCTTCGCTCGCGCTTCGCCTTGGCCAGCGCGGTCGCGCCCTTGACCTGCCCGAGGTTGAAATCGGTCAGGTGCCCGATCACGTACTTCACGCCGCGACCGATGAACTGCACGTCGTCCCAGCTGCGGATGCTGCGCAGCTTGTTGAAGATGAACTGCGGGCTCAAGAACGACTTGTAGAGATCCTGGGTGAGCGCGAGGGTATCCTCGGCCGTCAGCGGGCTCTTGAGAATCGGGCGACGCATGTCGTACTCGTCCCAATCCTTGGTCAGCAGCCACCCGTTGTTCTCCGCCTCCTTGTACAGTGGCGTCCCGGCGTACGGCATGATGACGGTCGCCTGGAGCGTGTCCACGCAGCCCGTGCGGAACATGTCCTTCGCGAACTCGATCGTGTGCCGGGCTTCCTCCTTCGACTCCCACGGATACCCGATCATCGTCGTCAGATGGGGCGCGAGGCCCGCGCCCTTCGACCAGCGCAGCTCCTGCGCGATCGTCTCGGTCTTCATGTTCTTCGCGAGCCGCCGCAGCGTCGTCTGGTTCGCGGACTCCAGGCCGTAGAGGATGAAGCGGAATCCCGCCCTCCCCATCAGGGCGTAGTCCTCGCGCGTGAGGTAGTTGAAGCGCATGTTGCAGCCCATCCGCACGCGCTTGTGGAGGCCGCGCGCGATCAGGCCCTCGCAGAACTCGTGCAGCCAGGCGCCGACCGGCAGCGTCCCCGTGTCGTCGAAGATCTCGCGGACGCCGTACTTGTTGACGAGCAGATCGACCTCTTCGACGGCCGCCTGCGCCGTGCGCGTGCGAAACTTCTGGCCGGGGAACATGACCGTCCACGAGCAGAACGTGCAATGGCCCCACCAGCAGTCGCGCCCGAACATCGTGTACGTGCCGGGAAGGTACTTGAAGTTGCCGTTCTTATACGCGTAGAGCTCCCACTTCGTCAGGTCGCGATCGATCAGCGGAAGCTCGTTCAGATCGTTCTGCAGCGAGAAGTTCTGCGTGTGCGCGATCGCGCCGTCCGCGCGATAGTACGCGCCCGGACCGAGCGGTGCGCCGCCGTCGAGGTGGCGCACGAGATCGCGCAGGCTAAAGTCGAAGTCGCCGCCGGTGAGGACGTAGTCGACGGGCGAGTTCTCGAGCGACTCCTCCGGGAACCCGGTCACGTGATCGCCCATCAGCACGACGATCGTCCGCGGCGACGCGGCCTTCATGCGCTCGATGAGGCGCCAATGCTTCTTGATCGTCGGCGTCTTGCTCTCGAGTGCGATCAGGTCCAGCCCGGCGCCGCCGAACCACGCCAGCCAGTCGGCCTCGCTCTTCTGCTCGGCGATCGCATCGTCCCAAACGACCTCGTGCCCCATCGACGCGAGCAGCGTCGCCGCCGACGCGGGCACCATCGGATAGATGAACGTCGGGTTGTTGAACCACTGGAACTGCCGGTTTTGCGACAGCAACGCGACGCCCTTATCGCTCTGGAGCGGCGGATACGACACGGCGATCTTCATGCGGGTTGGAGCACCTTCTCGGAAGCGGTCGCGGGTTTGCCGCGGTCGGCCGTGCCGCACGGCCCGCCTTCACGTGAGGCGGCAGCGGCGCGAGCGACCATAGTGCGGGCAAGCGCCCACAGCGAGTGGAGACGGACCTCCCAGCGCCGGCGCGCATGCGCACCGGCGACGGCCCCGAGCCCGACGTCACACCGTGCGGACCCGCTGCCCGGAAATCCTGCTGCGCAGACCAGGCCCGGGGCGGACGGGGTCGAGGGGAAACCCGGCACCATCCCTCTGCTGGTCGAGTTCACGGCCGACTACACGAGCTCACGGCGCGCTAGTGGTCGAGTTCACGCCGTGCGAGCCCGCTGAGGAAACCGAGGCCGTAGGTCACGTGGGTGAGGTAGATGCCGAGGGCGACGACGCGGCGGCTGACGTGGGCATCGCGCGTGGCGGCTGCGGACGCCGCCACGAGGGCGGCGTAGAGCGCGAGGACGCCGCCAAGCGGCACGCGCGACGGCGGCACCAGCACGAGGACCGGGATCGCCAGGACGTTGGCGACCACGAAGGTGGATGGAACGAAGTATGCCGGCCGCAGCGACGTCTGCGGGTAGCGCTTCGCGAAGAACCCGCGATGGACCGCGTAGGCCCAGACCTGCCGAAAGTGCCCCCAGAACAGGGCTCGCCGGTGGTGGTACACGATGGCGGCCGGCTCGTAGACGATGCGCTTGCCCTCCACCTTCGTGAGCAGCAAGCACAGCTTCGTGTCTTCGCCCGGCCAGTAGCGCAGGCACGAGGCGACGTGGCGCACGAAGGGGTCGCGGCGCACGAGCAGGTTGCAGGACGGGTAGTCGTCGACGTCGCGGGGCGCGGCCGGGAGATACCGGTACACGTATCCGGCCGACACCAGCGGCGACGCATAGATCGCGCCGCTCGCCCGCTGCGAGGGCGAATCGCCGGGTGGCGTGACGCCCGGGCCACCGACCGCGATGACGCCGTCGGAACGAAAGTGTGCCATCGCTGCGGACAGCCACTCGGGGACCGGGTACGCGTCGTCATCCAGCAGCGCGACGACCTCGGCGTCGCTCGCCTTCGCCGCCATCATGCGCTTGATGTTGGGCGGGACTGGCCCGGACGCGAGGCAGTGCACGACCAGCCCCTCCTGGGCGATCGTCTCGGGTTCATCGGTCACGACGTAGACGTCGAAGTTCAGGTACGTCTGCTTCGCGAGATGCTCGAGGGCCTCGCGCACGTAGGCGTTCAGCCGACGGAGCGGGATAACGACCGATACCTTCGTCTGACGCGCGGGGGCTTGCCGCAGGGTCAATTCTTGCGCACCGCCTCCGCCACCCGGAGCCCGCGAATCGAGTCACCGAGCGCGAGCTCTTGGAGCCGCACGTCGTCGAACCGGTCGTAGTAGCGCAGGATGTACATGCGATAAAAAATCGCCAGCGTGTCGATCAGGATGTTGAGCGCGTCGCGGAACCGGATCCGCCCCATCTCCCGGCGGAACTCGATGCGCACCGGGCCGTCGACGATCTTGTACCCGAGGCGATGCGCGTTAGCAAGCACCTCGATGTCGAAAGCGAATCGCTTGGCGAGGATCCGTGGGAGCACCCGCTGCAGCACCTCGGCGCGAAAGACCTTCAGCCCCGTCTGCGAGTCCTTGATCGGCAAACCGAACATCAACCGGATGATCGCGTAGTAGACGATGCTGTAGAGGCGCCGCACGGGCGGATAGTCGACGCGCGAATCGCGATGCCGCTTGCTCCCGATCACGGCATCGGCTCCCGTCCGCTGCAGGATTTCGAACAGGACCGGGAGCTGCGCCGGGTGCAGGTCGAGATCGGCATCGAGGAACACGATGTAGTCGCCGCGCGCGACCCAGGTGCCGCACATCAGCGCGTTCCCTTTGCCGTGATTGTCGTCGTAGTACACGACCCGCACGCGCGCCGCGTCGCCCGACGCGAACTTCAGCGCCTCGCGATACGTGTGGTCCGGGCTTCCGTCGTCGACGACGATGACCTCGAAGCTGCACCCGGCGTCGTCGAGCGTTCGCACGACCTCCCGCAGCGTCTCGAGGATGTGTCCCGCTTCGTTGTACGCAGGTACGACGATGCTGATCGAACCGTCAATCATCCAGCGCTTCCGTTAGACTCGGCGAAGGGGCAGGCCTCGCACATCGCCCCGACGCTCACCATACTCTCACGGGACCGTGTCGCCGACATATATCGGCTCGCGCGCACCGCTCGTTGAACCCGGTCATACCCAAGAAGCACTCCCCCGATGCATGCGTCATCTGATGAGCAATACGTGAGACGGATCGATTCAGTGCCCTGCGCGGCCGCACACAGGCGGCCGACCGTATGTAGGCAAGGCAAGCGACCGGCCGCTCTACGCGACCTCGCGGACGCCGACGGGGCGGTCGACGGCAACCGGCCACGCCACGGCGACGAGGCAGCCGGCCAACGCGATGAAGTGCCCGATCAGCAGGATCCGGATCACGTCTGCCAAGGAGCCGTGCGAAAACTGAATGGCAACGACCTCGCCGACCGCCGTGGCCAGCAGCACGGGGACGAAGCGGAAGCGGGCGAGGCCGATCTGATATGCGGTCACGAGGCTGAGCGCCGCCAGCAGCGTCATCGCGATCGCGTACGGGAACACGTACGGCGCCGCTCCGATGAACGCCGCGCCCGCCATCGTCCGAATGACGAGCTGCGGTGCAAGTTCGATGATCGCAAGGCCCGTGCCCGAGATCGCGAAGGTCGCGGCGAACGCCTGTAGCAGGATCGGCAGGGCCGGTTCTCCGTTCGTCGCGCGGGCGGTCGCCTTCGGCAGCACGATCGTCGGCACGAAGCCGACGACGAAGAGCAGGACCTTGCCGACGAGCGAGATGGCGCCGTACAGGCCGGCCACCTGCGGTGAAAAGAAGTGCTTGACGAGCAGCAGATCCGCGAAACTCATGCTCGTGAGCGCGAACGTGCACAGGGCAACGCCCCTGGTCGTCACCCACAAGCGCCGCAGATCGACCCGCAGGTGTGCCGCCGTGGTCGGCGCGTAGCGCCGAACGATGCGGACGGTGTACGCGAGGCTCACGAGCGACCCGCACGCGAAGCCGACGATGGCGCCGGTGAGCCCGAACCCCGCGACCACGAACGCGATGCCGAACATCACCTTGCCCCACGCCTCGAGGGCCGTCGACAGCGCCAGCTGCCGGAAATCCTGCGCGCCCTGCACGACGCCGCGGATCGCCGGCAGGACGATCGATGCTGCCAGCACCAGGCCCGCCGCGGCGATCGCGCGCGCGTCGTCGATGTTGAGGTAGTGCGCGACCGCGGATCGCAGCAGGAAGCACAGCACCAGCGCAACGACGCCGGCCGCCGTCGTCAAGACCATGACGCGATCGCCGAGCACACGCAGGCGCACGTTGTCGCCCACGGCCTTGAACTCGGCGGCGTAGCGCACCACTACCATGGTCAGGATCGCGGACGGAACGGAGACGATCACGAGCCCGGCAAGGATCGAAGCCAGCGCACCGTAGTCGACCACGCCGAGGCGCCTGCTCATGAAGAAGTGGAAGACGTAGTTGAACAGGTTCACGACCGACGACGATGCGAACACGATCAGGCCGTGTCGCACGAAGTCGCCGCGCAGGATGCGCTGCAGGCGTCCGATGCGGATCACGCGATCGGCACCTCGCGACCCTCGGGCGGGTTGGGCACGCGCCCCTCGAACTTCTTCATGATCAGGCGCAGGGCGATCGCGGGTTCCTCGACGCCGACGAGCTGCGTCGCGGCGAGGAACACGAGCGCGGCGATCGCGATCTGCCCGACCAGGAACCACGCTCGTTCGCCGAACGTCTCCGGCGGTGCCGCGCCGAGCGACGCGATCCAGTGCAGGGCCGACACCATCACGAGCGAGCACGCGATGATGCCGACGGCCGATCGCCCGATCGTGCGCCACTCGATGCCGCCCAGCAGCCGCCAGATGATGAGCGAGAGCAAAATCGCCTGGACGGACTGGCTCACCGAGTTCGCGAGCAGCAGGCCGCGCGCGCCGAGCGGCCCGAGCCAAATGACGGACAGCACGACGTTGAGCACGACCGTCACGATCGAGACGACGACCGTGGCGCGCGTCTCGCGGCACGCAAAGGCGCAGCGGGTCAGCACCACGTTCGCGGCGAGCGCGACGAGGCCGACCGCCGAGTATGGGAGCAGCCCCGCGCAGAGCTGCGTCGCGCTGGCCTGGAACGCGCCGCGCTCGAACAGCGTCTGCACGATCGGCGTCGCCAGGGCGAACAGGGCACACACGGCCGGGATCGTGATGAAGTTGACCATCCGCAACCCCATGACGACGCTCTGCCGGATGCCGACCCGGTTGGCGGTCGCGAACTGCGAGGCCAGAAGCGGGAAGATGACGGTCGCGATGGCAGCCGCGAATATCTGCTGCGGAAACCCGACGAGCTTGACGGCGTAGTTCATGCCGGCCATGTAGCCCGGGCTGAGCGTTGAGGCGAAGTAGCGGTCGAAGAACAGCGCCACCTGTCCCGCCGCCGAACCGACCACGATGGGGCCCAGCATGGCGCCGATCCGCTGCAGGCCAGGATGGTGGAGGTCGATGACCGGCCGCCACATCCGCAGCGCGACGATCGACGGCAGTTGGACGATGAGTTGCGCCGTCAGCCCGAGCGTCGTGCCGAGCACGAGCGCGAAGATGCCCAGCTTCGGAAAGAGGAACAGGACCGCCGCGATCGTCGCGATGTTGACGGCGATGCCCCCGAGCGCCGACGAGTTGAAGCGGTGTTGCGCGTTCAGGACCGCGCTCGCGACGCCGGCCAAGCTCGTCGCCACGATGCTCGGCATGAGCCAGCGCGTCATGTGCACCGCAACGCCCATCTGGCCCGGCGGAAAGCCGTGCGCGACGAGCGGGACGAACGCGGGCGCCAGGTACCAGCCGAGGACGGCGAGGATCGACAGCGCGATCGCGAGCACGTTGGCGATCGTGCTTGCCAGCCTCACGGCCTCTTCGTGCGCACCCTGAGAAAGGTATTCCGAAAAGGTCGGAACGAGCGCGCTCACGAGCGCCCCGTTGAAGACGCCGAACAGGATCGTCGGAATCGTGGCGGCCGCCAGGAAGGTATCCATCTCCCATTGCGTGCCGAAGTACCGGGCGTTGACGACCTCGCGAAAGAACCCGCACAGCGTCGACCCGAAGGTCGCGGCCATGACGAACAGGGTCGACGTCGCGATCGTGCGCTGGGTCGGAACCCGTTCGACGACGCGGAGCCGGGCTCTAATGCGCGCCCTCGCCGCGTATCACGGCCGGTATGGTGCGCAGGATCAGCGCGATGTCCCCCCACGGCGTCCACGTGTCCACGTACTGGTTGTCGAGCTGCATCCACGTCGCGAAGTCGACGTTGGAACGGCCGCTCACTTGCCAGATGCACGTGATTCCCGGTTTGACGGTCAACCGCCGCAACGCGACCGCGTCGTAGTGCTCCACCTCGCTGACCAGCGGTGGGCGCGGGCCGACGAGCGACATCTCGCCGCGCAGCACGTTGACGAGGTTCGGCAGCTCGTCGATGCTCGTGCGGCGCAGGAGGCCGCCCAGCAAGTGCACGCGGGGATCGTTGCGCATCTTGAACACGGGACCGCTGACGTCGCTCAGGTGGCGCAGGCGCTCGTGCTCGAGGTGCGCGCCGTCGACCATCGTTCGAAGTTTGAACAGCTTGAAGCGCCGACCGTTGTGACCGACTCGCTCCTGTGCGAAGAACGGGGGGCCCGGCGAGACGACCGTGATCGCGAGCGCCGACGCGAGGATGAACGGAGCGGCAAGCACGAGGCCGAGGGAGGCGCCGGCCACGTCGACGCAGCGCTTGGCAACGAGCCATGACGCCGGCACCTGGCGGAGCGCGGACCGTTGCGGTGCAACCGTCCGCGGCGTGGCAAGCCTGGAGCCTTCCCCGATCTGCATGCGGCTCGGCTAGCGCGCGGCGACCGGCACGAGGGCCTCGAGCGCGCGAGTACCGACCACGTCCAGGCCCTCGAGCGTCCCAGCGAAGCCGCGACGCGCGCCGACCTCGACGTACGGTACGTATTCGCGGGTGTGATCGCTGCCGGCGGCCGTGGGATCGCAGCCATGGTCGGCGGTCAGTACGACGACATCGCCGGGCGAGACGCGTCCGAGCAAGCCCCCGAGCGCGCCGTCGAAGCTCTCTAAGGCAGCACCGTATCCGCGCACGTCGCGCCGGTGCCCGAACTTCGAGTCAAAGTCGTTGAGGTTGACGAAAATCATCCCCCCTTCGACGGATTCTAACAACTGCTCGGTTCGCTCCATCGCCTCCAGATTGTCGGCAACGCGCACCGACGTTGCGAGGCCCCGCCCCCCGAAGATGTCCCAGATCTTGCCCACGCCGTGGACGGCGACCCCCTCCGAAGCAAGACGGTCAAGCACGTTGGGCGGTGTCGAGACCGCGAAGTCTCGACGATTCGCCGTGCGAACGTACGCCCCCGCCGAGCCCACGAACGGGCGGGCGATCACCCGGTTTACCTCGTGGGGCGGCACCAGCATCTCGCGGACCGCAGCGCACCAGTCGTAGAGGCGCTGGAGCGGGACCACGGCCTCGTGGGCGGCCACCTGAAAGACGGAGTCGGCGGAGGTATACAGGATCGGGCGGCCCGTTCGCTCGTGCTCCGGACCGAGGCGCTCGATGATCTCGGTACCCGACGCGGCGACGTTTCCGAGCGGCTCGCACCCCGCGATCGCGGCGAACGCCTCTACCACCTCGGGCGGGAATCCCGCAGGATAGGTCGGAAACGGCACCTCGGTCCTGACGCCGGCCATCTCCCAATGACCGGTTATCGTGTCCTTGCCCTTCGAACGCACGGCGAGGCGCGCAACGAACGCTCCAGGGGAATCCGTGGGCGCCAGCCCGCGGATTTCAGTCAAATTCCCCAATCCCAGGCGCTCGCACGTGGGCATGCGCAGGCCGCCGAGACGTGCGGCAACATTCGCGACGGTATTCGCTCCCGGCTCGTCGCCGTACGCCGCCGCATCCGGAAGGGCACCGATGCCCCCCGAGTCGAGGACGAGGACGATGCACCGACCCATACCGGCGAGCGCTTCGAAGTCACCCCTTCGATGCCTGCCCCTCGCACCGCTCGTGCTCGCAGCCTTGGCCGCGGCCGCATCGGTGGGTGGGCGAGCGGCGGCGCAGGCGGGTCCGACCCCTGCACCCCCCACGCCGGTCAGTTCCCCGGCTGCAGCGCCGGTCAGTTCCCCGGCCGCCGCGCCGGTCAGTTCCCCGGCCGCCGCGCCGGTCAGCCCCGTGCCGTCCGCGGATGCCACGCCCGCCGCCCCGCAAGCGCCCGCGGCGGCCTCGGCGCTCCCCGCGGGTTCGACGAGCGAACCGTGGGTCGTCCCGTCGCCGAAGCCGGACCCGCTGCCGTTCACCGTCTCTGCGGGCCGGCTCACGTACTACAGCAACCGCGACCTCGTCGCCGGCGAAGGGAACGTGGTCGTCCATCTTGCCGACGGATCGACCGTCACCGGCGCATTCTTCTCGATGGATCTCAAGCTCGACCGGTTTCTGGTCGCCGGCGGCGTGGAGTTCACGTATCCGGGCGGACACGTCTCGGGCGCGGCATTCTCGCGCTACCTCGACTTCAGCCGCACCTACTTCGTGCCAGTGACCGACCAGCCCGACCGCTGGACGTTCATCGGCTCCGATTACGCGCATCCGCTCCTCGGCCGCGAGATGCCGGGCGACACCTTCTACCTCCCCGATCTTTCGCACGAGCACGTCTTCCTCACCGCGCGCTCCGCACGCGTCGTGCCGAGGACGAGCCTCTTCTTCCACACCGTGCGGCTGAGCCAACTCGGGACGTTCATTCCGATTCCGACATACTTCTTGAGCTTCTCGCGCAACCCGAACTTCGGGCAGAACTCGCTGGCAGGCGCCTATGCCGACGACCCGTTCCCGTTCGCGGGCAGCACGAACTCCGTCGAGACCCTGCACCTGCGCTACGACAACATCAACAAGCTCTATGTCTCGTACGAGCAGCACCTGGTGACGGACACGTCGTATCTGGTCGGATCGATCAATCCGCTGACGCGCCCGCAGCGCCAGATCAACTTGACCGGTTCCCAGCTGTTCGGTCCCGACTTTCAGCTCCTGATGTTCGCGCAGGACAGCGAGTTCAAGCAGTTCCTCGACCAGCCGCTGTCCGCGAGCGGATATCTCTACGGCACGGCGACGGCCGCACTCCCGAACTCGTTCCTGCAGGTCCACTCCGATTTCTATTACCAAAGCCTGCTGACGCGCCCGCAGCCCGGCATCGACGACCTCCTCTACTACGGCGATCCCACGCACCCGTGGCTGCCCGACCATCCGACCGACGGGCAGATTACGTGGAACGGCTTCGACCACCGGCTGCTGCGCAAGCTTCCCGTCAATTTCAAATTGCGCTCGGGATACGGCTTCGCGCACGATCCCTACGAGGCGCTGTCTTATCTGAACAACGACTTCGTCGACGGTGTCTGGTTCAAGTACGTGGGCATCAACCTCTACACCCCGGCGGTCAAGCTCGGGAACTTCGCCGTGTTCAATGCGGTCGCGGACAAGCAGCGCCAGTGGTTCTCGACGCCGCACCATATCGACACAACGGACACCACGTTCTCGCTGAGCCATCTGTTCGGGCCGAAGGCGGCGATCTACGCCGCGTACGAGATCACCAACACGGGTGACTTCTACGGAGCGCAGCAATCGATCGCGTATCCGCCGGGCTCCGCCGGTGCGATCAATCCGACGACGGGCTTGTTCGTGTCCGTTCCGTACCCCGACTACGCGGCGTTCCGCGGCTTCGGGACGCAGCGCGGCGCGGTGGAAGGTCTCTCGATCACGCCGAACCCCTACTTCCAGATGTCGCTAGCAATGCGCGAGAACCACGACTGGCCGGGGCCGATCCCGCCGTCTCCGCTCTACAACCTTGCCGGTCGAGCGCCGCTCGAACTCGACGGCGACGTGCGCTTTCGCATCAACCGGACGACGTCGATCGACATCGGGCGTTCGTACTACTTCGACTTCGGCCAGCTGCGCTGGAGCCCACAGTTCACGGTCCGGGTGGGACAGTGAAGCCACACACGCGCCCCGCGCTCTCGCTCGTGCTGCTGCTCTCCGTCACGCTGCCGTCGCTCGCGTCCGTCGCCGCACCCCCGCCGCACCCGCCGACGCCCGAGCCGAACCAGTCGTTCTCCCCGGTCCAAACCCCGCTCCCGCGGCCGAGCGAGCTTCCCAGCGCCGCGTCGTCAGCGGGACCGACGCTTCCCCCGGCAAGCGGGCAGACTCCGCCGCCGAGCGGCGTGCTCGTGCGCTACGCCGGGCAGATCCTCGACGTGCGCAGTGGCTTCGTGTTCTTCACCACCGGCGATGGGTTCCGGCTCGACCCGCAGGTGCGGTACGTGGACTACTTCACGGGCGGCCCGACGACGATTCCGGCCGCATTGCGCATCTACGCGCGCGCGTCGTTCGATCCGCTGACGCGCCGCGTCGTCGAACTCGGGCTCTCGCGCAAACCGGTCCCGCCCGAAGCATCCTACGAAGCGGCGCACGAGTACGCCGTCGCGGCGTCGCCGACGCGCACCAACCCCGACCTGTCCGCCGACCGGACGGGCTATACCGGCCGGATCGTTCTAGTGACGTTCGTCGCGCTCGTGCCCTCGACGACGAAGCTCACGGACGACGTGTACATGGAGACCGACCAGAGCGGCTGGAATCCGCAGGCGATCAAGCTCGATCGCATCGACGCGCTGCATTACCGCGTCACGCTCAAGCTGCCGTCGGGCAGCGAGTTCCTCTACCGGTACACGCGCGGTTCCGCGCAGTCGGTGGAACGGGCGCGCAACGGCATCGAACAGCCCGCCCGGCGGCTGCTCGTTCCCGAAGCCGACATCAAGAACCAGGACGACACGATCTACAACTGGGCCGATACGAACCCGGCCGGCGGGCAGGGATCGGCACCTGGGCCAGACAGCATCCCGACGCCGTTCAACCCCGATCCGTTCCCGTGGATCCCGACACCGCGCAAGACGCTGCGGCCGTAAGGAACATCGTGCGCCGCGTCGCCGCGGCGGCCGTTGCCGCGGCGGTCGCGCTCGCCGCGTTCGCGACGCTTGCCGCGCGGCCCGCGCGCGCGGCCTTGCCGTCGCGGATCGACATCCGCGCGCAAAAGGCGGGCCTGTTCACGGGCCCCACAGCGGTGGTCGCGGCAGACGGAGCCGTGCGCGCACGCGTCGGCACGCTCACCGTCCGCGCCGACGCGCTGCGCTACGACCTCGCGAAGAACCGTCTGGTCGCGAGCGGGAACGTCGAGATCGCGGGGCCGCACGCAACGCTGCGCGCGGACGCATACGCGCTCGACGTGGCGACCGGCGACGCGACGATCCTGCAGCTCGGCGCGTTGCCGACGACGCTCACGATCCACGGCGGCGGCGATGCGGAGCCGGTGGTGGGGCCGCCGCCGCCGCGCGCCTTCGACGTCGCCGACGTGCACGGGCAGCGTCCCTACGTGAGCGGACCGCACGTCGTCGTCGTGCCGAACGCGACCGTTCGCTTCACGCCCGCGCGCGTGCTCACGGACCTCGGCCGCGCCGTCCCGGCGCCGACCTATCTGTACGACTTCGCGACCAGTCCGAGCTTCGCGCAGCAATCGCTCCCCGGGTCGACGTTCGATCAGCCGTACGCGCTCTTCGGCACGCCCAACTCGCTGGCGGCGGCGCACCTGCGCTACGTGCAGGGCGCCGGACTCGGCCTCGGCCTCGACGAGCACCTGGTGAACGGAACGCGCTCGTACGTCGTCGCCTCGGCCGCCACGGGCGCGGGCGGTGCGCTCAACGTCGTCGCGTTCGAACAGATTTCGCGCAGCATGTCGCAGCAGGTGTTCGCATCGCGCCAAGACGGCGTGACCGGTGCGGAATACCAGCTGCTGCACAACGAGTACGCCTCCGTCACGTCGCTGACCCTGCAACAGGTCGCCGGCTACCAAGCGGCGGATCTGCGCATCTCCTCGCTGAGCCACGCGATCCCGCACTTCATCTCGTACAAGTTCAGCGCGGACGTCGGGCTCGACCGCGCTCCGGGAATGCTGCCGTTCTCGACGGACACGCGAACGTCTCTGGAGGGCCTCTTCACGACGCCGACGATTCGCGTCCCGCTCGGCACGACGCTGTCGTCGTCGCTCGACATGACGACGACCCTGTACGATTTCCCGCGAGAGGCCGGCTCGAGCACGTTCACGACCTTCCTCGCCAAGAAGGTGAGCCCGGCAATCGGCCTGCTCGGCTCCGTCCAATTCTTTCAGGACTACAACCGGTATCGCGATCTACAATCGTTCTTCTATCCGCCCGAAACGGTCGTGCTGCCCGACGGTTCGACGTACTACGGGTTCGCGGCGTATACGGGCGCGTCGACCTATCGGACGTACTCGCTGACGACGACGTACGCGCCCGGGCCGAACCTGAACGTCGAGGTCTCGCTCATGCACCACCGCGACTTCCCGCAGTACGACGGCTACGGAAACCCGCCGTACAGCCTCGGGTTCGACGTGCGCGTGCGCACGCGCGGCGGCCCGGCAATCGAGCTCGGACGTTCGTATCTCTTCGATTGGGGCGGCCAACGCTTCTCCCCGACGTATACGCTGAGCGTGGCGCCGTGACGTGAAGCGTGGCACTTTGACGTGGGTCGCGCGGGCTGCGCTCGTCGCCGTGATCGCCGTGTGCGCTTGCATGGCGCGCGCGGCTGCCGACGGTGGTTCGCCGGCTCCACTCATCGTGCGGGGCCAGGTGCTCGCGGTGGGCGGCGGGTTCCTCGCGTTCACGACCGGCGATGCCGTGCGGCTCGGCGACGTCAAGGTCCCGCCCGGCATCGGCCTCGGGCGGACGGTTCGCGTCACGATCGACCGGCAGACGCACACCGTGACGGCGATCGACCTCGATCTCAATCGACCGGTCCCCGGGGAGATCGATGCGAGCGAACTGCCGCGCGACGACGTGAGCGTCGACCCGCGGTCGGCACAAACGCCTGCGGCGGGACACGAAGTCGTGGCGGGCGCGTCGACCGGGCTCGTGACCGTCACGATCGACGTCCACGTCCCGGACGTGACTCCGCCAAGCGACGACGTCTACATCGCGACCGATCGGACGAACTACTCCGCGGCGGAACTGCGGATGAACCGCGTCGACGCGCTGGACTGGACCGTGACCCTCCCGCTGCCGGCCGGGAGCGCACTCCGCTACGAGTTCACGCGCGGTTCGCAGGCGTCGATCGAGCGCATGCGCGACGGGACGCTCGTCACGCCACGCGAGCTGACCGCGGCGACGGGCGCGGTCGCGAATGACACCGTCGCGCGCTGGGCCGACAAGTTCTAGTATCCCGGTCGGCGCTCGCCGCTATCGGCGCGCCACGATTTTGTGCACGACGCACGCCGCTCCGAACCCATTGTCGATGTTGACGGTCGCGACGCCCGGCGCGCACGAGTTCAGCATCGCGAGCAACGCCGCGAGGCCGTTGAACGATGCGCCGTATCCGACGCTCGTCGGGACGGCGACGACCGGCGGGCGAACGAGCCCGGCCACGACGCTCGGCAGTGCACCTTCCATCCCCGCGACCACGACGACGGCCGCGCACGCGTCGAGCGCCTCGAGCGACGGGAGCAGGCGGTGCAGGCCGGCGACGCCGACATCGGCGGCGCGCACGACGTCGTGACCGAACGCATCGAGCGTGGACGCGGCCTCTTCCGCCACCGCCAGGTCGGAGGTTCCGGCGCTGACGACCGCGACGCGCACCCCGGAGCGTGCGAGCGCGCCGCAGCGCAAGACGCGGCCGACCGCATCGAACGCGGCATCGGGCAGGGCCGATGCGAGGGCGATCCCGTCGTCGGCGGCGACGCGCGTGGCCAGCGCAAAGCCGGCGCGAGCGTGGAGTTCGCGCATGATACGCTCGATCTGGTCGCGCGACTTCCCTTGCCCGAAGACGACCTCGGGCACGCCCGTGCGGAGCTCGCGGTGGTGATCGACGCGCGCGTCGGCGATCGCTGCGAAGGGCAGCACGCGCAGCGCGGTCAGCGCGTCGTCGGTGCCGACGTCGCCGGCCGCGACGCGCTCGATGAGCTCGCGCAGCGACGCCGCGTCGTAGCGCTGCCTGCCGCCGTCACCTTCCATATGCGTGCTCGCGCCTCTCCCGCTCGTTAATAGATCGAGACGAACTCGCCCTGCGAGGCGTGTGTTGCCTCGAGCAGCGACATCCATGCGATGTTATAGTGGCGCGGATGTGCGAAATCCGCGTACCGCTCGAGGGGCAGTCGGCGGAGCATGTCGTCGATCGATTCGAGCACTGTGATCTGCGGCGTGAACCCGAGCGTCTGCGTCATCTTCTGATTCGATGTGCGGTAGTCGCGCACCAGCGGTGGCAGCGGCGCGTCGACCAGCTCCACCTGGCGCCCGGTCAGCGCGAGCGAACCCGCCACCAGCATCGCGAGCTGGCGGATCTGATAGTTCTCTTGCATGACGTTGAAGATCTGCGCGTGCACCGCCTCGCGCGGCGCCGTCAGGGCGACCATATGCGCCTGCGCGACGTCGCGCACGTCGACGAGCGGGCGCCATTGCCACCCGCCGCCGTGCAGGAACAGCCTGCGATACAGCAACGCATCCTTGACGAACGTATTCACGACCAGATCGAAGCGCATGCGCCGGCTGAACCCATAGACCGTTCCTTGTCGAAGGATGACCGGCGAGAACCGCTCCGACGCCGCGCGCAGCAACGCGTCCTCCGCGTATTTCTTCGAGACGGAGTAGGCGCCGCGCGGCTGCACCTCGGCGTGCTCGTCGTACATCCCCGGGCCGATGCCGTCGTACACGGACGCGCTGGAGCCGAAGACCAGGCGTGGTACTCCGGCGGCGGCGCACGCCGCTGCGAGCCGTTCGGTGGCGAGTGCGTTCATCTCCCAGTTCGCCGCCGGGTTGTACTCGGCGGTTGGATCGTTCGAGAGCCCGGCGAGATGGCTCACGCCGTCCACACCCTCGAGCCATGCCGGGTCGAACGAGCGCACGTCGGCCTGGATGACGCGCACGCGCCCGTCGAACTCGCCGAGTGGCTCCGACCCGAAGTAGAGCCGGTCCACGATCACGACGTCGTCGCCGCGCTCGAGGAGCGCGCGCACGAGCTCCACGCCGATGTAGCCGGCGCCCCCGGTCACGAGGATCTTCATCCGGTTACTCTACCGCGCTGCGGTAGGCGAACGCCTGCAGCGGCACGGTACGGCCGCCTGCGAAACGCCTCGCGGGCGCCGCCGGCCGCGAAACGCTTAGCAGGTGCCGCCGGCGAATTTGCCCGCGTAGATCTCGATCACGCCGTTGGCCGACGCCGGCACGTTCTGCCCCTCGAGCAGGGTTCCGACGCCGCCGATGACGCCACCGTATTTTCCCTTTGTCGCCTTGACGTAGCACGGTGTGAGGTTGACCGGGAAGCCGTCGATCGTCGCCTGGCCGAACACCGTATACGTGTCGCCGACGGTGATCTTCGCTCCGGTCAGGCCGCCGCCGGCCTTCGCCTTCGTGCCGAACGTGGTGGCGCCGCCGATCGCGACTTGCAGGTAGAAGATCGGCGTGCCCGAGTGGAGCTTCGGCAGCTTCTTCGTGTAGTTCGTCGTGCTGCTCGTGAGCGTGAGCGTCACCGACGGGCTCGCGCTCGGATACGCCACGTTGCCACCGAAGCCGCCGAACGCGGGGATGCACACGGTGCCTCCCTTCGTCGACAGCTTGGTCGCGTCGGTCGCGTACTTCGAAAACGACTTCTGCCCCGTGCAATCCGGTGGCACGGCATCCGGCTGGTCGACGAGGGACTGCAACGTCTGCTGTGCCGGCACGAACGGACCGCCTGCTCCCGCGTGGCCCGCGCAAGCGCCCAGCAACGGCGCGGACGATGCGAGCGCGGCGAAGATGGCGATGCGGCGAACGAGCGGCATACGAAGCGGCCCCCAGAGTGAAATCCATGTGGAATACGGGAAGGTTCTCCACCTTCGAGGGTCGCCCTACGCGCGCGGGCCCCTCGTGCCACGCGGTCAGTGCAGCGTGATGGCCACCGACGACGATGTGCTGGCGCCGTCGGTGTTGCGGGCGACGACCGTGATCGTGTACGTGCCTTTCACGAACGGCGGAATGACCGCGGGTAAGCGGTAGGACATCGAGAAGCGACCGACGCCGACCTTCGGCACTCCCGACGTGATGCCGGCGACGCTCGCCACGACGCTGGCCACGTTCGACGACGTCGAGACGGTGCCGGACACGACATCGCCGCCGCCCGCGCTCGAGGGTGCGATGCTGACCCCATAGATCTGCGGCGGATCGTGGGGGCGCAGCATGCCGAACGGCGTCGCGGACGCGCTCGGCGTTCGTGGCGCTACGGGAGGACGCTCCGCGACGCGCTGCGCTGGGCGCGCCGCCCCCGCCATGGGGGTGACGAGGCTCGCCGCCAATGCCGGCGACACCGGCGCACTCGAGCGCTGGGCGGCGGGCGCGGCGGGTGCGGCGCTGCGAGCGGGCGGCGGCTCGACGGTGGGTACGGCCCGCGGGCTCTCTACCGGTGCCGCCGAGGAGGCGGCGGGTCGCGTCGACCCGCCGCGGACGCATCCGGCAGCGCACAGCGCGGTCGCGAGGAGCGTTGCAAGGGCCAGTCGCCGGGTCGACGGAAAGCGCACACCGTGACGCCAGTGACCATCCATCCTGGGGCGGTTTCGACGGAACCCCGCACAACCCAGCCGGTCGCGGGCGGTGACGGGAGCGGCACGCTCAGCGTCGTCGTTCCGCTCTACAACGAAGAGGCGAACGTCGCCGAGCTGTTGCGCCGCCTCGTCGCGATCCTCCGCGACGTGCCGGGCATCGGCCAATACGAAATCATCGCCGTGGACGACGGGTCCCGCGATGGCACGCTGGCGGCCTTGCACGCCGAGATGGCCGGCCTGCAGCAACTGGTCGTGATGTCTCTCTCGCGGAATTTCGGGCACCAGATCGCCGCCACCGCGGGTCTCGACGAGGCACGCGGCGACGCGGTGATCCTAATGGACGGCGACCTGCAAGACCCGCCCGAATTGATCGCCGAGTTCGTCGCGAAGTGGCGCGAGGGCTACGACGTGGTCTACGCAACGCGCCGCGAGCGACGAGGCGAGAGCCGCTTCAAGATCTTCACCGCGAGCCTGTTCTACCGGATCACGCGGCGCTTGACGAACATCTCGATCCCCGTCGATACGGGCGACTTCCGGCTGATGAGCCGCCGCGTGGTCGATGCCCTCAAACGTTCGCGCGAGCGCCACCGCTTTCTGCGCGGCCTCGTGAGCTGGGTCGGCTACAAGCAGATCGGCGTCGTGTACGACCGCAGCGCGCGGCACGCCGGTAGCACGAAATATCCCGTCTCGAAGATGCTGCGGTTCGCGATCGACGGGATCACCGCGTTCTCCGATATCCCGCTGCGCTTCGCGACGTACTTCGGTTTCCTCACGAGCGGCTTCGCGTTCGTGTTCGCCGTCGTCGTGCTCGTGCTCAAGTTCCTGCGCTACAACGAGCCGGGGTACACGTCGACGATGATCGCGATCCTCTTCCTCGGGGGCGTCCAATTGATCACGATCGGCATCCTCGGCGAATACGTCGGTCGAATCTACGACGAGATCAAAGCGCGGCCACTGTACCTGCTCGCGTCGGTCGAGCGAACGGGCGATCCGCTCGCACCGGCCGAGCACCACGTCGCACTCGCGCAGGCAGAGGGACGCGCCGCGCTCGCACCCACGACCTTCGGGACGTAAGGCGGCATGTTCGGCCATCCGGTGGTCGATCAGGCGATTCACCGGCACGGCCTCGACATCGTCGCCATTGCGGTGTACGCGATCGCGTTCGCGGTCGTGGCGTTTGCGACGAGCCGGCGGCCCGCCTACGGAATCGTCGCACTCGTGCTCGCGGACCCATTCGCGCTGTATCGCGACGTCTCCGAGACGACGCTGACGCTCCCGAAGGTCGTGCTGCTCGCGTTCGCCGCTGCGCTCGCGGTGCGCCGCGATGCCCGCGCCGCGTTTGCGGACACGTTCCGCATCCGCGCTGTGCGGGTGCTGCTCGGCTGCGCGGGCCTCGTCGTCCTGGCCACCGGGCTCTCGATCGCGCAGGCCGAGCACGCGGCGCCCGCGGTGCGCGAGACGCTCAAGGCGTGCGAGTACGCGCTGATCTTCGCGTGCGTCGCGATCGCCGCGCGGCTCGACCCGGCCGAGGGGCCGGTGCGCTTTGCATTTGCGGCCGTGCTTGCCGCGGTCGCCGCCTCCGCGCTCTCGCAGGAGATCTTCGGAGCACCCTCCGGGCTGTGGTTTTTCAACCACCCGATCCCGCGGATCGCGGGTCCGCTCGAGGGGCCGAATCAGCTCGCCGGCTACCTCGGGCTCACGATGCCCGTGGTGGCCGCGTTCGTCGTGATCCGCGGTCCGCGGCGCGGGGAACTCGCCGTGCTGTGCGCGAGCGCGATGGCGCTCGTCCTCACGCTCTCGCGCTCCGGCGTGCTCGCCACGATCGTTGCGCTCGGCATCGTCATCGCGCTCGCACCGTCGGCTGGCCGGCGAGCGGCGCTCCTCTCACTCGCGGGCGGTGCGGTCGCGGGACTCGGGGTCCTCGTGCTCTACGGGAGCACGAGCCTGCTGGCGCGCTTTTCCAGCTTCGCCGAGGTGGAACGGTCCGGCGGCGTCGGAACGCGCGCACAACTTTGGCACGCGGCGATCGCGCTCTGGCGGCAACATCCCTGGCTCGGCATCGGGGCTGGGAACTTCGAGCTGGAGATCGCGAAAGTCGGGCCCGCCGGTGTGCGCACGCACGCGAACAGCCTGTATCTCCAGGCGCTCGTCGAGGGCGGTGCGCCGCTTCTGGCCGCGACGCTGGCCACGGTCGTCGCCTCGATCGCGGCGTTTGCTCGCGGCCCGTTCCGCGACCCCTTCGTCCTCGGCGCCTTCGCCGGCGGCATCGGCCTGGCGCTCCATCAGGTGTTCGACTTCCTGACCTTCTATCCGAAGGTCGGCGCCATGTTCTGGATCGTGCTGGGCTTGGCCGCGACGCGCGTGGCGAGCTCGGCGGCGTCGCTCGGAGCGCAGGGGCGCGGTCCCCTCCGGCGCACCGCTGCCGGGCGCCTCTCCCAGCTGGGTCACGGCACGCCGCGGTGAGTGGAGTGGCGGCGCGGCGGTGAGTGTGTGGGCGGTGCGGACGATCGGTGCACTGGCCGGCGTCCCGCTCAGCTTTGCAGCGGGCGGGCTCTTGGCGCGCGCCGTCCTGCAGGCTGCGCCGGCGCGCATCGCCGCCGACCTCGCACAGCCGGTCGCCGTCGTCACCGGGTGGGGCGCGTTCGGGGGCGCGCTGTGGGCGGTGCTCGCCGGAACGATGTTGACCGCCGCGCTCTGCGCGTGGGCGGTCGTCCGCATGCTGCGCGTGGCGCCGCTCCCGTCCGGCGCCGGCCTCGCGGTGCTGATCCTGACCGCCGCCGGTGCCCTCGCCGCCGCTCTGACCTGGCCCGTCATCTTCTCGAGCGACATCTACGCCTACGCGACCTACGGTGAGCAGGCGCTGCGCGGCATCGATCCCGCCGCGCACGCGTCGCATGGCGACGGCGGCGCACTCGCGGCCGCGTCCGCGTGGCAGTGGAACGGGACCGTGCCGGTCTGCGTGTATGGCGCGGCGTTCGTCGCCCTGGCTCGCGGCATCGTCGGCGCCACGTCGTGGGCAGGCCCCGCGGCGACGCTGATGGCGTTTCGCGCGGTCGCTTGCGCGGGATATCTGGGTGCGTGCGTGGCCCTCTTCTTCGCGCTGCCGAGTGTCCGCGCGGAGACGCGCGGCGGCGACGGCCGCCTGCGTAGCGTCGCCGTGCTCGCGCTCAATCCGGTGGCGCTCTGGTGCGCCGCCGAAGGTCATAACGACGCCGTGATGCTGGCCGCGGCACTCGTGGGAGCGGCGGTCGTCAAACGCTGGGGCGCCGCCTTCGGTGGCCTCGTCCTCGGCCTGTCGAGCGCGCTCAAGGCTCCCGGGCTTGCGATCGGTGCCGCGACCGTGGCGGCAGCCTCGACATCCCCGCGGATCGGAACACGGCGCGCCGCGCTTGCCCTGCTGTGCGGGCTGCCCGTCGCGGCCGTCCTCACCGCCGGGCCGGCGCTCGAAGCGACGCGGCAGCTCGGGCGGCACGGCACCTACGCGCCGCAGTTCTCGTTGCAGGCGCTCGCCGTCGCAGGCGCCCATGAAGTGCTGCCGGGGGGCTCGTCGACGGTCGCCGGTGTCGCAGCGGCGCTGCTCGTCGCCCTGGCGCTCGGGGCGGCGGGCGTCGCTGCGCTGCGAGCGGGCGGCCTCGCCGGCTGGGGGTGGCTCGCCGCCGGCGTCTGGCTTGCGATCCCGAATCCGTACCCCTGGTACGCGTTGTGGATCCTCCCGATCGTCGCGATCGTTGTCGACGCCGGCGTCTTCGTTGCGCTCGCCTCCGCGACGATCTCCATCGCGGTGCGTTACCTTCCTGATGCCGTCGGCCCGCTGTCGCCCGATCGAGCGACCATGATCGCCCTGGTCGAACTCGCGCCGCTCGTGCTGCTCGTCGCCGTCGTTCCGAAGCTCGCACGCGCCGGCGCGCCGGCGCTTCCGTGAAGACGGCCGCGCTACTCTTTGCCGCACCGCTCGCCGCCTGGTCGGCGGTGGGCGTACCGCCCCTCCCGGCACCCACGCCGTCCGTTGCCCCGTCCGGAGCCGCGAGCGCGGCCCCGCTCGCGACCCAGGCGCCACCCACGGTCGCGCCGAGCCAGGCGCCCGCGATTCCCGCGCCGACGCCGCTCGCGACGCCGCCACCGCTGCCGACTGCCGCGCCGCCGACACCGGTGCCACCGACCACAACGCCCGCGCCCGTCGCCCCGACGCCGGGGTATCGCTACGTCTACACGGCGCCGCCCGCCGCCACCCCCGTGCCCTCGGGTGCACCTCGGATCATGGAGATCGACTACACCGACCAGACGCTCCATCAAAACATGGACGTCGCGCTCCGCGTCGTCACGACGCCCGCGGTCGCGAGCGTCACGATCTCGGCCCTCGGCCGGGAGGTGCCGGTACCGCAGGTGGCCGCGGGCATCTGGAGCGCGCAAAGTCACATACCGAGCGTGCCGTTCTTCCTTCTCAACCGGACGTACAGCCTCCAGATTCGTGCGGCGACCCCGGACGGCCGCAGCGACAGCGTCACCTTCCCGGTGCGCCTGGTTCGCTAGGTCGCGCCGCCGGACGCGGCAAGCAACGGCCCCATGCCGGTGGCATGGGGCCGCTCCCGGCCGGGCCTGGAGGGCACCAGGCCGGTACGACGAGGGCGATCAGCCCTCGAACGTGACCTCGATCTTCTTGGGCTGGGCTTTCGGGTGGACGCTCAGCGTGAGGGTCAGCATGCCGTTCTCCACCTTCGCGGCGATGTTGTCGCTGTCGATCTCGTCGGGCACGAGCAGGGTGCGCGTGAAGCTCCGCTTCTCGGACTTGCCGGCTACGCTCAGCACGCCGTTCTCGAACGTCACGCCGATTTCGGCCGGCTTGTAGCCGGGGACCGGAATCTCGACCGTGTAGCCGCTCTCGGTTCGAGCGATCTCGAGTCCGGCGACGCCGCCGTGGTTGCCGACGGACGAGCGGGACGGATCCCAGCCCAGCCATTCACCGTATGCGTGGCGTACGGCCGCGCCGCCGTTCGAACGCGTCATCAAGGTTGCCATGAATTGTGTTGCCTCCCAGGGCTCGGCCGCCCGCGGAGAGCTGCCGAGGAATGTGTGTCTATGGAGCGATTGTATCGCCCGTTAGCACTCTTGTCAATTAAGTGCCAGTACTGCTGATTCGTGCCCGTCGTCCCGTTCGAAACGACCGGAGCCATCGACGGGTCATGCTCCACGCGTCGCGCGTAGCGTGCGGCGTCCCCCGCACGAGAGGCCTCGCCATCGCAACGCTTGCACCGTCCCTCGTCCGAGCGCTTCCGAGCTCTAGCCGACCGCTCGCCGGGCTGATCGACCGGCTGCGTGCCCACCGCGCGGCGTTCGCGCTGAGCGAGACGGCGTCGGCGGCGCGCCCGTACCTGCTCGCGGGCGTGTACCGGGCCCTGCAGGTGCCGATGGTCGTCGTGGTACCGACCGCCGACATCGCGGAGCGTACGTTCGCGGACCTTACTTACTATCTCGGCGGGTCTGCCGACGTCGCGCTCGCGCGCCCGCGCGACGAGAGCATCGGTGCCATCGAGAGCCCCTCGGAGCGCAGCGCGCGCATGACGTTGTTCGCGGACCTCGCCTCCGGGCGGCCGCTCGTTGCGATTGCGCCACTCGCAGCGCTACGCCAGTACGTCGTGCCGCCCGACATCTTTCGCGACCTCTCGTTCTCGGTGCGGGCCGGCGAGGAAGCCGGCTGGGACGACCTGCAACGGCGGCTGTTCCGCCTCGGGTACCGCCGCGCCGACGTCGTTTCCGCCGCCGGCGAGTACGCCGTGCGCGGCGGCCTCATCGACGTGTTTCCTGCTACGGCGGATGCGCCGCTGCGCATCGAGTTTTTCGGAGATACGGTCGAGGGAATTCGCGCCTTCGACCTCGCCACGCAGCGCAGCTCGCCCGACGGCACGGACGTCGCGACGATCGTGCCGTGGACCGAGATCCCTCGCGACGAGGCACTGCGCGAGCGCGTCCTCGAGCGGATCGCCGGCGACGCCGGCGCCGTGTCGGCCGCGCGCGCGTATGTCGCGGGCGGCGCGGACATCCCCGAATCGTGGCTTTCGCTCGCGTTCGACGAACGCGCGACGCTCCTCGACTACCTGAGTGCGGGCGGCATCGTCGTTCTCGAGGAGCCGGCGATGCTCGCGACGATCGATCGCGGGCTCGACGACGAACGCTCGCGCGAAGAGCAGGTGCTGCTCGCAGATGCCACCTCAGGGGAGCTCAGCGTCGACGAGCCCGCCGTCGGCGCGGCGCTCCTGGCCGAGGTCAGCGCGCCGGTGCCCCGGCTCTCCGAGTTCGCACGGGTTCTCGCGGAGCGCCGCACGCTCGTCGTTCCCGGAGCGATCGAGGGCCCCGAGACGACGGCCTGGGTGCCTGCGGTCGTCGAAACCTTCGTGGTGGAGACCCGGCCGGTCGAACATTTCAACCGGCAGATCTCCCTGTTCGTCGACGCCGTCCGCGCGTGGGTGGCGGACGGCGAAACCGTGGCGCTCGTGTCCTCCGGGACCACCCGGCTCGTCGAGATGCTGCGCGCCGCCAACCTCCCGGTGGAACGTAGCGCGAGCTTGCTGCACCTGCGCGCCACCGGCGGCGCGTCGTACCTCTCGGCCGCGAGCGGAGCGTCGGTGCGCGGCGGCGTGGTGTTCGTCGACCAGGGCAGCATCGAGAGCGGGTTCGCGATCCCCGGCTTGCGGCTGCGCGTGCTGGGCGACCGAGAGATCTTCGGCCAGCCGTCGCGGCGCGTCAAGCTGCGCGCCGTCAAGGAAGGCGTGCCCATCACGCTGGCGGACCTGCGCGTCGGCGACCACGTCGTCCACGCCGTGCACGGCATCGGGCAATACCTCGGCCTACGAACCGAGACGATCCTCGGCGCCACCAGCGACTACCTCGACCTCAAGTACGCGGGAACCGATCGGATGCTCGTGCCCGTGCACCAAATGCATCAGGTCACGAAGTATAGCGCGTCGGAAGGCACGACGCCGCGCCTTTCCAAGATGGGCGGCGGCGACTGGGCGCGCCAGAAGTCGCGCGTGTCGGAAGCGCTGGCGAAGATCGCGGAGGGCCTCGTCGCCCTGTATGCGGAGCGCGAGGTCGCGTCGGGCCATGCGTTTCCACCGGATACTCCGTGGCAGGCCGAGCTCGAAGAGTCGTTCCCGTACGAGCCCACGCCGGATCAGCAGCGCGCGATCGACGAGACGAAGGCCGACATGGAGCGCCCAACGCCGATGGACCGGCTCGTCTGCGGCGACGTGGGCTACGGCAAGACGGAAGTGGCCGTGCGCGCCGCGTTCAAGGCGATCGCGGATCATCGCCAGGTCGCGGTGCTCGTGCCGACGACGCTGCTTGCGGCGCAACACTACCGCACGTTCAGCGCGCGGTTCGCCGGCTTCCCGATCCGCATCGAGGAGCTCTCGCGCTTCAAATCGCGCAAGGAGCAGCAGGTCGTGCTCCGCGATCTCGCGGACGGCAAGGTCGACCTCGTCATCGGGACGCACCGCCTTCTGCAGAAAGACGTCACGTTCGCAAACGTCGGGTTGATCGTGGTCGACGAAGAGCAGCGCTTCGGGGTGATGCACAAGGAGCGCCTCAAGCAGATGCGTGCATCGGTCGACGTGCTGACCCTGTCGGCCACGCCGATCCCGCGGACGCTGCAGATGTCGCTGCTCGGCGTCCGCGACCTCTCGTTGATCCAGACTGCTCCGAAGAACCGCATGTCGATCAAGACGGTCGTCGTCCCGGCCAGCGACGCGATCGTCCAGAAGGCGATCGCGGCTGAGCTCGATCGCGGCGGACAGGTCTACTATCTGCACAATCGGATCGAGTCGATCTACGGCGTCGCGCGCGCGCTCGAGCGGCTCGTTCCGAAGGCGCGCATCGCGATCGGGCACGGCCAGATGAGCGAGGCGGAGCTGGAACCCGTGATGGCGCGCTTCATCGACGGCGAGATCGACGTCCTCGTCGCGACCACGATCATCGAGAACGGCATCGACATCCCCAACGTCAACACGATCGTCGTGAGCGACGCCGACCGCTTCGGGCTCGCGCAGCTCTACCAGCTGCGCGGCCGGGTCGGGCGCTCGAACCACCAAGCCTACGCGCACATGCTGTACCAGGCGCACAAGGCGCTGAGCGAAGAGGCCAAGGCGCGCCTCGAGGCGATTCGCGAGTTCGCGCATCTGGGCAGCGGGCTACAGATCGCGATGCGCGACCTCGAAATCCGGGGTGCGGGAAACCTCCTGGGTGCCGCGCAGTCCGGATTCATCACGTCGGTCGGCTTCGAGACCTACTGCGAACTGCTCGCGGAGGCGATCGCCGAGCGCAAGGGCGCTCAGACGGAGCGCCAGGAGCGGCGGGAAGCCGTGATCGACGTGAAGATCGACGCGTTCATACCGGGCGACTACATCCCACAGGTATCGCAAAAAATTGCCGTGTACCAGCAGCTGGCCAGCGCCCGGACGGAGGCCGAGGTCGACGAAGTGGCCGCCGGCGTCCGCGACCGGTTCGGAAAATTGCCCGGCCCGCTCGAGAACCTCGTCTCCATCTCCAAGCTGCGCACGATGGCCCTCCGCAAGGGGGTCACGCGGGTGGTGATCGACGAGTCCCGCCTGCTCCTCGGGGTCGGGAGCTCGTTCGCGCTGGACCCGGCATCCCTCCCCAAGCTCCAGTCCCTCACCAAGAACCGCTTCCGTTTCGGCGACGGGCGCATTTGGGTGGACCTGCCAAAACAGAGCGCGGTCGCGTCCCTGCCCCTGTTGCGGGCCCTCCTGGAGGCCCTGTAGGGAACGCCTGGGGCCGCGCCGGCGTTGGAAGGAGGGCCCTCGCCCTCGGCGCCGCGCGCCGGCCATAGGGCGAGCAAGGGCACCGTTCGCAGCCTTCGGGCGGCGGGGTGGTGCGCAGGACTCTACTCGCCGGTGGCGAGAAACACGGCCTGTTTGCGAGGTCCTCGGCCTCGCGTCTTCATGCAAAAGCTTTGTGGAGCTACGATGTCCAACGTGTCCCGTTGCCTGTACACCCTCTCGACTGCCGTTCTCGGCTTGTCGCTGGTCGCCGGTTGTTCGGCGAACGCCTCGTCCTCCGGTTCCGTCGCGACCGTGAACGGCCAGAGCATCTCGCGTTCCGACTTCGACGGTAAGCTCGAAGGTGGTCCACAGGCTCGCCAGATCCTGAACACCATGGTCCAAGGCATTCTGATCGATCAGTACGCCAAGGATAACAACATCACGATTCCCGACGCGGATATCAAGAAGAAAGAGGACGAGATTCGTTCGAAGTATCCGCCGGGGCAGTTCGAAGCGATTCTGAAGCAGCAGAATCTGACCGAGGCCGACGTCCAGAACATTCTGCGCGAGCAGTTGATCCTGTCTGCCGCAGTGGATAAGAACATCCACATCACGGACGCGCAGATCAAGGACTACCTGGACAAGAACCACGCGACGCTCGACAAGCCGGAACAGGCGAAGGCGAAGCACATCCTGGTCGCCGACCTGAAGACGGCCGACTCGATCGAAGCGCAACTCAAGGGACTCTCAGGGAAAGCGCTCGACGACAAGTTCGCGGCGCTCGCCAAGCAGTACTCGACCGATCCCTCGAGCAAGGACAAGGGCGGAGAGCTCGACTGGTTCCAAAAGGGCCAGATGGTTCCGGCCTTCCAAGCCGCGGCGTGGTCGCAACCGATCGGCGTCGTCGGTCCGCCGGTGAAGTCGCCGTTTGGATACCACATCATCGTTGCCGAGGGCCGCAGGCCCGCGACGAAGGCGACGCTGGCATCGGCTCACGATCAGATCCGCGACACGCTGAAGAATCAGCAAGAGCAGCAGATGATCGGGCCGTTCCTGCAGCAGCTGCGCGCGAAGGCCAACATCGTGGTGAACGACGACCGCCTCAAGGACGCGATCCCGACGGCACCGCCGGCGGCTCCGGCCAGTGCGGCACCGGCGAGTGCGGCGCCTGCGGCGCCGAGCGCGAGCGCAACCAAGTAGCAGGCGACACATGAGCCTGATCCGGATCGTCGGGCTCGGGCCCGGCGATCCCGATCTGGTCACACTCGGCGGCCTCGAATCGCTGCGCGCCGTGCGGCGCGCGGTGACGTTGCTGGCACCTCCGGAACTCGTGTTGTTTCTCGAGAGCGAGGGGATCGCCGTGCTGCGCGACCGCATCGCCGACGCCTCGCTCTTCGTGCGCGGAAGCACCGACGCGATCGATGCATTCGTCGCGGGCCTCGACGACGAACCGCTCGGCATCGGCGTCCTCGGCAACCCGCTCTCGGACTTCCCGGGACTCCCGATCCTCCTGCGTGCGCTCGACCGTCGAGGCTCGACGTGCGAGCTCGTGCCGGGCATGCCGCGCGCGACCCTCTCGGCGTCGATCTCGATGCCGCTCGTCCCGCTGCCGCCGGCATCGGCGCACTACACGTGGGACAACCTGGTGGAGATCATGGCGCGCCTGCGCCGCGGCTGCCCGTGGGATCGCGAGCAGACGCACCGTTCCCTCGTCCCTTACCTCGTCGAGGAGACGTACGAACTCGCCGACGCCATCGAGGGCGACAACGAGGCGGAACTCTGCGAGGAGCTGGGCGATTTACTGCTCCAAATCGTCTTCCACGCTCAGCTCGCAACGGAGCGCGGGAAGTTCTCCGTCGCCGATGTGATCGACGCGCTCTCGAATAAGATGATCCGCCGGCATCCGCACGTGTTCGGCGACCGCGCCGTCTCGTCGGTCGCGGAGGTCTGGGCGAACTGGGATCAGCTGAAGGCGCAGGAGCCCTCTGCGCAGTCGCGCACGAGCCGGCTCGACGGGATCCCGCGCGGGCTCGGAGCACTGCAGCGCAGCCAGAAGATGCAGGACAAAGCGGCGCGTGTCGGATTCGATTGGCCGCACGTGGACGGCGTGCGGGACAAGCTCGCCGAGGAGCTGGTCGAGCTCGAGGTTGCGCGCCGCGACGGCGACGAGCGACGGGTCCGCGAAGAGCTGGGCGACGTCCTATTCTCGGCGGTGAACCTGTCGCGAGCGCTCGGCATCGACGCGGAGGGCGCGCTGCGCGAGGCAGCCGAGAAGTTCTATCGCCGCTTCACCTACATGGAGCGTCGCGCGGAGGCAGAGGGGCGCGCGCTGGGCGACCTCTCCCTCGATGAATTGGAGGAGCTCTGGGCACTCGCGAAGACGCAGGCGGCGTAACGATTCGCCTGCGCATGAGCGCGCACGACGCGCACTACGGCGGCAACCTCGTCGACGGCGCGCGGATATTGGGCCTCTTCGGCGACGTTGCGACCGAACTGCTGATTCGTTCGGACGGCGACGAGGGGCTCTTCGCCGCCTACTCGTCGGTCGAGTTCCTCGCACCGGTGCATGCCGGCGACTACATCGAGGCGGAAGGCCGCATCGTGCGCTTCGGCACGACGTCGCGCGACATGGAGTTCGAGGCACGCAAGGTGCTCTCGCCGAGGCCCGACATCTCGGACAGCGCAGCGGACGTGCTGGCGGAGCCCGTCGTCGTCGTGCGCGCGCGCGGGACGTGCGTCGTCCCACGCGCGAAGCAGCGAGACCGCGGCGCGCCCGACTAGCTGCGTGCGGCTCGACAAGTTCCTCAAGGTCTCGCGCCTCGCGAAGCGGCGCAGCGAAGCCCACGACGCGCTCGTGGCCGGGCGCATCACGCGCGACGGTCGGACGCTCAAGCCCGGGTACGACGTCAAGCCCGGCGATGTGCTGGTGCTGCACTACGCGACGAAATACCTGACGGTGCGAGTGCTCGAGGTTCCGGAGCGGGTCACGCCCGCGCTACGCAACGCGACACTGTACGAGGTGCTCGAAGAGCGCCGCGACGAACCGGCGGACTGGCTGGGGTAGGTGGGCGCGTCGACGTCCACCCTGAGCGCCGATGCGAAGGACGCGCTGGCCCGCGACATTCCCCAGGCCAGCCACTGTCGCGCGGCGTTGCGCGCGGGCCTTGGCCTGTACGGGGCGGCGACGGGATCGTCCACGTTCCGCACCCAGCGCCCGGCGATCGCGAGGCTGTTCTGGTCGCTGCTGGGAGAGCGCAAGACCCACGCGATCCGCAAGATGTCGACCCCACGCTTGCGGCGGACGCCGATGTACGAAATCGACGTCGCGGGCGCAGAACCGTCCCATCCACGGCCGTCCGCACGCTGCGACCGGCGCATGGAACTGCGTGCGGCGTTCCTGGCCTGCGGCTCGCTGGCCGAGCCCGCCCGTGGCTATCACCTCGAATTGGTGCCCCCATCGCCGGCCGCGGCAACGCGGCTCGCCGCACTGCTGCGGGCGGACGGCCACGCTCCGCACATCGCCATGCGCAAGGGACGCGATCTGATCTACTTCAAGGACATCGACGCGATCGTTGGCGTGCTCTCGGCGATCGGCGCGTATGCGGCCGTCCTGCACTTGGAGGACGTGCGTGCACTCAAAGAGACGAAGAACCGCATCCACCGCCTCGTCAACACCGAGGCTGCGAACGTGGATCGTGCGGCGAGCGCGGCGGCCGCACAGCGCGCGTCGATCGCCCTCGTCGCGGACGCCTACGGCTTGCGCAAGCTCTCTCCGGTGCTGCGCGAGGCTGCCGAACTGCGCCTGCGCCATCCCACGGACACGCTGGCGGAGTTGGGAGCGCGGTGCCGGCCGCCCGTGCGGAAGTCGACCCTCAACGGCCGGATCGCGGCCGTCGTGCGGCTGGCGCGGCGCCTTGGGGCGGCGCCGGCTATTGCAGGCGCACCAGATCGTACGCGATGATCGCGCCGAACGCCACGACCGCCGCCGTCGTCATTATCGCCCCGCGCAGCGTCAGCGCTCCGTCGCCGCCGTGCCGGAGGGCCCGGTCCTGGTTCGCGAAGCGCAGCGCTCCGTACGCCGCGACCGCGATGCCGGCCACCGTCATCGCGACACCGAGCGTGTTCGAGACGCCCGTGGACACCGCGGCGCGGTGCTCGACGGCCGCGATTTCGCGCGAAAACAGGGCGAAGCGGGCGACGACGAAGCCGAACGCCACGAACGACAGCGCCGTCCGAATGTAGGCGAGAAACGTCCGTTCGTTGGCGAGGAAGTCTCGTGGCGTCGGGATCATCGTGCCTCCTCTCGGGCGTGGGAAGCGGCCGGCAGAAAGGGCTGGCCGCCTGCTAGCGGGGAACGAAAGCTGCCGCCGTACACGGCTCGTCGCCCCGAAGGAGATATCCATGCGGATCGGGATCAACGGTTTCGGCAGAATCGGCCGGAACTTCGTCAAGGCGCTGCTCGAGCGGCACCCTCAGATCGAGGTCGCCGCCGTAAACGACCTCATCAGCGCCTCCGAGTGCGCGCACCTCTTCAAGTACGACTCGAACTACGGGACCTTCGCGGGCGACGTCGCGGCGAGCGCCGACGCGCTGACGATCGACGGGCGGAGCGTCAAAGTCTACGGCGAGCGCGATCCGGCCAAGCTCCCCTGGCGCGACCTCGGCGTCGACGTGGTCGTCGAGTCGACCGGCATCTTCACCGACGGCACGCGCGCCCGGGCGCACATCGACGGCGGCGGCGCGAAGAAAGTCATCATCTCCGCGCCGGCCAAGAACGAGGACATCACGGTCGTGCTCGGCGTGAACGGCGACCGCTATGACCCGGCGAAGCACGCCGTGATCTCGAACGCCTCGTGTACGACGAACTGCCTCGCGACCGCCGTGAAGCCGATCGTCGACACGCTCGGGTGGCGCAAGGGCTTCATGACGACGGTCCACTCGTACACGAACGATCAGGTCGTGCTCGATGGGCCGCACAAGGACCTGCGCCGCGCGCGCAACGCCGCAACCAACATCATCCCCACGTCGACCGGCGCCGCGAAGGCATTGTTCCTGACGATACCGGAGGTGCAAGGGACGTTCGACGGGTTCGCGCTGCGGGTCCCGACACCGACCGTGTCGATGGTGTATCTCGTCGCCCAAGTGGAGCGCGAGACGACGAAGGACCAGCTGAACGGCATCCTGCGCGCGGCGGCCGATGGCCCGCTCAAGGAGTACGTGCGCTACTGCGAGACGGAGCTTGTCTCCAGCGACTTCAAACGCTCGCCCTACAGCTCGATCGTCGACGCGAACCTGACGGGAGCGAACGGCGATCTGATACAGATCGCCGCGTGGTACGATAACGAATGGGGCTACTCGTGCCGTCTCGCGGATCTCACGGCGATGGTGCTGGCGAAGATGCCGGCCGGCGTTTCCTGACCGGCGCGCGCCGACGTTGCTCCGACGGTTTCATCCAGCGCTCGCCGCGAGCGCGCTCGCCCTGCTGTGCTGCACGCCGGTGTCGGGTGCGGCGCACGGCTTGGCACTCGGCGACCTCCCGAAGGTCGTGGAGCTGACCGCCGTGCAGATCGCCCCGGACGGAAGGTCCATCGCCCTGCTGGTCGGACGCGCCGACTACCTGCAGGACCATGTGGTCCGCACGCTCGAGCTCGTGGACGTCGCGACCGGTGCGCACCGTGCACTGACCCGCGGGCGCAAAGGGCTTTCCGCCCCCGCGTGGTCGCCGCGCGGCGACCGCCTCGCGTTCCTCGCGGACGTCGACGACAAGAGCCAGGTGTTCGTCATGCCGATGAACGGCGGCGACGCGTGGCGGGTGACGGATGCACCGACGGGCGTCGAGCAATTCGCCTGGCGCCCCGACGGAGGCGCCATCGCATACGTGTCGATCGACAGCGAGCCGAAGCGGAGCGGAGCCGACAAATACCGCGACGCGTTTGCCATCGCAAACAACGACTACCTCGCGCGCGGGCCCGCGCGACCCGGCCACGTGTACGTCGCCGCCGTCGACGGCGGGGCCGCGCGGCGGCTGACGCGTGGCGCGTGGAGCGTGCTCGTCGGCGAGTCGGCATCGACGCTGTCCTGGTCGCACGACGGAAAAGCGATCGCGTTCGCTCGCGCGGCCAACGCGATCCTCGATACCGAGGACTTCTCGACGGCGTGGCTCGTCGATGCGGCGTCGGGGGCGATGCACCAGCTCACGGCGCATACGCAGTACGAGCGCGACCCGCAATGCTCGCCCGACGGCATCCACGTCGGCTACACGTACGCGCAGGGCGATACGCAGATCAACCCGATCGAGCTGTACGTGACGACGCCCGGCGGGGGCACCGGCATCGACCTGACGCACACGATCGACCGCGCGGTCGCGGACTACGCGTGGGCGCCGGAGGGCGACGCCGTGTACGTGTCCACGGCGGACGGCGCGCACAGCGCCGTGTTTCGCGTGCCGCTTGCGGGAGCGCCCGAGCGCGTTGACCTCGGCGGCATCAGCGTCGAGTCGCCGCTCGCGGGTGCCGTCGGCCAGGACGGCACGCTCGCGTTCGTCGGGTCGACCCCGACGCAGCCGCCGGAGGTCTTTTATGCCACCCGCGGTCAGGCCCCGCGCCGCCTGACCGACTACAATGCGCCAACCCAGCGGCTCGAGCTCTCGAGAGCCGAAGCGATCGAATACGACGGTCCCGACGGCTTCAAGGAGGACGCGATCCTCACGTATCCGGCAGGCTACGTGCCGGGCCGCAGGTATCCGCTCGTGGTCGTAATCCACGGGGGCCCGACGTCCGCGTCGCTGCTTGCCTTCTTCGATCGCATCCAGGTGCTGGCGGCCCGCGGATGGTTCGTGCTCCAGCCGAACTATCGTGGCAGCAACAACCTCGGCGGCGCCTATCAGCGCGCGATTCTCCACGACGTGGTCGCCGGTCCCGGGCGCGACATCATGGCCGCAGTCGACGCCGTGCGAGCGCGCGGCGAGATCGACCCGTCGCGCATCGGCGTCTCGGGCTGGTCGTACGGCGGCATCATGACGTCGTGGATGATCGCGCACTACCATATCTGGCGCGCCGCACTCGCCGGAGCCGGGGTGCACGACTGGATCGTCGACTACGCGCTCGCGGACGACCTTTCGGAGGACCGCGTGCTGTTCCACGGTTCTCCGTTCGGCGGCGACATCGCCGAATGGCGAGCCGCGTCGCCGCTCACGTACGCACGTCGGATCGCGACGCCACTGCTCATGCTCTCCGATGTCGGCGACGCCCGCGTCCCGATTCCGGAGAGCTACGAGCTTTTTCGCGCGCTCCAAGACCTCCACAAACCGGTCGAGTTCTACGCCTACCCCGTGAACGGGCACTACCCCGACGACCCGGTGCGCGCCGACGACATTCTGCGGCGTTGGGTGGGGTGGTTTGCGTCGCATTTCTCGTGACGCTCCCCCTGGTCGACGCTCGCGTGCGGCGATCGCGCCGGTGCTTGTAGAAGGATGCGATGCAATTCAAGACCATTCGTGACGTCGACGTCCGCGGCAAGCGCGTCGTCGTACGCGAGGATCTCAACGTTCCGATGAAGGACGGCCGCGTTGCCGACGACACGCGCATCGCCGGAGCGCTGCCGACGCTACGCTACCTGCGGGACGGCGGCGCCCGTACGGTGGTCCTCTCGCACCTCGGCCGCCCCGATGGCAAGGTCGTGCCGTCGCTCTCCTTGGAACCGGTCGCGGCCGAACTGTCAGCGCGGCTCGGGACGCCGGTGGCGTTCGCCGGCGACTGCGTCGGTGCCGTCGCGCGCGCCGCGGTCGACCGGCTGCGCGACGGCGACATCGTGCTGCTCGAGAACGTGCGCTTCCATCCGCAAGAGGAGGCGAACGACCCAGCGTTCGCGCGCGAGCTGGCGGCGCTCGGCGACCTCTACGTCAACGACGCATTCGGTACGGCGCACCGGGCCCACGCCTCGACCGAGGGGATCGCGCACGATCTCCCCGCCGTCGCCGGCTTCCTCATGGAGTCGGAGCTGGACGCGCTCGCCGCCCTGACCGTCGATCCCGCGCTGCCGTTCGTCTGTGCGATCGGCGGCGCCAAGGTCAAAGACAAGGTCGGGGTGTTCACGAACCTGCTTGGCCGAGTCAGCGCATTCGTGATCGGCGGTGGAATGGCGAACACGTTCCTCGCGGCGCAAGGCATCGACGTCGGTCGCTCGCTTCGCGACGGCGACCTCGGTCCGGCCACGTCGATTCTGGCGGTAGCCCGCGAGCGCGGCGTTCCGCTTCACCTGCCGACCGATGCGGTGGTCGCGCCCGCGTTCGACGCCGACGACGCCGCGGAGACCGTCTCGATCGCGCAGGTCGGTGACCGGATGATCCTCGACATCGGCCCCGAGACCGCGCGCGCGTATGCGCTCGTCCTGCGCGCCGCGAGGACGATCGTCTTCAACGGACCGATGGGCGTATACGAGAAGGCCGCGTACCAGAACGGCACCCGAACCGTCGGCGAGGCAATCGCCGAGGCGACGCGGGCCGGCGCGATCAGCGTGGTGGGCGGCGGCGATGCTGCTGCTGCCGCCCACCTGTTGGGCTTCGCCTCGGCCATGACGCACGTGTCGACGGGCGGCGGCGCGACCCTCGAATTCCTCGAGGGAAAAACGCTGCCCGGCGTCGCCGCGCTCGAAGCAGCGGCGAGCCGATGAGCGCAGCGCTGCCCGCTCGGCGCCCCTTGATCGCCGGGAACTGGAAAATGCACAAAACCGTGGCGGAGGCCAGGGAACTCGCGCACGGCCTGCGGCAGATGGCGCTGCCGCCGGGTGTCGACGTCATCGTGTGCCCGCCGTTCACGGCGCTCGCCGCGGTCGCGGATGAGCTGCGTGGCGGCCCGATTGGGCTTGGCGCGCAAAACATGCACGACGCGACGCACGGCGCGTTCACCGGCGAAATCAGCCCGATCATGCTTCGCGAGCTCGGCACGACGTACGTCATTCTCGGTCATTCCGAGCGGCGACGGTTCTTCGGCGAAACGGACGCGGCCGTCGCGCGGAAGGTACGCAGCGCGCTCGCGCACGGAATCGTGCCCATCGTTGCGGTCGGTGAGACCGCCGACGAGCACGCCGCCGGGGGGACCATCGCGCGCGTGAGTTCGCAGGCCGCGGCTGCATTCGCCGAGGTCAGCGCAGCGGACGCCGCGACGTGCGTGGTCGCGTACGAGCCGATCTGGGCGATCGGCACGGGGAATGTCGACACACCCGAGAACGCCAACGCCGTAATGGGCGAAATACGCTCGTGCGTTCCCGGTCTCGCGGACGCCCGCGTGCTGTACGGCGGTAGCATGAACGGCGAGAACGCCGCCGCACTGCTGGCGCAACCGAACATCGACGGCGGCCTGATCGGCGGCGCGAGCCTCACGCTCGCCGGGTTCATGGCGGTCGTCGATGCGGCGCGCGCGAGGGTGCAGGCGCGATGAGCGTGCGACCGCTCGTCCTCGCGATCCTCGACGGTTGGGGCTGCAGGGCCGACATGCGCGGCAACGCGATCGCCCTCGCGCGACTTCCACACTGGGATGCGCTCCTCGCTGCGTACCCGCACGCCTCGCTCACGGCAAGCGGCGAGGACGTCGGGCTGCCCAAGGGCGTGATGGGGAACAGCGAGGTCGGCCACATCAACATCGGGAGCGGGCGCGTTGTCCCGCAGGGCGTTGTCGTCATCAACGATGCGCTCGCGGACGGTTCCTTCGCGACGAACGCCACCCTGCGGGCGTGCATCGACCACGTGCGCGGAACGGGCGGTCGCCTGCACTTGCTGGGACTGCTCTCGGACGGCTGCGTCCACTCCTCGATCGAGCACGTCTTCGCCCTCGTCGATGCCGCGACCGCGGCCGGCGTACCGCTCGCGATCGAACCGTTCGGTGACGGGCGCGACGTGCCGCCGTCGTCGATGCTCCGCTACGTCGATGCGCTCGAAGAGCACCTGACGGCCCGCGGTGCACCAGGCGCGATCGCCCTTGTCGCGGGACGCTACTACGCGATGGACCGAGACCAACGCTGGGAGCGGACCGAACTCGCGTACCGAGCATTGGTAGACGGCGTGGCGCCGCATCGCGCGGCGACCGCGGCCGACGCCGTGCGGGCCGCGTACGCCCGGGGTGAAACGGACGAGTTCATCGTGCCGACGATCGTCGGCGATCCCCGCCCGGTCCACGACGGCGACGCCGCCATCTTCTTCAACTTCCGCCCGGACCGGGCGCGCCAGCTCACGCTTGCGTTTTCCAACCCGGGGTTCGAGCACTTCCCCGTGCATGCGTTTCGCGACCTCGTGTTCGCGACGATGACGAAATACGAGGACGACTTCACGAATCCGGTCCTGTTCGGCCCACGCCCGCAGCGCGATACCTTTGGAGAGGTCGTCGCCCGGGCCGGTCTCACGCAGCTGCGCCTCGCCGAGACCGAAAAATATGCACACGTCACGTACTTCTTCAACGGTGGACGCGAGGACGTGTTCGCGGGCGAGGACCGCATCCTGATTCCATCGGACCGCAGCGTCGCAACATACGATCTCGCTCCGGCGATGCGCGCGCGCGAGATCACCGACGCCGCCGTGGCGGATCTCGCACGCCACGGACACGACACGATCGTGATGAACTACGCGAACGCGGACATGGTGGGGCACACGGGCGTCTTGGCGGCGACGGTCGCGGCCTGCGAGGTGATCGACGTGCAGATCGGCCGGCTCGCCGAGGCTGTGTTCGAACGCGACGGAGTCCTCGCGATCACAGCCGACCACGGAAACGCCGAAGACAAGGTCGACGCCGCAGGAAATCCGCTGACGGCACACACGACGAACCCCGTACCATTCGTGCTCGTCGCGCGCGAGCGGCTCGGCGAGCTGAGCGATGGCCGACTGGGCGACATCGCGCCGACGCTGTTGCCCCTGCTGGGGCTTTCCGCACCCTCCGTCATGACGGGGCGCAACCTCCTTGCCTCGGTCGCGGCTCCTGCACCGCGATAGGGACCGCCTGCGGCTCACGAAAGCCGCGGAGCGGATGCGCACGATGGCGGGCGGCTCGCTCGACGTCGCAGTTATCCTGGGCAGCGGCCTCTCGGAAGCGTTCGAGACGCGAAGCGCGTTCGAAGCGCTTCCGTACGAACGCTTTCCCGGTTCGCCGCAAGCGACGCTCGAGGGCCATCCCGGGCACGCGCTGGCCGGCGAATGGGCCGGCCGGCGGGTCGCGCTCTTCGGCGGACGCGTGCATCTCTATCAGGGATTCCGCGCGGACGAGGTCGTGTACTTCGTGCGCCTCGCGGCGGCGGCCGGCGCGCGCGCGCTCGTCGTGACGAACGCCGCCGGCGCGCTCGAACCGACGCTCGCGCCCGGCGACATCCTGCTGATCGGCGACCAGATCAATCTCACCGGTACGGCACCGCCGATGGAACTCGCCGACGAACCGTCGGTGGAAATGGTCGATGCGTATTCCCCCCGCCTGCGCGCGCTCGCGCGCGCGATCGACCCGTCGCTGCGCGAAGGTATCTACGCCGGCGTGCGCGGTCCGTACTACGAAACGCCGGCGGAGGCGCGGGCCCTTCGCGTGCTCGGTGCCGACGCCGTCGGCATGTCGACGGTGCTGGAGACGATGGCCGCCCGTGCGCTCGGGCTCGAAGTGCTCGGGTTCAGCTTCATCACGAACGCGATCGGTACGACGTCCGCAACGACGCACGCGAACGTGCTGGCCGTCGCCGGCGCGGGTGCCGACCGGCTGGCCGCGATCGTGGAAAGCGTCATCGCGAAGCTCTAGCAGCGGACTCTCCGCGGGCGGGACCCCAAACGCGCCCATCTCGAACTGCCGCCGCTCCGTGGACCGCCGAGCGGCACGTCGAGGGGCGGGTTCACGTCGATTCCGCCGTCGCGCCGCCTGCGGGGTCGCGGACTCGGGTATACTGGCCCCGGAAGGCGTTCGCTCCCCCGGCCGCCCGCCCGATCGATTCGGACGTTGCGCGCACGTACCGGCGTCCCCGCAACCACGACAACGCGAACTCACTGATGGTGCTGCAGCCGTAGCGCCGTCTGCTGGGACGATCGGATGCAGGCGCCGCACTCGCGTGCGGCGCCCGCGACCGGGTCCTACAGCTTGGTGATGAGCAAGCCGGTTGGGAGGGTCACTCCGTTCGTCAGGGTCGCGTACGAGGTGTACTGATTCTTCATGTAGGCGTACACGGCCACCGGCGGGCTGATATTCGAGACGACGACCGTCTTGTCGATGCTGATCGCATACGGGAACGAATAGCCGGCCGTGATGGTCTGACTCGGCGTCGTCGAGCCCGGCGCGTAGACGTTGACTTTGTCGCCCTCGCCGTCCGTGACCCAGAGGTTCCCCTTCTTGTCGAACGCGACGCCGAGCGGCTCCTCGAGGTCCTGCAGGTTCAGCGGCGTGACCGTCGTCGTCCCGGCCTTGATCTCGAACACCTGACTCGCGCCGAAGTCGGCCACGTACAGGTTGCCCTTCTTGTCGAGGGCGAGCCCGAATGGATCCGCCAAACCGCCGCCCGTAATGGTCGTGGTCGGCGACGTGCTGCCGCCGGCGTACTCGGTGATCGCCGGCGGATAGTTGGAGACGTACAGCGTGTCGCTCTTGTCGATCGCAACGCCGAGCGGATTGCTGATTCCGTCCGTGATCTCGACGGTATGCGTCAACTGGCCCTTGGGGTATTCCGTGATGGTGCTCGCGCCGCAGTTGTTCGCGAGATACAGCGTGCCCGACGAGTCCCTGGCCATGCCGTAGGGGCACGGGGCTGCGTCGGTAATCGTCGCAATTGGAGCGGGGTTGCTCGTCAGGTCCTTGACCCGGTAGATGTTGACGTGCTGTCCAGACTGGTCGCCTTCGAACAACAGCACGCCCTTCGTCGAATATGCTGGTTGGAACGACGGTCGCACGCGAGCGCTAGCGCTGTGCGGGGCACGCGGCGCGAACGGGACGCCGACGTGAACGAACGACGTGCTCGGCACGATCTGCTGCGCACCGGAACGGTGCGATTCCGACTGTGCGGCGGTGCCTGGCCCAGCGGGAGAAACCGAACTCATCTGAGCGCCGCCGCAACCGGCGACCGAAAAGAGCGTCGCAACGAGCACTGCGCGACGCGCGAGCGGGGTTGACATACGAGAGACCCTCCTTAGGTGGCGTGGGATAGGTCAAAACGGCGGCGCGACCCGATGGTGCAACTCGCCCTCGGATGGAGTTCCGCGGCCTACGCCACCGGTGTTGCGTCGCCCTGTTCGCCCCGAACGCCGGAGCCGAGGGTCGCCCTCGCGTGCGCGCCAGCGCCTCGTCGAGTTCGTGCGCGCGGCCGACGGGCGGCCCCCGAGCCAGGTAAAGTCCGTCTTGCGCTCCGCCGCGTCCGGCTTCGGCGGCCGGCCGGCCGCGCGGAGACGCTCGCCGCGCGGCCCGTCAAGGCTGACCGGAGCCGGCGTCGACGCTACGCGAAACACGGCGTGGCCGCAGCCGTATCTTCAGCGAAATTGGAGGATCCACGATGAATCGGTACCGTGGTCTGTTCATCGCACTGGCCGTTGGGTTCGTCGCGATCGTGGGCACTGCAACGCCGGCCCGCGCGGATGGTGCGCTGCCCGAGCCGGCTATCGAGCAGTGGCGAGCTGACCTGCGATATCTCGCGGAGCAGATGCCCCTGCGGCATAAGGAGCTCTTTCACACGATGACTCCCGCGGCGTTTCGTACGGCCGTCGATCGGCTCGATGCCGATATCCCGCGCCTGAACGACGACGAGATCACCGTCCGCCTCTTCGCGATTGCAGCGATGCCCGAAGACGGGCACACGGGTGGGCTCGGCTATCCGCCGGGTACGTACTGTCCACTGCGTTTACGCCACTATGCGGGCGGCTTGTACGTCGAGAGCGCACCTCGGGAATACGCAAGTGCGGTCGGCGGCCGTGTGCTGCGTATCGGCAATGCGACCGCCGCCGACGTGTATGAGAAGCTGCGGCCGATTATCCCCCACGACGCCGGCAACCCCGGGTTGCTGGACGCTATCGGTCCCGTGCTCGTGACGTCGGGCCACGTGCTGCACGGGCTCGGCGTCGAGCCCACGTCCGAGCGCGTCACGTTCGCTATCGACAGCGGTGGAAGGGTACTCCAGCTGGAGATGGCGCCGAGCGTGCCGTTCACGACGCTCTTTGGGCACGCGCCCGTCCCGAACTGGGTCGACGCGCGGAGCACGGCTCCGCCGCCGCTCTGGCTAACGCACCCCGATCGACCGTTTTGGTGGACGTACGTCTCGGCGAGCAAGATCTTCTACGTGCAGTTCAATCAGGTGCTGGACGCAAAGGACGAGACCGTCAAAGACTTCTTCGAAGACGCATTCAAGCATGCGGCACAGCTGCCGGTCGACAAACTCGTCCTCGACATCCGTGAGAACGCCGGCGGCAACAACTACCTGCTGAGGCCGATCATCGTCGGTTTGATTCGGTTGCCGTCGATCGATCGGCCCGGTCATCTGTTCGTGATCACGAGCCGTACGACGTACTCGGCGGCGCAGAACCTCGTCAACAGGCTCGAGTCGTATACGAACGCGATGTTCGTCGGCCAACCAACGGGTGAGCATATCAATTCGTACGGCGACCCCGTCCCGATCACGCTGCCCAACAGCCATATCCGAGTCGGCATGGCCTCGGTCTGGTGGCAGGACGCGGACGAACGCGACAAGCGGATTGAGACGGATCCGGAGATCGCTGCCGACCCAACCTTCGCCGACTACGTGGCCAATCGCGACCCGGCGTTGGACGAGATCGCCGCCTATCACGCTGGGCCGAGCCTCGAGGACCTCGTGCTGCACGCGGTCCAGGGAGGAGGTGCCGACCGGGGTCTTGCGGCGTATCGGGCATACGCGTCGGATCCCGTCCATCGGTACATTCAGGCTGGCATGGAACGCAGGATCAATGCCCTCGGCTACGATCTCCTCGGAAAGCGCCGATTCTCCGATGCGCTGGCCGTGTTGCGGGTGAACGCCGTGGCGAACCCGGCGTCGGCGAACGCGGCCGATAGCCTCGGCGAAGCGTACGCCGCGGCGGGCGAACGAGAGGCGGCGATCGACAGCTATCGCCGCGCGCTGCAGCTCAACCCGGGACTCGAGACCAGTCGCGCTGCGCTCGTGCGTCTCGGCGCCTAGACGATTTCAAGAACGTCTTCTACTCTAGTGCCGCATACGCGAGCGTCCAGAAGTCGGTAAACAGCTTCGGAGGCTCGGGCGATTCCATCATGCGCTGCGTAAAGAGGATGCCGATCATTCCCTCCGTCGGATCGGTGTATGCGCATGTCCCGAGGCCACCATCCCAGCCAAACCGGCCCGGACGATGGAAGATGTCGTCGCGCCGAATATCCACTGCCATCCCGAGGCCCCAGCTCCGGTACGAACCGAAGAACGGTTCGGCTCCGACGCGCTGCTCGGGCGTGAGCTGATCGCTGGTCATCAGTTCCACCGCGGCGCGCGAGAGAATGTGACGGCGGCCGTGGCGGCCTCGACTCAGCATCATGCGGCTGAACGCAAGGTAGTCGTCGATCGTCGAGACGAGTCCGCCTCCTCCCGACTCAAATGGCGGCTTGGGGCGCCACGCGCTGTTCTCCACGCCGTCGTAGATCTCGAGCGCGTTCGTCTGCCGATTGAAGACATAGCTCTCCGGCAAGCGCGACACGTCTTTGGAACGGACATGGAAGGCCGTGTCGGTCATGCCAAGTGGATCGAAGATGCGCTCGCGCATGAACGTCCCGAGCGATTGGCCAGAAACGCGCGCGATCAAGACGCCCAGCACGTCGGCACCCGTGTTATACAGCCAGCGCTCCCCCGGCTGTGCCATCAACGGGAGCGAACCAAGGCTCTGCAACCATTGCTCCGTCCCGGGCGCCTGCGTGGGCAGTGGTGGACCGTCGCCGCCAATTCGATGTTCGCGCATCAACGTCTGGATCGGATACGTATCCGGCATGGCCATCACGCTCCCGAACCCCATGCGGAACGTGAGCAGGTCGCGAACGGTGATCGCGCGCAGCGCAGGGACCGTGTCATCGGGCTGCGAGGAGATGGACTTCAGGACGCGACGCTGGGCGAGCTCCGGCACCCACGGCTCGATCGAATCGTCGAGCCGCAGCTTGCATTCCTCCACCAGAAGCATCGCGGCAACGGCGGCGATGGGTTTCGTGAGCGACGCGATGCGAAAGATCGTGCTGCGCGTCATCGGCGCCGGCCTGCCAACCGACATCGTGCCGAGCGTCTCGACATGCACGTCGTCGTGACGACTGACGAGCGCAACGAGCCCAGGCACCTCCTGACGCTCGACGTACCCCGACAGCACGCGACGCATTCGCTCGAGCCCGGACTTTGAAAGGCCTGCGGTGCTCATGGTCGGCTCCTCGCCCTCGTTCTGCGGGCGATATCGTGCCCGCGTCCTACTCGAATTGGCGCGGTCAGGTCGGAGGAGTCCTCTTGTTACACGAGGATCGACGAGTGCTGGCGCAGCGGCGCACTCGCTTTGCTTTCGATGAGCGACTGAGAATTGCACGTGGGAGAACGGCACGATCCCCGCGCCACTGTGGGAGCGTGACCGTTGCAGGCCTGAGGTCGACTGCACGGCCACCGGCTGGCGCGAGCCGGTCGAGCACAGAGCGCGCCCGGTGCGCCGGTACGGAATGGGGCGACTCGCCGGCGTCTCTGTCCCGGGATTTGGCGTCTCGAGCCAAGAAGCCCCCGCTTCCGTGGCTGTTGGAGGAACGACATTGAGACTGCTCGGCGGGTTTATCTCGGTCGCGCTCGCAAGTGCGCTCGTAGGATGCAATGGTGCGGCGAGCGGCGGTGCTTCGCCCCAGCTCGCTGGAGCGAGCTCGCAAGCCCACGCCAGCGCTGCACGATCGGTCCGAGCTGCGGCCTACACGATCAAGTACGTGCAGGTCGTGATCTTCGAAAACGAATCCTACGACGACGTGATCGGAAGTGCCCAGGCGCCGTACATCACGGGCCTCTCGCAAGCGTGGGCGAACATGACGCAGAGCTTTGCGATCACCCACCCGAGTCAACCCAACTACCTGGCGCTGTTCAGCGGGTCGACGCAGGGCGTCACGTCGGACGCGTGCCCACAGAAGTTCAAGGTGCCGAGCCTCGGCAGTGAGCTCATCGCGGCCGGGATCTCGTTCACGGGCTACGCCGAGAGCATGCCGAAGAATGGCTATATGGGCTGTCAGGCGGTGCCCGACAAGCTCCCGAGCGGCTTCCTGTACATGCGTAAGCACGTCCCGTGGACCGACTTCCCCGAGATTCCGAAGTCCGATAGCATCGTGTATCCTGGCCCGCTCAAGAAGCCCCCGTCAGCCTTCACCTGGATTACGCCGAACATGTGCGACGACATGCACGATTGCAGCATCAGCGACGGCGACACCTGGGCCTCGCAAAACCTTCCCAAGCTCATCGCTTGGGACACGGCCCACGAGGGCCTGTTGATCTTGACGTTCGACGAAAACGATGGAGCCGCGGGAAATCAGATACCGACGATTTTGATCGGTAACGTCAATCCGGGACAGTATAGTCAGACGGTCAATCACTACAACGTCCTGCGCACGATCGAGGATATCTTCGGCATCGCGCCGATCGGAATGAGCGCGTCCGCGAGTCCGATCTCCGGGGTTGTCAAGTAACGTCTCGATAGGAAGCGACCGCGAGAGGCGGACCCTTCGGGACCAGCGTCCGCCTCTCTTCGTTTTTTCGGCGCTCCGAGCGCTGCACGGAGGGGTCGCCGGCGCCGCGGCTCGGGCGCTCGTGCTGTCGCTCGCGGGTTGTCTCTTGGCCTGCGCATGCGGCGGGTGCGCCGCTGGCCCGACCCAAGCAACGAAGGCGCCCATCCACGTTCGCCACGTCGTCGCCTACGACGGGCGCACGCTATCGATCGATGGCCGGCGCACCGCCCTGTGGGTGGCCGAGTTCCACTACTGGCGCATGCCCAGCCCCGATCGTTGGCGCGACGACTTCGAACGGATGAGAGACGCGGGCTATAACGCAGTCGCGCTCGACTTCTACTGGGGCTACCATACCCCGCGTCCGGGAGTGTACGATTTCAGCGGGGTGCGCGACGCCAACAGGTTGCTCGACATCGCAGCGCAAGAGCGACTCTACGTGATAGCGCAGCCGGGCCCGTACATTGGCTCCGGCGCCGACGCCGACGGCCTCCCCGATTGGCTGCTCACGCGGACTACGCGGTCCGGAACGATCGCTTCGCGCTACGCTCGCGAGTCGCGTCGGTGGATCGGCGAGATCGATGCCATTCTGGCCAGGCATCAACTCACGAGCGGAACGGGCAGCGTCGTCCTCTACGAGATCGGTGAGCGAAACGTTGCCGGCACGATCCCTGCGTTGGAACGCAAGATTCGGGCCGACGGCGTCACGATTCCATTCACGTCGCAGCGCTTCTTGACGGTCTTCGCCGGCGTCAATTGGGGCTGGACTGGTGATCCGCTGCGCGCCTATGCTCCGCACGACCGCGTCATCGACGAGGAGCAGCGGCGCAGACCTCAACCGATCGCACTTCCGGCGATCTCCGGATGGCGCTCGCACGAGGACGACGCCGAGATCCAGCGCGTCTTCGAAGACCAAGCGTGGCCGCCCGTGAGCTCCGCACTCCCGCGCGATGCGGACGATCCTCGTACGCGAATCGCTCGGCCACGCGGCTCGCGGGCGTTGGACTTTCTCGGGGTCGACGACTTCGGATTCCACCACGGAGCGGTTTGGTATCGGGGCCACTTCATCGCGAGCGGAGCCGAGCGAGCGTTCTCGCTGCGCGGCATCACCGGGCGCGATGGCGCCTGTGGCGTCTGGTTGAACGGTTCGTATCTCGGCAGCGCCGCCGCCCGCGACGACGGCGCAATCGCGGCGACGTTCGCGATCGCACCGCCGGCGATCCGTCGTGGCATGGACAACGTGATCTCGGTCCTATTCGAGAACATGGGCCACAACGAGGATCTCGATCGCAATATCGGTCGCGCGCAGCCGCGCGGGATGCTCGGCGCGACCCTCTCGAACGCGTCGCGAACCATCGACTGGCACGTTCTCGGGAACGGCGAATACAACACGGACCCGGTCCGCGGACCCCTGAACTCGGGAGGACTCGCCGGCGAGATTGCCGGCTGGCAAGCTCCGGCGTTCGCGGATGCGGCGTGGCCGACGACCACCCTGCCCGCCAGGGTCTCGCGCGCAGGCGTCACCTGGTATCGCGCGCACGTCGCGCTGCATCTCACGCCGACTCGGGGCGCGGCCGTCGCTCTTCGCGTGGACGACGAGACGCCCAGCCACTATCGTGCGCTGCTCTACGTGAACGGCTGGCTGATGGGCCACTATATCAGCGATGCCCGGCCGACCCCCGTCTTTGCGGTCCCGGACGGAGTGCTGCGCACCGACGGCGACAACACCATTGCCATCGCGGTCTGGAGCTTGGACGAGCGCAGCGGCCTGGGCCGCGTCTCGTTCACCACCACGGGCGACCGCGACTGGCATCCCACGCTCCCGGACGTCCCAGAGGTTCGGGCGGTGCACGGCGTCGCGCGACTGTACCTCGACGTCGCCGCAAGCGGACCAGGCGAGAGACCTCATTTCGTGTACCAGGGTATCGACGCGGCGCCGACGATCCGCGTGCACCCCGGCGACACAATAGCTATTACCATGCACAACCGCTTGCGGCCCACGAACGACACGGCGAACGCGGTCAACCTCCATTTCCACGGCTTGGACGTGTCCCCGAGGAGGCCGGGGGACGATGTCCTGATGACTCTGGCGCGCCCAGGCGAGACGTTACACTACGCCGTGCATGTATTGAGAACGCAGCAACCCGGCTTGTACTGGTATCACCCGCACTCGCACGGCGAGACCTACTGGCAGGTAACCAGCGGCATGGGGGGCGCGATCGTCGTCGAGGGCCTCCAGGACAGCATCCCGATCCTTCGATCGATGCGCGAACGTATCATCGTCGTCCGAGACGTTCAGGACGTTGCTGACATCATGGCAATCCCGTGGTACGCACGGCAGCGGACGATCGGCTCGACGAGAACCTACTCTCCATCGCGGAACGCGGCGACGTACCGACTGGACGCCGACGACAACCCCGGACCTGCCGAGCCGTGCCTCGCAGAAATCGGCCTACGCCCCAGCGTGAACGACCGCCTAGAGCCGGTCATAGCGATCGGCTGGGGCGAGCGCCAGTTCTTCCGCGTGCTCAACGCGACCGCGAGCCGCGTCCTCGACCTTGCCATCGACAACGAGCAGGTCGGGCTCGTCGCCGTCGACGGCTATCCAATCGGAGCCTACCCGGGGAATGCGGCGGTCGTCTGGACCGATCACGTCGTCGTCCCGCCGGCTGGTCGCGCCGAGTTCATCGCGGTGGGCCAATCCGGGCCGACGCTGCTCCGGTCGCGGTGCTACGATAGCGGGCCGGGAGGCGACCGGGACCCCGAAGTGGTCCTCGCGCAGCTCGAGAGCGGCGATCCAACGCAGGCAGCGGCCCCGGCTGTGCCTCTCGACTCGACCACGCACTACTCGACCGTGCCAGGAAGGGCTGCATCGATTTCGCCTGGGCTCCCGGCGGTCCGTCGCACGATTCGTCTGACCGAGGATGCGCGTGGCTTCTACATCGACGGCAAGGCCTTCGCGATGGATGCCCCTCCCGCCGTCGTCGCTCGCGCGGGGACTCTCGAGGAGTGGACGGTCCTGAACGACACGGATGAGGTCCATGACTTTCACATCCACCAGGTGCACTTTCTCGTGGAGTCGATAGATGGCGTGAAAACCTACCCACGCGAGTGGCGAGATACCGTCCTGGTTCCGGTGCAGAGCCGCCGCGGCACGAACGCCGCACCCGGGATCGTCAGGCTGCTCGTCGACTTCAGGAACCCAGCGATCCGCGGGACGTTCGTCTTCCATTGCCATATGCTCGATCACGAGGACGGCGGAATGATGGCGACGCTCAAGGTGATCTAAAAGCCACGTGCGCGACGGGCAACGAGCTGAGCCGGCGCCGCTACGGCGAACGAAAGATCTATGAGAGCACGCTTAACCGTGGCGTTCGGGGTTTGGGCGCTTGCCTTTGCGGGGCGGCCGGCAATTGCCGAGCTGAGTCCGATGGAGCATTTGGCGCGCGATCTCGGGACGCCGAAGGTCGGGTACACGGCGCGCAACGACGCACACACCCACAGTACATTCGAGTTTGTCCGCCCGCACGAAACCGTCAAGAATTGGACGAAGCTCTTCACGGTTGTCGCGACGCGAGTCGACGTCGCTCGGACGCAAAAGGAGACAAGGGCGACGATACAGCGGCTTCGCGAAGCACTGGCACACAGCCATGCCGAGGTGAGCGCCTATGACGTGCGCGAGCAAGCGCCGCCGTCGACGCTGTATACCCAGTCGACGCTCATCGCGAGCTTTCCGCCGCTCCCGTTCGAACCAGCGCCTTGCACTGAGGTCACCGTGGCATGACCGTTCGCACCGGCCGGGATGACGACCAAGC
>Ga0302325_10001425_pt1 | contig 61072 bp, 55 predicted proteins | sample Palsa_T0_2_FD_201948 | JGI IMG/M metagenome (GOLD analysis project Ga0302325, IMG submission 201948) | Peat permafrost microbial communities from Stordalen Mire near Abisko, Sweden - Palsa_T0_2 | ecosystem: Environmental > Terrestrial > Soil > Palsa > Peat permafrost | place: Sweden: Abisko...
GCGCCGGTGGGCCCCGCGGGCCGGGCCGCGCCGCGCGCCGGGGCCGCCCGGAACCTTGGCGAGTTGGTGCGGCGTGTCCGCACCAAGTTGCCAACGTTCGCCCCGGCAGATCACGTCGCCACAGTACGAGCCACCTCGGCCCGCGGCGACCGTCTGCGGCCGTCCCTGCGCTGTCCAGCTCGACCCCGAAGGGTGTCGATCGCGTCATCCCCCCGTGACGCAACCGCCACAGTTCGGTCGCGGGCCGCCTGAGGGCGCGGGTGGCGGGGTCAGCTGAAGCGGACCTTGCCGTTCGAGCGCGCGCGCGCCTGGGCGCGGTCGACGAAGTCCAGGCGCTTGGTGGCGGCGCGGAACAGCCGGGTGACGAGCTTCAGGCGGGCGTTCTCGGAGCGCAGCTCCAGTAGACCCTGCTTGGCGTCGAGGCCGAAGTCGACGGTCGCGGCCATCCCGTAGGCGTCGAGCTCGTCGAGCTCTGATGGCTCGGGCTCACGATCGGTGGCGCGCTTGACGAGGTCGGCGTAGACGGCGCGGGCCCGTTCGAGCGCCTCGTCGTCGACCTCCTCGGCCGCGTCATCGAGGAACTCGACGACGCCGGCCGGGAAGGCGAGGTGGCCTTGGCGCTCGAGCACGCGGAACGGCCGGGTGCCACGGGTCAGAACGTTGAAGCGGCCGTCCTCCATCTCCTCGAGCACGCGCTCGACCTCGCAGGCGCAGCCGACGTCACGCAATCCGTCGTCCGACAACCAGACGATCCCGAACTCGGTCTCGGCGTCGATGCACTGGCCGATCATCGCTCGGTAGCGCTCCTCGAAGATGTGCAACGGCACCGCCTCGGTGGGCAGCGCGACCAGGCCCAATGGGAACAGCGGAAACTCGCTGACGACCTCGTCGGCCACGGCGCTTGAGTCTAGGCCCGCCGAGCGTCGCGCGGTCACCGGCGGGCGGTCAGCAGCAGGTTGTAGAACAGCGACGCCGGGAGCCGCGCCTCCAGCAGCTGCGTATCGAGCCGCTGCAGGAGCAGATAGCCGTGGAACGCGTACTGGCGCCAGACCATCGGCACATCGTCGGGGTCTGCCGAGGCCTCAAGCGTTCGGTTGAACCAGCCGAACCAGTTCGCCGCCAGCTCCTCGCCGCGGACCTGCACTCCGGTGAAGCCGGCGCGGCGCGCGTGGCGGGTCAGGTCCGCGGGCGCGAACGTATGGATGTCGACGAACCGCTCGAGCTTGTGCTCGACCTCGTCGTCGGATTCGGACCCACCCGCCCCCGGCGGAGGCGCCGGCGAGGCGCCCAGCAGACGGCGCCAGACGGGCGCGACCACGCTTGCGCCGCGCTTCGGAACCGATGCGATCATGTCCCCCAGCCGCGACGGTTCGCCGGCGAACACGATCCGGCCGCCGGGCCGCAGCACCCGGTGGAACTCGGTGAACGCGCGCCGCAGGTTGGGCAGGTGGTGCAGGACCGCGTGCCCGAGCAGCAGGTCGAAGCTCTGGTCGGCGAACGGCAGCGACTCCGCGTCGGCGCGGGCGGCCTTGACGTCGAGGCCGAGGCGCTCGGCGTTGGCGCTCAGGGTCGAGACCATCCCCGGCGAGATGTCGGTGCAGGTGGCCTGCGAGACGACCCCGGCGAGGAGCAGGTTGAGGCTGAAATACCCGGTGCCGGCACCGATCTCGAGCGAGCGGTCATAGCCGTCGTCAAGCTCGGATCCGAGCAGCTTGCGGAGCTTGCCGAGCACCTGGCCTTGGCCGACCGGGCCGAAGTCGATCCCCCACTTGGAGTCATACGTGTCGGCGGCGACATCGTGGTAACGCGTGTTGACGTCGCGGATCTCGTCGGCTGTTCGGACCGCCCCCATACGGCGGCGCAGATTACCCTGTCGCCCGCGATGGCCGACACCTACCTGCAGCAGGACCAGCCCGTCGGCGTACCCCCGCTGGAGCTGACCGGCGAGCGGACGCTGCCCGACGTGCCCGCCGAGAACTACTGGTACCGGCGCCACCTGGCCGTGTACGAATGGATCGGCGCACGGGTGATCGGCAAGCGCGTGGTCGACATGGCGTGCGGCGAGGGATACGGCTCCGAGGTGCTCTCGCGCGGCGCTGAGTGGGTGCTCGGGGTCGAGGCCAACCCTGAGGCGTTCGAACACGCGCGGTTGCGCTACACCCGCCAGAACGTGCGGTTCGAGCGTGGCCTGGTCGAGACCCATGGCGAGTCAAACCGCTTCGACGCCGTCGTGTTTCTGCAGACGATCGAGCATGTCCATGACCCGGCGGCGGTGCTGCGCCACCTGGCGCGGCTGCTGGCACCCGGCGGCGCCGTCTACGTCTCGACCCCGAACCTGCTGACGATCGCGCCGCCCGGCGCCGAGAAATCCTCGAACCCGTGGCACATCAAGGAGTACCGCGCCGACGAGTTCGACGCGCTCTGCCGGACCGTGTTCGACGCCGTCGAGCTGCTGGGCCTGTGCCACGCTCGCCGCCTGCGCGCGCACGAGTTGGCGTTACGTCTCGGCTGGGACGCGGTCCACGCGCGACTGCGGCTGACCAAGCCGTTCTACGACCGCTTCACCCCGAGGATCGCAGCCTCGGACTTCGCGCTGCGGCCGTACGGGCTGGACCGGGCGCTTGACTTCCTGGCCGTCTGCCGGTCGCCGCGGCACCGTTTTACGAGCGCCCCCCGATCTTGAGGGTCACCCCCGCTAACAGCGCCGCAACCGTCAAGACCACAACCGAGAGGAGCGTTCCCCACAGCAACGCTGCGACGTCAAGCGCCACGGCGCATACCAGCAGGATCCATACGGCTTTCACGCTCACCACCTGTCACCGTACCGGAGGTCACGGAGGCGCCGGCCCTAGGCTGCGCTTGTGCCCGGCGAGCTGGCGATCGTGCTCCATACGCACATGCCGTACATGGAGGGCGGCGGCGACTGGCCGGTCACGCTCGACGCGTACCTGCGCTCGCCACAGGGCTTCGGAACCTGGCCGTTTGGCGAGGAGCTGCTGTTCGAGGCGGTCGCCAGCTGCTACGTGCCGCTCGTGGACGTGCTCGACCGCCACCCCGGGCGGGTGACGCTGTCCCTGACACCGGTGCTGTGCGACCAGCTTGCGCATCCGGGGGCGATCGACCGCTGCCTGCGGTTCCTGACCGAGCTGCGGCAGCTGACCCATCGACTCGACGCTGACGAGCTGCGGGCCGCCGGCGAGCCCCGGGCGGTCGCCGAGCTCGAGCGCTCGGCGGCCGAGTATGCCGGTGCTGCGCAGCGCCTGCGACAGCTGCAGAACGAGCCCGGCGGTCTGCTCGGCGCGCTGGGTCGCCACGTGTGCTGGACCTCGTCGGCGACCCACGCGATCCTGCCGCTGCTGGCGACCGATGCCGGGATCGCGTTGCAGCTGCAGACCGGAATCGAGTCGCACCGGCAGCGGTTCGGCGGCTGGGACGGAGGCCTGTGGCTGCCGGAGTGCGCGTACGCGCCGTGGCTGGATCCAGCACTCGAGCGGGCCGCGGTCCGGGCGGTCTGCGTCGAGCTGACGAACGCGTTCGGGCTGGGCTCCGAACGCCACCTGACCCCGCTGCGCAGCGCCGACGGCCCGGTGCTGTGGCCGATCGACCGGTCGATGATCGCGCTGGCGTGGGGGCAGGGCGGCTATCCGTCGCGGCCGCCGTACCGCAACTATCACGCGTACACGACCCACCGCCACCGCGTCCGGCGGATCGACGCCGGCCCGTATGACCACGGCGCGGCGGTGCGCCAGGCACAGGCCGATGCGGCCGAGTTCGTCGCGGCGGCGCGCGAGCGGGTTCAGGATGGAGGCGTATCCGTGTTCGCGGTCGACACCGAGCTGCTCGGGCACTGGTGGTACGAGGGCCTGCAGTGGCTGGACGCGGTGCTCGACGAGGCCGACCGGCAGGGGTTGGCGCTGACCACGCTCGACGCGGCCGGCCGGCAGGGGTTGGCCCTGACCACGCTCGACGCGGCCGGCCGCCCGGGGTTGGCGCTGACCACGCTCGACGCGGCGCCGGAGCCTCACGAGCCCGTCCCGGCGCCCGGCGGTCGTGGCACCACGAGCTGGGGGGAGGGGGGCGACCTGCGGACGTGGAGCGGCCCGCGGGTGGCGGCGTTCGCGTGGCGCGCTCGGTCGGCCGAGCTGGCCTTGGCGGCGGCTCCGGCCACACACGTGAGCGACCGCTCGATCAGAGAGCTGCTGGCACTGCAGTCGTCGGACTGGGCGTTCCTGGCCGACCGCGAGCTCGCCGGCGATTACCCGGAGCAGCGGGCACAACTGCACGCCGAGGCGCTGGAGCGCGAGCTCCGTGATCCGGGCACCCGCGAACCCGGCATCCGCGGGCTCGCCCCGTGGCTGGCCGGCTGGTCATGAATGCGGGGGGGTGTGCCGAGAAAGGCACCGTAGGCGACCCAAAATCGACGCACCGACCCGGGGGGCGGGCGGTCTCAGTCCCAGCGGAACGTCCGGGGCGCCCGCCGCATCCGGATCAGCCGCGCCGGCGCGCCGCCGATGACCGCGTTGGCGGGCACGTCGGTGGTGACGACCGAGCTGGTGCCGACCACCGAGTTGTCGCCGATCGTGACGCCGCGCAGGACGCAGGCGCCGTAGCCGATCCAGACGTTGTGGCCGATCTCGACGTCGCGCTTGTAGATGCCCTGCTCACGGATCGGGCGCTCGGTGTCGACCATGCCGTGGTCGAAGTCGATCATCATCACGCGGTCGGCGATGATGCACTCGCGCCCGACCGCGATCTGCTGGAAGGCGGAGATCGTGCACTCCTGGCCGAACACGGTCTTGGCGCCGATCTCGAGTGAGCCCTCGTGCACGCGGACCTTGCAGCCGTGACCCAGCCACGACCAGCGCCCGAGCACGACGCGGGCGTCGCGACCGATCTCGAACTTGACGCCGGGGCAGATGAAGCACAGCCCGTCGGTCTGCAAGCGGCCGCGCCAGCGCAGCTTGCACCACAGCCAGCGCGCGACGAGCCGCAGGTAGCCCCAGCTGAGCATGTGGTTGGCACGTGCGAACCGCAGGAACGTGAGCAGGTTGCCGTGCAGTGGCGGCGGCCCCGAGCGCACGAACGCCGGTAGCGGCGTCGGCGCGGCGCGCAACTGGTCGGTCTGTGGCTCGGCCAAGCTCACCGCGCAGAATCGTAATGCCGAGGGCGTCGATCCCGCCCGAGAGTCCGAGCCGAGCGCGCCCTGGCATGATCCCGGCGGCCGATGCCGCCCGCCGACCCGACCCTTGCCCAGCGCCTGCTCGACGGCGACCGCCGCGCGCTGGCCCGTGCGATCACGCTGGTCGAGAACGACGACCCGGCCGGCTGGGAGCTCGTCCGCGAGATCTACCCGCACACCGGACGCGCCACCGTGCTGGGGTTCACCGGCCCGCCGGGAGTGGGCAAGTCGACGCTGCTCAGCGCACTGACCAGGTACGAGCGTGAGCGCGAGCGGACGATCGCGGTCCTATCGATCGACCCCAGCTCACCGTTCAGCAAGGGCGCGCTGCTCGGCGACCGGATCCGGCTGACCGACCATTTCCTGGACCCTGGCGTGTTCATCCGGTCGATGGCCAATCGGGGCGCGCTCGGCGGTCTGTCGGAGGCGGCGCTGCAGGCCGTGCTGTTGATGGATGCCTCCGGACGGGACACGGTGCTGCTGGAAACCGTCGGCGTCGGCCAGGCGGAGGTCGACATCATCGACCACGCCGACACGGTCGTGCTGGTGCTGCAGCCGGGATCCGGTGACTCGATCCAGGCGCTCAAGGCCGGCGTCATGGAGATCCCCGATGTGATCGTCGTCAACAAGGCCGACCATCCGCTGACCGACACGATGGTGCGGGAGATCAAGGGGGTGCTGGCGCTCGGCGGCCACCGCGAGTGGAACGTGCCGATCGTCCGAGCCGAGGCGGTCCGCAACGTCGGCATCGAGGAGCTGGCCGAGAAGCTGGCCGAGCACCGGGCACATATCGAGGCGCAGGGCACGCTGTCCGAGCGCCGGCGACGCAACCTGATGTCCGAGGTGCTGGCGATCGCCACCCACCGCATGCGACGCGAGCTGGAGCGGGCGATCGCCAACGACGATCAGGTCCGCGAACTGCTCGACCGGGTCGTCTCCCGCGAGCTTGACCCGGCCAGCGCGGCGGCGACGATCCTCGAGCGTGAGCGTGAGCGCGAGCGCGTCAGAAGCTGATCGCGAGCTCGGTCAGCAGCCGCACGCCGAAGCCTGTCCCGCCCTTGTCCAGGTAGGCGGCGTGGCCGTTGTCGGCGACGCCCGCGATGTCGAGGTGCGCCCACGGCGTGTCGCCGGCGAAGTGGTGCAGCAGCTCGGCGGCGGTGATCGCGCCCGCGACGCGCGCCTCGGTGCGGTTGGTCAGTTGCGCGTAGCGCCCCTTCGCCATCTCGGCGTAGCGCGCGTCCAGCGGCAGCCGCCACAACCGCTCGCCGGTCTGCTCGCCGCAGCGCAGCGCGAGCGCCGCCAGCTCGTCGTCGTTGGACAACAGCGCGGCGTACACGTAGCCGAGCGCGACCTCGGCAGCGCCGGTCAGGGTGGCGATGTCGACGAGCGCGTCACAGCCCTCGCGCTTGGCCCAGGTGATGCAGTCGGCCAGCACCAGCCGGCCCTCGGCGTCGGAGTTGTTCATCTCGATCGTGGTCCCGTCGAGCGCGGTGAGAATGTCGCCGGGCCGCATCGCGGCGCCGTTGATCATGTTCTCGGTCGCACCGATCACCGCCAGCACCCTGACGGGCGCCTCAAGCTGCGCCAGCGCCGCGACCGCCTCGATCACCGCCGCGCCGCCCGCCATATCGAACTTCATTCCGATCTGGCTGGCCGTCGGCTTCAGCCATAGGCCGCCGGAGTCGAACGTGACCGCCTTGCCGATCAGCGCCAGTCGCCGGCCCCCGGCCGCGGCCGGAGGTTCGTAGCTGAGCGCGATCAGCTTCGCCGGAAGGTCCGAGCCCTGGGCGACCGCGGCGAATGCTCCCAGCCCACCCGAGCGGAGCTGCCCCTCGTCGAGCACGGTCGCGGTCAGCGCGTCGTGGCGATCGGCCAACCCGACCGCGTAGTCGGCCAGCGCAGCCGGGGTCATCAGGTTCGGCGGGCTGTTGCCGAGGTCACGCGCGCGATTCTGGGCGTCGGCCACGATTGCGGCCGCGCGGACCGCGTCGGCTTGGTCGTCACCGGCACCCGCAATCGTCAGCCGCCGCGGCACGGCGGGCGCGTCGGACGGCTTGAAGCGATCAAACCGGTAGGCGCCGAGGATCGTGCCCGTGACCAGTGCCGCGGCGAGCTCGGAGCCCGCGCCGGCGGGCAGCTCCCAGCTGATATGCGAGCTTCCGAGCTCGCCCGCGCGGTCGCGCACGAGTGCTGCCGCGATCCGCATGCGCTCGGGGTCCAGATCGGCCGGGGCGCCGAGCCCGATCACGATCACCCGCAGCTCGCCGATGTGGTCGACCGCGAGGTGGCGGAACTCGGGCTTGGCCTCGCCGCGGTCCAGCAGCGCGCGCAGGCCGAGCGCGTCCAGGGGATCGGTCTCGCCGTCGAGCAGACCGACCGCGATCGTGTCTGCGCCGGACTGGAGCGCCGGGCCGGTGATCGGGTCGACGTTCATCGGCGCGGACCTTATCGGCAGACGGACGACCACTAGGATCTGCATCTCCGCCACCGATGCCCATGCAAGGGAGCCAGCCCCGATGCCCAAGACAGTGATCCTCTCGGCCGCCCGCACGCCGATCGGCAAGTTGGGGGGTGGGCTCTCGACGCTTGACGCGACGTCGCTCGGCGCGGCGGCGATCACGGCGGCGCTTGAGCGGGCCGACGTCGCGCCCGATGTGGTCCAGCACGTCGTCATGGGCCAGGTGCTGCAGGCCGGGCAGGGTCAGATCCCGTCGCGCCAGGCGCAGATCAAGGCCGGGATCCCGAAGGACGTCTCCTCGGAGACGATCAACAAGGTCTGCGCGTCCGGGATCCGGGCCGCCGGGATGATCGACGCGTCGGTCCGCGCGGGCGACCTCGACGTCGCGGTCGCCGGCGGGATGGAGTCGATGTCGAACGCGCCCTACATGCTCAAGCAGGCTCGGTTCGGCTACCGGATGGGCGACGGCAAGATGCTTGACGCGATGCTCTCCGACGGCCTCACGAACCCATTCAGCGGCCGTCAGATGTTCGACGAGGCGACCGAGGTCGGCAACGAGCTGGAGCTGACCCGTCCAGATCTGGACCGCTGGGCGCTGCGTTCGCACCGGCTGGCGATCGAGGCGACGGACGAGGGCCGGCTGGCGGACGAGATCGTGCCGGTCACGGTCAAGACGCGCAAAGCCGAGACGGTCGTCGAGATCGACGAGGCGCCGCGTCGGGACACGACCCTCGAGGCGCTCGCCAAGCTCCCCGGCCTGAGCGCCAAGGACGGCTCGCACACGGCCGGCAACTCTCCGGGCGTCAACGACGGCGGCGGCGCGCTGGTGCTCGCCTCCGACGCCTGGGCCGCCGAGCACGGCAAGGAGGTACTGGCGACGATCATCGCGCAGGCGTCGGTCGCCGACGAGTTCGCCTACCTGGCCCGGACTCCCGCGAACGCGGCGCGGAAGGCGCTCGCGAAGATCGGCAAGACCGCCGACGACATCGATCTGTGGGAGATCAACGAGGCGTTCGCCTCGGTCACGCTGAACTCGATCCGGATGCTCGGGATCGACGAGGACAAGGTCAACGTCAACGGCGGCGCGGTCGCGCTCGGCCACCCGCTCGGTGCCTCGGGGGCGCGGATCCTCGGCGCGCTCGTGCTCGAGCTGCGCCGCCGTGGCGGCGGGCTCGGCTGCGCGGCGATCTGCTCAGGCGGCGGCCAGGGCGACGCGGTGATCGTGGAGGTCAATGGCGGCTGACGGGTCGCCCTGGCGCGGCGCGGCGCCGGCCAACGGCGCCGCGTTCTTCGATCTCGACAAGACGCTGATGCAGGGGTCGTCGGCGTTCCAGTTCGCGCGCGCCGCCTACCGCAACGGTCTGCTCAGCCGCCGGCGGCTGGTGGCCGACGCCTGGGCCAACACGCGCTTCAGGCTGCGGGGCGCGAGCGACGCGGACTCGCTCGCGCTTCGCCAGCGGATCGCCACCGGGCTCAGCGGACGCCGCGTGCTCGATCTGCAGCGGCTCGGTCCCGGCGTGCTGGCGGGGGTGCTGCCGCGCGTGTACCCGCGGATGCTGGCGGTCGCGTACGCCCACCAGGACGCCGGCCGGCGCGTCTACATCACGACCGCCGCCTCGCTGGAGCTGGCCGAGATCCTGGCGCGGGTGCTGTCGTTCGACGGCGCGATCGGGTCAGACCTGTCGGAGGTCGTCGACGGCGTCTACACGGGTCGCGTCACCGGGCTGTTCGCCTACCACATCGGCAAGGCTGACGCGATCCGCGAGCTGGCGGCGCGCGAGGGCATCGACCTCGACCAGTCCTACGCGTACACCGACTCGGTGTCCGACCTGCCGATGCTCGAGGCCGTCGGTCACCCGGTGGCGGTCAATCCCGACCGCGCGCTGGCCGCGATCGCGCGCGAGCGCGGCTGGGAGCTGATGCGTCTGGACCGGATCGGACGTCGGCTGAAGACCGGCATCGCGCTGGCAGGCGCCGCTGCCGCCGGTGGGGTCGCGAGCGCCACGCTGGCGAGCCGCCGGGACTGACCGTTCGCTCACCGGACGGCGACGTACGGGGCCCCGGGAGCCGAAAGCCCATAAGATCCGTGCTGACCGTGTGATGACCGCCACCGACCGCAAGATCCGAGTCGTCGTCGCCAAGCCCGGCTTGGACGGGCATGACCGGGGCGCGAAGATCATCGCGCGGGCGCTGCGCGACGCCGGCATGGAGGTGATCTACACGGGCCTGCATCAGACGCCCGAGCAGATCGTCGAGACGGTGATCCAGGAGGACGCCGACGCGGTCGGGCTGTCGATCCTGTCCGGCGCGCACATGACGCTGGTGCCGCGGATCATGGAGCTGCTCTCCGAGCAGGGTGTCGACGACGTGATCGTGACGGTCGGGGGAACGATCCCGGCCGATGACATCGAGCAGCTGAAGGCTCTCGGCGTCGCCGAGGTGTTCACGCCCGGCGCGCCCGCGCAGGCGGCGATCGACTTCATCCGCGGCGCTGTCCGCGCGTAGGCGGGCGCGAGCGCGGCCGGTCGCGGTGCAAGCGTTGGCGAATTGCGGTTGGCGAATTGCGCCGATCCGTCCGGCGGCGAATGGCGCCGACCCCTCCGGCGGAGATCGCCAAGCGGTTGCGCTGAGCGCCGTGGTTGTAAAGCGTGCATCGACCGATTGACTCGTCAGTCAACTCGATATCATCGGGCCACTTCAGGACACCGATAGGAGGCCACACTTGAAAATTTGCGTCCTGGTCAAAGAGGTTCCGGACGCCGCCGTCGAGAAGCGGATCGACCCATCCACGGGTCGGATGGACCGTTCCGGCGAGCGCAACCTGAACCCGTATGACACCCATGCGATCGAGGCCGCGATGCAGATCCGCGAGGGCGGCGCCGTCGAGGTCGACGAGATCGTCGCGGTCACGATGGGCCCGGGCACGGCCACCCGCGCGTTGCAGAAGGCGGTGTCGCTCGGCGCCGACCGCTCGCTGCACCTGACCGACGACGCGCTGGCCGGCTCTGACGTGGCCGCGACCGGCTACGCGCTGGCAAAGGCGCTTGAGTCCGAGTCACCCGACCTGGTGCTCCTCGGCCAGCAGTCTGACGACGGCGAGTGCTACACGATCGGCGCGGTCGTCGCCGACCACCTGAAGATGCCGTCGCTGACCCAGGTGATCAAGATGGACGTCTCAGATTCGGACCCGCCCACCACCCCCGCCACCCTCACCTGCGAGCGCCAGGCTGAGTACGGCTACGACACGGTGCAGATCACCCTCCCGGCCGTGATCTCCGTCGGCGACGCGATCAACGAGCCCCGTTACCCATCGCTGAAGGCGATCATGGGCGCCAAGAAGAAGCCGCTGCAGACGGTCGCCGCCGGCGACATCGGCATCGACCTGTCACTGGTCGGCGGCGAGGGCTCGCGGGTGCAGTGCGGACAGTTCCACGACCCGCCGCCGAAGTCCGCCGGCCAGATCATCGAGGACGAGGACACCGACGAGACGGTCGCCCAGATCGTCGCCTGGCTCGACGAGAGGAAGCTGATCTAGATGGCCGATGTACTCGTGTACGTCCTCCACTACGAGGGCGCCTTCAACAAGAACTCGCTCGGCGCCGTGTCCGAGGGGGCCAAGCAGGCCGCCGCGACCGGCGGCGAGTGCCACGCGGTCGTCGTCGGCGGCGATGACCTGTCCGACGAGCTCTGCCAGACGGTTGGCAACTACGGCGCCAAGAAGGTCTTCCGCGCCAAGGGCGCCGAGGGCCTCGCCCAGCCGGTGATCGACGCGATGGACAAGGTGATCTCAGACCACGGCCATTCCTACGCGCTGTTCGGCGGCGGCTTGCTCGGGTTCGAGATCGGAGCCGGTCTCGCCGCCCGCCGCAACGCCGGCGTCACGATGGAGGTCATCAACATCAAGGTCGAGGATGGCAAGCTCGTGGCCGAGCGCCCGATCCTGCAGGACTCGAAGATCTCGGACTCGCACTACCGCGGCGATCTCGGGATCATCATCGGGCGCATCAACGCGTTCGAGCTGGCGCCGCCGACCGCGGAGGCCGCCGAGATCGTCGACGTCGACGTCGACTACTCGCCGTGGTCCTCACAGGCGACGATGGTCAAGCGCGGCGAGCAGCGTGGCGCCGACGTCGACATCGAGGGCGCCGACATCCTCGTCGCCGGCGGCCGCGGCCTCGGCAAGGCCGAGGGCTTCGAGCTGGCCGAGGCGCTTGCCGCGGCGTTCGGCGGCAACGCGGCGGTCGCCGCGACGCGCGCGGTCGTCGACGCCGGCTGGTATCCGTACGCGGCTCAGATCGGTCAGACCGGCAAGACGGTGTCGCCGAAGCTATACCTGGCGGCCGGCATCTCAGGCGCGATCCAGCACAAGGTCGGTATGCAGTCCTCGGAGAACATCGTCGCGGTCAACAAGGACGCCAACGCGCCGATCTTCGAGTTCTCCGACCTCGGGATCGTCGGCGATCTGAACAAGATCCTGCCGAAGCTGACCGCGGCGATCAAGGCCAAGAAGGACAGCTGATCACGATGGCCTCAAATCACGGGACAGCGGCGCCGATCGACTTTCCGCCGCCCGTCGATGTCGTCAAGGAGTTCGTCAAGCGTGGACTCGATGGCGAGGACGAGCGGATCGACGTCGGGGTCGCGATCGTCGGCGGCGGCACCGCCGGTCTGGCGTGCGCCAACCGGCTGCTGCAGCGGCTGGCCGACGACGAGGCGCTGACCGAGCGTCTCGGCGAGGTGCCGGTCGCGGTGATCGAGAAGGCCAAGACCTGCGGTGGCCACAATCTGTCGGGCGCGGTGATGCGCCCCGGGCCGCTGCAGGAGCTGTTCCCCGATCTGTCCCGTGAGGACTGGCGCGAGCAGCGCTTCGCGTTCGGCGAGGTCACCCGGGAGTCGGTCTATCTGCTGCCGAGCGCCAAGACCAAACTCTCGGTGCCGATCCCGTTCGTGCCGAACTTCAAGAACCACGGCAACGAGGTGATCTCGGTCTCGGCGCTGGCGCGCTACCAGCAGGCCCAGGCCGAGGAAGCCGGAGCGTACGTGCTGACCGAGACCGCGGCGACCCAGCTCATCGTGCAGGACGGCCAGGTCGTCGGCGTCCGCTCGGGCGACAAGGGCCGGGGCAAGGACGGGCAGCCGCTGTCCAACTTCGAGCCCGGGACCGACATCAAGGCCGAGGTGACCGTACTGGCCGAGGGCTGCTGGGGCCATCTGACCGGGGCTGCGATCAAGGAGTTCGGCCTGGCCAAGGGACGGGAGCCGCAGGTCTGGGAGCTCGGCGTCAAAGAGGTCTGGAAGGTCAAACAGCCCTTGGATCGCGTGATCCACACGTTCACCCAGCCGTGGCCGATGAAGATCTCGCCGAAGTACGGGCAGCTCGGCGGCACCTGGATCTACCCGATGAAGGACGAGAAGACCGGCGACGATCTGGTCTCGATCGGGTTGGTCGTCGACCTCAACTACAAGGACGCGACGACCTCGGCCCACGACCTGCTGCAGACGTTCAAGCTGCATCCGCTCGTGCGCGGGATCCTCGACGGCGGCGAGCGCGTCGCCTGGGGAGCCAAAGCGCTGCCAGGTGGCGGGTATTGGTCGATGCCGAAGCTGTCGATGCCCGGCGCGGTACTGGTCGGCGACTCCGGCGGGATGGTCGACACCGCGGCGCTGAAAGGCGTGCACCACTGCATCAAATCCGGGATCCTGGCCGCTGACGCGATCTACATGTCGCTGAAGGGCGAAGCGACCCTGGACAGCTACGAACAGGCGATCGAGGATTCGAGCGTCGGCCAGGAGCTCTACCAGGTGCGCAACACCCGTCAGGCGTTCCAGAAGGGCTTCATCAAGGGCAGCCTGCTGGCCGGGCCGTCGATCATGTCCCGGGGCCGGGTCCCGCGCGGACGCCAGGAGTGGCTGCGCGACGACACCGAGGCGCTGTTCGTCGGCGACACCCGCGATCTGTATCCCAAGCCCGACGGCAAGTACACGTTCGACAAGCTCTCCAGCGTCTACATCTCGGGCAACGCGACCCGCGACGATGCGCCGAACCACATCAGGATCCACCGCAACGTGCCGCGGGAGATCGCCGAGGGGTGGCGCTACATGTGCCCGGCCGGCGTCTACGAGATCCCCGATGACGCGCCCGAGACCGGGTTCGTCGACGTCACCGTGAACTACACCAACTGCGTGCAGTGCGGCGCGATCACCGCCAAGGGCGGCCGGCTGACCCCACCCGAGGGCGGTGACGGGCCGCTATATCAGCTGACGTAGGCGCCGGTCGCTGCAACTTCCGACCCGTGCGCTGGTTAACGGGTTGTAGATGAAGCGTCCGGCGATGATCTGCTCCTGCCTGGCGGCCGCGCTGGCGGTTGCCGCCCCCGCCGCGTCCGCGGCGCGGCGCGGCGCGGCGACACCGCCGCCGCGTGACGCGCTCGGCGCGATTGCCTGCCACCAGGCGATCGACCCATTGCAGCGCGACGTCTCGGTGCAGGCGACGATGCGGAACGTGCTCGGCACGCAGACGCTGCAAATCAGGTTCAGCCTGAGCTTGACCGCATCCGGCGCGACCGCGCCGGTCGTCGCCGGCGGCCTCGGTCAGTGGCTGACCCCGTCGGATCCGACGTTGGGGCAGCGCCCGGGCGATATCTGGAAGCTGTCGAAGGCCGTCTACAACCTCGGCGGCGGCAGCTACCAGTTCTCGGTCGCGTTCCGCTGGCTCGGCGCCAACGGCAAGGTGCTGAAGACGGCGGCGCTCGAGAGCTCCAGTTGCACGATCAAGGAGTTGCGGCCCGATCTGACGGTGCGCTCGGTCAAGGTCAGGTCGATCACGGGGGTGCCTACAGGCGACCGGTATCTCGCGACGGTCGTCAATCAGGGAGGCAGCCCGTCCGGCCCGTTCGCGCTGCTGTTCGATCCGGGCGGCACGGGCGCGAGCTCGCAGACCAAGCCGGTCAAATCGCTGAGCCCCGGTCAGAGCGCGACGGTGCGGTTCACCGGGCCGGCCTGCGACGCGGCGAGCCCGCCCACGGTTGTGGCCGACCCGACCGGCGCAGTCGACGAATCCGACCGCTCCAATAACGCGCTGACGGTCACCTGCCCGGCCCCATGAGCGCCGCGCGCGCCGCTGCGGCCGACCCGCTGAGCGCGGCCGCGGGCCACTAGAATGACCAGCATCATGAAGGCTGAAATCCACCCGTCGTACACCGAAACGCACGTGACCTGCACGTGCGGGAACGAGTTCGTCACTCGCTCCACCAAGGACGCGATCCACGTCGAGATCTGCTCGGCGTGTCATCCGTTCTACACCGGCCGCCAGAAGCTGGTCGACACCGGCGGACGGGTCGAGCGCTTCCAGCGCCGGGTCGCCAAGGGCCGTCGTCAGACCCGGACACCGGCCGGCACCAGCGCAAGCTAAGGCCTGCCTTGATCAGAGCATGAGCCGCGTCGAGCCGGAAGCGCGGCTGACCGCCGCGCGGGACGCCCCGCTCGGCGGTCAGGCCGTGCTCGAAGGCGTGATGATGCGAGGCGTCTCGACATGGGCGGTCGCCGCACGCAAGCCGCCGGTCGAGCCGGCCACGCTTGGTGAGATCTCGATCTCCCGGTTTGAGATCGATCCCGGCTCGATGCGGTCGGGTTGGCGGCGGCTGTACCGCCTGCCGGTGCTGCGCGGCGTTGTCGCGCTGGTCGGCTCGATGGCGATCGGGATGAAGGCGCTGGCGATCTCGGCCAACGCGCAGATCCCTCCGGAGGAGGGCGCCGATCCAGACGCCGACCCCGATGATGTGATCTCCGGCGGCATCTGGTTCGGCACGGTGCTGATCTCGCTGGTGTTCGCGATTGGCCTGTTCTTCGTCGCGCCGGTCGGGCTGACCAGCCTGATCCGCCATCAGCTCGGCTCGTCGTGGTTGTTCTGGCTGGTGGAGGGGCTGATCCGCACCGCGATCTTCCTTGGCTACCTGACGCTGCTGTCCCGGATCCGGGACCTGCGGCGCGTGTTCGAGTACCACGGTGCCGAGCACAAGGTGATCTCCTGTTACGAGGCGGGCGACGAGCTCACACCCGAGCGCGCGTCGCGCTACTCGCGGCTGCATCCCCGCTGCGGCACGAGCTTCCTGCTGGTGGTGATGATCATGGCGATCTTCGTGTTCGCCCCGGTCGGGCTGCCGGCGTTGTGGATCCTCGTGCTGACACGGATCGTCGGCGTGCCGGTGATCGCCGGGCTGTCGTTCGAGGTGATCAAGTGGGCCGGGCGTAACCGCGCGAAGCGGTGGGTGCAGTGGATCATGTATCCCGGTCTGCAGCTGCAGAAGCTGACCACGCGTGAGCCCGATCTCGACCAGCTGGCGGTCTCGATCGCGGCGCTCGAGGCGGTGCTGGAGGTCGAGACCCCCGGCGAGCTGACGGCCGACGACCTGCTCGGCGTCGAAGTCGTCGCCTGATCGGCATCTCGCCACGCGGCACGCCCGGAGCGGCGAGTCGGACTCCTAGACTCCGGCGACGATGATCAACGAGCTGGCGACACGGATCCTGACGCGGTTCGCCGAACTCGAATCCGAGCTCGGAAATCCGGAGGTGATCAGCGACCGCGAGCGCTACGCGGCCGCCGGTCACGCGTACCACGAGCTGGAGCCGGCGGCCAAGCTGGCCGAGGAATACCGCCACGCCGCCGACGATGCCGAGGGTGCGCGCGAGCTGCTGGCCGAAGACGGCGACGACTCCGAGCTGCGGGCCTTGCTGGACTCCTCCCGAGAGCGGATGGAGACGCTCGAGGAGGCGATCCGCCTGGCGATGGTCGAGCGCGACCCCAACGACGACAAGAACGTGATCATCGAGATCCGGCCCGGTGCCGGCGGCGACGAGGCGTCGCTGTGGGCCGGTGACCTCTACCGGATGCTGACGCGCTACGCCGAGCGGCGAGGATTCAAGGTCGAGCCGCTGTCGGTCGGCGATGGCGACTTCGTGTTTGCCGTCAAGGGCGATGGGGCGTACTCCGTCTACAAGTTCGAGGGCGGCACGCACCGTGTCCAGCGCGTGCCGGAGACCGAGTCCCAAGGCCGGATCCACACTTCGACCGCGACCGTGGCGGTGCTGCCGGAGGCCGAGGACGTCGAGGTGCAGATCGACCCCAACGATCTGCAGATCGACGTGTACCGAAGCTCAGGGCCCGGTGGTCAGTCGGTCAACACGACGGACTCCGCGGTCCGGATCACGCACAAGCCGAGCGGGGTCGTCGTCTCGATGCAGGACGAGAAATCGCAGTTGCAGAACCGCGAACGAGCGATGCGGGTGCTGCGCGCGCGGCTGTACGAACGAGCGCTCGCCGAGCAGCAGGCGGAGATCGGCGCCAGCCGCCAAGCGCAGGTCGGCACCGGCGAGCGGGCCGAGAAGATCCGCACGTACAACTACGCCGAGCGGCGGGTCAAGGACCATCGGATCAACCTGCTCGTCCACAACCTCGACGAGATCCTGCTCGGGGAGCTCGACGAGCTCACGGACGCGCTGCAGGACGATGAGAAGCGCCGTCGGCTGGAGGACGCGGCCGGTGAGTGAGGGATGCCTCGGCACGGTGACGCGCCCGGTGGTTGAGGCGGCGGGGCTGCCGGCCGCCGCGACCTCGGTCGGGGCTGCCCTGCGCGTGGCGACGGCGCGGCTGCGCGAGTCGTCGCCGACCCCCCGGCTCGATGCCGAGCTGCTCCTGGCCGAGGTGCTGGGCAGCGGCCGCGAGCGCCTGATCCTCGATCGCGAGCTGCCGCTGGATCGCGCGCAGCTCGACCGCTTCAGCGAGCTGCTGGCCCGCCGCGAGGCGCGTGAGCCGATCGCCTACATCCTCGGTCGTCGCGCGTTCCGGTACCTGACGCTGTCCGTCGACCGGCGGGTGCTGATCCCCCGGCCGGAGACCGAGCTGCTGGTCGAGCTCGGCCTCGGGTTGGCACGCGGCGCCTCGGTGCTCGATCTCGGCACCGGCAGCGGTGCGGTCGCGCTCGCGCTCAAGCACGAGCGCCCCGACCTGGGCATCGCCGGTGTCGATGTCAGTCCGGACGCGGTCGCGGTGGCGCGTGCCAACGCTGCGAAGCTCAACCTCGACGTGCGATTCAGTGTGGGCGATCTGCTCGACGACGCCTGCTGGGACGCGGTGCTGGCCAACTTGCCCTACGTGGCCGACGAGCTCGACCTGATCGACGACGTCGCGCGCTATGAGCCAGCCCAAGCGCTACGTGGCGGCGCCGACGGGCTGGATCTGATCCGGCGCCTGACCGCGATGATCGCAGCACGTCCGCCGGGCGATCGCCCGTCGCTCGTGGCGCTGGAGATCGGCGCCGCCCAGGGGCCGGCCGTGGCGGAGTTGGTCGCGGCCGCCGGGTATGCCAGCGTTCGCGTCGAGACCGATCTCGCGGGCCTGGACCGGATCGTGATCGGATCGGTGTGATGACCGGTGGGCAGTCCGCGGCGACGTTCGAGCGGTGCATGAGCGTCGGTGGGATCGCGGTATTTCCGGCCGACACGGTGTACGGGCTGGCGTGCGACGCCGGCAACACCGGCGACGTGATCAGGCGGTTGTACGCGCTCAAGCGCAGGCCGCTGAACAAGCCCTCGGCGGTCATGTTCTTCGATCTGGAGACGGCCCTGACGGCGCTGCCGGAGCTTGGCGAGCGGACCCGGGCGGCGCTGGCCCAGCTACTGCCGGGCCAGGTCACCCTGCTCGTGCCCAACCCCGAGCGGCGCTTCCCGCTGGCGTGCGGAGCGGACCCGACGACGCTCGGGCTGCGAGTCGCGGTCGTGCCGGCGCTCGAGGGCGTCCGCTGGCCGGTGCTGCAGTCCAGCGCGAACCTCGCCGGCGGCGCCGAGGCGCAGACGCTGGATCAGGTGCCCCCGCAGCTGCGTGCCGAGGCCGACATGGTGATCGACGGCGGCGAGCTGCCCGGTACTCCGTCGACCGTGATCGACCTGCGCGGCTACGAGCACGACCGCAGCTGGTCGATCGTCCGCGCCGGTGCGGTGTCCGAGCAGGAGGTCGACGCGGCGCTGCATGCCCAATTCCACTTCGACCCGGGGTCATACGACACGACGATTCAGGCCGAGATCCCGGTTTACGCCCAGCTTCAGGAGCAGCTGGAGCTGGCCAGCGGCGACGGCGCCCGGCGCGTGCTGGAGCTCGGAACCGGCACCGGGGAGACGGCCCGGCGGCTCTTGGCCCGCCATCCTGCCGCAACCCTCGTCGGGGTCGACGAATCCGATCAGATGCTGTCGGTGGCGGCTGCCCGGCTGCCCGCCGAACGGGTCTCGCTGGTCGTCTCACGGCTGGAGGATCCGCTCCCCGACGGGCCGTTCGACCTGGTCGCCTCGGCGCTCGCGGTGCACCACCTGGGCGCGGCCGAGAAGCGTCGCCTGTTCGGCCGGATCCGCGAGGCGCTGTCGCCACAGGGGCGGTTCGTGCTCGCCGACGTGATCGTTCCGGTCAACCCGGCCGACGTGACGATCGAGCTGACGCCGGGATTCGACCGCCCCGACACGCTGTCGGACCTGATCGTATGGCTTGCGGAGACCGGCTTCGAGGTGTCGGTCGGCTGGACGCACCAGGATCTGGCAGTGCTCGTCGCGCGGATCGCGGCCTGACCCGCCGCTACCCTGCCCGGATGCTCCGAGCCCGAACCGACCGCTGCCGTGGTCGCGCGCACGTCTTGGCGGCGTGCGCCTCCCTGCTCGTCACGTTGGCATGTCTGTCGGCCGGCGCCCGGGCGACCGGCACGCGCGTCTGCGACGGCTACGCCGCATGCACGGCGGCCGGGTTTCCGTCGCACGGCTACGGCGCGCACGCCTCGAGCTCGTACTGGCTGATGAGCGCCGGCGACGAATGCACCAATTACGCCGCGTACGTCGAGCAGACCGTATACGGCGTTCCCCCGCCCAGATACATCCTTGGCGACGGCGGCTCATGGGCGATCACGGCGGCGGCGCACGGCGTGGCGGTCGATCACATCGCGACCGTCGGCGCGGTGGCCGAATGGGACGACGGCACCGACGGCATCGGCGGCCCCGGGCACGTCGGCGTGGTCGAGGCGGTCGGGCGGGTCGGTCAGCGGACCAGCTGGATCGACGTCTCCCAGCAGCACATCGACTCAGACGCCGACGGTTACGACTGGGAGCGGATCTACGCGCACGGCTCGCCGTCGACCTGGGAGCCGTGGCCGAGCCACTTCATCCACTTCGCGGGCCGGCCGACGAAGGCGCGGCTGGTGGGGATGTACGGGGGCAGGCTGTACCAGATGCGGGAGTCGCTCGCGTTAGGATCCGACCGATGAGCGTCGATCTGCCGTCCGATTTCTTCAACCGTCCATTGGTCGAGGTCGACCCCGAGATCGCCGAGGTGCTGGCCCTCGAGCTCGATCGCCAGCAGCGCACGCTGGAGATGATCGCGTCGGAGAACTTCGCCCCGCTGGCGGTGCTCGAGGCGCAGGGCTCGGTGCTCAACAACAAGTACGCCGAGGGGTACCCCGGCCGGCGCTACTACGGCGGCTGCGAGTACGTCGACATCGGCGAGCAGCTCGCGATCGACCGCGCCAAGGAGCTGTTCGGCGCCGAGCACGCGAACGTCCAGCCGCACGCGGGCGCGCAGGCCAACAATGCCGTCTACCACGCGCTGTTGACGCCCGGCGACACGCTGCTCGGGCTCGAGCTGTCCCACGGAGGCCATCTCTCCCATGGGATGAAGATCAACGTCTCCGGGAAGCTCTACAACGTCGTCGCCTACCACGTCGACCGCGAGACCTCGCTGGTCGACATGGACGAGGTGGCGCGGCTCGCTTCAGAGCACCGGCCGAAGATGATCGTCGCGGGCTGGTCGGCGTACCCGCGCCAGTTGGACTTCCCGCGGTTTCGCGAGATCGCCGACGAGGTCGGCGCCTACCTGTTCGTCGACATGGCGCACTTCGCCGGCCTGGTCGCGGCGGGATTGCACCCCTCGCCGGTGCCGTACGCCGATGTCGTGACGACCACGACTCACAAGACGATCGGTGGCGGCCGCGGCGGCATGATCCTCTGCACGCAGGAGTACGCCAAGAAGATCGATTCGGCGGTCTTCCCGGGCCAGCAGGGGGGTCCGCTGGAGCACATCATCGCGGGCAAGGCGGTGGCGTTGCGCATCGCCCAGTCAGACGCGTTCCGCGAGCGCCAGCAGCGCACGCTGGACGGCGCCCGGGCGCTCGCCGGCCAGCTGCTGTCGGCCGGCCACGGCGTCTCGGTCTTGACCGGCGGCACCGACGTGCACCTGGTGCTGGTCGACCTGCGGGAGTCCGACCTCGACGGCAAGCAGGCCGAGGACCGGCTGGACTCGATCGGGATCACCGTCAACCGCAACGCGGTCCCGTTCGACCCGCGGCCGCCGGCGGTCTCGTCCGGGCTGCGGATCGGTTCACCGGCGCTCGCGACACGCGGGCTCGGGCTCGAGGACTTCGTCGAGGTGGGGCGCGTGATCGCGGCCGTGCTGACCGCCGGCCCGACATTCTCGGATGCGCTGCGCGCATCGCTGAGCGAGCGCACCGCGGCGATCGCGGACCGCTACCCCCTGTACGCGCAGCTGAGCGCTGCGGCAGCCGTCTGACCCCGGCGACGGCTCCGCCGACGTGGGGTCGGGTCCGGCTGCCATCCTTCAGGGCACATGGACTACTGGCACGCAGTCCTGGCGTTCGTGGTCGCCGCAGCGGTCGCGGCGGCGGTGACGCCGCTGGCGGCACGGCTCGCGCGGATGATCGGCGCCGTCGACGCCCCGCGTGAGCGCGGACTGGCGGCGCGGGAGACGCCGCTGCTGGGCGGCCTGGCGATCCTCGCGGCGGTCCTGATCTGCGCCGCGATCTGGATGCCGCACTCGATCCGGCTGCCGCTCACGCCGCATTCCGGCGGCGCTACGAGCCACGTCGACACGCTCGGGCTGATGGCCGGCGCGGTCCTGATCGCGCTGGTGGGCGCGCTCGACGATGTGTTCGATCTGCCGCCGCTGGTCAAGCTGCTGGGGCAGGTGACCGCGGCGATCATCGCCGTCAAGGCCGGCGCGGTCGTGACCGACGTGACGATCCCGTTCGTCGGCGCGCTGCAGTTCCCCCACGCCGGCGGCACGCTGACCGTGATCTGGCTGGTTGCGCTGATGAACGTGATCAACTTCTCCGACGGCGTCGACGGCCTTGCGGCGGGCCTCACCGCGATCGACGGGATCGCGTTCACGATCATCGCCTTCAGCCTGCACGTGTCGGGCGCGGCCGTGCTCGCGGCACTCACCGCCGGCGCAGCGCTCGGCTTTCTCGTGCACAACTTCCACCCGGCCTCGGTCTTCATGGGCGACGCCGGCGCGAACCTGCTCGGCTATCTGCTCGGCGTCGTCGCGGTCGTGGGAACGTTGAAGACCAACGCCGTCGTGGCGTTACTGGTTCCGTTCGTGATCCTCGCGGTGCCGGTGCTCGATACCGCGTTCGTCGTCGCCAAGCGCCTGAAGTACGGACGCAAACCGTGGTCGGCCGACGCCAACCACTTCCATCACCGGATGGCGCGGATCGGCTTCTCGCAACGTAAGACGGTCGCCTACCTCTACACGTGGTCGGCGCTGCTGGCGCTGCTGGCGGTCGCCCTGCGCGTGCTGCCGATCCATCCGCACAACACCCACTACTCCGACGCCTGGCTCGCGGTGCTGGTGGTACTGGCGCTGGTCGCGTTGGCGTTCAGCATCTACCTGGTGATCGTGCTGGAGATCTTCAAGTTCCCCGGCTTGCCCCGGTTCGAGTCGACCGCTGGGCCGCAGCCGCACGGGGAGCCGGGATCGGGCGCGCCGCCGCCCGGCCAGCCCGCTCCGCCGCTCGCCGCCGACGGCCCGGGCGCGCCTCCGGGCGGCGTCGAGATGCCGCGCCGTGAGGGCAGCGGAGCGCGCGAAGGGGCCGCGCCGGACGTCGAGACCGGCGAGTTCACGCGGGTCCGGTGACGCCGTGATCGAGAAGGCCAACCTGCACCGGCTGCCGTCGTTCGTGACCGCCGACGGGTCGACGATCCGTGAGCTGGCGGGGACATCATGGACGGCGGCACGCGCGCAGAGCCTCGCCGAGGCGACCGTCGAGCCGGGGGCAGAGACGGCCGAGCATTACCACCCCCAGTCCGAGGAGCTGTACTACTTCGTCGCCGGCACGGGACGGATGCGCCTCGGCTCCGACGTGTCTGAGGTCGTCGCCGGCGACTGCGTCGTGATCCCGCCGGGGACCGCGCACAAGCTGTTCAACGACCGCAGCGAGCCACTTGTGCTGCTGTGCTGCTGTTCGCCCGCGTATTCCGACGACGACACCGTGCTGACGGGCGGGTAGCCTCGCTGTCGGGTCTGACCCGCGTGGAGCGCGCCGGCCTCGGGGTCGTGGCGCTGCTGACCGTGCTGGCCGGCGTCGCTCGGTACGTGAGCGGGGTGCCGAGCATCGTCGCGTTCATCATCGCCGGCCTGGCGCTCGCCGGCGGCGCCTGGATCGTCTCGTTCTCGACCGAGCAGGTCGGCGGCCGGTTCGGCGTCGCGGCGACGGGGATGATGCAGTCGACGCTCGGCAACCTGCCCGAGTTCTTCGTCGTGCTGTTCGCCCTGCAAGCCCACCAGCTGATCGTCGCGCAGACCGCGATCCTCGGTTCGATCCTGGTCAACGCGTTGCTCGTGCTCGGCCTGGTGCTCGTCGCCGGCGCCCGGCGGGAGCCGGACGGGATCATGCGGTTCAGCCCGAGACTCCCCAACGACACCGCGACGCTGCTGCTGGTCGCCAGCCTGATCATCCTGCTGGTCGGGATCGTCGCCAACAGTCACGGCCCCGCCGGCCACCACATCAAGACGATCTCGATCATCTCGGCGGTGGCGCTGCTGATCGTCTACGGCTTCTGGGTGCGTCAGTACCTGACCACCGAGCACCCGCAGGACGACGCCGGAGAGGCGCCGCGGCTGTCGACGCGGGCGAGCCTGACGCTGCTGATCGTCTCCGGAGCCGCCGCCGGCTTCGTGTCGGACTGGTTCGTCCACGCGCTGGAGCCGACGATCCACTCGGTCGGGATCTCCAAGGAGTTCGCGGGCCTGGTGATCGTCGCGATCGCCGGCAACGCGGTCGAGCACGCGGTCGGCGTCGTGCTGGCCGCCAAGGGCCGCTCCGAGCTCGCGATCTCGGTCGTCAAGAACTCGGTCGGGCAGGTCGCCGCGTTTCTGTTCCCGCTGATGGTGCTCGTTTCGCTGCTGACCGCGACGACGCTGACGTTCGCGCTGGCCCCGGTCTACGTCGGGGCGTTGTTCGCCACCGCGGTGATCGTCTGGCAGATCACCGGCGACGGGGAGGCGACGCAGTTCGAGGGCGTCGCGCTGTGCGCGGGGTTCGTGATCCTGGCGGTGGTCGCCGCGTTCCAGTGACGGGGTCGGGACGGCGGGCCACCGGGCGGCGGCACCACGCCGCCGTAAGTAAAACTGATTTTTAGTTTTTCGCCACCGCAGATCGGGTAGACCCTTTTTTATGGAGCGTTGCCGCTGGCGCTCCCCAGAAGGGGTCCGTACGGACATGGATCCCGTCCCTGACCGACACAGAGCGGCCCTCGTCCACCAGGGCGGGGGCCGTAGCCGTCGGCGGGTCCCCGGCGCCGTCGCGGTTTGGGCCGTGTGTTATCTTACGTTTACGTAAGAATACGCTTTGGGCCGAAGGAGGCAGCGCCAGTGTCGAGATCACGAGCTACGGGGGCGGCCGTGCCGCAGCGGCGGCGGTTGGGAGTCAGCGCCGAGCACGACGACTACAAGTGGTGGGCGCTGTCGTGCACCAGCCTCGGGATGCTGCTGGCGACGATCAACTCGGGCACGTTGATCATCGCGCTCCCCGACCTGGAGCGCAGCCTGCACACGAGCCTGCTGGAGCTCGTCTGGGTGATCCTCGTGTACATGATCGCCTCGACCGTGCTGGTGCTCAGCGCCGGCCGGTTGTCTGATCAGTTCGGACGAAAGAACGCCTACATCGGCGGGTTCGTCGTGTTCGCGCTGGCCAGCCTCGGGGCCGGCTTCGCGCAGGACGGCACGCAGCTGATCCTGTGGCGGATCCTGCAAGGGATCGGCGGCGCATTTCTGTTCGCCAACTCGGCGGCGATCGTGACCGACGCGTTCCCGCGTGAGCAGCTCGGCGTCGCGATGGGGACCAACACGATGGTCGCGGCTGTCGGCCTGGTGATCGGCCCGGTGCTCGGGGGCGCGCTCGTCCTCCTCAGCTGGCACTGGGTGTTCTGGTTCAACGTCCCGTTCGGCCTCGCCGGCAGCCTGTGGGCGTGGCTGATCCTGCACGAGGTCACCGGCTCCGCGGAGGACCGGTCGTTCGACTGGCCCGGCACGATCACGTTCCTCGCCGGCCTGACCGGCCTCGTATACGGGATCTCAAAGGGCGGACTGAGCGGCTGGACCGCGCCCCTCGTGATCCCGTCGCTGATCGCGGCGGTGGTGCTGCTTCCGCTGTTCGTCGGAATCGAGCAGCGCCAGCGCCAGCCGATGCTCGATCTGGCGATCTTCAAGGACCGGCTGTTCGCGACTGCGTCGGGGGCGGCGTTCGCCAACGGGCTGGCGCGATTTGCGCTGATGTTCGTGTTCGTCTTCTACTTCCAGGGCGTGCAGGGCGACTCGCCGCTCCTGGCGGGAATCAAGCTGGCGCCGCTGGCGCTCGGGATGCTGATCGCATCGCCACTCGCCGGGATCTGGGCCGACCGGCACGGGTCACGGACGCTGGCGGTGCTCGGGATGCTCGTCACGGCCACCGGGCTGGCGCTGATGACGACGCTCCAGCGCGACACCGCCTATATCTGGCCCGGCCTCTACATGCTGATCGTCGGCATCGGATCGGGCATGTTCAACTCGCCCAACACCGCGGCGATGATGGGCACGGTCGCTCCGCACCGGCGCGGGATCGCGGCCGGCGCGCGGGTGCTGGTGCAGAACACGGGCGCGGTGCTCTCGATCGCATTCGTGCTGGCGGTCATCACCGCCGCGGTGCCGAAGCACGTCCTGTTCAGCGTCTTCAGTGGCCTGGCGAACCACATCTCGACCGCGGAGCTCAGGCCGTTCATCGCCAACATGCACACCGCGCTGTGGTGCCTGGCGGGCGTCTCGATACTCGGCGCGGCGATCTCCGCCGCCCGTCCCAAGCACGTCGCAGCGCAGGTCCCGTCTAGCATCGAGCCCGATCCGCAGGCCGCGAGCTCGGTGCCTCGGGACGTCGAGGCCGAGCCCAGCCGCGAGCCCGTGATGTCATGACCACGATCGCAGACACTCCCGCGCCCGAGGCGCCCGCCGCCGAGCCGCACGCGCCGGCCGCCGAGCCGCACGCGCCCGCCACCGAGCCGACGCTGCGGATCGGCGAGGTCGCCGACCGGACCGGCGTCACGCCGCGGACGATCCGTTACTGGGAGGAGATCGGGCTGCTCGGCGAGCAGTCTGAACGACCTGAGGGCAAGCACCGCCTGTACGCCGAGGCCGACGTCGAGCGGATCTCGGAGATCGTGCGCCTGCGTGACCTGCTCGGGCTGTCACTCGAACAGCTCTCGCAGCTGTTGGAGGCGGAGAGCGCCCGCGCCCAGCTGCGACGCGAGCTGACCAAGACCGAGGCGCCCGCCGAGCGCAAGCGGCTGCTGGAGGAGGTCCAGCGCCACATCTCCACCCAGCTGGACATGGTGCGTACCCGGCTCAGCGAGCTGACGCAGCTCGCCTCAGAGCTCGAGGACAAGCAGCGGCTCGTCGAGCAACGCATCCGCGAGTACTCGTAAGTTCTTCGATACCTCTTCGGTCACGCTTGCGTCTGCCGACCTGGCGGTCGCTAGCGTCGCGGTGCTCCCGGAGCACGAAGGGGCGCGGCGACGGGGTGATCGTCAGCGCGCCGCAACTCGATTCAGCAGACCAAAAGACCGATGCCAGCGGACCTGACCACCACACGCCTGCGCGCGCTGCGACGCCGGCCGCTTCCGCGCTGGCGGCCTCGTTGATCGGCGTTGTCAACGTCGCGTCGGCGGTATGGCCTGGCCTCAGCTGGCGCGGACACCTGCTACTCGACGTCGAGCCGGTCCAGGCCATCCGCCTGTTCCATGCGTTCGCGCTCCCCTCCGGGGCCGCGCTGCTGTTGTTGGCGCCCTACCTCTACAAGCGCCGGCACCGCGCCTGGCAGGCCGCGGTCGTGCTGATGGTCATCCTCGGTGTGCTCGACGTGCTCAAGGGCCTGGACCTGATCACGGCGCTGATCACCTGGACGGCGGCGGCGCTGCTGGCTCGGCGCGGCGACGAGTTCCGCGTCCGTCACGACCGGATCACCGGACGCTCGGCGTTCTGGCGGGTGCCGGCGCTCGGCGCCGCCGCGCTCGCGATCGCGACGCTCGCGGCGTGGGTCTCACAGGACCGGCCGTCGTGGACGTCGGTCGTGCGGGAAACCGGCAACCTGCTGGCGTGGCGCAGCGGCGTCGGGGTCTTCCACCACCACCTGCAGCACCTGGCGTGGCTGCCCGACAGTGTCCATCTGGTGGAGCTCGGGACGGTGGCGATGATGGCGTACGTGATCTTCCGTCCGCTGGCAGGCCCGCGCCGGCTTCCGGACGGCCACAGCCGCGAAGCCGCCGCCGAGATCGTCCGTGCGCACGGCGCCGACACGCTGTCGTTCTTCAAGCTGCGCGCCGACCAGCACTACTTCTTCAACGCCCAGCGGACGGCGTTCGTCGGCTACCGCGTCGAGAACGGCGTGCTACTGCTGGCCGGCGACCCGGTCGGCCCCGATTGCGCGATCGCGGGGCTGTTGGACGAACTGATCGCCTGTGCCGCGAGTCGAGGCCTCAAGCTCGGGGTCGTCGGCTCCAGCTCGGCAATGCGCGAGCGCTATCAGGCGCGCGGGCTGCGCACGATCTATCTCGGCGATGAGGCGATTGTCGAGATCGAACGCTTCACGCTTGAGGGTCGCCCGATCCGCAAGGTCCGCCAGTCGGTCAGCCGTCTGCAGAAGGCCGGCTACACCGCCGAGCTGCTGGATGTCTGCGCGCTCGATCCGGCGACCGCGCGCGAGATCGAGCAGGTGCTCGAGCTGGGCCGCGCGGGTGCGCCCGAGCGGGGCTTCTCGATGGCGATGGAGTCGATCTGTGGCGCCTACAACCGTGACACGCTGGCGCTGCTGGCCCGTGACGGCGCCGGCGACATCCGCGGCGTGCTTCAGTTCGTTCCCTGCTACGGGCGGGCGGCGATGTCGCTGTCATTCATGCGACGTGACCCCGAGACGCCCAACGGTTTGACCGAGTTCATGGTCGTGCGGGCGATCGAAGCGCTGCGCGGCCGCGGCGTCGCCGAGATGTCGCTGAACTTCGCCGCGTTCGCGAAATGGATCCATGGTCCCGCGAACCAGCTTGAGTCGGCGCTGGGCAAGCTGATCGCGCTCGGCAACCCGTACTTCCAGATCGAGAGCCTGTATCGCTTCAACGCCAAGTTCTTCCCGCGCTGGGAGCCGCGGTACCTCGTCTATGAGGGCGCCCTCGGACTGCCGCGCACGAGCCTGGCGGCGATGTGGGCCGAGGGTCAGCTGCCCAAGCCGGCGCTGCCCGAGTCCAGGTCGGGAGGGGTCAGCTGGGCCCCGGTGGCCGCCGGCGCACGCTGACGGGCACCGGCGAGGGGGCCGAGGCCGGTCGGACGTTGTCGTCATTTTGGCGGCGGTTTCGAAACGTTTGACACAAGCTCGACGAATCTCAGGCAAACTGTTACAAGCGTGTTACAAAGTTTGGCCGGAAGCGCTATATTGAGTTCGCGTTGACCGGAGGGTTTCGGCGGCCGGAGAACCGCTGAAACCATGGAGTACGATTGCGCGCCGGTCCTCGTTGTCGCGCCACCGATCTCCACGGACTTGACTTGAGAAGCCTGTCGACACCCATCGATCACGCCTGCGCTGCCGCGGTGAGCACGTCGGTGGCCGCGGCGAGTCGTGAGAGGGCCGCGAGTTGGCGGTAGAGGCCCCGGTCGACGACGGACAGCATCGGGTGGCCGGATTCCAGATGTTCGCACTCCGCTATCTCGATGTCGGCGTTGCCGTGATTGCCGCGATCGCCGGGATCGCGCTGGGCGCGCCCGTGCTCGGCTGCGCGCTGGGCGGGGGCTGCTGGGTGCTTCAGCGTGTCGTGCAGGCGGCGGACCGCAGGTGGGCGCGGCAGATGCGCGAACCGCGGGCGGCGCTCGGCGTCAGTCTGTTCGAGCGCTTCGGCCGGATCTGGCTGCTGGCGGGCGCGATCGTCGTCGCCGGTCTCGTCGGCGGCCGCAAAGACGGTCTTGCCGCCGCGCTGATCATCTTCTGCGCGTACACGGTCCGGTTCGTGATCGGCTTGGTCAATGGTCCCCCGCCCGACGCCACCCCACCGACGGCCAGTCCCGCGCCTCCATCCTCGACCACCCGGAGCGAGTCATGAGCGCGACCACCCCGGACGTGCCAAAGACCGGCGGGATGAGCGACGGCAAGAAGATCCTCTGGGGGGTCGGCGCCGCCTGGCTCGCCGGGATCATCTTCTTCGTCGCAATCGTCGGCTTCGGCTCCGACAAGGCGCCGTCGGTCGCCAGCGGCGTCTACTCGCCGACGGACGAGTTCAAGCTCGACACCTGGTTCAGCGTCGGCCCGATCGACTTCAACAAGGGCGTCCTCTACCTGATCCTCGCGACGGTCATCACGCTCGGGCTGCTGATCTACATCGCCCGCCGGCTCAAGGAGCGGCCCGGACGCCTGCAGGTGGCGGTCGAGGCGTTCTACGACCTCACCTCGAACCTGGCCGACGGCTCGATGGACACGTCGATGAGCCGCAAGTACTTCCCGCTGATCGCGACGATCTTCGTGTTCATCCTCGTCTCGAACCTGATCGGCTACATCCCGCTGCCGATCAATACCGGCGAGAAGTTCCTGCTGTTCGGGATCCACTGGCCGTCCTTCCAGATCTACGCGGCCGACACGAACGTCGCGTTCCCGCTGATGCTGGCGCTGCTGGTGTTCTTTCTGTTCACCTACGAGGGCGTCCGCAAGCACGGTCCGATCGGATACGTCAAGAGCCTGATGCCGGACGTGGGCGGCGGAATCCGCTTCCTCGTCTACCCGATCGAGATCCTTTCCTACTTCCTGCGGCTGATCTCGTTGACCGTCCGGCTGTGGGCCAACCTGTTGGCCGGCCACCTGCTGATCGCGTTCATGGGCGGCGAGTTGGGGGTACTCACCGGCAATACGGTCGTGTCCTGGGCGCTGCTGCCGCTCGGGATCGCGATCTTCCTGTTCGAGGCCGTGCTGATCGCCGGCCTGCAGGCATTCATCTTCTCGATCTTGACCGCGATCTATCTCGGTAGCGCGGTCGCCGAGTCTCACTGACCATTACTGACGCTGTGGCCCGATTCGCAGATACGACGACATTCGAGACGCCTCCGGCGGCGCTGGACGGCGTCCTCGGACCTCGATGTGCCGGAGGCACACCTTCGGACCAACGACTTCGTCGTCGGTGCCCGCGTCCTTGTCCAGCATCCACCGGCGACGCCTCTCGGTGCCGCCGTACCCACGAACCGAACCACTGAAGGAGCCACCGACCCACATGCTGTTTCTCCATTTCATGGCCATCTTCCATCCGGTGATCGCCGCGGCGGGTTCCGTCAAGAACGCGCAGGACGCGGGCCGCGCGATCGCGCTCGGCGCGGGTGCCGGCGGCGGCGCCGCGGGCGCCGGCGCGGGCATCGGCTCCGTGTTCGGCGCGTCGATCCAGGCCAAGACCCGCCAGCCGGAGTTGCGCGCCGACATCGAGCGCGACCAATGGCTCGGCTTCGCGCTGACCGAGGCCTGCTTCTTCTACGGCCTCGTCGGCGGGTTCATCGCCTTCTTCCTGTAGGCCGACGATGACGTCGCTCGCCGCACATCTCCCGCTCGCCTCCGGCGGCTCGTTCCTGATCACCCCCAACGTGGGGTTGATGGTCTGGACGCTGGTCGTGTTCCTGATCTCGTTCCTGGTCCTACGCAAGGCCGTGTTCCCGCGCATCCGCGATGCGCTGGACGCCCGCGCCAACCGGATCAACGAGTCGATCGACGCCGCCGACAAGACCCGTCAGGAAGCCGATCAGCTGCTGGCCGACTACCGTCAGCGGCTCAAGGACGCCCGCGGTCAGGCGGACGAGATCATCGCCCGCGCGCGGAGCGCCGCCGAGTCCCACGAGCGCACCGCATCCGAGGACGCCAAGATCAAGCGTGAGCAGATGCTGGAGCAGACCCGTCGCGACATCGAGGCTGAGACTCGCCGCGCGATCCAGGAGATCCGCAAGGAGGTCGCCGACCTGACGGTGCTGGCGACCGAGAAGGTGACCCGCAAGACCCTCACCGACGACGACCAGCGCCGCCTGATCGAGGATGCGATGTCGGAGCTGGACTTCAGCGCGCTGGGCGCGAGCGAGGGTCAGCGCTAACGGACCATGGAGGAGATCGCCCAGGTATACGCGCGCGCCCTGTTCGAGGTCGCGATCGAGCACGACTCGCTCGACGAGATCCGTGATCAGCTCGGCGCGTTCGCGGACGCGATGCACGACAACCGCCAGTTCGCGGTCTTCTTCTTCTCGCCGTACTTCTCGGCGCAGGAGAAGAAGGATGGGCTGCGGCGGTCGGTCAAGGACCCCAATCCGGAGTTCGAGAACTTTCTGGAGGCGCTGATTGAGCGTCACCGGATGCCGGCGATCTTCCGGATCCGGGCCGAGTTCGACGCGCTCTGGGACGAGGAGCGGCGGCTGCTGCCGGTGACGATCACCTCAGCCGTCACACTGGACGAGGCGACGGTCAAAGGGATCAGCGATCGGATCGGCGCTCAGGTCGACCGCCAGATCCAGGTCTCGGCCGATGTCGACCCCGACATCCTCGGCGGAATCGTCCTGCGGGTCGGCAACCTGATCCTCGACGCCTCGATCAAGAACCGTCTCGAACAACTTCGACAGCAAGTCGCCCAGGCGTAGGCCTACACGCCGCGGCCAAGGAGCACTGACAGTCACGATGCAGATACAACCCGACGAGATCACCTCGATCCTCAAGAGCCGGATCGAGGGCCTGGACACCTCAAACGCCGAGCTCACCGAGGTCGGAACCGTGCTGTCGGTCGCCGACGGCATCTGCCGCGTGCACGGCCTCGAGAACTGCATGTCGTTCGAGATGCTCGATCTGCCGCACGGCGTGACCGGACTGGCGCTCAACCTCGAATCCGACAACGTCGGCGTGGTGCTGTTCGGCGAGTGGGAGCAGGTCTCCGAGGGCGACACCGTCAAGCGCACAGGCCGCCTGCTGGATATCCCGGTCGGCGAGGCGCTGCTGGGACGGATCGTCGACCCGCTCGGCAACCCGCTCGACGGCAAGGGCGAGATCGAGACGACGGAGCGGCGTCCGGCCGAGCACAAGGCGCCCGGCGTCGTCCAGCGCCAGCCCGTGACCGAGCCGATGCTCACCGGTCTGAAGGCGATCGACTCGATGATCCCGATCGGCCGCGGGCAGCGCGAGCTGATCATCGGCGACCGTCAGACCGGTAAGACCTCGATCGCGATCGACACGATCATCAACAACAAGGACCGCGACCTGATCTCGATCTATGTCGCGATCGGGCAGCGCAAGGCGACGGTCGTCCAACTCGCAGCCGTGCTCGAAGAGGCTGGCGCGATGGAGAACACGATCATCGTGATGGCGGCCGCCGACGAGTCGGCGCCGATCAAGTTCCTGGCCCCGTACGCGGGCTGCGCGATGGGCGAGCACTTCCTCTACAACGGCAAGGCCGCCCTGACGATCTACGACGACCTCACCAAGCACGCCTACGCCTACCGGCAGATGTCGCTGCTGCTGCGCCGCCCGCCGGGCCGCGAGGCATACCCCGGCGACGTGTTCTACCTTCACTCCCGCCTGCTGGAGCGCGCGGTCAAGCTCAACGACGATCTCGGCGCCGGCTCGCTGACGTCGCTGCCCGTGATCGAGACGCAGGCCGGTGACGTGTCGGCGTACATCCCGACGAACGTGATCTCGATCACCGACGGCCAGATCTTCCTCGAGCCGAAGCTGTTCTACTCGGGCGTGCGTCCGGCGATCAACGTCGGCATCTCGGTCTCCCGCGTCGGCGGCAACGCCCAGATCACACCGATGCGCAAGGTCGCGGGCACCCTGAAGCTGTCGCTGTCGCAGTACCGCGACCTCGAGGCGTTCTCGCAGTTCGGCTCAGACCTCGACGCTGACACGCGTGCGACCCTCGCCCGCGGCGAGCGGCTGGTGGCGACGCTCAACCAGAACGAGCGGCATCCGATGCCGGTCGAGGACCAGGTCGTGCAGATCTACGCAGCGACCAACGGCTTCGTCGACCGGATCACGCTCGATCGCGTGCCGAAGTTCCTGGCCGATCTGAGCGAATCGGTCCGCGGCAACGAGCCGGAGCTGCTCAAGACGATCGCGGGCGGCGACTGGTCCGATCAGACCCAGGACCAGCTCAAGCAGGCGATTACGCAATTCGCCGAGGACTTCGGCTACGACCTCGACGAGGAGGGTCACCCGATCGAGGGCGACGACCTGCCGCCGGCGCATTCCGGACAGGGACCCGTCCAGCCGTCCGACGACGACGACGTCGACGCCGAGGGCCGGCCGGCCGAGGAACAGGCGGGGGTCGCGGCGTAACCCGCCGGCGCCCGCCCAGGAGAACCTCAGATGGCATCGCAGCGTGACGTTCGCAACCGGATCGCGTCGATCAAGAACATCCAGAAGATCACCCGGGCGATGGAGATGGTCGCCGCCGCCCGGCTGCGCCGCGCCGAGCAGCGGATCGAGTCGCTGCGACCGTACGCGGACGCGATCCGCCGGATGACCCGCCACGCCTCCGAGGCCGCCGGCAACGTGCCGCGGCTGCCGATCCTCTCAGAGCACGAGCAGATCAAGACCGTCGGGGTGCTGGTCGTCGCCGGCGATCGCGGACTGGCCGGCGCGTTCAACTCCAACGCGGTTCGTGCCGGCATCGCCGCCGGCCGTGAGCACGCGGCCGAGGGCCGCGCGGCTGTCTACTATGCCTCGGGGCGCCGACCCGCGTCGTCGTTGACATTCCGCGGGGTCGACGTCGCCGAGTCGTTCACCGGTTTCAGCGACCGGCCCGCCTACGCGGACGCACGCCGGATCGCCACGCGGCTGATGGCGGCCTACACCGACGGCGAGCTCGACCAGGTCGAGATCTTCTACAACGGCTACATCTCGCCGCTGTCGCAGGTGATGCGCCGTGAGACGCTGCTGCCGCTGCAGCGCGCGAGCGTGTTCGACGAGAACGCCGACTCGGACGCGGACTCAGGCGTTGGCGACGAGCACGCGCCGCGCGGATCGGTCGAGTACGAGCCCGACCCCGAGGTGATCCTCGAGCGTCTGGTGCCCGACTATGTCGAGATCTCGATCTACCGCGCGCTGCTGGAGTCCACCGCCTCCGAGCACGGTGCGCGGATGACCGCGATGCGCAATGCCTCGGACAACGCCTCAAACCTGATCGACGACTACACCTTGCAGATGAACCGAGCCCGCCAGGCCGAGATCACCCAGGAGATCGCGGAAGTCGTGGCCGGCGCGGAAGGCCTCGGATAAGGAGACACCAGCATGTCCGTAACGACCGAAGAGCACACCGAGGGCGCCGAGAGCGAGCGCAACGTCGGGCGGATCGTCGAGATCCAGGGCGTCGTGATCGAGGCGGTGTTCCACGACAAGCTGCCGGAGATCTACCACGCGATCCTCGTCAAGCGCCCCGAGGCCGCCAGCGCCGAGGAGGACGAGGACATCGCGGCCGCCCACGATGAGTACCTCGTCTGCGAGGTGCAGCAGCATCTCGGCGATGACCGCGTGCGCGCGGTCGCGATGGACACGACCGACGGGCTGGCCCGCGGCGTCGAGGTGATCGACACCGGTGCGCCGATCTCGGTGCCGGTCGGCCGCGCGACGCTGGGGAGGATCTTCAACCTGCTCGGCGAGGTGATCGACCTCGGTGAGCCGCTGCCCGACGACACCGAGCGCTGGCCGATCCACCGCGAGGCGCCGTCGTTCGAGTCGCTGGCGCCGACGACCGAGATGTTCGAGACCGGGATCAAGGTGATCGACCTGCTCGCCCCGTACGCGCGTGGCGGCAAGGTCGGCTTGTTCGGCGGCGCCGGCGTCGGCAAGACCGTGATCATCCAGGAGCTGATCCACAACCTCGCCCAGGAGCACGGCGGTCTGTCGGCATTCTGCGGGGTCGGCGAGCGCTCGCGTGAGGGCAACGACCTGTGGCTGGAGATGAAGGAATCAGGCGTGCTGGACAAGACGATGCTCGTCTTCGGGCAGATGAACGAGCCTCCGGGAGCCCGGATGCGCGTGGCGTTGTCGGGCCTGACGATGGCCGAGTATTTCCGTGACCGTGAGGGTCAGGACGTGCTGCTGTTCATCGACAACATCTTCCGGTTCGTGCAGGCCGGCTCCGAGGTCTCGGCGCTGTTGGGGCGGATGCCGTCGCAGGTGGGCTACCAGCCGACGCTTGAGTCCGAGATGGGTGAGTTGCAGGAGCGAATCACCTCGACCCGCAACGGCTCGGTCACGTCGATCCAGGCGATCTACGTGCCGGCCGACGACCTCACCGACCCGGCCCCGGCGTCGGCGTTCGCGCACCTGAACTCGACCACGTCGCTGTCGCGGTCGATCTCGGAGAAGGGCATCTACCCGGCAGTCGACCCGCTCGACTCGACCTCGACGATCCTCAAGGCCGAGATCCTCGGCGACGAGCACTTCGCGGTCGCCAACCGCGTCAAGGAGGTGCTGCAGCGCTACAAGGAGCTGCAGGACATCATCGCGATCCTCGGGATCGACGAGCTGTCCGACGAGGACAAGGTGACGGTCCAGCGCGCCCGCAAGATGGAGCGCTTCCTGTCGCAGCCGTTCTTCGTCGCCGAGCAGTTCACCGGCGTGCCGGGGAAGTACGTGCCCGTGCAGGAGTCGATCCGCGGCTTCAAGGAGATCCTCGAGGGTCAGCACGACGATGCCCCGGAGTCGGCGTTCTTCATGAAGGGCTCGATCGACGAGGTCACCGCCGCCGTGAGCGGGAAGTCTGGGTCGTCGTCCTCCACCTCCGAGGAGGAGGAGGAGGCGGAGGCCGAGGACCAGGCCGCGGCCGAGTCCGAGCCCTCCACCGGCGACGAGTAGGAGCAGCGCGTGGCGCACACCAAGTTCGGAGTCGAGGTCCTGACCCCCGAGGGGGAGGTGTTCAACGACGAGGTCGAGATGGTCTCGACGCGAACCGTGATCGGATCGATCGGGATCCTCGCCAACCACGAGCCGTTGCTGGCGATGCTCGATCCGACCGAGCTGCGGCTGTACCGGTCCGAGACGGAGATCGTGCATCTGGCGCAGGCCGAGGGCTACCTGCAGATGATCGACAACCATGCGCTGATCCTGGTCGAGGAGGCCGTCGATTCGGGGACGTTGGATGCCTCGGCGCTCCGCGACCAGTTGCGCCAGGCGGAGTCCGAGGCCGAGTCGGCCGAGGAGGGCTCTGAGCGGCGCCGTGTCGCGGAGCGCGACAAGCGCCGCTACGAGGCGTTCCTGCGGATCGCCGAGCCGTCCAGCTGACCAGCTCGGACGGGTCCGCCGGCGCTGACGAGCGCGTCCTGGCCGCGCGGCTGATCGGTTACGAGACCTCACGTCCCGAGCCGCTGATCGCCGCCGCGCAGTTCGTCACGGGGTGGCTGCAAGCCCGCCGCATCGAGGTTTCCCGCCACGATCATCGTGGGTTGCCGGTGCTCGTCGCGGACGTCGGCTCGCGGCGTGCTGATGCGCCCTGCATCGTCTTCCACGGCCACCTGGACGTGGTCCCGGGCCGGCCTGAGCAGTTCGAGCCGCGGATCGAGGGCGACCGGCTGATCGGCCGAGGCGCCTACGACATGAAGGGCGGGCTGGCGGCGATGCTGTGCGCGGTGTGCGATGTCGCCGAGCAGGACCGCGTCCGCGTGCGGTTCGTGTGCGTTCCCGACGAGGAATCAGAAGAGCTCGACGTGCGCTCGACCGACGCGGTCGTCGCCCGTGGGCTCGGCGGCGACTTCGCGATCACCGGCGAGCCGACCGACATGCATATCGGGATCCAGGCCAAGGGCGTGCTGGCGATGCGCATCGTCGTGCACGGGCGCGCGGCGCACAGCTCGACGCCGTGGCTCGGCGACAACGCCGTGCTGAAGGCGATCGACACGTTCCGCACGATCGAGACGCTGCCGTTCAGCCGCGAGTCCTCGGAGATGTTCGATCGCCCGTCGATCAACCTCGGACGGATCGATGGTGGCGACGCGCTCAACAAGGTTCCCGACCGCTGCGAGATGGCCGTCGATGTCCGCTACCTGCCCGGCCAGGACGCGGCGGAGATCCTCTCGCAGGTCCGCCAGATCCCCGACATCGACGTCGAGCGGACGTTCATCCATCCCAGCGTCGGAGTCTCCCGTCACAATCCCTACGTGCACGCGCTGTCGGAGGCCGTCGCGAGGGCGACTCGTGGCGAGGTGATGTCGGTCGGGCGCGACGGCGCGTCGGACGCGGCGTCGTTCATCGAGGCCGGGATCCCGGCGGTCGAGTTCGGTCCCGCCGGCGGCGGCCATCACGGGCCGGACGAGTGGGTCTCGCTGCCGTCGTTGTCGAGCTACCGGCGGGCGCTGGCGGGCTTCGTGCGTGCCCTGCCCGACTGGCTGGCGCAGGCACGGAGCGGGACCGACGGCTCACGGACGAATGGTGGGAGCGCGATCGAAGGCGGGCTGGCGTGAAGCTGTTTCGCCCGAAGAGCACGCCCGCGCTCGCGTTCCGGTTCTTCCTGCTGGCCGTGCTCGTGACCGGCTCGGTCGCAGCGACGGCTGCGGTGGCGGGGCTGCTGCAGGTGCAGAACCTCGTCAACGACATCTCGTTCAACAAGGCGATCAAGTCCAACCAGATCAAGGTTCCGGCGGCCGGCGCACCGCAGACGATCCTGCTGATCGGATCCGACCACCGCGCCGGCGAGCCGTTCAAGGACGCGAACACCGACACGATGCTGCTCGTGCGCCTCGACGCCTCGTCGTCGACGATCAACGTGATGTCGCTGCCCCGGGATCTTATGGTCAACATCCCCGGCTACGGCACCAGCAAGCTCAACGCGGCCTATAGCGAAGGCGGTTGGAACCTGCTGATCAAGACGATCAAGCAGAACGTGTTCCCGAGGTTTGTCCCCAACCACATCATCGACGTCAACTTCAGTGGGTTCGCCGACCTCGTCAACGCGATCGGCTGTGTCTATTCCGACGTCGACCATCGCTACTACAACCAGTCCGAGCCGGCTCCGAGCCCCGACAACTACGCGTCGATCAACATCGAGCCGGGCTATCAGAAGCTGTGCGGCGGCAACAACGAGCCGAACGGGGCACTGTCGTTCGTGCGCTTCCGTCACACCGACACCGACCTGACTCGTGAGGCGCGCCAGCAGGACTTCATCCGCTGGGCCAAGAGCCAGTACCCGATCAGCAGGCTGCTGTCCAATCGCAATCGGCTACTCGGCATCTTCGGCAAGCACTCGCAGTCCGACGCGCAACTGCACAGCGTCGACGGTCTGCTGAAGGTCTTCGATCTGGTCGCCAACATGGAGGGCAAGGGCGCGTCGATCAAGCAGATTCCGTTCCCGGCGACGTTGCTGCCATGCGGCGGCACCGACCCGACGACCGGCGCGGTGATGCCCTGTTACGTCGGTTCAACGTCGCCGGCAGCGGTCAGATCCGCCTGGGCGCACTTCGTTGCGCCGACGCCGGTCGCCCCGAAGCAGAGCGCGGTCGGGGCGGGGCGGCGCCACAAGCGGCCGCTGTCGACGGCCGGCCTGATCGCCGATCCAAGCGACGGCCGGACGCAGGCGGCCGCGCTCAAGCACGCCCAGCTGCCGGTCTATTTCCCCCGCCTGATTGCGACGAACTCGGTCTACTGCCTAGCGCTGACGGGCAACTGCAACAACGAGGACGAGCCCGCCACCGCGTATGCCCACTCCTATCCGCGCGCGTATTCGATCATCGGACCGGGCGGCCAGCGCTACCACTCCTACCGGATGACGCTGTTACTCAACCCGAACAACTACGAGGACGAGTACTACGGCGTGCAGGGGACGACCTGGGACAACCCGCCACTCCTGTCCAGCCCGGCCGGCACGAAGGTCGTCAACGGCCGCAAGCTGTACCTGTACAAGGATGGCTCCAAGCTCACGCAGGTGGCATGGCACCACCACGGCGACGCCTACTGGATCTCGAACAACCTCACCGAGAACCTCCCCAACAGCCAGATGCTGGAGATCGCCGCGTCGCTGACGCGGTAGGACGGCCCGCTACCCTCGGGCGCTCACGTGCGCACTGATACTCCAGCACCCATCGCCGTGATCGGCACCGGCTACGTCGGGCTGGTGACGGCTGCGGGCTTCGCCGAGCTCGGATCGGAGGTTTGGTGCGTCGACGTCGACGTGGACAAGATCGACCGGCTGAACCGCGGTGAGATCCCGATCTATGAGCCCGGTCTCGTCGAGTCGCTCGCGCGCTCCGCCGCGCGGCTGCACTTCGGCACCGACCTGGCGCCGGCGCTCGAGCACGCGCGGCTGCTGTTCGTCGCGGTCGGCACGCCGCCGACCTATTCCGGCGATGCCGACCTGTCCGCGGTACACGCGGTCGTCGACGCGATGCCCGCCTCCGATCGCCACGCGCTGGTGATGAAGTCGACCGTCCCGGTCGGTACCGGCTCGTCGATCAAACGGATCTTCGCCCAGCGCGGCAAGTCCGGCTTCGCGTACGTCTCCTGTCCCGAGTTCCTCAAGGAGGGCTCGGCGCTGGAGGACTTCCTCAAGCCCGACCGGGTCGTGATCGGCGACGACGCCAACTGGGCCGGTGACGCGGTCGCCGACCTGTACGCGCCGCTGAATGCGCCGCTCGTGCGCACCGACGTCGCCTCGGCCGAGATGGTCAAGCTGGCCGCCAACGCGTTCCTGGCGACGAAGATCTCGTTCATCAACGAGATCGCCAACGTCTGTGAGGAGACGGGCGCCGACGTGCTCGAGGTCGCCCGTGGGATGGGCCTCGATCAGCGGATCGGCAAGCATTTCCTGCGACCCGGGATTGGATTCGGTGGCTCCTGCTTTCCGAAGGATGTCTCGGCGCTCAAGCAGCTGGCCGGCAACAGCGGCTATCACTTCCAGCTGCTGACCGCCGTGATCGAGGTCAACGAGTTGCAGAAGCGACGCGTGGTCAGCAAGCTGCAGAAGCATCTCGGCTCGCTCGTCGGCAAGCGGATCGCGCTGCTCGGGCTCGCGTTCAAGCCCAACACCGACGACATGCGCGAAGCGTCCTCGCTGGTGCTGTCGGCGCGGCTGCATGCCGACGGCGCGACCGTCGCCGCCTACGACCCGGTCGCCGAGCAGGAGGCGCGCAAGCTGATGCCCGGCCTGGAGTTCGCCGACTCGGCGCTCGGCGCCGTCCGCGACGCCGACGCGTGCGTGATGGTGACCGAGTGGCAGGAGTTCTCGACGCTCGACTGGGCCGAGGTCGCCGACGCGATGGCCGGCTCGCTGGTCGTCGACGGTCGCAACTTCGTCGACCGCGACGCGGTGCGCGCGGCCGGACTCAGCTACGAAGGGATCGGGCGCTGACTTGCAGGCCCTGATCCTGGCCGGCGGGGAGGGGACGCGCCTGCGGCCGCTGACCTCCTCGATACCCAAGCCGGTTGTGCCGCTGGCCGGGCGGCCGTTCATCTCCTACATGATCGATTGGCTGCACCGGCATGGCGTCGACGACGTGATCCTCTCGTGCGGGTTCATGGCCGACGGGGTACGCGCGGTGCTGGGCGACGGCGACGGGCTCGGCGTGCGCCTGCGCTACGTCGAGGAGCGAGAGCCGCTGGGGACCGGCGGCGCGCTGAAGCTCGCCGAGGACCTGTTGCAGGACCGGTTCCTGATGCTCAACGGCGATCAGCTCACCGACCTCGATCTGACCGCTCAGTTGCGCCAGCACGAGCGCACGGGGGCGCGCGCGACGCTCGCGCTGATCGCCGTCGAGGACCCGTCGGCGTACGGGCTCGTGCGTCTGCGCGACGACCTATCGGTGTCAGGCTTTCTGGAGAAGCCGAACGCCGACGAGATCGACACCAACCTGGTCAACGGGGGCGCCTACGTGCTCGACCGCTCGGTGGTCAGCGAGATGCCCGCCGCCGGCACCCGGATCTCGATCGAGCGCGACGTGTTCCCGCGGCTCGTCGATCGTGGCCTGTTCGGCTACGAGGCATCCGGCTACTGGATGGACATCGGCACCCCACGGCGTTATCTGCAGGCGACCTACGACATCCTCGACGGCGAGATCATGACCGAGCTCGGGCGGGCGCTGGCGGCGTCGGGCGGCGTGTTGCGGGACGCCGCGGGCGCGGTCGGCGTCGGCGGCTCGGTGCATGCGCCGGCCGTGATCGGGCCGGGTTGCACGATCGCTGCGGGTGCGACGGTCGCCGGGCGGACAGTGCTTGGTGCCAATGTCACGCTCGGCCCGGGTGCCCACGTCGACAGCTCGGTGCTGCTCGACGGGGTCCGGATCGGTGCGCATTCACGGATTAGTCGCAGCATCCTCGGCCCCGGCGCGCAGGTCGGCGACCACTGCCGGATCGATGCCGAGACGGTGCTCGGCGCTCGAGTCAAGATCGGGTCAGACAACGCGCTGACGGCCGGTATCCGTATCTTTCCCGGTGTGGAGCTTCCCGATGCGGCGGTCGCGTTTTGACCGCCACCAGCCGCGTGGGTGAGAGCCCCACCGATCTCGGCACCGACACGGTCAAGGCGTTTGACGCCAGCAATCAGTTCGCCGACGTGCTCGGTCTGTCTGACCATCTCGACGACGCCCTGTGGCGAGTCGAGTCGGCGTCGATCGAGCCTCAGGACTCGCCGGGCGGGCTGGTCGTCGCCGGAATGGGAGGGTCGGCGGTCGGCGGTCTGTTGGCGCGCGCGGCGCTCGGCGATCGCGCCTCACGGCGGATCTCGGTCAGCCGCGACTACGGGCTGCCGGCCTGGACGACCCCGGACACGACCGTCCTGTGCTCGAGCTACTCGGGCAACACCGAGGAGACGCTGGCGGCGTTCGAGGCCGCCGGCGCGCTCGGCGCGCGGCGGATCGTCTGCACGACCGGTGGCCGGCTGGCGCAGCAGGCACGTGAGGAATCGGTGCCGGTGATCGGCGTGCCGGGCGGGTTCCAGCCCCGCGCGGCGGTCGGCTATATGCTGGTCGTGGCGCTCGAGATCGCGGCGCTGGCCGGCGTCGGCGAGGGCTTGCGGACCGAGATCGACGTCGCCGCGGCGACGGCCAAGCGGCTGGCCACGGCCTGGGGGCCGGACTCGCCCGAGGACTCGCTGGCCAAGTCGCTGGCGCGCAAGCTGCACGGAACCGTCCCGCAGATCATGGGCTCAGGGCTCACCGGTCCGATCGCCTATCGCTGGAAGACCCAGATCAACGAGAACGCCAAGACGCCGGCGTTCTTCGCCGAGCTGCCCGAGCTCGACCACAACGAACTGGTCGGCTGGTCCGACGCCTCACGGATGGGGCGATTCGGGGCAGTGTTCCTCGACGACTCCGATCTGCATCCGCGCGTCCGCGAGCGGATCGAGCTGACCCGGGAGCTGATCCGCCAGCACGCTGCCGTCGACGAGCGCGTGTCGAGCGTTGGCGAGACGCGGACCGAGCGGCTCGTGTCGCTGGTGCTGCTCGGCGACCTCGTGTCGCTCTACATGGCGGTGCTGGCCGGGTATGACCCAGGGCCGGTCGACGCGCTCGAGGACCTCAAGCGCCGGCTCAGCTGATCGGGATCGCGCCTCCGCACGCGCTCAAACCTTGACACGTTCGTGGTAAGGTTGTTCTCGTGCAGGCGCTGACGATCAACGAGGCGGCGGGAACCACGGGCTGGTCGGCCCGGATGCTGCGATACGTCGACCACGCCGGGCTCGTGTCGCCCGCCCGCTCAGGCTCGGGCTACCGGCTGTACGGACCGGCCGAGCTGCAGCGCCTGCGCACGCTCAAGGAACTGCTGGCGCGCTTTGACGTGACCTTGTCGGACGTCGCGTTCGCGGCGAGGCTCGAGACCGACCCCGAGCTGCGCGCCGCGATCCTTGGATGGCTGCGCGCCCAGGCTCGCCGTCCCGAGGACGTGGCCGACGACGAGTGGCTGCGGTTCGAGCAGGAAAAGCACGAACGGCTGCTGGCGGCGGTCTGAGCAACCGCGCCTGAGCTCGGCGGTCCGGTTGGCGGACCCGAGCGCCGCCCCAGCCCGAATCAGACCATCGAGACGCCGGAGAGCATATGAGCACAATCGCCGAGAAGACCGACTACAAGGTTGCCGATCTGTCGTTGGCCGAGTTTGGCCGTAAGGAGATTCGGCTGGCCGAGCATGAGATGCCGGGGTTGATCGCGACCCGTAAGGAGTTTGCGGCGTCGCAGCCGTTGCAGGGCGCGCGGATCACCGGTTCGCTGCACATGACGGTGCAGACGGCGGTGCTGATCGAGACGCTGACTGCGTTGGGCGCCGACGTGCGGTGGGCGTCGTGCAACATCTTCTCGACGCAGGATCATGCTGCTGCGGCGGTCGTCGTGGGTCCTGACGGGACGCCCGAGGACCCCCAGGGGGTGCCGGTGTTCGCGTGGAAGGGCGAGACGCTTGAGGAGTACTGGTGGTGCACCGATCAGGCGCTGAGCTGGCCGGATTCGGATTCGGATTCCCGCCCGGGTGGGAATGGCGTCTCCGGCCCAAACATGATTCTCGATGATGGTGGTGACGCGACGCTGCTGGTCCATCACGGCGTCGAGTACGAGGCCGCCGGCTCGGTGCCGGACGTGGCGACCGCCGAGAACGAGGAGCACGCGGTGATCCTGGGCCTGCTGGCGCGGTCGCTGGCGGCCGACTCGCAGCGGTTCACGCGGATGGCTGCCGGGTGCAAGGGTGTCACCGAGGAGACCACCACCGGGGTGCATCGGCTGTATCAGTTCGCCGACCAGGGCAAGCTGCTGTTCCCGGCGATCAACGTCAACGATTCGGTCACGAAGTCCAAGTTCGACAACAAGTACGGGTGTCGTCACTCGTTGATCGACGGGATCAATCGGGCGACCGACGTGCTGATCGGCGGCAAGGTCACGGTTGTCTGCGGCTACGGCGATGTCGGCAAGGGCTGCGCGGAGTCGTTGCGCGGCCAGGGCGCGCGGGTGATCGTGACCGAGATCGACCCGATCTGCGCGCTGCAGGCGGCGATGGATGGCTACCAGGTGGCGCGCTTGGAGGACGTGCTGTCCGAGGGCGACATCTTCGTGACGACGACCGGCAACAAGGACGTGATCACGGCCGAGCACATGTCCCAGATGAAGCACCAGGCGATCGTCGGCAACATCGGCCACTTCGACAACGAGATCGACATGGCCGGCCTGGCGAAGATCGACGGGATCGAGAAGCTCAACATCAAGCCGCAAGTCGATGAGTGGCGGTTCCCCGGCGGGCGCACGATCATCGTGCTGTCGGAGGGACGCCTGTTGAACCTGGGCAACGCGACCGGTCACCCGTCGTTCGTGATGTCGAACTCGTTCACCAACCAGGTGATGGCGCAGTTGGAGCTGTTCGGCAACACCGGCGAGTACGAGAAGCAGGTCTACACGCTGTCCAAGCAGCTGGACGAGAAGGTCGCACGGCTGCACCTGGACGCGCTCGGGGTCCGCTTGACCAAGCTGACCCCGGAGCAGGCCGACTATCTCGGGTTGTCGGTCGACGGGCCGTACAAGAGCGACCACTACCGCTACTAGGCACGCGGCCGGTCGCGGCGGGCGGGGACGGGCGACCGGTGTCGCGCACATCGGTGCCCCGCCACGACGTCGCCGACCTGTCGCTCGCCGGCGAGGGGCAGGCGCGGATCGAATGGGCCGCCGGGCAGATGCCGGTGCTGGCCCAGATCCGCTCCCGCTTCGAGCGCGAGCGGCCGCTGGACGGCGTCTCGGCCGCCGCCTGCCTGCACGTCACGGCCGAGACGGCGTGCCTGATGCGCACGCTGCAGTCCGGCGGCGCCACCGTCTCGCTGTGCTCGGCAAACCCGCTGTCGGCGCAGGACGACGTTGCGGCGGCTCTGGTGCTGGCCGACGGGGTCGAGGTCCGGGCGCGCCGCGGCGAGAGCACGGACGAGTACGTCGCACACGTGCTGGCGCTGCTTGCCGGGGGCCCGCAGATCACGCTCGATGACGGGGCCGACCTGCTGGTCACGGCGCACGCGCGCGGGGGCGAGCCGCTGCAGCGGCTGATCGGCGGTACCGAGGAGACCTCGACGGGCCTCGTCCGGCTGCGGCGGCTGCAGCAGCGCGGGGAACTGCGCTGTCCGGTGCTGGCGGTCAACGAAGCCCGCACCGAGCGTGCGCTCAACGATCGTCACGGGACCGGTCAGTCGGCGCTGGACGGGATCGTTCGTGCATCGAACGTGCTGCTGGCGGGCCTGACGATCGTGATCATGGGTTACGGCTGGGCCGGACAGGGCGTTGCCGAACGGGCGCGCGGCGCCGGCGGAGCGGTGATCGTCTGCGAGGTCGATCCGCTCCGCGCGCTGGAGGCGCGGATGGCCGGCTATGAGGTGATGCCGGCGCTGCCCGCGGCCGAGCGCGGCGACCTGTTCATCACCGTCACCGGTTCGCGCCGCGTGTTGCGGCGAGAGCATTTCGAGCGGATGAAGGATGGCGTGCTGCTGGCCAACGCGGGCCACTTCGACGTCGAGCTCGATCTGGCCGAGCTGGGGGAGCTCGCCGGCGGCGACGTCCGCGCGGTGCGTCCACTCGTGTCCGAGTACCGGCTGGCGGACGGCCGGCGGCTGAACCTCCTGGCGCACGGTCGCGTCGTCAACCTGGCGGCTGCCGAAGGCCATCCGGCGGCGGTGATGGATGTCTCGTTCGCGCTGCAGGCGCTCGCGATCGAGCAACTCGTCGTCAACGCGGGTTCGCTGGGGCCGGGCGTCCACGCGGTCAGCCCGGCAGTGGATCGTGAGGTCGGGCGCTTGAAGCTGGCTGCGCTCGGGGTCCAGATCGACGAGCCGACCGACGAGCAGACGGAGTACCTGTCCTCGTGGAGCGCGGTTGGGCCATCCCCCTCGTGAAGCGGATCGGGGCATCCGCCTCGGGACCGCAGCGCGCTCGGAGCTCAGGGTGCGGATGGGCGGCGCGAGCGGTCCCGATGCGGATACCCCGCCCCTTCGCTTGGGCCGGGACGGCGGGGTAGGCTGCAGCGATGACGGCTGAGAGCAGCGGCAAGCGCGGCGGGATCGACCTCGGCGGGACGAAGATTGAGGCGATCGTCGTTGACGCCGACAACAAGGTGCTCGGGCAGGCGCGACGGCCGACGCCGACCGAGGGTGGGCCTGAGGATGTGGCCGAGCAGATGGCGGAGGCGATGACGGAGGCGGCGAAGGCCGCCCAGCTCGAGCCGTCGGCGCTGAAGGGCGTCGGGGTCGGATCGCCGGGGTCGGTCGACGAGGACGCCGGGACCGTGTCACAGGCGCGCAACCTGCCGGGCTGGGACGGGACGTTCGAGCTGGCCAAGACGCTGAGCGACAAGCTCGGCGCCCCCGTCAGGGTCGGCAACGACGTGCAGGTGGCGATCCGCGCGGAACACCAGCTCGGTGCGGGCCGGCCGTATGACTCGCTGCTGGGCGTGTGGTGGGGCACCGGCGTCGGCGGCGGTGTGATCATCGACCGCAAGCTGTGGCTCGGGCGTGGCAGCGCCGGCGAGATCGGCCACATGGTGATCAAACGGGATGGTGCTCTCTGCCCGTGCGGGCGCCGCGGCTGCGTCGAGGCCTACGCCGGCCGGGCGGCGATGGAGGCCAAGGCTCGCAAGGAGCACGAGGACGGCGCCAAGACCGACCTGTTCAAGATCATGAAGCACCGCGGCCGGGTGCGACTCACGAGCGCCGTCTGGGCGCAGGCGTTGGAGCAGAAGGATCCGCTCGCGACCGAGCTGATCGACCGTGCGGTCGAGGCGCTCGGGGCCGGGATCGCGTCCGCCGTCAACCTGCTCGACGTCGAGGCGGTCGTGATCGGGGGAGGGCTCGGGGTCCGCTTCGGGCAGCCGATGACCGACCGGATCTTCGAGGCGTCAAAGCCACACCTGTTCCGTGACGATCGTCCTCCGGACATCCACATCGCCGGGCTCGGCGACCTGGGCGGAGCGATCGGAGCGGCGCTGCTGGTGGCCTAGTTGAACGACCATTAGTGGCCGCTCACGGGCGGCCGCGGATCTCGTTCGCCGAAAGCCAAACGGCAGCGCTGTCTGACAACGGCACGCCCTGCCGCGAACTCTGACAGGATTTCCGTTGATCAGCGGGGACTTACTGGGGATCGAGGAGGAGACCTGAGCGCGTCCGCCGGCAGCAGTGGGACTCCGATTGCGAATACGGACCGCGGTGGCGGAGGGCGGCGCGTGCCGAGGCCAGGGGGCGGCCTGGCCGCGCGGCTGGGCGCCGCCGGCGCGCTGATCGCGGCCGTGATCGTCGTGCTGATCCTCGCGTTCGGATCGAGCTCCGCGTACACGATCAGGGTCCGGTTCCAGAACGCGAGCGGGCTCGTGACCGGCAACAACGTGTTGATCGGCACGGCCGCGGTCGGGACGGTCTCCGGCATCGGGCTGACGGCCAACGGTCTGGCGGAGGTGACGCTGCACCTGCATAGCGTCGGCGAGCTGCATCAGGGCACGATCGCCCGGATCTACGAGGACTCGCTGTCGGGCATCGCATCCAAGTACGTCGAGCTGGAGCCCGGGCCGGCGAGCCGCCCGGTGATCAACTCCGGCGGCACGATCGGCGAGGGGCAGAGCTACTCCGAGGTCAACCTCGACGAGGTCCTCGACTCGCTGAACGCCAAGACCCGTGGCGGCCTGAGCAACCTGATCCGCGGTGAGGCCGCATCGCTGCGCAACGGCGGCAAGGCAGCCAACCGGACGCTTGAGTACCTGGCGCCGGGGCTGGCCAGCGCCAGCCGGGTAACCCAGGAGCTGACCCGTGACGAGCCGTCGTTCGACGGGCTTCTGGTGCAGGGTGCGAAGGCGATGCAGGCGCTGGCGTCCAGAAGCGAGGAGCTGACGCAGCTGGTCTCCAACACCAGCCAGACCGCGGGCGCGATCGACCGTCAGAGCCAGGCGCTGCAGCAGTCGTTGGACCTGCTGCCCGGGGTGCTGCAGCGCTCGACGACGACGTTCGCCGGTCTCGACACGACGCTTGACGCGTTGACGCCCGTCGTCAACGCGTCGAAGCCGAACCTCGCGCAGCTGCCGCAGTTCGCCTCAGCGCTGAACGCGGTCTCCAAGCAGGCGCTGCCGACCGTCACGAAGCTCAACGATCTGATCTCCAACCCGACCGGCGGCGGCGACCTGATCTCGCTGCTCGAGGCGAGCCCGTCGTTGGCGAGCACCGCCGCCAAGGCGTACCCGGAGATGATCAAGCAGTTCGCGCAGTCAAAGCCCCAGCTGGACTACCTGCGCTACTACACGCCGGACGTCGTCGCGGCGCTCTCCAACGTCGGTCAGGCGAGCTCCTACTACGACGCCAACGGGCACTATGTGCGCACTCAGCCCGACTCGTTCGCGTTTCAGATCAACGGCTCCAACGAACTCGTCGCGCAACCCCCTGCGCAGCGCTACGCCGGTCTGACCCACGTCAGCGAGCGCTGTCCGGGCAGTGCCGTGACGGCGAGCCCGGACGGCTCGGCGCCGCTGTCGGTGCCCGGCTGCAGCAGCTCGCAGGCGACGCCATGAGACGGCTTGTGGTATTCGCGGCGGCGCTGGTGGCGGCGATCGCAGTGGCGGTCGTGGCCACGACCCGGGCGCAGTCCTCGAGCGGCACCTACACGGTCCGCGCGATCTTCGATGACGCCTCCTACGCGGCGGCGGGCGAGAACGTCCGGATCGCCGGCGCCAACGTCGGCTCGATCCAGTCGCTCGGGGTCAACTCGCGCAACCGCGCCGCGGTCACGATCTCGATCGACAACGCCGACTTCATCCCGTTCTACGCAAACGCGAAGTGCACGATCCGGCCCCAGTCGCTGATCGGCGAGCAATACGTGGACTGCAGTCCCGGAACCAGCAACTACAAGCCGCTGGCGACGCTCCAGTCCGGGCCGGGCAAGGGCCAGCACTTCCTGCCGGTCACCCGCACGAGCTCGCCGATCAACGTCGACATCCTCCAGAACATTTCGCAGATGCCCGTGCGCCAGGCGCTCGCGGTCGTGATCGATGAGCTCGGAACGGGTCTGGCGACGCGCGGGTCAGACCTCAATGCAGTCATCCGGCGGGCCAACCCGGCCTTGGGCGAGACCGACAAGGTGTTCAAGATCCTCGCCTCCCAGAACCGGCAGCTGGCGCAGCTCGCCGACGACTCGCAGGCGGTGCTGGCGCCGCTGGCCAAGCAGCGCAACCAGATCTCCGGGTTCATCAGGTCGGCCAACACGACCTCGGTCGCGGTCGCCGCCCGCGCGCAGGCCGAGTCACGGACGTTCCGGCTGTTTCCGGTCTTCCTCAGCCGGCTGCGGCCGCTGCTGGCCGACCTCAGCGTGCTGGCCGACAAGGGCACCCCGGTGCTGCAGCAGCTCGGCCAGACGGCGGGACCGCTGGGCACCGAGTTCGGGGAGCTGCGGCCGTTCGCGACCGAGGCGCGCACGTCGCTGATCGCGCTCGGGCACACGGCGCAGCAGTCCGAGGCGCCGCTGGTCTCCAGCCTGCCGGTGGTTCAGGAGCTCAGAGCGGTCGGCGTCAACGCCAAGCCGAGCGCCGCCAACCTCGAGAAGCTGCTGTCGAGCCTGGACACGACCGGCGGTTACGAGCAGCTGATGAGCCTGCTGTACAACGCCACCTCGGCCGTCAACGGCTACAACGCCGACGGCCACTACGTGCGCGCGCAGCCGCTGAGCTCGAGCACCACCAACTACTCGCCGAGCTGCGCGGCCGGCGGTTGCTCGTCGGCGCACTTCCAGCACGACGTCGCGGCGCTGCCGTCCCGGGATCGGCAGGCGCTGCTGCAGCAGCAGATCGTCGCCAAGGCGCTGCAGGCGATCGGCTCGGGCAGCGGCTCCTCGAGCCCGGTCGCCGGCCTCTGGTCCTACCTGACGGGGACGGCCAAGTGAGGCGCCGCCGGGGCCGCGAGACGAGCTTTTTGCAGAGCCCGGTGCTGATCGGCGCGTTGACCGTGCTGGTCGTGATCGTCGCCGTCGCGCTCGCCTACAAGGCCAACACCGGACTGCCGTTCACGCCGACCTACAACCTGCACGTCCAGATGCGTGACGCGTCGGAGCTGCAGACCGGCGACGACGTCAACGAGGGCGGCGCGCTGGTCGGCCTCATCAGCGGGGTCAGCGCCACCCGCAACCACGCCGGCGAGCCGGTCGCCGAGGTCAACCTGAAGCTGTACAAGAACATCGAGCCGTTGCCGGCCGACACCCGCTTCATCGTGCGTCTGAAGGGCTCGATCGGCGTCAAGTACCTGGAGGTCAACCCCGGGCGCTCGCGCCGGGAGCTGCGCAACGGCGCGACCGTGCCGGTCAGCCAGACCGGTGCCACGACCGATCTCGACCAGGTGCTGAACATGTTCTCGCCGCGCACCCGCAAGGGCGTCCAGCAGTCGACGATCGGATTTGGCGAGGCGGTCGCCGGACGCGGCTACGACCTCAACCGCGCGATCGGCAAGTTCCTGCCGCTGATCTCCAACCTGCTGCCGGTGACGACGAACCTGGCGTCACCGAGCACCGACCTCGCCGGCTTCCTGCGCGGTCTCGAGAGCCTGTCAGGCGCGCTCGCGCCGGTCGCGCAGACCCAGGCGATGCTGTTCACCAACCTGAACACGACGTTCTCGGCGCTGGCATCGGTCGCGCCGTCGCTGCAGGGAACGGTCTCGCAGACGCCGCCGGCGTTCGAGGCGGTGATCGCCCAGGCACCGGTGATCAGGCCATTCCTGACCGACTTCGCATCGCTGCTGACCCAGCTCGAGCCCGGGATCAAGACCCTGCGGACCAGCGCGCCGGTGCTCACGAGCGCGTTTGAAACGGGTGTGCAGAACCTGCCGGCGACGATCCCGTTCGACCGCCAGCTGGCGTCGCTGTCGCAGACGATCGGCCGCTTCGGCCAGGCGCCTGCTGTCCAGCAGGGCCTCAACAGCCTGTCCTACACCGCCAAGCATCTGCAGCAGCCGCTGGCGTTCCTGACGCCCGTCCAGGCGACCTGCAACTACGTGACGCTGTTTTTGCGCAACATCGCCTCAGCCACCTCCGAGCATGTGCCCAACGGCGGCTTCCTGGACTTCCTGCCGCTGTCGATTCGTGACAGTCCCGGTCCCAACCTCAACTTCGAAAGCCAGCCGTCGAGCAAGCCGTACACCGGTCCGGTGGTCGACAACGATCCGACGACCGGCTTCACCGGGCCGCTGCACGCCAATCCGTACCCGAACACCGCGTCGCCCGGTCAGCCGCGGGAGTGCGCCGCCGGCAACGAGCGCTACAACGGGAGCGCGGCGCGGATCGGCAACCCACCCGGCAACACCGGCGTGGCGACCCAGAAGACGACCCGGGGCGGCTCGAGTTGAGACGGCGCAAGGCGCGCATCCCCAACGCTGCGGCGGGCGCGATCGGGATCCTCGTGATCTTCGTGATCTGCTGGCTCGTGTTCGGCGGGCCAATCCCGTTCGCCGGCAGCGGCTTTGAGCTCAAGGCGGTCTACACGTCCGAGACCGAGCTGCACCTCGCTTCGCCGGTGCGGATCGCCGGCGTCGATGTTGGCGAGGTCACCGACATCAAGCACATCGGGGGCAACTCGCCGGCGACGCTGGTGACGATGTCGATTGCGGGCAACGGGTTGCCGATCCACGCCGACGCGACCACGAACATCCGGCCGCGGCTGTTCCTGGAGGGCAACTACTACGTCGACCTGCAGCCCGGCACGCCGCAGGCACCGACGCTGTCGTCGGGCGCGACCCTCAGTTCGCCCCATAACAGCGGACCGGTGCAGCTTGACCGGGTGCTGTCGGCCCTGAACTCGAACGCCCGCGCCAACCTCCAGACCCTCCTGCAGGGGCTGGGCTCGACGCTCAACCAGGTGCCGACCGCGGCGCAGGACGCCTCCCAGGACCCCAGCCAACGGGGCCTGACCGCCGGGCAGTCGCTGAACGAGTCGCTGAAGTACTCGGCGAACGCGTTCAAGGCCGCGTCGATCGTCAACCAGGCGTTCCTCGGCGAGCGGCCGCACGACCTGTCCGGGGCGGTCGCGGGCACCGAGAAGTTCTTCTCGGGCCTGGCGGCGGATCAGAACCGCCTGTCGGGTCTCGTGTCGAGCTTCAACGCGACGGTGCGGGCGCTCGCCAACCGCCAGCAGGACCTGTCGGACACGATCGCGCTGCTGCCAGGGACGCTTCAGGCGATCAACGCCACGCTCGGCCCACTGCAGGCCTCGTTCGCGCCGACACGACGGTTCGCGGCGGCGATCCTGCCCGGCGTCAAGCAGACCGGGCCGACGATCGCCGCCGGCCTACCGTGGCTCGCGCAGACGCAGGCGCTCGTCTCCAAGGACGACCTCGGCAGCCTGCTGACGTACCTGACGCCGGCGATTCAGGACACGGGCACGACGGTCGTCTCGCTCAAGCAGCTGCTGCACGGCTCGGGACAGCTGGCCGTGTGCTTCACGCACACCGTGATCCCGACGGGCAACGAGCGGATCTCCGATCCACCGCTGACAACTGGCCTACAGGACTACCAGGAGCTGTTCCAGGGTGCGGTCGGGCTGGCGTCGGCGTCGGGCGGGTTTGACGGCAACGGTCGCTTCGTCCGCTCCACGCTCGGCGGCGGCGACCTGCGCGTGCAGACCGGGACGACGAACGTCAGCGACGGTCCCGTCTACGGCAACGCCGTGCTGCCGCCGCTCGGCACCCGCCCCGCGTACACGGGCAAGGCGCCGCCGATCGATCGGGACGTCTCGTGCGGCCGCGAGGCGCCGGCCGCGCTGAACTCGGCGACGACAGGCGCGGGGCCGTGAAACGGGCGATCCTCACCCACCGGCGCGACTTCATCGCGATCGCGGTGCTGATCGTCGGCGCGATCATCGTCACCGGGTACATCCTGCGCCACCAGCCCTCGTTCACGTTCGGTCAGAGCTACTACACGATCGATGCGGAATTCTCCGAGGCGGCGGCGGTCACCTCCGGGCAGGGCCAGCCGGTGACGATCGCCGGCGTCCAGGTCGGCAGGGTCGGCTCGATCTCGTTACGCGACGGCAAGGCCGTCGTGCAGATGAACATCGACAAGCGGTACGCCCACCGCGTCTACCGGAACGCAACCGTGCTGCTGCGGCCGCGCACGCCGCTGAAGGACATGTACCTGTCGCTGGATCCCGGAACCCCGAGCGCGGGCCGGCTGCCGGCAGGCTCGACGCTCGGGACGGGTCAGACCAACCCCGACGTCGACGTGTCCGAGATCCTCTCGTCGCTCGACGCCGACACCCGCAACTACCTGCTGCTGCTGCTGTCGGGCGGCGCGCAGATCTTCCGTGACCACGGCACCACCTCGACGCAGCCGAGCCCGGACGCGGTCGCGAACCTGCGGGGAACGCTGAAGCGGTTCGAGCCGCTCGACCGTGACACCGAGTCGTTCGCGAGCCTGCTGGCGACACGGCAGGGCAACCTCCGGCGCGCCATCCACGACCTGAACCTGGTCGCCGGCTCGCTGGGCAGCGTCGACACCGAGCTGGCGTCGCTCGTGCGGTCGTCGGACACGAACTTCACCGCGATCTCCGACAACGACGCGCAGCTCGAGGACACGCTGTCGCAGTTCCCGGGGACGCTGCGCCAAGCCGACACGACGCTCGGCAAGGTCAAGGTCTTCTCGACCGTCGCCGGCACGACGCTTGAGGCGCTCGAGCCGTTCGCGCACAACCTCAGCCCGGCGCTGGCGGCGGCGCGGCCGCTGTTCAAGGACACGACGCCGGTGATCGCCAACCAGCTGCGGCCGTTCTCGGTCTCGCTGCAGCCGCTGGCGCGGACGCTGGCCCCAGCGGCGGCGGCGCTCAACCAGGCGACCCCGTCGCTGAGCGCGGCGGTGGGATCGCTGAACACAGTCCTCAACGAGCTGGCCTACCAGCCCGGCAAGGGCGAACAGGGATACCTGTTCTACGGCGCCTGGCTGGCCCATCTGGCCGACTCGCTGGTTTCCAACCAGGATGCCAACGGCGCCGTCGTGCAAGGCCAGCTGATGGCCAACTGCACGGACCTGGACGAGTACCAGAACGCGATCGAGCCGACGAGCGAATCGCTGGCGTTGATCCTGCAGCTCGCCAACCTGCCGGATGTCTCGAAGCTGCCCGGCGTGACAAACAACCCGGGCCTGTTCGGGATCGCCAAGACCGTCTGCCCCAGCTGAACCGATGAACAAGCAACGGCCCTCCAATCTCGCAGTCCTGACGATGGTCGCGTTCACGGCCTCGTGCGTCGGGCTGTTGATCTTCCTGTGGATCTCGTTCGGCGGCACCCTGCCGTTCAACGCGCAGGGCTACCGGTTCAGCGTCGAGTTCAACCAGGCGACCGAGCTGGGATCCAACGCCGAGGTGGAGATCGCGGGCGTGACCGTCGGGCACGTGGCCTCGGTCGGGCTCGATCATCGCACGGGGCTGACGCGCGCCGTGATCCAGATCGACCACCAGTACGTGCCGCGGCCGGCCGACACCCGGGCGATCCTGCGCCAGAAATCACTGCTCGGCGAAACCTACGTGCAGCTGTCGGCCGGTAACCCGCACGGACCGAAGCTGCGCGACGGAGCGACGCTGCCGCGCGGACAGGTGGCGCCGACCGTGCAGCTCGATCAGATCCTCAACACGTTTGACCCCAAGACACGCGCGGCGTTCGAGACGTGGATGCAACAGGGGGGCGCGGCCTTGAGCAACCGCGGCGAGCAATTCAACGCGGCGTTTGCCGAGCTGTATCCGTTCGCCACCAACGTCAACTCGGTGCTGGCGGTGCTGCAACGCGAGAAGTCCGCCACCTCGACGTTGCTGCACGATGGCGGCCAGGTGCTGTCGGCGGTCTCGAGCTCGCCCTCGCAGATCCAGAGCTTGGTCCGCAACGCCAACCAGCTGTTTGCGACGACCGCCGGCCGTGACCGGCAGCTGGCGGCGACGATCCGGGCGTTCCCGGCGTTCCTGGCGCAGACCCGCGCCACGACCGACAAGCTCGGCGCGTTCGCGGCGAACACCAAGCCGCTGGTCGACGAGCTGCACCCGGCCGCCAAGCAGCTCAATCCGGCGCTTGAATCGGTCGCCTCGCTGGCGCCCCAGGTGCAGACCCTGATGACCAACCTGCGCCCGCTCACGACCGCTGGGAAAGCCGGTCTGCCGGCGCTCGGCAGCTTCCTGAACCGCGGCGTGCCGTTCCTGGCGGCGCTGAAGCCGTTCCTCGGCAATCTCGACCCGGTCATCAATTACATCAACGTCTACCGGCGCGAGCTGGCCGGGTTCTTTGCCAACGGCACCGCCTCCACCCAGGCGGTCTCCAGCGGCGTGATCAGCGGCAACCGGATCGTGCATTACGTACGGTTATCGAACCCGATCAGCCCCGAGGCGTTGGCGACCTACCAGACGCGTCCCTACTCCACCCGGTCCAACCCGTATCTGAAGCCGGGGGGATACAGCGAGCTGCTGGCAGGTCTGCCGGTGTTCGGCAGCTATCTGTGTACCGCCAATCCGTTGCCCAGCGTCAGCCCGACGTTGACGACAGCAACTTTCGTAGGGCCACTCGTGTTAACGCAGCAGCAACTTGTGCAACAGTATTACTTCACATCCGATCCTTCCGGGCCGGCCTGCAAGGACCAAGGCTCGCTCGGAGCGGTGACGACGGGGCAGGCGCAGTCGTTCCCGCATCTGCAGCCGCGTCCGTGAGATCGGCCCGGCTGGTCACGCCGGCATGGTCCTAAACACACCCCCAAGGAGGAGTCTTTGAAGCGCATAATCCTGGTCGCCACAGCGGCGGCGATGTTGATCGCAGCGACGGTCGCATTCGCGGCCACGCCGATCAACACCTACAAATCGACCTACAGCTTCAGCCCGGGCAGTTCGGGCACGGCGAAGAAGCCGCAGAAGACCGCGTTCACGCAGAAGATCGCGGTCACGCCTGGGACCAGCGGTAACCGCGCCGGCATCCTGCTGAACATCAAGACCACGATCTATGGGCTCAAGGTCAATGTCAAGGGGCTCCCGACCTGCACGATCGGCCAGATCACCGCGGCGGGCACCGACACCGGTTGCCCGAAGACCGCGCTGGTCGCCAAGGGCTCGATCGCCGCCGTCCTCGGGCAGTCCAGCAACTTCGCCACGAGCGCGGCTGTCGGTCCGTGCAACCCGAACCTGGATGTCTGGAACGCGGGACCGGGCAAGCTTGCCTTCTTCTTCGTCCCGGCCGCCAGTGGCACGCACTCGTGCCTCGGCGGAGCGATCAAGGTCGGGCAGGTCCCGCCCTATCCGGCGACCGACAAGCAGTCCGGCAAGGACCTCGTGGTCAACGTGCCGATTCCGGCGACGGTCGACTACCCCTCGCAGGGTCTGGTCGGCTCGCTTGGGTCGGAGACGCTGAAGTGGAAGAGCTCGGCGATCACGTCGGTCGCGTGCAAGGGCAGCAAACGCCCGTACTCGACCGCGTTCACGGCGACGCTGCCGGGCCAGGCCTCGCAGGTCACGAACGTCCCGGGCTCAGCTCCCTGCAAGGCGAGCAAGTAACGGTGTAGAAGCATGGTCGGCTCGGGTCACGGTGGCCCGGGCCGAACCGTCGGTTGCAGCTGCGCCGCGGCGCGGGGGGCTCGCCTCTCATGCGCCGCGGCGTTTGTCCGCGCGGCTACACGACCTCGTAGCGCTCCGCGCGCTGCGCGTCGCGCTCGGACTCCGACAACATCTTGTAGAACAGGTAGACGAGCGCGATCCCCATCACGATCGACTGCTCGAGTGCCATCACGCCGCCGGCCAGCGATTGGTCGTCGATTGGCGACAACCCCCAGAAGTGGGGCTGGTGCGCGTAGTACGGATAGATCGGGTGGGGTGCGAAGATGAGCACGATCCCGACCGCGGCGACAAGCAGACGGGTCGAGACCATGTAGGCGAGCGGGCCGAGACCGGTCAGCCGCCGGCGGGCTCGGATCGGGGACAGCACGTGCCACCAGTAGAGCGTGCCGGCGAACGCGAAGCAGAGGTGCTCGAACGCGTGCACGGTCGTGCTGTGCAACGCCGAATCATACGCGGACGGCACGTGCCAGACGAGCACGATCGAGGCATAGCAGACGACCGCGAAGGCGGGGTGACCAAACGGTCCGGAGTTGCGCTCCAACTGGTGTAACCGCCGGCTCACCGGTCGCAGCAGCACCTTGTTGAGGCTGAGGATGCAGAGGATCGGGGCGATGTCGAGCAGCAGGATGTGCTGGACCATGTGCATCACCAGCAACTGATCGGCGAGCACATCGAGCGGGGAAACGAGCGCGATCAGGACCGTCGCCATCCCGCCGCAGAACAGCGCCAAGCGGCCATAGCCTGGGGCATGGGAAGAACCGGTCATCCGGGCACGCCGCCAGGCGAGCACGTACAGGGTGGTGATCAGAGCGACGCCGACCAGCACCGAGGGCTCAAGCGTCCACTGGATCGTCGGATCAACGCTTGGGCCCGACGAGAAGTTGACGATCGCGAGCGGCAGGGGCAGCAGCGGCACGTCCCAGATTCTGACGCGTCGTGCGCGCTGCCGGCGTCAGCAGGCGCTCGACAAACGCCGGACCGGGGAATAACCTCGGGTGCACATAGAGCAAGCCTTCCGACCCAGGAGGTCAGTCGATGCGGATCGAGATCAAAGGCCGCAACCTGCATGTCTCAACGAGACTGAAGGAGCATGTCGACAAGCGTTTTGCGAAGGTGGGCCGCCAGGTGTCGGAGCTGGCGGAGCTGGAGCTGGAGCTCTACGAGGAGCGCAATCCGGCCAACCCCGACTTGCATGTGGCCGAGGCCACGCTGCACCTCAAGGGCGTAACGCTGCGGGCCCGTAACGCCTCACCCGATCTGCTGCGCTCGGTCAACGAGTGCGCGGACGCGATCTCGGTCCAGGTCAAGCGCCACCGCGTCAAGCGGCGCAAGCGCCGGATGACCCGGGCGGCGGCCGAGCGGATCCAGAGCGGCGGCGTCGCGCACACGGCCTGAGTCGGGTGCGGGCGGCGGGCGCGCTCCGCCCGGCCCGGCCCGCGCTACCCTGAATTCCATGTCGTTCCTGGACCGCGCCCTCCGCATGGGCGAGGGCAAGAAGTTCAAGGTGTATGAGCGCAGGGTCGCTCGGATCAACGCGTACGAGGAGGAGTTCTCGCTCTTCGACGACGACGAGCTGCGGGCGGCCGCCGACGCGTTGCGGGCGCGCGCCCGCGGCAGCGACTCAGAGCCGGCCGAGCCGCTTGACGGCCTGCTGTACGAGTGCTTCGCGCTCGTGCGCGAAGCCGGCAAGCGTTCGATGGGGATGCGCCATTTCGACGTGCAGCTGATCGGTGGCATGGTCCTCCACGATGGGTGCATCGCCGAGATGCGCACCGGCGAGGGCAAGACGCTGACCGCGACGCTCGCGGTCGTGCTCAACTCGCTGCCCGGGCGCGGCGTCCACGTCGTGACGGTCAACGACTACCTGGCGCGCCGTGACGCGATGTGGATGAAGCCGATCTACGACGCGCTCGGCGTCTCGCTCGGCGTGCTGCAGAACATGCAGCCGCCCGAGGAGAAGGCGGCTGCGTACGCCGCCGACGTCACTTACGGCACCAATTCCGAGTTCGGCTTCGACTACCTCCGCGACAACATGGCCAAGTCGCTGGGCGAGAAGTTCCAGCATGGCGGACGCGACATCACCGGTGACGACAAGAGCCCGAAGTACCACACGTTCGCGGTCGTCGACGAGGTCGACAACATCCTGATCGACGAGGCGCGGACGCCGCTGATCATCTCCGGCGCGCCCGAGCAGGCGGCCGAGCTGTACGCGAAGTTCGCGCGGCTGGCGCCGCGGCTGAAGCCGGGCAAGACCCCTGACGGGATGGATCCGCGGTCCAAGAAGGAGTTCGTCGCCGACTTCGACTACGAGTTCGAGGAGAAGTACAAGACCGTGTCGGTGACTGAGCAGGGGGTCGCCAAGGCCGAGAAGTACCTCGGCATCGAGCACCTCTATCGCGCCGAGAACGGTCACCTCGTCAACCACCTGATCCAGGCGCTGAAGGCCGAATCGCTGTACAAGCGCGATGTCGACTACGCGGTGATCGACGGCGAGGTCAAGATCATCGACGAGCACACCGGCAGGATCCTGGAGGGCCGGCGGTGGTCCGAGGGCCTGCACCAGGCGGTCGAGGCCAAGGAGGCCGTCCGGGTTCAGGAGGAGAACCAGACGCTCGCGACGATCACGTTGCAGAACTACTTCCGGATGTACGAAAAGCTGGCCGGAATGACGGGCACGGCGCTGACCGAAGCGACCGAGTTCCTGAAGATCTACGACCTCCCGGTCGTCGAGATCCCGACCAACCGGCCGATGGTCCGCGAGGACCGCAACGACCAGGTGTTCAAGACCAAGGACGGCAAGTGGAACGCCGTCGTCAACGAGATCGCGGCCCGCCACGAGCATGGCCAGCCGGTTCTGGTCGGGACGATCTCGATTGAGGTCTCCGAGCTTCTGGGCGCGCAGCTCTCGGAGCGCGGGATCAAGCACACGGTGCTCAACGCCAAGCCGGAGTTCGCCGAGCGTGAGGGCGAGACGATCGCCGAAGCCGGGGCCCCCGGGGCGGTCACGATCGCGACCAACATGGCGGGGCGCGGCGTCGACATCAAGCTCGGCGGCAACGAGGAGCACCTGGCGCGGCTGGAGGTGGCCAAGCTCGGTCTGCAGCCCGGGATGCCGGACTTCGACGAGCACATCGAGCGGGTCCTGCCGTCGATCCGCGACCGGATCGAGACCCAGCGCCAGGAGGTGCTGGATGCCGGCGGCCTGTTCATCCTCGGCACCGAGCGCCACGAGTCACGCCGGATCGACAACCAGCTGCGCGGTCGCGCCGGACGCCAGGGCGACCCCGGCGAGTCCCGGTTCTTCCTGTCGGCCGAGGATGACGTCGTGCGGCTATTCGCCGGCGAGCGGATCTACAAGATCCTCGACAAGCTCGGGACCGTCGACGACGACGGCAACGAGGAGCCGATCGAGGCCGGGATGCTCTCCAAGCAGATCGAGAAGGCCCAGCGCAAGGTCGAGGAGCAGCACTACCTGGCGCGCAAGCACACGCTCGAGTACGACGACGTGCTCAACCAGCAGCGCGAGGTCGTCTACGCCTACCGCGACGAGGTGCTCGAGGGCCGCGACATCTCCGAGAACGCCCGCGCCCAGCTGGTCAAGCTGGTCGACCGTACGGTCAGCGAATACTGCACCGGCGAGTTCATCGAGGACTGGGATGTCGACGGCCTGATGCGCCGGATGCTGGAGGTCTTCGAGCCGTCCGACGAGCTGCTCGACATCGACCCGGTCGACCGTGAGGACCTGGCGCTCCGCCTGGAGGAGGAGATGCTCGCGCAGTACAGCCAGCGCGAGCAGAGCTTCGGCGAGGAGCTGATGCGTGAGGTCGAGCGCTATCTGCTGCTCGAGATCATCGACCAGCATTGGCAGGAGCACCTGTATGACATGGACTACCTGCAGCAGGGGATCCACCTGCGCGGGGCGGCCCAGATCGAACCGCTGGTCGCCTACAAGAACGAGGCGTTCACGCTGTTCGAGGACCTGATGAACAACGTCTGGTCGGACTTCGCGCGGTTCATCTTCCATGTCGAAGTCACCCTGCAGGCCGAGGACGGCCTGCCGGTGGCGCCCCCGCGCTCGACCCCGAGCCCCGCTGCGAGCTCGCCCACCGGTGGCGGCCGGGTCAGCTACTCGGGTGGCGCCCAGTCCGGCGCGGCGGCCGTGGCCGCCGCCGCGGGGACTGCCGGGCTGTCAGCGGCCGCGGCCGCGGCCGGCGCCTACGAGGGCGCCGAGGAGCAAGGCCTCGCGGCCTTCGAGCCGGTCGAGCAGCGGCGCGTCGATGAGGCCGACCAGATCGGGCGCAACGACCCCTGCTGGTGCGGCTCGGGCAAGAAGTACAAGAAGTGCCACGGGGCCTGATCGTCCGGCGCGCGTAGGCGTTCGCGGGCGTGGGCTGCCTTGTGCGTGGGCTGTCCTGTGCGTGGGCTGTCGTGTGCGTGAGCTGTCCCGTGCTGGCACGCTCGTCGATCGCGCGGACGGCGTGACATATCACCCACCGCTCATAGTCGATGCCGAGGTTCGAGGATTTTGGGCGGCTGGGCCGCCTAAAACACCCGTTATTGGATGAGGCGCGGTTA
>Ga0302325_10001426_pt1 | contig 61038 bp, 65 predicted proteins | sample Palsa_T0_2_FD_201948 | JGI IMG/M metagenome (GOLD analysis project Ga0302325, IMG submission 201948) | Peat permafrost microbial communities from Stordalen Mire near Abisko, Sweden - Palsa_T0_2 | ecosystem: Environmental > Terrestrial > Soil > Palsa > Peat permafrost | place: Sweden: Abisko...
CACCACCGGCGGGTAGGTCTTGCCGATCGCTTTCGTGTTGACTGGCATCTGGCGGTGTGCTCCTCGGCGTGGGCTCGGCGGTTGGGGGGCCTTGCGGCGCGCCAGTTTACGCACAGCGTGCCCACCGATGCTTCGCGCCCCGTGTGGTTCGCGCGACGCGAGCCACACGGCCGGCCGACGTTCGATTGTCCGGCCCTTAAATGCAAAAGGGACCCCGGGGCAGACGGTGGGATGCAACACCGAGCACCCCACCGTCAGCCCTCGCGCCTGAACGCCGGCTCCGCCGCGCTTGCGCCCGGCGGCCGTCCGCCCGGCCCGTGAGCGAGCCGAGCTACTAGAAGACGAGGTCGTCCTCGACGGCGCCGACGCCGACCAGCTCGCCGTGCTCCTCGTTGGTGTCCTGCTCGTCTCCCGAGCGATCCGCACCGGTGGCGTGGCTCTGCGAGCGCTCGCCGGGGCTGTCCAGGAACTGGACGGTGTCGGCGACGATGCTCACCGCCTGACGGTGCTCCTGCTCGGCCGTCTCCCACTCACGCCACTCCAGCCTGCCGTCGATCGCGACGCGGCTGCCCCGGCGCATGTAGTGGCTCACGCTCTCACCTGAGGCGCCGAAGGCGGACACGTCGAAGAAGGCCGGGCGATCGACCCACTCGCCATCGGCGTCCTTGCGACTTGAGTTGCACGCGATCCGCATGCTGCACACGCTCGCGCCCGAGGGCAGCGCACGCAACTCCGGGTCGCGGGTGAGACGTCCAACCAGAACCACGCGGTTGATGCTGAAGTGAGACACTTGAGGTCCTCCAATTGGTAGGTGGTTGACCCCCCGCAGGCCAACCTACGCGGCGCCTGGGACGGTACTGTCGGGCGACGCATCCGGCGGCGCCTCGGCTGTCTGCTCGCCCTCGCCGAGCGCGTCCAGCTCGAGGAGCACGATCCGATCGCCGCCCTGTGCCCGCGCGATCGCGCGGGCGAGCGGCCGTCGTACGTCCTCGGCGGCGAGGTAGATAGTGCCCGCTACGCAGCGACAGCGCGCCCACGCCCGGCAGATCTCGAGCAGCCGCGCGGGCGCCTTGACGGTGAGCTCGACCTCGACTGCGACCGGCAGCCGCTCGCGCGTGTCCCGCGGCCACAGCACCAGATCGGGGCGGTGCAGCAGCGGCTTGCCGTCGGGTCCGTCGCGCAGGCACGCGCTCGCCAGGTGAGAGCCGGCCTCGCGCTCGTGCAGGCGCAGCTCGCGCTCGCCCATCACGCCGTGATCGGGGTACGCGCGCTCCAGCGCCGCCGCGACCGCGGCCGTGGCGATCGCGTGCGGGGCGCCGGCGACGCTCACGCGAGACGCCTCCAAGCCGCGCACGCCGGATGCGCGCAGACCGGCGCGCGTCACCGTGTAAAGCGCCGGGCCTCCTGCGAGCAGCTGCCTGCGTGAGACCAGGCCGGCGCGCACGAGCGCCGCCAGACGCCCGCGCGCGGAGGCGAGCGAACACGCGTCCCGTCGCGCCAGAGCCTCGGCGGTCACCGCGCCCAGACGCACAGTCCAGCTTAGGATCGCCAGTTGCTCGGCAGAGCAGGTGTTGCCTTTTCCCATCATCATCGGTCTCCTTCTTGTTGTTGTTGTCGCTCAGCGGCGCGCGGCCGCTGAGAAGATCCGCGCGATGCGCGCGCGGCCGCCGTCGCCGAGCACGAGCACCGCCGCCCAGCCGCGAGCGAGGCTCATCACGCGATCGGCGTCCAGCACCGGCTCGCGGCCTCGCGTTCGCGTCCATCTTCCGTCGCTGTGGCGTGAAACTCTCCACGCGCCCCGTGTGCCGGCGACCTCGGAGATCAACTCGGCCGAGCTGGGCACGACCTGACGGTGGGCGATCAGCACGGAGAGGTTGCCGAGAACCTGCTCGAGCAGGCGCTCGTGTCCGGCCAGCCTGAGATCGGAGATCTCCTGCGTGCCCAGCACTAGCGTGAATCCCGCCGATCGGGCGCGAGCAAACAACCTCACGACCTGCTCGCCGGCGATCGCGGAGAACTCGTCGATCACGACCAGCGTGGGCACGGGAGCTCGCTGCAAAGCCGCGACCGCCGTCTGCAGGTCGATCACGAGCGCCGCGGCGAGCATCTGACTGAGCAGAGGCCGGCTGTCGGCGTGGAGGCTGAAGTACACGACCGCGCGCCGCCGCACCGCTCCCAGCAGGTCGAAGCGCTCCGCGTCGACGGTCTGCGGATCCAGCCACGGTCCGAGGTCGGACTCCGCGAGGATCGCCAGGCGATCGCGCACGCCAGACAGCTCGCTGCGCTGGCGCGAGGACAGGGAGTCGAGATAGGCGCACGCCGCCCGCGCCTCGACCTCGGGCAGAGCACGGGCGAGCAACTCGAGTCGCTCGGGGTTCATGTGCTCGACGATCGTCCGCAGGCTGACCTCCACGCCGCAGCGGCGCAGTGCCCGCACGACGTGGCCGAGATAGCGCTGCGCCTGGCGCAGGTAGTGCGGCTCGGTGAACTGCTCGCCCGCTAGCGCCTTGTCGGCGATCTCGCTGGCCCCACCCAGCGCATACGGGTTGTAGACGCAGTCGCCGTCGGGGGTCCATTCCAGGAACTCCCTGCCGGCGGCGAGCGCCGCCCGGCGCACTCGCTCGCGCATGTCGCGGTCTCCCTTGGGGTCGACGACGATCGCTCCCATCCCGCGCTCGATCGCGTGTGTCGCGATCGAGGTCTCGGTGACCGTCTTGCCCGAGCCGGTGGCACCCACCACCAGCGCGTGTCCGCCGTCGCCGCTCGCGTCGAACGGGATCGACACGCCGCGGCGATGCTCGTCCACGCCGAGCAGCAGCTCGTGCCCGCCAGTCCAGCGCTCGGCGGCGACCCTCGCGCGCAGCCGCAGCGTCCCCGCTCGTGCGAGCGTGCGCAGGAGATCCACGGGTGTCTGGCGGCGAGCCGCGAGCTCGGCCAGGTCGCCGCCCGCTTCGATGTCCTCGCGCTGCCAGCGGCGGTTTCGGGTGGCGGCGAGGAGGCTCGCGAGCGCGAGCGCGAACGCCGGGCCGTGCAGGCCTGGCCTTGCCAGCACGAGGAGCACGAGGGCACATGCCGCCCAGCTCCAGTGCAGGTGCCTGGCGCGCATGCTGCGCGCCGCGAACGTGCCGAGCGCGACCCCGAGCGCGCAGTCGAAGCTCGCCGTGGCGAGCCAGTGGGCGAGCTGTCCGAGGACAGCCACGGGATCGCTCCCGCCTTCGGAGGATGCTTGTGATGAGGGCATTGCGCCACTCCCTTCCCGGGCCGGCTCTTGGCAGGCCCGCTCGGACCGGCTGAGAGCCGGTCTGGTTTAACGAGAAGACGGCCGGCCAGGGCGGGCCAGCCGTCGAGGTGCTGCGTGTGGTGCATGGCGGAATGTGCGACCCCGCCGAGAGAATTTGTGCTGGCCGTCGCGGTCGCCGAGGGTGGCGCGCGAGCGGGCGCTCACGTCAGCCGGTAGCCGACCCCCCACACGTTGATGACCCACCGCTGGGCGTCGTCCGGATCGAGCCTGCGTCGCAATCGGCTCGCGTGACTGTCGAGCGTTCTAGTCGATCCGCCGGAGCGGTACTGCCACACGGCACGCAGTAGCTCCTCCTTGGCGAACACACGCTCGGGCTCGCGCGCGAGGTGCACGAGCAGATCGAACTCCATGCGGCGAAGCTCGACGCCACGCCCGGCGACGCTCACCAGGTGGGCACTCGTGTCGATTCGCAGCGGTCCAACCTCGATCACGCGCGCCGATCTCGACGGGTTCGCGCTGCGGCGCAGGATCGCGCGCAGGCGCGCGCGCAACTCGAGGTATGTCGCGGGCCGGGCGAGAAAGTCATCCGCGCCGGCCTCGAAGGCGCGCAGCAGGTCGAGCTCGCGTCCCCGAGGCCCGACGACGATCGCGGGCAGCGCACGGTCCCACACAGCCCCGGCACGATCGGAGTGGCGTATCTCCTCCAGCAGCGACAGCGCGCCGCGCGGGGCGTCGAGCCAGCCGAGCACCGCGAGCTTCGGAGCGTTCGTGCCGGCCAGGATGCGAGCATGCTCGGCCGTGCGGGCCAGCTCGACGCTGAAGCCGTCGGCGATCAGCTGCTCGGCTATCGCCTGACCGATGTGGCGGTCGGCCTCGACGACAAGGATCGGTCCCCCGCCCTCGGCGCCCATCACAGCTCGACCTCACGCGGGCCGATGCCGAGCCCACGACGCGCGATCAGGGCGAGCACGTCGCTGTGGATCCACGGCGTGGGCGTGTCGCGTCCCCCCTCCGCGAGCAGCCCGATGCGGCGCGCTAGCCAGCTCGTCTCACCGCTCTCGTTGCCCTTGCGGTCGCGCTTGACGCGCCCGCAGCGAATCGCGATCTCGCTCATGCTGAGCTCCTGGCGCTCGATCGTCGCGAGCACCACCTCGCGCAGCCTGCGGTTGAGGACGATCGGACTGTCCTGCACGCGCACCAGCTCTGCGCGCAGCACCGTCGTCGAGAGCTCGCTGTCGCCGGCGTTCCTCGACAACGCTCGGATCGTCTGCGCGCGAGCCGACTCGTAGCTCTCTAGAGCGGCTATCACTTCGCGCACGCTGACCGGCGTGGGGAGTTCCGGCGCCGGCGCGGCATCGCTGCGACACCAGCGCAGCTCGGGTATCGACATCCCGCTGTGCACGCGCTCCAATCGATAGCGACGGCCGAGACGATCGGCGAGCGGCTCCTCGCTGGAGGCGAGCCCGGTGTCGAGCTCCTGCTCGGGCTTATCTGCGAAAGGGATGCAGAGAAAGTCCTCGGAGGTCAGCGCCCGGCAGCGACAAGGGCTGGTGGCGAGATCCTCGAGGTAGCGGCTGCAGACCAGCGCGGCGTTCTCCACCGGCTCGTCACCCGCCAGATGCGCCACGAGGCGACAGTCGCCGCGGGTTGCGCGATCGCGATCGACCACCAGCACGCTGCCGGCGGTGCCGCGGCGTGAGACCACCTCGCGGACGCTTCCCTGGCGGTCGGTGTAGCGAGCGAGGAGCGGGTGATCGCGACGGGTGCTGCGCTGACGTGCCGCGCGTGTCTGGCGGGGTCGCGGGCGCGGCTCGTGAGCCATCGCTCGCCGCTGCGCTGGTGTGGATGAGAGAGTGGAAGTCATGGCTGTCTCCTGCCGGTCGCTCTTGCCGTCGCCACCATCGATGGCGACGCGAGGGGTCGTTTCGGTCGGCTTGTAGGAGCGGGAAGCGCCCTCGTCAAGCCGCCCGTGCGCCCGTTCGTGGGCGCCGTGCAGCGCTCCGAGAACCCCCTAGGGGGTTCTCGGAAATCGCGATCCGCTCGCCTTGTGCGCTTGCGAAGTTGGCGCGTCCGGGCACACGACGACCGCACGCCATTGCGGAGCGCGTGCGTCCCGAAGACGCCCGGCGAGACCTTCGTGGCAGATGGTCGGGGACTGCTCGATTGCTCGCCGGCGCGAGCTGTGGAGGATGTCGGCGCGTGCCGAAGGGGTCAGGGAGAGGAAGTGGAGAGTCGCCAGGGTAGCCGTGGACCGGGAGAACATCGGACGCCCGCGAACGACGGCGACAGCATGCGATGCAGTCGCCTCGGCCGCCGGCTGCGAAACCCGGCTCGCAGACGGGCGATCGCGCGATCGTCGCTTGCATTCGCGCGCACAGCCCGGGCGACGGCGACTGCGGCCTTCACCCCCGCAGGCGGGTGGCGACTGCGCTCAGTCGGGGGGCAAATGCATTTTCCCGCCCGCGACTGCGTGGGCGCGTACGCGCCAAGATCGTCCGTCGGTCCAGCGGTGCGGCGGTCAGTCCGATTGCGGCGTCAGCAGGAAGCCCGAGCGGCTGGCGGCCCGTCGAAGCTCGCCGTCGAAGCAGGCGAAGTGGCTGCAACGCGGATCGAGCTCGCGGACCGCGAGCGCGCTCGCGAGCTGGACCGCGTCATAGGCTCGCAACGCGTGACGCGCCGCCTCCTGCGCGGCCGCGACGAGCACGGGCTCGGCCAGGGAGACGATCGTAAAGCGCGAGTCTGACTCGAGATCGCCGTGGAAGTCGAGCTCGAACGCGCCGACCAGAGTGGCGGCGGCCGCGTCCTCCAGCTCGCCCGTTCGTGTCTTGCGCCACAGCGCCGAGGGCACCTCCACGCGCGCGAGCGCCGAGACGACAAGCGCGTCGAGCGCCCGGATCGCCCTGTATCCGGTCTCGTCGGCATAGAGCTTGACGAGTGCCGACGAGTCGGCGAAGGTGCTCAGCGACGGCCCTCTGTGACGAAGTCCGACAGCAGCGTGCCACGCCCGGCGGCGGCGCTGGCACGACCCAGTGCGCGGGCTGACGGGCGCTTGCCCAGCAGAGGCTCGGGCGTCAGCAGCAGCCCGGCCCGAGCGAGACGCTCCTTCAGGCCGGTGACCTCATCGCCCGCGAGGTCCGGGTCGACGGCGGCCGAGAGCACCTTGACGGCGTAGCCATTGACGCTCTCCTCGCGATCGCGCGCCGCGCCCTTCAGCCGCTCGGCGAGATCCTCGGGCACCCGCAATGTCAGCTGACGCATGATGTCACGGTAGCACTCGCGCAGTCACACAGCGGCCACGATCTCGCGCGCCTGCACCGCCGCCTCGGCCGCACGCGGGTCGCCGTGTGCCGCGCTCACGCGAACGGAGGGCGGCAGACGAGGCACGCCGTAGGCACGCAACTGCCCCTCGTGCGCGTCGCGCTCGGCGGCGAACACGATCCGCTCGCGCCCCGGATACTCCCAATCGAGGGGGTACTCGCCGGCGTAGGCACGGCACGCGCACAGCACCGAGTCGGCGGCACTCGCGCACTCGCGCGCCCGCGTCCGATCGCGACACACGAACACGACCACAGGCACGGCCTGCGCTCGCCGCCCGTAGCGAGCGGTGTGCACCGACCAACCGGCGAGGAAATGGTCATAACGCTCGAGCTTCGCGGCGCCACGGCCGCGAGGCGGCCGGTCGTCGCGCTCGACGATCACGTCGATGCCCGGCTGGCGCGTCCCGCCCGTGAGAACCTCGACGATGGCGTCGGGGCGCACCGTCTCGAACCGCTCGACCTCGACGCGCCGGCCGGTGGCGTCTGCTCGCAGGAAGTCGTGGGCCGTGCGAGCGCCCGGCAGGCGCAGGTCGTGCGGTGCCAGCGCCACACGCCCGTCAGCGCCCGCCCGCGTCGGCGGCGAGAGCACCGATTCTGCGGGACCTCGCAAGCCCACGCAGGACTCGCCCAAAGTCGCCGCCATTGCGAGTGCCCAGCCCGTTACGTGGACGTCGTGGCGAGCCTGGAGCAGCGTGTTCTCAGGCGCGCGTGCGGGTCTCGGCGGGGTGGCCAGAGCCGCGCCATCCGCGCCGTCCGGGACGACAGCGCTGCCGTGCCGCTCGAGCACGTGTCGTCCGGCGGCGGCGATCACGTAGCACATCGGCACGCCGCCGCCATCGCGGCGATGGAACTGAAAGCGCTCCACCAGGCCCGCATCGGACAGTCGCTTGAGCCGTCGCTGCGTCGTCGTGGCGGCGCGCCCGGGGTTGAAGCGACGGTGCAGCTGGCTCGTGAGCACATGCCCCATCGACGCGATCAGCGCGAGCATCTCCAGATCGAGCCGGTCGGGCTCGAGCGCGCGTACGGCGTCCAGGCGCCTGGCCCAGCGAACGCTGTGGGCGGTGTCCAGCTCGACCAGCTCGCTGTAGCTCTCGGCCGATCTCTCGGGAAGGACGACCGCTGGTCCTTCGCTCGCAGTCGGGGCAGCATCGGTACCTCGCGCATCCTCCTCGACGACCGGGGGACGATCCCAATGTCGCTGACGCAGATCGGTGAGGTGGCGCCCGCCGCGCTCGCGCTGGCGCTTTGCGTGCAACGCCAGTCGCTCGCGGTCGACAGCCAGCGGGATGGTCTCGGCGATGAACGGGGACTGGCGGCCCTCCGCGGTGACCCAGCTCGCGATCGCGTGGTGCTTGGGCAGGTGCAGGCGCACTTCCGGACGGCCGAGGCTCGACAGGCGCTCCACGCCGGGGCGGACGGTGTCAGAGAACTCGGCCATGGTGAGCGGGAGCGCGCTGCGCGCGTCGCTCGCGGAGGCGGTGGCGAAGTACACACGATGGGCGAACAGCGCGTCCAGCTGTTCGCGCACCTCGCGTTCGCTCCACTGCGCGTCCGCCTGCCAGCAGGCGACCGTCTCAAGCCCCGCCGATCGCTTCAGCGCCATCGTCTCGGCGAAGCCGCGGTTGATGACCAGCGGCGCCTCGTCGACCTTCAGCGCTACGGCCACCCTGCGCTCGGCCGGCACGAGATCCTGCTGGCGCGCGAGGGCCGCGTCGAGCATGCCGACGAGCAGTTGCATCAGCACGGAGGTGTTGCCCGCTCCCATCGCGCCGAGCGCGCCCTTGACGACGAGCACCTCCTGACGGCCGATCACACGATCGAAATCGACCGTCAGCGTGTTGTTCAGCAGCACGCGCTTGATCGACGGGGAGTTGAGCAGCCGCGCGAGCTTGTTCACCGGCGCGTCGAGCTTTGCGGTGGTCGTGCTGCGAGCGTCCGCCAGCTGCGCGCTGAGCTCGGCCGTGAAGAACTCGGCGATCTCCTTGAACTCTGGCATCGTGCGCACGCGGGCGCCGACGCTGGCGCGATAGGCGTACCCCTCCTCCCCCACCGACAGCAGCCGCGCGGCGTCCCACAGGCTGCAGTCGCGGTCATAGGCCAGCACCGCGATGATCGCGTTGCGCAGGTAGCGGTCCGACGACGCGCGGATGTCGGCGTCGGTGAACAGGTTCTTCAACGCCGCGACGACGTAGTCGGCGATCACGTCCGCGGGAGCGTCGACCGCCAGCGGGTTGAAGCCACAGGTGGGGTGTGCGAGGTCGAGCAGCGTGCAGGTGCGCTGCGCGGGCACGACGCTGACCGCGGCCTGCGCGGCATCGCCCTTGGGGTCGAGCACGATCACCGCGCAGCGCTCTCGGCGAAGATCCTCGGCGACGCTCGCCACCAGGTAGCTCGACTTGCCCTGCTCGACCGTCCCCGGCACGGCCGTATTCTGCCTGCGCAGGTCCACGTGGATCGACACCGGCCCGTCGGCGTCGCGCAGCGTGCCGTGGCCGTCGCGCGAACGGAAGATCGCGGGCGGCGCCGGCGCGAGCGGCAAGGCGCTCCGCGCGAACGGGACCGTCAGATAGTCGACGGACGGCAGCTGCCACATGGCCGCCAGCTCGCTGGATGCGAACACACCCTTGTGAAACGAGGGCAGCGGGTTGCCCTCTCCGCGCGCCACGCGCCGCGCGTAGAGCCCGAGCAGCCCGTGGCGCACCGCCGTGCCACGCTCCACCAGCCGGTTCTCCGCCCCCTGCGCACGCAGCTCGGAGGCGATCCGCTCGCACGCTTCACGAGTGGGCGCGATGACGCGCAGATCCGCGAAGAACAGGGGCCTGTGCTGGACCTCAAGGCCTCCGCGCAACTCGGCGTCCTCGACCATCGAGCGATCACGCACCACCAGGTGCTCTCTGCGCTCGCGCGACAGGCGCGCCTCGCGGCGCTTGTACACGTGCTTGGCAAACGCCTCGAACAGGGCAGGCGTCGGCGTCATCGCGATCTGCACGAACGCTGGCTCGCCGCAGGCGCGCATGACGGTCAGCAGCCGGTCAATCTGCGGCTCATGGTCGCGCTCGCGAGGGTCGAGCGTCTTGACCCGCCTGATGAACTCGGCATGCTTCTTCAGCCGCAGCACCACCGGCGCCACGCCGAGGAGCGGCTCGGCGCTACGCAGCCGGCAGTTCGGATAGGCGCTCTGCACGGCAGCCTCCACAATCCGCTCGTGTCCCGCCGGGCAGGCGATCGCCAACCACGGCGAGCGCAACGAAGGCGAGCTCCGCACGCCGCCCGGGTGATGCACCTCCAGCGCCAGCGACGGCTGACCGAGCGCCAGCCGTCGCCACCATCGCACCAGCAGCCGCTTGTGCAGCGCCCCGAACATCGTCTCCAGAGCCTGCGCGCCAGCGTGGTCGGCGCGGTATGCCTCGACGTGAAGACGCACGTAGCAGCGCCGGCGACGGGAGCGGGCGCGCGCTAGCGCAAGTATCGCGACCGACGCGCACGCGAGCACGCACACCAGCTGGACCGGCAGGAGACCGTGCGCGGGCGCCCACCACCAGACCGCCCCGAGCCAGCGACCGAGCATGCTCGCCACCGCGGTCGGAGTGAGGTGAAGCACACCGGCGGCGCCGGCGCCCCGCAGCACCCTCCCCGGCCCGCCTCCGAGGAACCATGTGAGCAGCGCAAGACCCGCGAGGATCGCGAGCAGGCCCAGCAGTCTCCACAGCAGGAAGCGAAGCACCCATCACCGGCTCCGACGAAGGGCCGCGGATGGGACGGGGGTGCCCAGGCTGCGCTCAGCGCGGACGGGTCGCGCGCTCGACCTGCGCGCCGCGCGCGGTCAGATGCCACGCGTTCGCGGCTCCCCGCTCCTGCCCCTCGCCGAGGTTCTCCACGAGCTTCAGCCGCGCGAGCCTGTTCATGAGCTTTGAGATCTGGCCCTGGTCGACAATACCCGACCCTTCGGCGATCTCACGGTTGCTGGCCCCCGGATGCTCTGCGATGACCATCAGCACGCGCACCGTCCTGTAGGTGAGGCGCATGTTCAGACCCTCGAGCGGATCCTTGTGCCGGGTCAACACGCGCGGGCGGTCCTCGAGTGGCGCCTCGATCGGCGGCTTGCTCAATTCCCTGCCCGCCACCCTGGCTCCGAGGTAGGGGAGCACGATCATGCTCATCAGCGCGCCGAGGAGATCGGTGAGCCGCTCCTCGCCCTGCTCGAGCACACGCGTGTGCAGCACCGCGAAGATCGCGCCCACCACGCCTTCGGCGGTGACGTCCGGTGGTTCGCGGATCGCGTTAGTGACCCCTCGCCCGCGATCGATCACCTCCGCGATCTCCTCGAGCATTTTGGCGCGCCGGTCCAGGACCCTCTCGCCGGCGCCGAGCGCCTCGACGATGCACAGCTTGGCGAGCCCCGGCTCCTCGTCCATGAACATCAGCAGCCTCGCCAGCGCCGCGCGGATCCCCTCGCGCCAGCTCGGCTCGCGCACGTATGCTTCCTGCGCGATCAGCCTCGCCTGGCTGAGCGCCTGCTCGAACGCGGCCAGAAAGCAATCCTCGCGGTCCGTGAAAACGTCGTAGAAGGTCTTGCGCGAGACGCGCGCGCGGCCGATCACCTGCGCGACCGTCATCCGCGCGTAGCCGACCTCCTCCACCGCTTCCACCGCAGCGGCGAGCATGCGGCTTCGCTGGATCTGGGTGACCTGCCCGCGAGGCAATCCTCCCGGGCCCGGCCGCAGCCGCGGTGTCGCGGTTCGTGTCTTGTACATAACAGTCATGTCTTCCCCGTCTAATCGTCAGTTTCGTCAGTAACAGTGAACACTTATGTCTGCTTAGACCAAGACACCCTTTGGACTTCCTATGCGTGCAGGCACTATGTCCACTCCTGCGTATACAGGAGCTTCACCGGTCTAGACGCTTAAGTCGAGGGGCGTCTCCGACTTTTCCCGCTGATTGGAACGACCTTCCGTTGGTTTGACCGGAGGGTTGACCCCGGCGGCCGATCTCTGGCTTGTCCTTTGGAGAGTAGATGAAGTCCATTATCCGGAAATGCCCCAATATTGATGCATATTACTCCCGCAGCAGGACGTCGTGCGGACACGATCATCGACAGACGTCCACAAGTGTCGTCGCTCCCCACGGCTCGCAACGGGTAGTCCACCACATAAAGCCGAGTGACTGAAGCCCGATGCCAAGGCGGGCACGGAGAACGTCCGCGTACCGCTTCCGCCCGGTCCTACGCGATGGCATTGTCCTGCTGGTAGCTCACGCCCGGTGTGTCCGACTCGCGGGCGAGCGTCCACATCGGCTTGGCGCATCGCCCGCTCTCCCCTTCGCCCGGTCGCCCAGCCCAGCGCCTACAGTTCTCGCCGGTGACAGACATCCGGCTGATCACGGCCCCTGGACCCCACCACTCGCCGGCTCGAAAGCGCCCGCCGCGGCGGGCGACGTTCCGCATCGCCGCGGTCCAGGAGCGCTGGCGGGCGGATCCCGACGAGCACGCCGGCGCGCTCGCGGCCGGGGTCAGGCGTGCTGCCGCCGAGGGGGCGCAGCTCGTCTGCCTGCATGAGCTAACGCTCAGCCGCTACTTCGCGGCCGACCCCCGCGGCCCGCGGCTCGCCGGAGTCGAGCCGGAGGAGCTGCCGGGTGGCGCCACACACCGCTTCGCAGCGGACATCGCAGCCGAGACGGGGGTCCATGTGCACGCGTCGTTGTACGAGCGCGCCGAGGGCTCCGACGGGCTCGGTTTCAACACCGCCATCCTCGTCGCCCCCGACGGTGGGCTGATCGCGCGCACGCGCAAGCTGCACATACCCGTGACCGCTGGCTATCACGAGGACCGCTACTTCCGTCCCGGGCCCGCTGAGGGCGATCCGTTCGCGGTGGTGGCGCTTGCGCAGGCGCACCTGGGACTGCCCACCTGCTGGGATCAGTGGTTCCCAGAGGTTGCGCGTGCCTACAGCCTGAAAGGCGCCGACGTACTTGTATACCCGACCGCGATCGGCTCGGAGCCCGATCACCCGGACTTCGACACGCAGCCTCTGTGGGAGCGGGTGATCGTCGGCAACGCGATCGCCAACGGCGTGTTCATGGTCGCCGTCAACCGCTTCGGCGAGGAGCCGCCGCTGCGCTTCTACGGCTGCTCGTTCATCTGCGATCCGTACGGACGCAAGCTCGTGCAGGCTCCCCGCGATCAGTCGGCAGTGCTCGTGGCCGACCTCGACCTCGACCAGCGCCACGACTGGCTGGAGCTGTTCCCGTTCCTCGCCACGCGCCGCCCGGATGCCTACGCGCGGCTGGCCGAGCAGACCGCGGAGCTGATGAACGAGCGCTGAGCGCGCCCGGCGCGACACCCGCGCGATCGGGCGAGCGAGCGGGCCGCGCCACTAACCTGTCGAGCGTGGCGCGCATCGGCATGCTCACCGGCGGCGGCGACTGCCCCGGTTTGAACGCGGTGATCCGCGCCGCCGTGCGCAGCGGCCTGCCGGGCGGGCACAGCTTCCTCGGTTTCCGCCACGGCTGGGCGGGGGTGATGGAGGATGAGGCGTTCGAGCTGACGCTCGAGCGTACGATCGGCATCCTGCCGCGCGGAGGCACAATCCTCGGCACCTCGCGCACGAACCCGTTCGCCGATGGCGCCGACGGCACGGCGCTGGTGCGCGCGACGCTCGAGCGTCGCGGCGTCGACGCGCTGATCCCGGTGGGGGGTGAGGACACGCTCGGCGTGGCGCTGCGCCTGCACGAAGGCGGCGTGCGGATCGTGGGCGTGCCGAAGACGATCGACAACGACCTGGGTGGGACGGACGCCACGTTCGGCTTCCAGACGGCCGTGCAGATCGTGACCGACGCGATTGACCGGCTGCACACGACGGCCGAGTCGCACAATCGCGTGATGGTTGTCGAGGTGATGGGCCGCCACGCGGGTTGGATCGCCACGCACGCGGGCATCGCGGGCGGCGCCGACGCGATCCTCGTGCCGGAGCGACCGTTCGACATCGAGGAGGTATGCACGCATCTGCGACGCCGCCACGAGCGCGGGCGCGACTTCTCGATCGTGGTCGTCGCCGAGGGCGCGACGCCGCGCGAGGGAACGCTGGCGGCCGGCGGCGGCCCGGTCGCGCGCGCGAGCGCTGCGGACGCCTTCGGCCACGCGCGCCTCGGCGGGATCGGCGTCGTGCTGGAGAGCGAGATCGAGGCGCGCACGGGCTTCGAGACGCGCGTGACGATCCTCGGCCACGTCCAGCGCGGGGGCACACCGGTCGCCTACGATCGCGTGCTCGCCACGCGCTTCGGCGTCGCCGCGCTTCGCGCGGTCGCCGCGGGACGCTTCGGCGGCATGGTCGCGCTGCGCGGCACCGCGATCGTCGAGGTCCCGCTGGAGGTGGCGCTGACCGAGCCGCGGCTGCTCGACCACGAGCTGTATGAAACCGCCGAGCTGTTCTTCGGCTAAGAGAAGGCCTCGTCTGCGCCGCGCGCGGTGGCGAGCGCGGCGCGAGGCAGCACGAGCAGCGAGCAGCGCGCGTGGCGCTGCAGGAACGCGGAGGTGCTGCCGAGCACCAGCCGCTTGAGCGGGCCGTAGCCGCGCGAGCCGACCACCAGCAGGTCGACGTCCTCGCCAAATTGGGCGAGCTCCTCGCCGGTCAGACCGCACACGGCGTGAGCCTCTACGTCGGGCAGCTCGCGCAGGCGATCGTTGGCCTCCTGCAGCATCGCCTCGATTCCCTCGCCGGTGATCGGAGGGATCACGCCCATGTAGGCGTAGCTCGGGAGGGACAGCACTTCCAGCACGTGAACGCTCGCGCGTGTGGGAGCGGCCAGCGTGCGCGCCGTCTCCAGCGCCATGGTGCTCTCGGGCGAGCCGTCGTAGCCGACGCCGATCTTGGCGAACGGGGTGGGGTGCTCGGCGTAGCCGAGACGGGCGATCGCGACCGCGCAGGGGGAGCCGTTGAGTGCCGCGCGCGTGTCGTCGCCGAGCATCGCACGGCCGAGCACACCGCGACCGCAGGAGCCAACGACGATCAGGTCGGCGCCCTGCTCCTCGGCCTGCTGATGAAGCGCTCGACCCGGGCTCAGCGCTTCGATGCCGATCAGCTCGGCGCCGGTGGCCAGATCGGCGGCGGCGAGCTCGCGCTCGAGCAGGGTCTCACGGGCTTCGCGGTCCGTCGCGACGACGCCCGGCGAGATCGCGTGCGAGGCGGCCAGCTGGCCTCCATGCACGTGCGCGAGCGTCAGCCTACCGTCAGGACTCCTCAGACGCGAGGCGAGCGCGATCGCGTCGCGACCGCCCGGTCTGCCGTCCACTCCCACGAGCACGTCGTCGAACATCCGCAGCCTCTCCTTCTCGGGGTCGCCCTAACCATAGATCGCGCGATGCTCGCGCTGTCGCCGGCATGCCGTGTCGACGATCTCACAAACCTGTGCCGAGCGCTCGACGACGTGGAGCATGACCTCCGTGCTTTACCGAAGCCGATCGGCGCATTAACACGGTCGTCGCGGACACGTCCGACCCCTAGCGTGAGCTCATGCCCGCCCGTCTGCACGTGGCACCCACTGCACCCAGCCACAGCAGCGAGGCCGAGGCCACCTCGCTGATCCGCGTCCTGCTGGCCGACGATCACGCAGCGATGCGGCGCAGCCTGCAGATGGTGCTGGAGGACGAGGAGAACATCGAGGTGATCGCGCATGCGAGCGACCTGGCTTCGGTGGTGCGCCAGATCGACGAGCGCCAGCCGGACGTGCTCGTGCTCGACTTGAGCATGCCCGACGGCTCCAGCCTGAGCGCGATCGGCAAGCTCCGCGAGCAGGTGGCAAATACTCAGATCGTGGTGCTGACCACAGACGAGAACCCCGTGTTCGCGCAGCGGGCGCTGGGCGCCGGGGCGATCGGCTACATCCTCAAGGAGCTCGCCGACAGCGAGCTGCCACGGGCGGTCCGCGCGGCCGCGCGGGGCGAGGCGTACGTAAGCTCGCGCCTTGGCAGGCGCCTGGACGCTCTGAACCGCTCGCTGACCGACGACCGGCTGACGCCGCGCGAGGTCGAAGTGCTGAGGCTGATCGCGCTGGGGCACACGAGCGTCGAAATCGCTCGACAGCTGAACGTGTCCCCACGCACGATCGAGACACATCGCGCACACGTCCACGGCAAGCTCGGGCTGAGCACCCGCGCGGAGCTCGTCCGCTACGCGCTGCGGCGCGGCCTACAGGGCACATAGCGGCCCGGTCGCGCTTTCCGTAGTTTTCCCGGTGATGGTCACGGCCTTCCGCGACTGGCAAACCGCCCCGATCGACGTAGCCTGCGAACCATGAGCGTTGGCAGCCCGTCTTCGGAGAGGTTTCGTGTGTTGGTCGTGGGCGGTGGTGTGGCTGGGTTGGAGGCGGTGTTGGCGTTGCACGCGCTCGCACCGGATCTGACCCAGGTGAGCTTGATCGCGCCCGAGCAGGAGCTCGTGTACCGGCCGATGACGGTGCGCGAGCCATTCGCCTACGCCAACGCCAGCCGCTACCCGCTGGCACGGATCGTCGCGGACGCGGGCGCACAACTGATCACCGACGAGCTCGCATGGGTCGAGCCCGCAGCCCAGACCATCCACACCAAGACCGGCACCGTATTGGGGTACGACGCGCTGGTGTTGGCGCTCGGAGCGAAAGCAAAGCCACGCTACGAGCACGCCGTGACGATCGACGACCGCCACATGGATCAGACGCTGCACGGCATCATCCAAGACATCGAGCAGGGCTACACCCACAGCCTCGCATTCGTCTCACCCGCACGCATGCCCTGGCAGCTGCCTATCTACGAGCTCGCTCTGATGAGCGCCGGACGCGCCTACGACATGAACATCGACCTGGACGTCACGATCGTCACTCCTGAGGAGAGCCCGCTGGCGATCTTCGGCACCGGCGCATCAGCCGGCGTCACAAAACTCCTGGAAGACACCCACATCCGCACCATCACCTCCGCCTACGCCGAGATCCCCCACCCCGGGGAGATCATCATCAATCCCGGCGACCGCCACCTACACACAAACCGCATCATCGCGCTACCCGAGCTCTACGGCCCACGCATACGCGGCATCCCCCTCGCAGAGCACGGCTTCATCCCCGTCGACGAACACGCCAAAGTCCACGAAACCCAAAACATCTACGCCGCCGGAGACGCAACCAACTTCCCGATCAAGCACGGCGGCCTAGCCTCACAACAAGCCGACGCAGCCGCCGAAACAATCGCCGCCCAAGCAGGCGCACCCGTCACACCCCAACCACACGACCACACCATCACCGGCATGCTCCTCACCAACGACAAACCCCTCTACCTCACAGCCAAGATCGCCCACGGACACGGATATACAAGTCAACTCACCACCACCCCCACCCGAACACCCCCCACCAAGATCGCCGCCAAATACCTCACACCACAACTCAACACCATCGACCAAGAGACAAGCCGGTCATGACGCTGACGAGCACATGCCTGGTGCTCGGCTACGACCGCACCGACAGCGCCAGGCAAGCCGCGGTGTGGGCGGCGAACGAGCTGCCAGCTGACGGGAGACTCGTGATCGTGCACTCCAGCCGGGCCCTGCACGCCCCCGCGTCGCCGCTGTCGACACCGCAGGAGCGCCATCGCCTGGGGCGAGCGCTGATCGACGAGCTGGTGCTCGAGGGCGAGGACGCGATGTTCGACGTCGACGTCGTCGCCGAGATCTCCGAGGACGATCCGGTCACCGCCCTGACGGACGCCGCGCGTCGCCACGGCGCCCACGCGATCGTGATCGGCAGCGAGCGCCACTCGCGCCTTCGCAAAGCACTGGGCACCGTCACCACCGAGCTGCTCGAGCAGTCCCCGGTGCCGGTCATCGCCGTCCCGTCCGACGAGACGCCTGGGGAGCGGGACGACGCTTGAGCGCGCGCGTCGACTGCCGGAGCGTGGCCATGCGCCGTAGCGAGTCGTGAACTGCGGGAATACCGCTACCGGGATTCGAACCCGGGTTTCCGCCATGAGAGGGCGGCGTCCTAGTCCCCTGGACGATAGCGGCGCGAAACCGACGTCCCGAGGCTAGCAAAGCGCCGGCGCGGGATGCCCGTAGGAAGCACCGTCCTCGGGGGCGCCGGCGACACGCCGCGTGCGCGGCGTCGCGACTGCGATATCTTCGCGTCTTCACGCGGATGTGGCGGAATTGGTAGACGCGCACGGTTCAGGTCCGTGTCGGGGCAACCCGGTGGAGGTTCGAGTCCTCTCATCCGCATTAGCGAGTAATCCCTGCAAATCAGCGCGATCGCGGATCTGCCGTCGCATCGCTCTACACTTGGGTGATGGACGTATTGTTGTCATTGGCAAATCCGTCCCTTCCTACGTCCCCAACTGTTGCCAAGGGACGTACTCGGGAGGAACGGCACGATGAGCGTTCGATTCGATCGGGGTGGTTGGGAAGTTCGTTGGCTCGACGGGTCCGGGCGCAAGCGCGCCAAACGATTCAAGGACGAGCAGGCGGCACGGGCCTTCGATGAAGCCCTTGGCGAGGTCACCCCGGCTGAGCGACGAGCGGACACCGCGGTCTACGGTTCGCAAGGAGGCGCCTACCCGTACCGCACGGCGCAAGGCACTCGCTGGCGCTACGTCGTGCGGCGCAGCGACGGCAAACAGACCAGCAAGCGCGGGTTCACGAGCGCTCGCGCAGCACGTGAAGCGTGCAGGCGACTCGTCGAGCAGATAGACCGAGGCGAGGTTCGCCATACCGAGAAGACCTTCGGGAGCTGGTGGGACGGCTGGCTTCGACACAGGAAGCCATACCTTGAGCCGAACGCATGGAGGGCCTACGAGGTCGACGGCCGCAAGCGTCTCGTTCCGGCGTTCGGGGACGTGCGCCTCGACAAGCTCAGCGTCGAGCAGGTACGGACCTGGATGGACGAACAAGCCGAGGCGGTCGAAGCTGGAGAGATCGCCGCGAAGACGATCAACAACACCCTCGGCACACTCGTCGTCTGCCTCAATGCCGCAGTCAAGGATCGAGTCCTTGCAGCGAATCCAGCTCTCGGCGTCGAGCGTCTTCCGCCTGCGCATATCGAGCACGACTATCTCCGGCTCCACGAGATTCCCGTCTACCTGGACGCCTGCATCGGCGTGTATCGGCCACTCGCCGAGGTACTCGTGCGGGCGGGCCTGCGGATCTCGGAGGCGATCGCGTTGCACGTCGCTGATCTTGAGCTTGAGGAGACCGGCGGGTTCATCGTCGTCTATCACTCCCACAAGAAGGCGCGCACGCGCAAGACGGCAAGCGGGTCGACGAAGGGCGACAAGTTCCGCAGCGTCGAGATCGGACCTGGACTTAGCCGCACGCTCACGTACCAGCTTGCACGGCGCGGCGAGATGACGAGCGGCGATCGGAAGGATGCGCCGGTCTTCGTCATGCCAGTCCGTGAGCGCAAAGTCGATCGTGGGCGATGGGCGAGCGCTGGCGATCCAGAACCGTTTGACCGCAACACCGTCTCGCGTGATTGGCACAAGGTCGCCCTGGATGACGCCGGGCTGCGCGATATGCCGCTTCATTCCTTGCGGCACACGGCAGCGGCGGCGTGGCTCGCCGGCGGCAACTCCTTGATGTACGTGCAACGCCAGCTTGGCCATGCGGACATCGCCACGACCGAGCGCTACTACGGGCACCTAGAGCGCCACGTGCTTGCCGCTGGCGCGATCGCCACAGAAGAGGCGATCGAGCGTGCCGCCGCGCGGTGAACGGAGCACAGCGGCACTAGGCGCTTGGGTTACACACCGTGCCTGCGCCGAACAGCAGCCTGAGCGAGCGCCGCTGAGCCCGGTCGAGGCCGACTGCCGGTCGTCAAGCGCTCACGCGCCTCGTCGATCCAGTCGTCGATGTCCTCGGGGACGAACCGCAGCGGCCCCTTCCCCCCGCAAAGCCGGATCGAGGGGATGAGTCCGGCCTTCGCGGCATCGTAGAGCCAGGTGCGCGAGACACGGAGTCGGTCAGCGACTTCTGAGGGGGTGAGCAGTTCCGGCAGGTGTCGCGAGTCTGTGGACATCTACTCTTAATGACAGTGAGCGGCACAAAACGGCCAACGAGTTTGGCCGGCAGCAAATAACCCCGCCTGGGCTGATGCGTCTCGCCGACCGGCCTATCGACGCTACCGCCCGACGACCGTGAGGCGGATCGCTCGCAAGACCTACAGCGGCCCGACGGGTGCGCCCATGGGACACGAGGCCGTGAAGCAATCGCACTCGACCAATGCCACGAGGCAAGTTGGCGCCTAGCGCTCGGAAGCCGAACACGCTCTCGGGCTCCGCGAGTCGACGAACTCGCGCACGTTCTCGACCAAGAGCTTGGACAACGACTTAGACGCCGACACCGCGCCGCGTCGTCCAGCGAAGCACTCGGGCAAACCTAAGCTACTCGCACTATCAGCAGCGCAAGCGAATCGGCTGGCGCAGTGCTCGTCCTCATGGGATCGAGCAATACAGCTTGACGACCGCTTGTCGGCCCTGTTGCGCGCGAACCCTGATCCCTGAGCCACACTTGATAGTGCGTGACACGCTGGGCGGTGTCAACGCAGCTTCGACCCGGTACGTGCCCGCGCGCACGGCAAATACCGCCTCGCCCTTCGTTGTACTCTTGACAGCGTGCCACCCGCTGCTTACGGCACGGACTGACACCTTCGCGCCACTTACTAGCGAGTTTTTGGCGTGCCTTGGTCCACCAGTCGTGTACGTCAGCACCTTCACCTGTGAGTCACCGCTGGCTCCGAGCCAGCCCCGGCCTATCGCCTGAGCACCGCCGGTCACGATCAGTCCGACCTGCAACACTGCGAGCACCAACAATGCGCCACCCAATATGTGCCTCTTTATGAACATAACACCTCGCCTCATAATTGCTAAAGGCCGAATAGTTCCGTTTTGGGCATAGCACGTGCGACTCCTTGCAGCGACCCAGATGGACGCTGGGTGGCTCTCCACTGCGCAACTTCCACCAAGCGTCCATCGGGTCGCAAGCTACGTCGGATCAGCATCGTCGCCGTTCTGAGCTTTACTACCCCCCGACCAGCGTTGTGACGGGTCCAAGTGCTGCTAGATTTGGGGCGGTGTTCCTGCGTACTCATGCAGCTATTCTAACGCCACTTTCGGGAGCGTGCAAGGAAGGCGCTCCCGAGTTCTGAGCGTCGCGCGGGTCTTACTTCCGTTTCGTGCTAGATGGAGAAAGATGAACAGAGCAACCCCTTGTGTGTCTTCTAATACTGGTCGTGCGACACGGTAACGACTTCGGGACCGTGGGAAGCCCGTGCGGGCGCCGATCCGAGCGCGCTGACCGTCTTAGTCGGCAGACGACCTCATCGGACGGATTCCGATATAAGGGCATCTTCTGATTGTCGTGGCGAACCCCGGGAGTGAGACATTGTTTACGCACAAAGACAGCAACGGCAACAGCGACAAACACGCGCCGTTCCTGTTGCAATATCGGCTGGCGCGCACTGTTGTGAAGATCGACGGAACCGTCGCCACGCAAGCGGCGGATTCGACTGGAGCTTCCCCGCCGACCATAACGAGCACCGTGTCCCTGGCAGTGGAGGCAGACCCTAGCCAAGCCGGCCTTCGGGAGGTCGAAGCCGACGGCGGATACTTCGCCTCGGCGAGCTTCAATCTCAGCTTGGCTCCGGACGGCCGACTCGCGGGCGCTGGAGACACAGTAGCCGGAGTCGGTGGGGAACTGGTGAGCGCCGGGCTAAATCTGGCGACAACGGTCGCGGTCGCCGCCGCGAAAGTCGTTCCGCTCCTAGATATCGACGCGCCCAAGGGCGCCGCCGACGAGCCAAAAACCGCGGAGGAGCGGTACGCGCGAGATCAGCCGGATGCTGCGACGCGGCGCAAAGCAATCGAGGTCGTGGTTTCAGCGCTGGAGAACACGCTTGCGGCGTTGCTGGCTCAGGCCGCCGAGTCCCCAAGCAAAGACGTTGGTGCCGAGCTAACAGTAGTTGAGCGTGGACTAGCCGTCGCGCGGGCCGAGGCGACAAGCCTGGCGGCAGCCTTCGAGTCGTGGCGGAGCACAACATATCCGACCTCAACCGAGGCCTTCTCGGACGTCCTTGGCACCGACGAACTCCCGGCCATCCCGATCGCCGAGGAGACCCTCGAGTTTCCGGACCTCAAGCCTGGAGCGTCTCGGGTCGCCGAGGTGCTCCATACCGTCGTTGCGATCGTCGGCGACGCACAGGCTGCGGCAGACGAGGGTTCGGGCTCCCAATCTCCAGTCAACGTCACTGATGAGCTCATGTACCGAATTCCGCGACGAGTTCACGTCGCCGTCTATAAGGCAGGTGCCGACTCGCCAAGTTCGTACCGGCTTCAGTCGGTCGCGCCGGCGTGGATCATCGACAAGCGATCGGAGCTCGCCAAGCTTCCGCTGCATTGCGGATTGTTCCAGAAGCGCAGTATGACGGTGGCCTTCGGCGAAGCCGGGACCCTTACGCAGCTGAGCAACAGCGACACGCCTGCCATCTCCGGCATCGCATCGGCACTTGGAGGTGCCGCGAGTCAAGTGGCCGGAGCGGTCGAAAATGCAACGAAGCTCGCGGCCGCTCTCCCCGCTCCCCCCGCAGACCCGGACCTGAAGGCGCTGGAACAGCAGGTGACACGCAAAGAGCTAGAAGCGCGCCTCGCAACCGCGGCGAAGACGATCAGCGGGGGCGGCTCAAGCGCCAAAGCAACGTAACCGTCACCGTGCAGCGCTAGATAGCGGTCGTTCAGGCCGTGCTCTCCGGAGTGCTCGCATCGGCATTGGGGCAGAGGTTGGCGGCCCAGCGTATTCGCTCGATCTGCACGGTCTGGCTGAGGTTCGAGAGTAGCGAGGTGACGTTGGCCTTGGCGTGGGCGTAGAGGCCGGCGCTGGTCAGGCCGAGAGCGCCGAGAATCCCGATGGCCGTGCTCGGTCCGGCGTGATCGGTGCCGGTTGCCAGTAGCCAGGCGCCGGCCACAAGCAGCACGAGACTGGCGATGCCTCCGATCAATGGCCAGCGCAGGCTGACTGCGGCTGTCCGGTAGAGCTTGAGGTCTTTCCAGGCGGTGGCGGTAGCCGGTGCCTTGGTGTTGCCGGTGAGTTGTAGATCGGCTGGAGAGCGCTCGCCGCGGACGAGATCGCGCCAGAGCAGTCCCTGGTGATAGAGACACTCCTCGATGTCTGCGCCGCCGCGACGCTCGGTTTCGCTCGCCAGTTTGGCCCAGCACTTGAGCGGTCCGGCGATCGCCACTAGGACCTCCGGCTCGACATAAGCTGACATCCGCAGCGCCAGCCGGCACAGGATGTCACAGCGCTCCGGTCCCAGCAGGAACTCCCAGGAGCCCATCGCGTCGGCGGCGCACTCCGGTTGCAGCGCCCAGAACGTCTCGGCGAGCCCGCGACCGAGCTGGTAGGCAGCGGCCTGGGAGGCTTGCAGAACTATCTCGTCCTGGATGTGAGCGTCGAAGGCATAGAACTTGTGTGCGACACCCAGCCTGTGCTCAACACCTGCCCACAACGCCTTGCGGTCAGTGTCCTTTGCTTCAAGACCGGTCAGCGAGATCTTGAGTTCACTCCAGACCGTCTTGCTTGCCTCATCATCAAGGCCAACGGCGTTGCTGAGGTCTTCGACCGTATCGAGCAGCTCCTTGCGGATTTCCGCTGGACTACGCTCGTTCGCTAGCGGCAACTCGTACCCATTCCGTCGGAACGCTCTCGCGTGACATGGATCTCGCCTGCCGAACCGATCAGGCCGATAACGCCCCCTCAGCTCAGCGACAGCCCAGCCCAACCGAAAGGCGTAACGCACCACATCCAGGTCCGCCGGGTGTTCCCCCGCCATCAACGCGCAACCTATCATGCCAGATCCTCGTAGTGTTCCTTCTCTTGCGCGTCCTTACAGCTCGATGCTGAGCTGGAAACGCGAACTGTTTAGCCTAATCATTCCATTGATCGGGGTTCTGTGCTAGCGTCGCGCCGCAAATCACGACGCGGCGGCGTTTGATTCGCCCTCAGGATCGGGCATGACGGTCGTCGCCGGCCACTACTGGGAGGCAACGATGTCAGACGGCGAGGTGTTCACTGAAGAGATCCCCGAGAAGATCGTTGGGGGGCAGAGACTTGGTCGCCATGTAAAGCACGACGAACGATCATGGAATTACGCGACGCCGCGGGCGGAGAAAGTCGTCAGTGTCAAGCACGAAGCCACCGGGCTACCGCTGAACCAAGGAGAACTCGGATCATGCACGGCAGAGGCTCTCTGTGGTGCCCTAGACTCGAACCCCAACTTCGCCGGCGGCACACCATTGGACCAAGCCAACGCGATCGCGGTATATAAAGATGAGACCGCGCTCGAGGGCGATCCGTACCCCCCGAACGACCCAGGCGGGTCCGGATTGATGGTCTGCAAGGCGGCAAAACAGATGGGGCTGATCAGCAGCTACAAACACGCGTTCGGAATCCAGCACGCCCTAGAGGCACTCGTACTACGGCCAGTCATCACCGGCATCAACTGGTACACCAGCTTCGACACCCCCAGCCCAAGCGGGCTGGTCGAAATCGCCCCCGGAGCAACCGTCAGAGGCGGTCACGAGATCGTCGCCGACGAGATCGACGCCCCCAACGAACTCGTCTGGTTCTGGAATAGCTGGGGAACCGAATGGGGCCTCGGCGGCCGCTTCTGCATGACCTTCGAGACCTGGGACCAGTTGCTGAAAGAGAAAGGCGACGTAACCGTACCCATCAAGTAGGCCAACACAGTCCAGCGCTGAAGCGCCAACCACAGGCCGCACCCCTCACATCAAAGGAGATGGGGGTGTGCGGCCTGTGGGACCTCGATCAGCCGGCGAACTGGCTCCGACGCGCATGGCCTCAGATCGCCTTCCAGACAACCAAGAGGACCGTGAGGCCCTATCTCCACCACCATCGTGCCCCCGCCGCTTCATTGCCGCCGTCAACAAGACCCGCAGGGACGCCGACACGGTGATCATGACGGTCAAGGGGTTCGCTGGCGAGCCTGGAGTGCTCTACGTCGCCCTCGACTACGCCTGCCACAGCTGAGTGACGGTGACGATGACACCGGAGTACGTAGGCGGCCAGCCGCGTACGTAACCACGTCATTGGGCCGCTTCAGCGACGTCAGCACCCCGTCGCCGAGCCTCGCTGGCCACCGGCTCCACTGCGGATCGCCTCGGCTGCCCCCCGTCGAGCCTCGCGCCCGACCGGCTCCATCAGGGCCTCAAGCAGCCGCTCCAGGATTGCGGACGGGTTCGCACCTCGTCCCGAACTTACCGGAAGGCGAGATGCGAACCCGCTTAGATTGGCCGTGCAGCCAGCAGCGCCTCAATGAGCCGCCGAACGCGATCCTCGCCCCCCGCGAACGCCGAAGGCCCAGCCCCCGAAGGGGCTGGGCCGGTTCGACCTTCGTCAAGATGGTGGAGGTCGCAGGAATCGAATCATTTCCGAACGCCCGACTGTGTTGACACTCGTAGCCGAGTCGGCGCATAGTGGACGCATCGGTCCAAAGCCCCTCCCCGACAACCAGGAGGATCGCGAGGTCTACCTGCGCGACCATCGCGGCGCGGGCTTCATCGAGGCCGTTCAGGGCGCTCATCGCCGTTCAGCCGACACGGTCGTCATGACCGTCAAAGCCTTCGCCGGAGAGCCCGAACTGCTCTACGTCGCCCTCGACTACGCCTACCACAGCGGTAGGTCCGTGACGATGGCGCCCGCGCGCGGCGAGATCCAGCCGGCTACGTTGTCTGCTCCATCGCCTTGAGCGCCCTCCGTCGGGCCTGTCGAGCGACCGGTTCCATAAGATCCTCAAGGAACGAATCCAGGTTCCGACTTTGTACCCGTCTCCGCATCGGGCGAGGTCGCCGTGGTTGGCACCTAGCTTCGCTTTCGGCGCGGGCCACGATGGGCAGCGCGGTCTGGCTTATGCACCAGCTACGGCTCGCCCAGCACGTCGTGCGTTCCCACGCGGCGCCAGACCACATGCGGTTCGCCAGCGATGACCTTATTGCCGTACTCGAACGTCGCCCTCCCATCGGGCGCGAACGTGATCTCCCACACCCCAACCGTACCCCGAACGCGATGAACACGCAGCGCCGGCGGGAACTTCGGTGGATCCAACCTCAAGGCTGCGATGAACGCCGGCAGCATCTCGAGGAACGCACGCTGCAGCTCGCGCGGCAGCCGACGGAACTCGCGATCAAAGCGAGCAAGCCGCTCGAACGTCGGCACCTCTACGCCAGCGGGTCGACGGGCAGGTCGTCCTCGCTCGCCGCAACCCGTACTAGATGCTCAGCGAACTCCTCATCGCGAAAGACGCGACCGTCTGTCTCGTGCAGGATCTCCGACAGACGCTCGTGCTGAGGGCGCAGGACAAGCGACCCGTCCCCCCGGCGCTCGACCAGCTCATACGCACCGGCAACCCCAGGCTCGCGCAACATGATCTTCATCGGTGTCGATGCCACGAGCGAATTGTCGCACGCCACGCGGCTCCATCCGTGGCAACACTTTGGCAACAGTCATATCGTCCGATACGTCCTATGCGTCCCGAAACCCGGACGATACGGACGATCTGGACGCCGACGGACACATCTTGCAGGGGTGTCCACGGTTCAGGTCCGTGTCGGGGCAACCCGGTGGAGGTTCGAGTCCTCTCATCCGCATTCCTCAAGCAAGCAGGTCATCTTGCTCGAACGCGGGCGGCTAATCCCCTCCGGGGCTGTCCGGCTTGGCGGGCCAGTGAAGATGTCCGAGCCTCACGGACCGACCACCATCGAGAACGGCACGGATCCCGAGGGCTTCAAGCGCCACCAGATCCTTCAGGACGTCGTCGTTTGCAAGCAGCTGACAAGAGACACGAAACGTCGGCTCCTCCTCTGCGTGCAGGCGCACCTCGAACTTGATCTCGCTCGAAAGCGGAGCGAGGCGCACAGTGAGGTCAAACGCTTCGGCCGGCGTGAAGTCGAGCCAGCTCTTGTCAAGGTCGTGCGTGACCCGCATAGCTCCGCCACCGCTGGAGAGCATGCCGATGACCTCATCGCGAATCTTTTCCGGGTCGGCGTCGAAACCAAGCAGGATGCGCACGGCGACCCCGTCGTTCTGGCGCACGAGTCCGAGCAGGATGTGCTCGGTCCCGATGTAATTGTGGCCGAGGCTCAGCGCCTCGCGCAAAGCGAGCTCGAGCACCTCCTTGGCACGCGGCGTGAACGGGATCTGCCGGAGCTGCCCGGAGCCGACCTCCTGGCTGCCGGCAACCAACCGAATGACCTCAGCACGCACCCGCTCGACCGTGATGTCGAGGCTCGCCAGCACGCGCGCAGCCAGGCCCTCTTCCTCACGCAGCAGCCCCAGGAGGATGTGCTCAGTGCCGATGTAGCCGTGCGCGAGCGTCAGCGACTCCTCTTGCGCGTACACGACGACGTGCCTGGCACGTTCGGTGAATCGCTCGAACACACCGTGAGACTAACCCGACAGCCGAGTCGCTCGCCACGGGACGATCCGATGACGACCAACACTCCTTGACCGCCAATCTGCGTGGCGATCTCAAGGCCGAACCGGCAGCGGCGTGCGTGGCGCTCGCCCGAGCGCCACGCAGCCGTTAATCAAAGCCCGCCGTGTGTCAGCGCTCGCTGCGGCGGCGCTGGCGGCGTTGCATCGTGAGGATCGAGACGCCCGCGCCCAGCAGCAGCACGCCGAAGCCGACGTCCCAGCGCAGGTCGAAGCCAGTGAACGGCAGAGTGCTTGCTTTCGCGGGGGCACTCGTCGTCGTGGGCGCCGCTTCCGTCGTAGGCGTCGTCGTCGGTTTGGCGGATTCTTTCGACGGGGCAGTGCCGCTCGTCGGGGTCGTTGTCGGCTTATTGGGTTCCGCGTTGTAGCCCGACGTCGCGCTTGCGACGGCGGCACCCGGCAGCAGCAGCGCCAAGCCCAATAGCAGCGCCACCGTCAGCCCCCACAGCCCGCACACGGCGCTGGACGATCCTCTCCTATTCGGCGCTGCTACTACTGCCCGTGGCCTGCTCGAGGCCATGACATCGGTCCGAGTCATGCCAACCTCCGTTGATGGTGTGATGGACGCCGCCACGATTGCTCGACGGCCGCTTTCCAGTGTCCTTGCTGCATGTCTACTTCGTGGCAAGGCATCACTCCTCATTCGCCGTTTTTGACCGCTCGCCTGCCTCGCATTGGCCAAGGTCTATCAGCTATCGCCCACCGCGGACGCTCGCCCACACACTTCCCGCGCGCCGAACACCTGAAACTCCGGCTCACGAGACTCGTACCCGCCCCTCCAGCTTCCCCTCCGCCAGGCGGACGCGCAGCACCTTCTTGTCGAACTTGCCCACGCTCGTCTTCGGGATCTCTGGCACGAACGCGAACTCGTCCGGAAGCCACCATTTCGCGACCCTGCCGCGGAGGTGCTCGACCAGCTCGGGTGCCCCTGCGGAGGTCTGCTCGCGCATCACCACGCAGCACAGCGGACGCTCGGCCCAGCGCTCGTCCGGCTTGGCGATGACCGCCGCCTCGACGACGTCGGGATGGGACATCAGCTCGTTCTCGAGCTCCACCGAGGAGATCCACTCGCCGCCGGACTTGATCACGTCCTTGGCCCGGTCGGTGATCTGCACGGAGCCGTTCTCGTCGACCGCCGCGATATCCCCCGTGCGCAGCCAGCCCGACGCGAACTTCTCGTCTTCGGAGTGATCGTCGAAGTAGTGCGCGGCGACCCACGGCCCGCGCACCTGGATCTCGCCCGTGGACGCTCCGTCCCATGGCACCTCGCCGCCGTCGTCGCCGATCAGCCGCAGCTCCACCCACGGCAATGGCCGGCCCTGCTTGGCGCGATCGTCCCAGTAGGAGTCGTCGTGCTCGCCCTCACGCGGACGCGAGTAGGTGGCGACCGGACTCGTCTCGGTCATGCCCCACGCCTGGAAGATGCTGACGCCGTGACGCTCCGCGTAGTCCTTCATCATCTGCCTGGGCACCGCCGAGCCCCCGCACGCGGCATTCGACAGCGAGGACAGGTCGACCTCCGGATGCGCGTCGGCGTGGCGCAGCAGGTCGGCGAAGATCGTCGGCACGCAGCCCATCAGCGTCGGGCGCTCGCTGGAGATCAGCTCCGCCAGCGGCTCGGCCTGCAGGAAGCGGTCGGGCAGGATCAGGTCGGCACCCGCCAGCGCGGCGCCGTAGGGCAGCCCCCAGGCGTTCACGTGGAACATCGGCACCACCGCCAGCACGCGATCCGCGCGCGCGAGGGCCGTGCCGTCGCGCGCGAGCGCGACGGTCGAGTGCAGGCTGATCGAGCGGTGCGAGTACAGCACGCCCTTGGGATCGCCGGTGGTGCCGCTCGTGTAGCACAGCGCCGCCGCCTGCCGCTCGTCCAGCTCGGGATAGTCGAACGGCGGCGCGGGATCCGGCCCTGCCTGCTCGAGGAGCTCCTCATAGCGAAGCACGCCGGGCAGCGCGCCCGCGTCACCGTCGCCCATCACCACGTAATGGTTCACGCAACGCAGCTGCGGCGCGAGCTGCTCCAGCAGCGCGACAAGGGAGTCGTCGACGAAGATCACCCTGTCCTCGGCGTGATTGATGATGTAGATCAGCTGCTCCTCGAACAGGCGGATGTTGAGCGTGTGCAGCACCGCACCCATGCACGGCACCGCGAAGTACAGCTCCAGATGGCGCTGGTTGTTCCACGCGAACGTGCCCACTCGCTCGCCCTGCGCCACTCCCAAGCGGGTGAGCGCGCGCGCCAGGCGATCGACGCGCTCGGCCACCTGCGCGTGCTGGGCGCGCAGCACCGAGCCGTCATCCTGCAGCGTGAGGACCTCCGCGCCCGGGTTGTAGGAGGCCAGGCGGCGGCGGATGTGGTTGAGCGTCAGCGGGAAGTCGTCCTGCATCAGGCCCTGCAGCATCTCCGTCATCCTCTCCCCACTCCCTCTCGCGGTGCAAGCTGTCCAAGGGAATCGTAGATGCCGCGCGTGCGCTGCGCGATGTCATCCCAGTCGAATCGCAGCACGTGCTCGGACGCTTCCGCCACCAGCCGGTCGCGCAGCGCGTCGTCGATCAGCAGGCGCTCGATCATCACGCCAAGGTGCTCGGCGTCTCCCCCGTTGAAGCGCAACCCCACGCGCTCGCCCACCGGCACCACCTCCCGCAGTCCACCGGTGTCGGCCGCGATGCAGGGGCAGCCCGAGGCCATCGCCTCCAGCGCGACCAGTCCGAACGGCTCGTAGATCGACGGCACCACGCACAGGTCGGCTATGCGATACAGCGAGTGCAGCACGTCATCGCCGATCCAGCCGAGGAACGTCCCGTGCTCGTCCAGGCCCAGCCGCTGCGCCTGCGCCTTCAGCTCGCGCTCGTGCGTGCCACTGCCGGCGACCAGGAAGCGCACGCCCGCGACCCGGCCGATCACACCCGGCAGCGCGTCGAGCGCGAGCTGGAAGCCCTTCTCGTAGACCAGGCGCCCGACCAGCAGCACGAGCTTCTCGTGTGGCTCGGCGAACTCGCGCCGCAGCGCCGTCAGATCCCCGGTCGGCTGCAGTTCGCTGGGGTCCACGCCGTTGGGGATCACCGCCACCCGGCGCTCGTCGATGTCGAAGATGTCTGCGACGTGCCCGCGCATGTAGTGCGAGCACACGATCACCGCGTCCGCGCGGCGAGCCATCCATTGCTCCACCGAATGGATGTGCGACTGCGGCGGATTCTCGACCCAGCCCTGGTGGCGGCCGTGCTCGGTGGCGTGGATGGTCGTGACATAGGGCACCGCCAGCCGGTCGGCCAGCGCCGCGGAGGCCTGGCCGACGAGCCAGTCGTGGCCGTGCACCAGATCGTAGGAGTGCTCCTGAGCGAGCGCCTCGCCGGCGGCGAGCATGTCGTCGTTCATCTGCTCCACCCACGCGACGAAGCGGTCGAGATCGCGCGGCCAGCCGGGCTCGCGCACGCGGTGTACGTTCACGCCGCCGCTCCCCTGCACGCGCGTGGAGTCGGTCTGCGCTTCGCCACCACGCGCGCGCGTGAGCACGTCCACGCACACGCCCTGGCGGACGAGTGCCTCCGCGAGCTTGCGCACGTGCCGGGCCAGGCCACCCTCGATCACAGGCGGGTACTCCCACGAGAGGATCAGCACGCGCTCGCTCATCGACGAGACCCTATCTGCCCACGCCGTGACAGCCTGTCCAGCCGCTGTCATGCCCGCTCGCCGCCAGGCGACAGCAGGGGATCCCGATCTCGGCGTCGCAGCCCTCTCAGATCGCGATCAGCCCGAGCTCGTCGATGCGCCGGGCGGCGGCGGAGGCCCACACCTCGTTGCCGGCGACGCACAGCACGCCCGCATTCGACAGGCGCTCGAGCGCCTCTCGCAGCGCCTGCGCCTCGACGCCCAGCGCGACCGCTAGCTGCGCCTGCGAGCTTCGCCGCTCACCCTCCTCGCCCAGCAGTTGCAGGATGATCGCCCGCTCGAGCTTGTGCTCGACGCCTGTGGGCCGCTCGCCAGTCTGCTCGCTCATCCGACAATTGTCTACATATCGGGCGGCGCGTGCGCCGCGCCCGCTCCCCGCGCCGGCGAATCGCCCGGAGGATCGAGATCCATCTCCAGCTGGCGCGGGGATGGGCGCAGGGGCTCGCCGGTCTGTCGCGGCCTTCCGCGCTTGGCCCAATGTCCGATCACCTCGCGGCTACGACAGGTGTAGTGGTTGACGCGCCGATCGGTGGGCTGGATCGCCAACCCACCGGGCGCGGTGCCGGTTACGCGCGCGTGAAAGCGCCGGCCCTTGTGGTCGACCTCGACGATGTCGCCCGTGTGGATGCCCTCGAGCCGCATTGAACCTGCAACTGTAGGCTGCGGTCGGTGCGCTGGCTCGTGGACGGGATGAACGTGATCGGCACGCGACCAGACGCGTGGTGGAAGGACCGGCACGCCGCAATGGTCAACCTCGTGAACATGCTCGAGCGCTGGGCCGCCACCAGCGGCGCGGACGTGACGGTCGTCTTCGAGCAGCCCCCCTCCCCGCCGATTCGCTCGACCGTCATCGACGTCGCGCACGCTCCGCGCCCGCGACGGGACTCGGCCGACGATGAGATCGTGCGCCTGCTCCTCGGCGACGCCCAGCCGGGCTCGATTCGCGTGGTCACCTCGGACCTGTGGCTGAGCGACCGCGTGCACGCGGCGGGCGCCACGGTCGAGCCGTCGGCGCCATTCCGCGCGCTGATCGAAGAGGAGTGATGGCGCCCACCACCCGCTATACGCACAGCGACGGCGCGAGCATCGCCTACCAGGTCGCCGGCGACGGTCCGCTCGACCTGCTGTTCCTGACCGGCTGGCTGACGCAGCTCGAGCAGCTGTGGGAGGCGCCCGCCAACCGCCGCTTCCTCGAGCGGCTGACGACGTTCGCCCGACTGATCCTGTTCGACAGCCGCGGGACCGGGCTGTCCGAGCGCGTGCCCGAGAGCTACTCGCTCGAGCAGGATGCGATCGACGCGATCGCGGTGCTCGATGCCGCCGGCAGCGAACGCGCCGCGCTGATCACCTACGCACAGGGAGGCCTGCTCGGGGCGTTGCTCGCCGCCGAGCACCCCCAGCGCGTGGGCGCGCTGATCATGTACGCGTCGATCGCCCGCACGCTGTGGGCGCCCGACTACGACTGGGCGATGACCCGCGAGCAGCGCGACGTGCTCGCCGAGCGCAACCTGTCGGCGTGGGGAGAGGCCGACAGCGCCCTGATGTCGGAACTGGCGCCGTCGATGGCGGGCGATCCGGCGCTGGCGGCGTGGTTCGCGCGCATGCAGCGCCTGGCCGCTAGCCCGGGCGAGGCGCGGATCATCTCGCGGGCGCGGGTTGACCTCGACGTGCGCGATGCGCTCGCGCGCATCCGCGTGCCGACGCTGGTCATGCACCGGCCGCAGGAGCGGGTGTGGAACGTGCGCCATTCGCGCTATCTCGCGCAGAGCATCGACGGTGCCCGCTACGTCGAGCTCGCCGGCGTCGACTCGCTGCCGTTCGTCGGCGACAGCGACGCGATCGTCGAGGAGATCGAGGAGTTCCTCACGGGCGTGCGCACCGGCGGCGAATTCGCGCGCGCGTTGCTGACGGTGCTGTTCACCGACATCGTCGACGCGACGGCGCACGCGGCTCGGCTCGGCGACGGGCGCTGGCGCGACCTGCTCGCCGACCACGATGAGCAGGTGCGCGCCCAGCTGGCCCGCTTCGGCGGCCGCGAGGTCAAGACGGTCGGCGACGGCTTCCTGGCGACCTTCGACGGTCCCCCCTCGCGCGCACTGCGCTGCGCCCTGGCGATCACAGCCGCCGCGCGCGGGCTCGGAGTCGAGGTGCGCATCGGCATGCACACGGGCGAGTGCGAGCTGATCGGCGAGGACGTCGGCGGGATGGCCGTCCACATCGCCTCGCGCGTCGCCGCTCTCGCCGGACCCGGGGAGGTGCTCGTGTCAGGCACCGTGTTCGGCACCGTCGTCGGCGGCCCGTTCCAGTTCGAGGATCGCGGCCTGCACGAGCTCAAGGGCGTCCCCGCGCCGTGGCCGCTCTTCGCGCTCTGGCCGCCGGAGGGCCGACAGCGAGACTCGTGACGCGCCGAACGGATCGATATCCGCCCCCCCGGTCCTACGACTCCGAGAACGCAGTGCCCTCGCCCGCACCGGTGGACGGGTGGCGGTTTACGACAACGCAGGCGATCGCAGTGGCGGCCGCGACGATCGCCAGCGCGATGAACGGGAACTCGTCGTAGGGCGCGGGCTGTCCCGGCTTGCACAGCTCGACGAACGGGACGATCAGGGTTAGGGCGCCCATCACCGGGATGGCGAGGTGCCGCAACACCGAGAACGACCGTTGGTGGCGGCGCCACATGAAGACCGGGAGGGCGAGCGTGGTCAGGAAGTAGACGAACAGGATCACGATCGTGCCCATCGTCGAGCACTCGGCGTAGAGGCCTACGGGATTGGTCGACCCGGTGTCCAGGCCGGTGAGGTGCGCTATCCACCACACGCCGACGATCCCAAGTCCACCGCCGGCCATCACCAGCAGCGCGTTCACCGGCGCCTGGCCCGGCGGGCGGACGTGACCGAGTCGTGCCGGCAGGAGCCCGGATCGCCCGCCGTCGAAGAGCATTCGCGCCTGGGAGTTCGCGCCGGAGACGAGGGTGGCGAGCACGGACACGACTCCCGCTATCCAGGCCAGGATCGCCGCATCGCCCAGGTAGTGGTCCGCGACGGTCAGGAACGGGACCGACGAGCGACCGATGGAGGAGACGTCGTAGTGGAAGGCGGTGACGGTCGCATAGGCGAAGAAAACGAACAGCGCGGTGCCGATGGCGATCGATATGTAGAGGGCTCTTGGGACGGTGCGCCTCGGATCGCGGCACTCCTCGGCGAGCGCCGGCCCGTTTTCCCATCCGATGAACATGTAGAGGGCGAGCGGGAAGCCCGCCGACAGGCCGGCCAGGCCACCGCGCAGGTGCGCCCAGGAGAACGGCACGCCGGAGAGATGGGCGCGCCGGTCGATCACGACGATCACGCAGACCGTCAGCATGATCGCCACCTGCACGAGCACGGCCAGGCCCACCGCGGTGGTCGAGAGCCTGACGCCGCGCGCCGTCAGCAGGATCGCGCCGGCGGTCAGCACGATCGTCGCCGGCTCCCACACGGGATGCCACGACGTGTAGTGGGCAAGCGTCAGCGCCACCATCCCGCCCGACATCGTGAACACCCCCGCGATCGCCACGGTGAAGCCAACCGCGACCAGCAATGCCGCCACGACACCCGCCCTCGCTCCGAGCGAGGTCTCGATGTAGGTGATAAAGCTTCCCGCCGACGGCTCGGCCTTGGTGAACTCGGCCACCGTGAACGCGAGAAGGACGACGGCGACACCGGCGGCGATGATCGTAAGCGGTGCGGCGACGCCGGCGGTGACGGCGATCACCCCGAACGCGAAGTAGAAATCGATCCCCGGCCCGATGTTGGCGACCGTCGAGGCGGTCACGTCCGTCGTGCCCAGCTGGCCGGCCTTGAGGTGGTTCGGGCTTTGACTCACGCTGAGTCCTCGTCCCAAACCTGGGCGAAGTACTCCCTGACGGCGTCGATCCCGTCCTCACGCAGGTGGTAGACACGGCGGGTACCGTGAGCCTCGTCCACCGCCAGGCCGGCGTCCTTGAGCAGACGCAGATGCCGTGACACCGCCGGTCGGCTGATGGGCAACTGGTCTGCGATCTCCTGAACCGAGCGTCCACCGCCGCTGAGGATCTCGACGATCGCGCGTCGGTTGGCATCGCCGAGCGCGTCGAGCGCGTCGAGGTGCAGCCCCGACGCGACGTCAGCGCGTGTCGAATAACCGCTCGCCACCGTCGACCTCCTGGACGTCCGCGTTGTACAAGTCCGTAACTTCAGTGCTACCGTAACACAGAATGGACGCTAGTCACGACCTAGGAGCCACCAAATGGCAGCACCGCCAACTCCCGGCGCGGGCACCCCAGACGATCCCTGGAGACTGAGAACCCCGCCTGGGAAATCCGAGTACGAGGCATACCGGGACACGACGGCCGAGCCGCCGGCACTCGTCGTCCGCGTTGGAGCCACCGAGCTGCGATACGCGCTGCGCTGCATCGACGACCTCCACGAGATGCTCGAGGACCACGGCGACTGGATGGCGCTCGGTAGCGCCGACGAGCAGAAGCCCGCCGCTCCCGGCCCAGTCGAGGCCTGGGCCCGCTCGCCGCAGAATCCCGTCGGCGGCTGGTACGGAATCAAGAAGGGCCTCCGAGGCCGTTTCGCTAACTACGTGCCCCCCGCACTGGAGGCGCTCGGCCTGGCAGAGGTCGAGCACAACGCGCGCAACAACCGGATGCGCGCGCTCTGACGCCACGCCGTCACGGCGGGGGCGGCTATGACGCCGGAGTGGCGTTGTACTGGTCGTCGGTGACGTGCTCGCCCCAGGTGACGGGATTACCCTGGGCATCCACTTGGTGCATCGCAAGGTGTGTCATGAAGCGGTTGGGGGCGGCGCCGTGCCAGTGGTTCTCTCCGGGCTCGAAGAACACGCGGTCGCCGGGTCGGATGATCTCGACCGGCCCGCCCTGGCGCTGACACAGGCCGACGCCCTCGGTGACGTAGATCGTCTGGCCGTTGGGGTGTGTGTGCCAGGCGGTGCGGGCGCCGGGCGTGAAGTGGACGCTGGCGGCCGCTACGCGGGATGGCTCTGATGGCGTGGCAACGGTGTCGATGTAGACCTTGCCGGTGAACCAGTCGTTCGGTCCGGGCGTGGTCTCGATTGAGTTTCTGGTGATCTGCACGGTGGTCTCCTTTGTCGGGTTGAGTTGTTCGGTATCCAAGAAAGGACTCGCGCCTTGGAACGGATCGCGGAGCAACATGCACAGCACCCAGTCTCTCGCGAACAGAGTTTTCGCTCGCTCCGACCCGGCGTATGTCATAACGGACGCATGCGTGTTAGCCGATACGCTCGGAGCTCGTCCCGTATGGGGCGCGTCGAGCTGCGAAGGATCGCGCCCGCCGAGCATGCGCAGCGTCAGCGCTTCACGTACGCATACCGGTGGGCGGCGCAGGCGGGTCGCGATGGGTTGCGGGCGGTCGTACTGGATCGGCGCCGTGGATCAGGACGTCGTCGCGGAACAGACAGAGCGCCTTGCGGTCGGGACGAGCGGCGCTCGGGTAAAGCACTCCTCGGTGCCCCTCGATGTGCAGACGCTCGCCAGCGGCCTGGAAGGGCGTCCAGGTTCGCCGGCCCGGCCGAGGGACCGGCAGGTCGAGCCTGGCGAGCTTGTGCGGAGTGGAGAGGTCAGCGATGTCGCCCACGGCGATCGTCCAGCGCCAGAGGTCGCGGGGCATTCCGTGGGTAGGCGGGAGAGCGATCTCTGCAAGGCCCCGATACCACTCTGCCCAGGCTGTGTCCTCCTCGTCGGCGAGATAGATAGCTGCGACCACCCCGCCGCGCTGCCAGCGACCGCTGGAGGGCGGAGAGGCCAGCCACAGCGGATCGGACCCGTGAGGAGTCTGCCGCCACCACGCACCGGCGACCGACACACGCTCGACCGCAGAGGCCACGAGATTACGAGAAGGGGGCCTCTTCGAGTGCAGAGACCAGCTCGGCGACCTGCATGTAGTTGCCGCTCGCGATCACGTCGATCGGCTTGCGCTCATGAAGCGCCGGGACCGGCTTTCGCAGCCAGACCGCGATGTAGGACGGCTCCATAACCCGTGCCAACCGCTCCACAAGCGCGGAGAGCTCGATCAGCCGCTCCGCCCGCTCACCCGTCGGCGAGCGGGTATGAGCCAACCACGCCCGCGCAGTGCTGCGAGCGACACCCGTAGCGCGGGCGATATCAGCATCCGACAGTCTCGCGATCTCGTGCAGATAGACCGCCTCCCGGATCAGCGCATGAGAAGCTTCGACGGCGGACACCTGACTACTGTATCACGATTGCAGCACGTTTGTGTGCTACGCGAGTGAGCCTAAGCTTCGATGTCGCCCGCGAGCGAGATGAACACACCGACATCGCCCTGCTCGATCAGCGAAAGAAACGAGCGAAGCTCGTCCTCGGTCGCCTTCTTCTCCCTGCGCTTGACTTGGCCCTTGATGCGAGGACCGTTCACACCGAACGGATCGCCTTGGGCGAGTAGATCCAGACCACCGTCCTTCCCCTTCGGAGCTATCCACACGACGTGATAGCCCATCGCGTCGAGCAGCTTCCCCACCAAATCCTGAAACCCATAAGGGCTGATCACCGAAGCAAGATAGTCATGAATTGCCCTACCTGCCGCTTCTTCTGCCTCCTCAAGTGTTGCTGCCGCAATCCCATCCACCCTCCGTCGCATCAATACCCTCGGCCAAATCGGCCGCGTCTGCTGATACGCCACCGCCGTCGCTTGCATCGATCTGATCTGGCTCGGGCTGGCTGGCCTTCCAGTCCTTGTAGAGACGCCACGACTCGGCGTAGAGCGCTGTCGGATCGGGAAATCCCTGAAGCGCGGAGTCTCCCTCGTCGGTGAGCGTCCATACGCCACCCTTCTTGCGAAGCCAGCCAGCCTTGACCGCGCTAATGGTGGAGAACCGGAGAAGCTTCGGGAAGCGAACCAGATCCGGGTTGTTTGGAAACGTTGATCGCTCAAACGGGCTCAAGTCCATCCGGAGTTCCACCCGCCCGATCGCATCCTTGGCCTGCAAACCATCGTGCTCCTCTTGGTCCTACGTCCCTCTTGAAGAACCGCTCTCGGTGCGAGCCTTTGGCTGATGGTCGTCGTAGACTCTGAGCGAGACCCAGCCCGGATCGTGACCGCGCTCGGTTACGGGCACGGGCGATCACCTGCCGGATGGATGCCATGAACGTCAAGATCGATGACCTCATTTTCGACCGCGCCAACTACGACGCGGATGGCGACGTGCTCTATCTGGCGCGCGGAAACACGAGCGTGGCTTCCGAGGCTGCGCTTACGCCGGAGGGGCACGGCGTCCGCTATGACGCCAATGGCGATGTGATCGGCGTGACGATCATCAACGCGCGACGCATCATCGGACGCGACGGACACGTGACGATCACGCTCCCGCATGCAGTCCAAGTCGAGGCAAGAGAGCTGGCGGCAGCACTCGGATAGGCGTGCCGGCGCGTCGGCAGATTGCCCCCCTCGCCGGGCCAGGCGCTCATACGATGAGGCGATGAATAAGCCTGTGCCGGATGAGCCGCCGTTTCGAGAAATGTCGGAATTGGGCGCGCGCGTCTTTGGCCCCGTTGCTGCGCTAACCAAGATCGAGATGCCCGGCGATATTGACGCTCGATATCGAGCGTTTTTTCACTCGGCGCAGTCAGCCATCCAGGCACCGGACAGCGGTGGCGATGATGTTGACGCCCGTTCTAGACATGTGCTTGGAGTCGCAGGGGAGGTCGTCCAAGGACTCGAAGGCGCGGCCCATCACCAACAGCAAGTAGCTCAACTTGAGCGTTCGATTCCTGAGGTATGCCGAGTGGCTTACGCACAAGGCCCACCAATCGACATGCGGGCTGTCACGACGGCGGCGATTCCAGCACCGAAGCTCACCGCCGAATACCACGCCTTCCTATTCGATATTCGGAGGTGCTTTGAGTACCTGAGTCGAGCGGTTGTTAGCTACTTCAAACGATCTAGCGGGAGTTTCCGCAAGCTTCCGAAGGCGCTCAACGGCGCGGAACCGGTTGTCGTCGCGCAGGCGTTGACCATTCGCGTCGAAGCGACCATAGTCGATTTCGAGGACGTCCTTGGCAAAGGCGATGCCCGTGCTCCACGTGATCGCGTCGGGCACACTTCACCGGAGCCTCCTGGCCACGTCAATCTGCACTTCAGCCCTGATGGCGTTATCTCGATGAATCTGGTTGGCGGCGCAGAGGATTTCGAGATACGCGGGCTACAGCCAGAGGGATTTCAGCTTGGGCCGCTGCTACTCGACCGAATCTTCCGGTTCGAGCGGCTGATGTACGAGTTGCTCAGCGAGTTTCCCATGATTCGGGAGGCAGCTCAAGCGGCGCTAGAGAACATTTCCCGTTGGCGCGACGCTACCGGCGAGCTGAAGCTCGTGCCCAACACCTCCGCCGAGGCGATCCGCGAGCGCGCCGGACTTCTCGACCCGACACCTGGACAGGCCAAGGCGTTCTGGCACGAGAACGAGCCACATGTGCTCCCGGCCGACCACGCGCCGTAAGCCCATGCGTGACATCGAGCCTCGCGCCAGGAACCATCTCGATATCGACGCCTGGGCCCGTCCGCACCACCCCACATCGGCCGCCAAGCCGCAGCGAGGACCGCACAAGCAGGCGCTGAGCCTGAATACGGCCCTCGTTGCATCCGTTGGCGGCAGGGGCTTGAGACTCCCGCGGCGATCTGATCTCATCGCGCAGCACAAGAATCGTGATCCCGAGCACGAGCACCAACCGCCCGAGCCCTGGGTGACAAAGCGACAGCTCGCCGACCACCTGAGCGTGACGCCACGCTGGATCGAGCTCCAACAGCCACTCGGCCTCCCGCGTATATCCACCGGCGGCATGAACCGCTATCGGATCTCAGAGGTCGAGGCTTGGCTGCGCGAGCGCTACGGCTCGCCCTCAGAGGCGTCTCAGCCACGCAATCGCTGACCGAGGCGTCGCTGGTTTCGCGCCGATTCGCCTTCGTTCGCCTCGCGGCCGACTCGACGCAACGTATTTGTCCCGTATCGGCCCCCGACACGACCTTTCTAGGTCGGGAGACCAAATCAATAATCGGGGCGATCGGTTCAGATTGGCTTGGGAATGCGATTTCTCGGCCGTCTGCAACGGATTTGCAACGGCCATACCGGCTTCATGCCGGGCTTCGCGCTGACCCAGGCCAGGTGTATGCCATGCCTAACATATGTACAGGAAGCTGTCGCACAGGCCGAGCAGCCCAGGTGCTATAGTTGTATGTACATTGATACGCACTAGGGGATCGCTATGAGCACGATCGGCGTCCGTGAGCTTGCCAGACACGCAAGCTCCATCATCAACGACATCGAGCAGAACAAGGAGCCAGCGTTGATCACGCGTCGCGGTCGGCCTGTCGTCTACATGCTCCCCGTCGACTCGGCGGAGTTCGAGGACTTCGTGCTCGCCCACGCTCATCAGTTCATCGAGGGCATAGCCGCCGCCGACAGCGAGCTAGCAGCCGGCGAAACAATGTCGCTCGCCGACGTGCGCGCGGAACTCGAAGCAGACGAGCCGCCAAGCGATCGGTAGAGCGGGCAGGGCTCCCTCTGGATGTATCGCGTCGAGCTGTCCAAGCGTGCGCTGCGTGACCTACGGCGCATCGACCACAAGAGCCGCAAGCGCCTACTCGACCTACTCGAAGATTACCTCGCCGCTGAGCCCCAACCGGCGAACCTCGACATCAAGGCGCTGACGGGCCGCGTACCGTGGCTGCGGCTCCGTCGCGGCGAGCATCGCGTCCTCTACAGACCACTCACGCAGGCCGAGCTACAAGCACTGAACGCCAACGAGCAAGCCGGCTACCTCGTAGAGCGCATCATCGACCGCCGCGACCTTGAGCGCGCCGCCGCGACCTTGCCGAGTTAGCGGCTATTCGCCCGCCCTTCACAGACAACAACTTTCATATCGTGACGGACGGTGGGGTTAGGCGCTAGGACGGGAGTTGGCTTTCCTCAAAGGCGGCGGAATCCGGAACGTGTTCGGGTACGCCTGTCAGCCCTGGCGGGCACAAGTTCAAGACACTAGGATCAGGGCGGCTTGGAGCCGCCACACAAAGAGGGATGACAGGATGGCACGCCGTAGCGTTTGGGTACAGATGCAGCGCGAAGCCGAGCGCCGCCGGCGCGAAGCTGAGAGGGCGGCTCGAGCACTCGAGAGCGAGCGACAGCGCCAGGCGAAACAAGCGGCCCGCCAGCGCGCGCACGACGAGAAAGAGCAGAAGCGACTCTACGCCGAGCAACGCACGCACGAAGCTGAGCAGCTGGCTCGGGAGATCAAAGAACGCGTCGACCAGCTCGACGGACTCCTAGCCGCCTCCTTGTCTCCAGACACATCATTCGAGATCCAGACGCTGAAGGAGCAGCCGGCCACGATCCCGTTCGACCCTGGCGAGCTTGCAATCCCAATCGAACCTCCCGTCAAGCAACTACCTCCACCGCCGTCTGGCCTGCAGAAGCTACTCCCCGGAGCAAAGGCGAAGCACGCACAGGCGGTGACCGAGGCTGAGGCTCGCTACGCAGAGGCACTCGCCCAGGCCGTTCAGGCCGAGCGCAGCCGGCAGACGGAGCTGACCACCGCCGAGCGAGACCACGGAGCACGCGTGCATGCCGAGGCCGAGCGAGTAGCGACCCAGAACAAGGAGGTCGATGCGTTCAAGGCCGGCTATGAGGCGCGTGATCCAGACTCGGTCGTCACCTACTGCTCCATGGTGCTCGCCGCGAGCCGATACCCAGACGGGTTTCCCCAGCAACACAAGGTGGCGTACGTGCCAGAGTCACGACAGCTCGTCATCGAGATGGACCTACCGACCTTCGACGTCGTGCCAGACGTGGCCGAGTATCGCTACGTCAAAGCCAAAGATGAGATTACTTCCAAAGCACGACCAGCGACCCAGAACAGGACGCTCTACGCAAACGTCGTGGCGCAAGTGACGCTGCGGTCCGTCTCCGAGATGTTTCGAGCAGATCGAGCCGGCCACATCGAGTCCATCGTCTTCAACGGACACGTCGACACCATCGACCCTCGGACAGGACAGCCCACGCATCCCTGCCTGATCACGCTCCGCACAACCCGTGATCTCTTTGACAGCCTTGACCTCGCGCGGGTCGAGCCTGGTGCCTGCCTACAGGGACTCAACGCATCGATCTCCCGTAACCCAGCGGAGCTTGCCCCCGTGCGTCCTGTTCTCGAATTCAGCATGGTCGATCCACGCTTCGTCGAGGACATCGACGTCCTTTCTTCGATCGACCACCGGCCGAACCTCATGGAGCTGACACCTGGAGAGTTCGAGACGTTGATCACGAATCTGTTCGAGAAGATGGGCTTGGAGACGCGGTTGACGCAAGCCTCCCGTGACGGCGGGGTCGACTGCGTCGCATACGATCCACGGCCGATCTTTGGGGGGAAGGTCGTGATTCAAGCGAAGCGCTACAAGAACACGGTCGGAGTGAGCGCAGTTCGCGACTTGTTCGGAACGATGCAAAACGAAGGAGCCAGCAAGGGCATCCTCGTTACCACGAGCGGATACGGCAAAGCCTCATTCGAGTTCGCGCAGAACAAGCCACTCGAGCTGCTGAGCGGCAGCAACCTGCTCTACCTCCTCGAGGAACACGCGGGGATTACCGCCAAGATTGAACCACCCGAGGATTGGGCCCAACCCGAGGAAAAAACCGCTGGCGAAGCACAGGTAGCGACACCTCGCCCTGCACAGCCTGCCCCAGTTGCTGGCGACGGCTTTACGGCCGAGAACGAAGCCGGCTAGCACCAGCGGCGGCATAACACCCACCGCCCTTGAGATCACGCTGGCGATCTGATCTGATCGCGCCGCTATGAGCATCGATGCCGAGTTCCGGCAGCCCGAGCCCTGGGTGACCAAGCAGCAACTCGCCGACCACTTGGGCGTGACCCGCCGCTGGATCGAGTCCCAGCAACAGCTCGGCCTCCCGCACCTGCACACCGGTGGGATGAACCGCTACCGCATCTCAGAGATCGAGGCGTGGCTGAGGGAGCGCTACGGCACCCCTACACAAGGCGTCTGAGCCAGACAGGTAGGCAAAGCGTGGCCGCGCGGCCTAGTAAGCTTTTCGCTTCCATTCGCGCTGGTGCACGTATGTTCGCCCACCTTCGCGGACAACTGTCATATCGGGGCGGCCGGATTCGAACCGGCGACCTCTCGGCCCCAAACCGAGCGCGATACCAGGCTTCGCCACGCCCCGCGAGTGACCTCAGTCTACTGCCACTCCAAACGCGAACAATCCATTCAAGCCCGCAGTCACGCCCCGAAATCTCGTCTCGCAGATGCGGACCTGCGGGACGCCCCAGCGGGAGCGCCGGACGCGGCCCGCCAACTGATTGCCGTTCCGCCGGACCGTGACGACTCCCCCTGCTACCCTCCGCCACCGTCCATGGCCGATGTCCAACCCCTGCGCGCCCTGCACTACGACCCAGCAGTCGTGGGCGCGCTGTCAGACGTCGTCGCCCCCCCCTACGACGTGATCGACGCCGCCCAGCGCCAGCAGCTGCTCGCGCGCTCGCCGTTCAACGTGGTGGCGGTCGACCTGCCGCAGAGCGAGCCGGGCGGGCGCGATCAATACGCATCCGCAGGCGAGCTGTTCGATTCATGGCAGCTGCAGGGCGCGCTGGTACGCGACCAGGCGCCGGCACTGTGGGCGCACACGCAGCGCTACACCGGCCCCGACGGGCAGACACGCACGCGTAGCGGCTTCTTCTGCCGCGTGCGCATCGAGGAGTACGGCCCCGGCCGCGTGCGCCCGCACGAGCGCACTCACCCCGGACCGAAGGAGGACCGGCTGCGCCTGACGCGCGCGACCAGGGCAAACGTCTCCCCCATCTTCTCGCTGTACTCCGACCCGACGGGCGGCGCCTGGCGGGCGCTGTCGCCGGCCACCGAGCAGGCGCCGTGGGCGCAGATCACCGACGCGGACGGCACCGTCCACAGCCTGTGGCGCGTGGGCGACCCGCAGACGATCGCGGCCGTGCAGGCGGCCACGCGCGAGGCCGAGCTGCTGATCGCCGACGGCCACCATCGCTACGAGACGATGCAGTCCTACGCGCAGGAGGTCGGCGGCGAGGGCGAGCACCGCTACATCCTCATGTGCCTGGTCGCGCTGGAGGACCCCGGGCTGACGGTGTTCCCCACGCACAGGCTGATCGGCGGCCTCGACGACGCCCGGCGCGCGGCGCTCGAGCAGGCGCTACAGCGCGACTTCGACATCTCCGAGGTGCCGGTGCAGGAGATCGCGCCAGCGCCCGGCGGCGGTCCGCTGCAGCTCGGCTACATCGACGGTCGCGACGGGCGCGCGCTGCGCCTGACGCTCAAGGACCAGGCGATCGCCGACGCCGCGCTGCCCACCCACTCCGAGGCCTACCGTCACCTCGACACGGGCGTGCTGGAGACGTTGGTGCTGAAGAACGCGCTCGGCTACAGCGACGATGACATCGCGCACTTCAACGGCCTGTTCTACGCGCGCGACACCGCAGAGGCGCTCGAGATGGTGCGCTCCGGCGCCTACGACGCCGCGTTCCTGATGCGCCCGACCCCCGTCGACCAGGTCCGCGCCGTGGCCGGCGCGGGGGAGAACATGCCCCCGAAGTCGACCTACTTCTTCCCCAAGCTGCTCACCGGACTGCTGTTCAACCCGCTTTCATAGCCGGGTCCGTGGATATGATGGGAATGAGGGACGCGGGATACGACCGAAGGGATCGCATACATGTCTCACACGCCAGGGCTCACAAGGATGAAGGCCTCCGCACGACGCGACGGAGAGACGTTCAGGCACACCGTTCACGTGCGCGACCATCAGATGACGGTCGACGAGCCGGCGGAGGCGGGCGGCGACGACACCGGCCCCGACCCGCAGGAGATGCTCGCCGTCAGCCTGGCGTCGTGTACGGCGATCACGATGGAGATGTACGCCCAGCGCAAGGGCTGGGACATCGGGCACGTGGAGGTGGACGTCGAGTACAGCCCCGCCGAGCGCGGCTGCCCCACCAAGTTCCAGCTGGTGATGAGGCTCGCCGACCACGTCCCCGAGGATCAGGTCGAGCGCCTGCGCGTGATCGCCGCCAAGTGTCCCGTGCACCGGGCGCTGGACGGCGAGGTCATGTTCCAGGAGCGCGTTGAGCGCGTTCACCTGGCCGCCTGACTCGTCAACCGCCACCGGCGTGCAGCGCCCTGCCGCCGGTGAGCAGATCCCGGCGGCCGTGCTCGTGCCGCTGTTCATAGCCGGCGAGCAGCACGAGCCGCACGTCGTCCTGACCAAGCGCCGCGCCGACCTGCGCCGCCACGCCGGCGAGATCTCGTTCCCGGGCGGGCGCAGGGACAGCGAGGACGCGAGCCTCGAAGAGACGGCGCTGCGCGAGGCCGAAGAGGAGATCGGCCTGACGCGTTCGCAGGTGAGCCTGCTGGGGACGCTCGAGCCGGTCTCCACGTTCGCGACCAACTACATAATCCATCCGTTCGTAGCCCAGATCCCTGCCGGCGTCGTCTGGCGACTGTCGGCCAAGGAGGTTGACGCGGTGCTCGAGCTTCCGCTGGCCGCGCTGCGCGCGGGCAGGACCCGAGCGCCGATCGAACGCCGCGGCATCACCTTCGAGACCGACGCCTACGTCGTCGACGAGCACCTCGTGTGGGGCGCCACCGCGCGCATCATCGAGACGCTGCTAGATCAGCTCGGCTGCGGCACGATCCGGATGTACGGGCGCGGCTCCTCCCAGCCGTCCGGGTAGAGCTCTTTCGCCTGCTCGTTGGACACCGAGCCGGAGATGATGACCTTCTCGCCCTGATGCCAGTTGACCGGGGTGGCGACCTTGTGCTTGGCGGTCAGCTGCAGCGAGTCGACCACGCGCAGCACCTCGTCGAAGTTGCGCCCGGTCGTCATCGGGTACACGAGGATCAGCTTGACCTTCTTGTCGGGCCCGATCACGAACACGTTGCGAACGGTCTGGTTGTCCGCGGGCGTGCGCGAGAGCGGATCCCCGGAGGTCTCGGCGGGAAGCATGCCGTACAGCTTTGACACGTTGAAGTCGCTGTCGCTGATGATCGGGTAGTTGGGGGCCGTGCCCTGGGTCTCCTCGATGTCCTTCGCCCACTGCTCGTGCTTGTCGAGCGGATCGACGGACAGGCCGATGATCTTCACACCACGCGCGTCGAACTCGGGCTTGGCTTTGGCCATGTAGCCGAGCTCGGTCGTGCACACCGGCGTGAAGTCCTTCGGGTGGGAGAACAGCACCGCCCACGAGTCGCCGATCCAGTCGTGGAATTTGATGTGGCCCTCGGTGGTGTCGGCCTCGAAGTCAGGGGCCTCCTGGCCAAGTTGTAGCGCCATCGCGGTGGTCCTTTCTCGACGCAAGCGTCGTAGCGGGATCCGAGGAGGAAACAGCCTTTGGTGAATCCTGATCGGCTTTACGGAGATTAGCTACCAGGATAGCGCGCCGCGCCCGTCGGGCACGGCTGCGCTACGGAGGTCGCGGTAGCGCGGCCACATCCCGCCCAAGGCCATCGTCAGCGACCCGAGCAGCGCGAGCCACGCGCCCTCGCGCAGCGACATCGCCATCAGCTCACCGGTGGCCGCAGGCGGATCGACCATGCGATACAGCACACACACGCTCGCCACCACTCCCAGTAGGACCACCGAGCCGCCGGCGCCGCCGGGCAGTGGCGCGCCGGTCCGCACGAGGGGCACGAGCGCATCGAGTATCGCCAGGCCGGCCAGCACCAGCAACACGACGCTCATGTCCCGCAGCGCGTGCTGCCCACTGAGGGCTGCGGGGTGGTGGTGAGACAGGACGCCGAGGTCGGGATGCGCGGCGAGGCTCGCCCCGTACCACGGCAGGAACACCGACAGCGCGAGCACGATCGCGCCCACAGCCGACACCGACAGCCCATATCGAGAGCGATCCCCCACCATCTCGAGATTCGCATCGACGCATCCGGCCGCGAGCTTGACGCCGGTGGACGATCATGCACCGATTGGACGATCAGCCACCGGCGAGCAGCGAGCCGACCGCCGCGCCGGCGTCCGCCAGCCACGCGGTCGCGTCGCGCGGGTCGGCGGTCAGGAAGGCGGTGGGGATCGCATTGCGTTGCGCCACCGCACGCACCTCGCGCTCGCCCGCCGCCAGCAGCGCCGGCGGCGTGCTCGTCCCGCGGCTCTCGTAAACGAAGCCGCGCACGGTCGTGTCAATCGCCTGCGTGAGAAAGAACGGCAGTCGCGAGGTGTGCAGCTCGCGCAGCTCGCGCTCACCGCCGCTTGAGGAGCCGAGCAGCCAGCAGAGGATCGTGACGCCGTCCAGCGCACCGCGCATCGTGGCCAGCCGGTCGGGAGTGCCGACCCAGCACTCGGCGCCAGCGCGCTCGATCGCCGCGCGCCCGGCCTCGGTACGCGTGCTCACGCGGACGGCGTGCCCCTCCCCCACCATCGCCGCGGCCAGCGCTCGACCCCGGCAGCCGCCTGCGACGATCAATATCCGCGCCACGGCGGCGCATCCTAGGGGGCTCGACTAGCATCCGCTGGCTGCCATGAGCGAGCGAACGCCAACCGAGCCGGACGTCGTGAGCATGGAGAAGGTCGTCGCGCTGTGCAAGCGGCGCGGCTTCATCTTCCCCTCCTCGGAGATCTACGGCGGCGTCGGCTCGACCTACGACTACGGCCACTACGGCGTGCTGCTGAAGACGAACGTCAAGAACGAGTGGTGGCGCTCGATGCTGCAGGAGCGCGACGACATCGTCGCGCTCGACTCGGCGATCCTGCAGCACCCGAAGGTGTGGGAGGCCTCCGGCCATTTGGCGGGCTTCACCGACCCACTGGTGGACTGCAAGACCTGCGGCCAGCGCTTCCGCGCCGACCATCTTCAAGACCTGCCGTGCGGGCGCAAACCGTCCAAGCACCCGGGCGAGACCGACGAGTGCGATTTGACCGAGGCGCGCGACTTCAACCTGATGTTCGAGACGACGATCGGCCCGGTGAAGGAGTCCGGCGCGACCGCCTACCTGCGCCCGGAGACAGCGCAGGGCATCTTCATCAACTTCAAGAACGTGCTGCAGTTCTCGCGCAAGAAACCGCCGTTCGGGATCGCGCAGGTGGGCAAGTCCTTCCGCAACGAGATCACCCCCGGCAACTTCATCTTCCGCACGCGCGAGTTCGAGCAGATGGAGATGGAGTACTTCGTGGCGCCCGGCGAGGCGCAGAAATGGTTCGAGCACTGGCTGAAAGAGCGCGAGCGCTGGTATGTGAATCTTGGTATCCGCCCCGACCACCTGCGCCTGCGCGCGCACGACGCTGAGGAGCTCTCGCACTACTCCTGCGGCACCAGCGACGTCGAGTACCTGTTCCCCATCGGCTGGTCAGAGCTCGAGGGGATCGCCAACCGCGGCGACTTCGACCTGACCCAGCACGCGCTGCACTCGGGCGAGAAGCTCGAGTACTTCGACCAGCAGAGCGGCGAGCGCTACGTGCCGCACGTGATCGAGCCGGCGGCCGGCGCAGACCGCGCGACGCTGGCGTTCCTGGTGGACGCCTACGACGAGGAACTGGTGGAGCGCGAGGGCGCCGGCGAGGGCGAGACGCGAACGCTGCTGCGTCTGCACCCGCGTCTGGCGCCGGTGAAGGCGGCGGTGCTGCCGCTGGTGAACAAGGACGGTCAGCCTGAGCTCGCGCGCGAAATCCAGCGCGTGTTGCGCACGCGTGTGCAGTGCGAGTACGACGAAGGCGGCGCGATCGGCCGTCGCTACCGCCGCCAGGATGAGATCGGGACGCCGTTCTGTCTTACTATCGACCACCAGAGCCTGGAGGACGGCACGTTGACGCTGCGCGACCGCGACTCGCTGTCACAGCAGCGACTGCCGATTGAGGGCATCGCCGATGAGATCGCAGCGCGCGTGCACGCGCCGTGGAGTACCCCCAAGCTGAACGCCGTATAGCGATGGTTAGACAGCGGACAAAAGGAGAGGGATGGACTTCGACCTGACCGACGAGCAGCGCCTGATCAAGGACACCGCGCGCGAGTTCACCGACAAGGAGATCGTGGTGCAGTCGCGCGAAAACGCCCGCAACCACCACTTCGACCTGGAGATCGTCAAGAAGCTCGCCGACCAGGGCTATCTCGGCGCGATCGTCCCGCCGCAGTACGGCGGCGCGGGCCTGGACTACCTCAGCTACGGCCTGGTGGTGGAGGAGATCGGCCGCGGCTGCTCGTCGGTGAGGACGGTGGTGTCGGTGCAAACCTCGCTGGTGTGCTCGGGCATCCTCAGGTGGGGCACGGAGGAGCAGAAGCAGAAGTACCTGCCGAAGCTGTGCTCGGGCGAGTGGCTCGGCTGCTTCGGCCTGACCGAGCCTGACACCGGCTCGGACGCGGCCAACCAGCGCACGCGCGCGAAGAAGACCGACGACGGCTGGGTGATCAACGGCGCGAAGATGTGGATCTCGATGGCCGACTACGCGAAGGTGGCGCTGATCTTTGCGCAGACGGACCCCGAGCTCGGCTACAAGGGCCTCGGCTGCTTCATGGTGGACACCGACCAGCCAGGCTTCAAACCGCAGCCGATCGAGCACAAGATGGGCCTGCACGCCTCCGACACGGCGTCGATCGCGCTGGAAGACGTGGAGGTCTCAGACGAGGATCTGCTGGGCACGATCGGCGACGGCTTCAAAGTGGCAATGTCCTCGCTTGACTCGGGCCGCTACTCGGTGGCGGCCGGCTGCGTGGGCATCTGCCAGGGCTGCGTGGAGGAGTCGGTGAAGTACGCGAAGGAGCGCGAGCAGTTCGGCAAACCGATCGCGAGCTTCCAGCTGGTGCAGGCGATGATCGCGGAAATGGTGCTGAAGGCGGACGCGTCGCGGATGCTGGTGTGGCGCGCTGGCTTCCTCAAGGACAAGGGCCGGCCGAACACGACCGAGACCTCGATCGCCAAGCTGCACGCGACCGAGGCGGCGGTGTGGTGCGCGAACACCGCGATCCAGGTGCACGGCGGCGCCGGCTACGTCGACGACCACCCGGTCGAGCGCTACTTCCGCGACGTGCGCGTGACGACGCTGTACGAGGGCACCTCGCAGATCCAGCAGCTGATCATCGGACGCGCGATGACCGGCATCAACGCGCTCGTTCCCGCCTGAGTCGGCGGCGGGGAAGCGATCGGATGTCAGAGCAGACGCGTGTTGAGGAGGATGAGAAGGCCGGCTCCGCCGGCGGGGTGGTTTCGCCTGCTGGCGTGATCGGCGTGCTTGGGGCGGGCACGATGGGCTGTGGCATCGCCCAGCTGGCCGCGCGTTCGGGCGCGCGGACGCTGATGTTCGACCCGTTCGCGGAGGCGCTCGATCGCGGCGTGCAGAGCGCACGCGACGGCCTCGCAAAAGAAGCGGCGAGAGGCCGCCTCAGCGAAGAGCAGGCGCAGGCCGCCCGCGAGCGCCTGCAACCGGTGGACGACCTGCACGCGTTGGCGCCGTGCGAGCTCGTGATCGAGGCGGTGCCCGAGCGCATCGAGCTCAAGCACGAGATCTACCGCAAGCTGTCGAAGATCGTAGGCGAGGAGTGCGTGCTGGCGACCAACACCTCATCGCTGCTGGTGACGGCGATCGCGGCGGCGGCGAGCCGGCCCGAGCGCGTGGTGGGCATGCACTTCTTCAACCCCGCCCCGGTGATGCGCCTGCTGGAGGTCGTCGCGGGCGTGGAGTCCTCGCAAGAGGCGCTGGCGCTGGCGCACGCGACGGGCGAAGCGATGGGCAAGACGGTGATCGTGGCGAGCGACGGGCCGGGCTTCATCGTCAACCGCTGCAACCGGCCGTTCGGCCTGGAGGCACTGCGCCTATTGCAGGAGCGGATCGCGGACATCGAGACTATCGACCGCATCTGCCGCATGGAGGGCGGTTTTCGTATGGGTCCGTTCGAGCTGATGGACCTGGTGGGCGTGGAGACGGGGTTCGAGGTCTCCCAGAGCTTCTACGCACAGAGCTTCGGCGAGCCGCGCTGGCGACCGTCGATGATCGCCGCGCGCTATGTGGCGGCAGGGCTGCACGGGCGCAAGAGCGGGCGCGGCTACTACGACTACAGCGAGGGCGCGGGCACCCATGCGGGCACAGGCAGGCACCGGCCCGAGGACCCGCCCCCGCTCGACGCCGGCTCGCCCGGGCACGACCGCGTCGGCGCCGCCGGCGAGGGCGTGGTTGTGATCTCGGGCACCGACACGGTCGCGCAGGAGCTGCGCACGGCGGCCGGCGAGGCGGGCTTGGAGGTGCGCTCGCCGCACGCTCCCACGGGCGGTGTGCTGCCGGCGCTGTTCGTCGACTGCGACGGCGCGCAGGAGGCCGAGCCGCCGGGCGGCGCGCGCCTGCTGCTGTGCGCGCGTGGGTCGCTGGGCGCACTCGATCCGGGTGGCAGCGCGGTCGGCTTTCACGTTCTGCCACCGCTGGCCGACTGCGGCCTTGTGGAGCTGACGCGCAGCGAGAGCTCCTCGCCGGTGGCGGCCGCGCGCGCCGAGCGCTTCTTCGCGGCGCTGGGCAAGCACGTCGCGTGGGTGGGCGACGCGCCGGGGCTGGTGCTCGGCAGGATCGTCTGCCAGGTGATTAACGAGTCGGCGTTCGCGCTCGGCGAAGGCGTGGGCGGCGCGCACGACATCGACACGGGCATGGTGCTCGGGCTGAGCCACCCGCACGGCCCGTTCGAGTGGGCTGACGCAATCGGCCTGGATCACGTATTGACGGTGCTGGAGGCGCTGTGCGAGGAGTACCGCGAGGAGCGCTACCGTCCGGCCCCGGCGCTGCGCCGCCTGATCCAGGCCGGACGCCTCGGACGAGCCGCGGGCGCGGGCTTCTTCGAGTACGACTCCTGAGCGGATCTCACGTTTTGCGCGCGACGGGCGTTTACACATCATGAGCGACGCGCCGATCCCCTTTCAGCGCTTCATCGACGTCCATCGCGAGGCGGTGTGGCGGTTCCTGGTTTCCTCGGTGGGCGCGAGCGACGCGGAGGACTGCTTCCAGGAGACGTTCATCGCCGCGCTACGCGCGTATCCGCGTCTGCGGGCGGGCTCCAACCCGCGTGCATGGGTGTTGACGATCGCCCATCGCAAGGCGCTTGACGCGCACCGTGCCCGCGCGCGCCGCGCGCTGGCGGTGGCGGAGATCGAGGCACTCGACGGTCGCGCGTGCAGCGAGGTCGCGACCGTCGCGGGCACCCACGAGAGCGGGCTGTGGGAGGCTGTGCGCGAGCTGCCGCCGCGCCAGCGATCGGCGGTCGCCCTGCGCTTCATCGCCGACCTTCCGCACCGCGACATCGCCACCGCGATCGGCTGCTCGGAGGAGGCGGCGCGCCGCTCGCTACACGAGGGACTCGCCAAGCTCAGACAGGAGGTGGCCGCATGATCCACGCCGCATCGATAGACACTGACGAGAGCGCCCTCGAGCGAGCGCTCAAGGGCGGGCCGGACACCGACGGGCAGGCCGCCGCCGCGGCCGCCGCGGCGGCCGAGCGCCTGACGGCGCGAATCGTCGCGGACGAGCTCGCGGACATCGGCTACGCGCCCGTGGACTCGCCGTTCGGGACGCTGCACGCGGCCGTCACCAGGCGCGGCCTGGTACGCCTGGCGTTCCCCGAGGAGCATCCGGACGCGATGCTCGAGCGTCTCGCCCGCGCGCTGTCGCCGCGGATCGTGCAGGCTCCGAGCATGCTCGACCCGGTGCGCCGCGAGCTCGACGAGTACTTCTCGGGCACCCGCCGCACCTTCGAGCTGGCACTCGACTGGTCGCTGATCGGACCGTTCGGCCGGCGCGTGCTGCGCAAGACCGCGGCGATTCCCTACGGCGCCCATCTCAGCTACGCGGAGGTCGCGGCCGAGGCCGGCAGTCCGCGCGGCGCGCGCGCGGCCGGCAACGCGCTCGGCTCCAACCCGATCCCGATCGTGATCCCCTGCCACCGCGTGCTTCGCTCGGGCGGCCATCTCGGCGGCTACGGCGGCGGCCTCGACCGCAAGCGCTGGCTGCTCGATCTCGAGCAGGGCGGCCGCTGAGGTGCAGTCGTGCGGCCCGCGCTACGCGGACTCAGCCGCGGGCGCCCACTGAGCTTCGGCGGGGTCGCCCAGCGGCATGCCCGCCGGCACTGGAACGCCGGGCGTGTCGCGCAGGTACCACTCGGCGTCGAGCGCCGCCTGGCAGCCGGAGGCGGCGGCTGTGATCGCCTGTCGGTAGGTGTGGTCGACGAGGTCGCCGGCGGCGAACACGCCGGGGCGATTGGTGCGGGTGGACGGGCTGTCGGTGATCACGTAGCCGTTCTCGTCGACGTCGATCTGGCCGCGCACGAGCGCCGACTGCGGCTCGTGGCCGATGGCGACGAACGTGCCCGAGACGGGGACCTCGCGCTCCTCGCCGGTGTCAAGGTTGACGAGCACGGCGTGGCCGAGCGCGCCGCTGTCGCCGGCGACGAGCTCGCGGACGGTGTAGGGCGTGAGGAACTCAATGTTCGCCTGCTCGCGCGCGCGCTCGAGCATGATCTTCGACGCTCGGAACTCCTCGCGACGGTGCACGACGGTGACCTTGGTGGCGAACTTCGACAGGAATATCGCCTCCTCCATCGCCGAGTCGCCGCCGCCGACGATGATCGTCTGCGCGCCGCGGAAGAACGCGGCGTCGCAGGTCGCGCAGTAGCTGACGCCGCGGCCGGACAGCTCGAGCTCGCCCGTCACTCCCAGCTTCTTGTGCTCGGCGCCCATCGCCAGCACGACCGTGCGCGCGCGGTACTCGGTATCGCCCACCCACACGCTGTGCATGGCGGGGTGGGCGGGATCCGATCCATCGGCCAGCTCGACGCGATCGGCCTGATCGGTGACCAGTCGTGCGCCGAAGCGCTCGGCCTGGTCGCGGAACTTCTGCATCATCTCCGGCCCCATCACGCCATCGGGGAAGCCGGGGTAGTTCTCGACGTCGGTCGTCTGCTGCAGCAGGCCGCCCCAGGCGAAGCCCTCGATCACCAGCGGGCGCAGGTTCGCGCGCGCCGTGTACAGCGCCGCCGTGTACCCCGCCGGTCCGCTGCCGACGATGATCACATTCTCGAGCTCGCTCATCTGGGTCTCCGTCCGGGGTCGCTTTACTTTGTATAGTGTATCACGGCTGACTCGCCGCGAGGGCCGCGGGAGCCGCGAGCGCGGCGGGCTGCTCGTCCCTCCAGCGAGCGACCGTACGACGCAGCTGGAAGTAGGCGACGATGCCGGGGAACGTCGGCAGCCAGAAGGAGATCGCCCGGTAGGCGAGCACCGCGAGCACCGCCAGATTGAAGCCCACGCCGAACGCAGCGAACGCTCCGATCATGCCGCCCTCGACGCCACCGAGGCCGCCGGGCAGCGGCAGCAGGTTGCCGAGCATGCCGACGAAGTAGGCCATCCAGATGACTGTGAACGGCGGCGGCGAGCCAAACGCGTGGAACATTGCCCACAGCACGGCCATGTCGAAGCCCCACCATGCGGGCGCGCCGAGCAGCCCGGCGTCGCGCGTGCGGACCAGCTCGATCGCCGTGCGCACGCCGCTGGCGGCGAGCGCCGGCGCCGCCGATGCGCGAGCCACCCAGTGGGACACGCGCCCGGAACCCGACACCCATCCGCCCAGCCGCCGCTCGAGGTCTCCGGGCAAGAGCGCCATCGCGCCGGCGAGCGCGAACAGGATCGCGGCGACGATCGCGGGGACGATCGTGATCGCGAACGAGCCGCCGCCGGGGAACACGCCTATCCCCAACCCGATGCCGTCGATCAGCAGCGAGCCGGCGAAGATCACGTACAGCAGCACCATGAACGCGACCATCCGGCAGGCCACCAGCCTGGGGGTCATCCCCGAGCGCCGAAGCGCCCACGCGGTCAGCGCCACGCCGCCAGCGCCGGCGGCGGCGAACAGCCGTGTGGCGACGAGACCGGCCATCGTGATCTCGTAGCTCTCGCGCCAGCCAATCCGCGCGGGCGACTGCGTTCCGGTGAGAACGAACACCGAGCGAAACAGCACGATGTAGCCGGCGAACGAGAGCAGCTCCAGCAGTACGCCGATGGCGATCCACCACTTGTCCCCGCCCTCGATGTGGTGCACGGTGGTGCCGACCCCGGCGAGGTTGGGGAGCACAAAGTACAGAAAGCAGACGCCCACCAGGACGAATGCGGCGAAAGCGATGACCTGGCGGCGCGTGAGCCGCACGCGCGGCATCTCCTCCTCGCTCGCGCCCGCCGCCTGCGCACGCGCGAGCACCTCCCCCTCGGCGGACGCCGCCGATACCGGCTGGCGTTCACGCCGTGCGCTGCGCTCGATCCGCTTTGTGCTCACCCGCTCCGTCAGCCCCCTCCTCAGGCAGCCCCGTGGGCCATTGCCTCCAGTGCCGCCACCACACGCCCCACGCGCGAGAGCGCCGGCCCTGCCCGCGGCCCCAACCGCCGTACCGCCGCCGTCAGCAGCGCCCCTCCGAGCAGGTCGACCGCGTAATGCTCCCCGAGGTACACGAGCGCAAAGCCCAGCGTGGCCGTGTAGCAGAGGCCGAGTGCGCCCGCCACCGGACCCACCTCGAAGAGGAGGAGCGTGGCCATGGCGGATGTCGCGAAGTGCAGAGAGGGCATCGCGGCGAGGGGATTACCTCCGAACACACTGTAGAGCGAGCCCCAGCCGTCTCTCCAGAACGACTCGCCGTACTCGACCATCAGCCGCCGCACGGCCAGCGCGCTCTCGCCCCGTTCGGCGGCCGCCTCGGCGGCATACCAGGGAGGCGCGGTCGGCAGGAACCAGTAGAAGCTGGCGCCGACGTCGAACACCGCGTAGGTGAGCACGGCGGCGCGTGGGAAGCGCGGATGGTGGCGCACGAGGATGTACAGGAGCGAGCCGTGAGGGAAGAAGAACCAGCTCCAGTGGGTCCATACGAGCACACGATCGACCGCGCTCCACTGCGCGGGGCTCATGCGCCGGCGCGCGAACACGCGCTGCAGGCGTACGCTCGGCAGCTCGCCGAGGCCGAGCACCCGGTCGGCCGCGATCGGGTAGGCGATGTGCACCCGCATCGCCTGAGTGGCGGCGTCGTCGTGCGGCGTCTTGTAGGCGGCCAGGTACGCCCACATCTGCAGCGCGCAGGTGGCGACATCGCGCGTGCGCGAGCGGCGCACGGCCACACATAGTCCCAGCGGAGCACCGAAGGCGACGGTCTGCACCAGCAGCGGCGGGGCGTTCACGCGCTTTCGCACCAGCGGCGCGGCGACTCCGGCCACCACCATCCCCCAGGCGGTTGCTCTGATCGCCTTCGACAGCCGCACTGGCCGGGCAGTATATGTCCCACTCCTCGCCCGGCCGCTGAAGGACCGGTCGCGCTCCTCCCGCCCTCGCTCGCCCGGCTCGCGGGCGCCGCGATCGTCCGCCTACCCGGCGACCCGCGCAGCCGAGGCGGCTTGCACGAGCGCGCCGACGACCGAGCTCTCGAGGTCAGCCTCGGGGTGCCACTGCACGCCGAGCACGAAGCGCCGATCGGATGGCCCGCCGCCCTCCCACTCGATCGCCTCGGGCAGCTCGTCGAGCATTGACACGCCACTGACGACCAACCCCTCCCCCAGCCGCGCCACGCCCTGGTGATGGTGGGACTTGGTCGCGTGCAGGGTCTCCCCTGCGGCGTTCGCCGCGAGCGAGCCCTCGGTCAGCGTCACGTCGTGATCGGAGCCGTCGAAGGAGCCGAGCACGCGCCGGTGCTCCTGGTGTCCGAGATGCTCGGGCAGGTGCTGCACGAGCGTTCCGCCGCAGGCGACGTTGATCAGCTGCATCCCCCGGCAGATGCCGAGCACCGGCATGTCGCGCTCGATCGCAGCGCGCGTTAGCGCGATCTCGAAGGCATCGCGCTCGGGCACCGTGTCGACGGTCTCGGCGTGAGCTGGCGCGCCATAGCTGGCGGGGTCGATGTCGGCGCCGCCGGCGAGGATCAGCCCGTCGACCAGCTCCAGCGCGGCGGCGGGCTCCTCGACGAGCTGGGGATCGGGCGGGAGCATCACCACCAGGCCGCCGGCCCGCTGCACGGCCTGGACGTAGCTGAGCGGCGTCAGCGCCGCCTGCTGGTCCCACACGCTCCAGCGCGCGCGCTCGAGCGCGGCGCAGATGCCGATCACCGGACGTGTCATCCCCCACACCATAGGATCAACGCTAGCGGGACACCAGCCAAAGGAGAGCAATGAGCGACTCGCAAATGCAGCTCGAGACGGTCAACGTGATGGTCGAGCAGGGAGCGGCGACGGTCGAGCTGAATCGACCCCACGCGCTGAACGCGTGGAACCACCAGCTCGGAGCCGACCTGCTGAGCGCGCTGAGCGCCGTCGCGCAGGACGACGCGATACGCGCGGTGGTTCTCACCGGCGCCGGCCGCGCGTTCTCCTCGGGCGCCGACCTGAAGGACGTCAGCGGCGGGCAGACGACGCCAGAGGGACGTCCGGACGTGTACAGCACGCTGACCGAGCGCTACCACCCGATCATGCGCGCGGTGCGCGAGATGCCCAAGCCGGTGGTGGCCGCGGTCAATGGCCCGGCCGTCGGCATCGGCTGCTCGCTGGCGCTGTGCTGCGATCTGATCCTCGCCGGCGAGGGCGCGTACTTCCTGCTCGCGTTCGTGAACATCGGCCTGGTGCCCGACGGTGGCTCCTCGCTGTTCGTGCCCACGCGCGTGGGCATGGCGCGCGCGAGCGAGCTGTCGATGCTCGGCGAGCGCCTGCCGGCGGAGCGCGCGCTCGAGTGGGGCCTGATCAACCGCGTCGTGCCCGACGACGCGCTTGCCGAGGAGGTCGCGGCGCTCGCCGCCCGCCTGGCCGCGGGACCGACGCGCTCCTACGCGGGCACCAAGCGCCAGCTGAACAACTGGTTGTACGCGCGCATGGGCGAGCAGCTCGAGCTCGAGGCGCGGATCCAGCAGGAGATGGCGGGCAGCGAGGACTTCCTGGAGGGCGCGATCGCCTTCGTGGAGAAGCGCCAGGCGCGTTTCTCCGGGAGCTGATGGTCGATTCAACCGTCGCGGGCGATTCGTGACGGATGTCATAAAGCGCGTACCGTCCGGGCCTGAATAGAATCCCCGCCGCCTTGGGCCACGTGCTTCCCTCAGTGCTCGCGTTCTTCACGCCGTCCTCGGGCGCGTCCCCCAACGCGCAGGAGATCCACACCCTGTACGTGATCACGCTGGTGATCGCGCTGATCATCTTCTTCGCCGTCGAGATCGCCCTCGGTTACGCGCTGATCAAGTTCCGCAAGCGCAAGGGCGCGGTGCCGGCGCAGATCCGCGGCAACACGCGCCTGGAGGCCGGCTGGACGGTCGCCGCGGCGGTGATCCTGCTCGGGCTCGCGGTGCTGACATTCGCCAAGCTGTCCTCGATCCAGGACCCGCCCAACTCGGGGCCCGGCGGCTCGACGCTGCTGGGCGAACAGAACAACCTGATCTACGCGAGCAACCAGCGCAAACTGCCCCCCAACGGCAAAGCGCTGGAAATCAACGTGATCGGCCGCCAGTACATCTGGCAGTTCGTGTATCCCGGCGCCAACGAACCGGACGGGCTGGGCGCGCCTTACTCCTACGAGGAACTGGTCGTGCCAACGAACACGACCGTCGAGCTGAACATCGTCTCCGAGGACGTCGTGCACTCGTGGTGGGTGCCGGAACTGGGCGGCAAGTTCCAGGCCGTGCCCGGATACCACAACTACACGTGGTTCAAGGTCAGCAAGCCCGGTGTCTTCCGCGGCCAGTGCGCGTTCCTGTGCGGGCGCGGCCACGCGCGCATGATCGCCACCGTCAAGGCCGTGCCGCCGGCCCAATTCGAAGCGTGGCTGGCGCGCCAGAAGCAGCTGATCGCCGAAGCGAACCACGAAGCAGCGATGGCGCGAGCGAAACTGGGCGCGCAGACGGGCGCCGGACAGGTGGAGAACCCGTGATCGTCTTCTGCGCAGGGCACACGACCGTGCAATCAACCATCTAGGCATCGAGGAGACCGGCAGAGAACATGGCCACCTACGCACCCCCGATCCCGCAGGTGAGCGCGCAGCGCGCTGAGCCCGAGCCGACCGGCTGGACGAGCTGGATCACGACCACCGATCACAAGCGCATCGGGATCATGTACATGGTCACGACGTTCGTGTTCTTCTGCCTCGGCGGCACCGAGGCGCTGATGATCCGCCTGCAGCTGGGTGCGCCGAGCAACACGCTGGTGACGCCCGAAATCTACAACCAGCTGTTCACGATGCACGGCACGACGATGATCTTCCTGTTCGTCGTGCCGATGATGGCTGGTCTGGCCAACTACTTCCTGCCGTTGATGATCGGCGCGCGCGACATGGCGTTCCCGCGCTTGAACGCGCTGTCCTACTGGCTGCTGCTGGCCGGCGGCATCGTCTTCTACGCCTCGCTGTTCTGGCACCCGCCGGAAGCGGGCTGGACGAGCTACCCGCCGCTGTCGGAATCGCTGTACTCACCCTCGGGCGGCCAGGACGCGTGGATCTACCTGATCCACCTGACCGGGCTGTCCTCGCTGCTAGGGGCCGTCAACTTCTACGCGACGATCGCCAACATGCGCGCCCGCGGCATGAGTTGGGGGCGGCTGCCGCTGTTCGTGTGGGCGATCCTGACCTACTCGGTGCTGCTGATCTTCGCGCTGCCGGTGATCGCGGCGGCGGTCACGATGCTGCTGACCGACCGTCACTTCGGGACCCACTTCTTCGACCAGACCGAGGGCGGCTCACCGCTTCTGTGGCAGAACCTGTTCTGGTTCTTCGGGCACCCGGAGGTCTACATCATGGTGCTCCCCGGCTTCGGCATCGTCTCGGAGATCCTGCCGGTGTTCGCGCGAAAGCCGATCTTCGGCTACAAGGCGATCGCCGCGTCGACGGTGGCGATCGCGTTCCTCGGCTTCCTGACGTGGGCGCACCACATGTTCACGACGCCGATACCCGAGGCGATCCTCGTGTTCGTGATGCTCAGCTCGTTCTTGATCGCCGTGCCGACGGGCGTGAAGATGCTCAACTGGATTGCCACGCTGTGGCGCGGCACGATCGAATTCAAGACGCCGCTGCTGTTTTGCGCGGGCTTCATCGCGCTGTTCTTGATCGGCGGGATCTCGGGCGTGTTCCTCGCGATCTTCCCCGTCGACTGGCAGCTCAACGAAACCTACTTCGTGGTCGCCCACATCCACTTCGTGCTCGTCGGCGGTGCGGTGTTCCCGATCTTCGCCTCGATCTACTACTGGTTCCCGAAGATCACCGGGCGCATGCTCGGCGAAGGCCTCGGCAAACTCAGCTTCTGGCTGATGTTCTGGGGGGTCGTGGTGACGTTCCTGATCCAGCACGTGATCGGGATGGACGGGATGCCCAGGCGCGTGTACGAGTACGACAACGTCGGCCACCTGGCGCTCTACAACCAGATCTCGACGGTCGGCTCGTTCATCCTCGCGGCCGGCGTGGCGGTGACGATCTTCAACGTGTGGCGCAGCCTCAAAGTCGGCGCGATCGCCGGGCCCGACCCGTGGAAGGCGAACACGCTCGAGTGGTTCACTAGCTCGCCGCCGCCGGTCAACAACTTCGACGTGGTACCGGTGGTACGCTCGGCGGAACCGATGAAGGACATTCGTCATGAGGTGCAGCGGCGCGACGCCGGCGCCACTGCGGGGGCGGCGAGCGCACCGGCGGGGGCGACGCAGGTCGGTCTGTAGATGGCCTCCGCCCCACCCACGGGCGCGACGCCCGCCGTCGGGGCGCCCAGCCTCTGCCTCGCCAGCGCCGGGCGCTCCACCGGAGCGCTCGGGCTGCTGGGCGACTACCTGGAGCTGACCAAGCCGAAGGTCCAGTCGCTGCTGCTGCTGAGCACGATCGCGACCATGTACGTGGCCGGCGACCCGTCGCTGGCGCTGGTCGCGCTGACGTGCCTGGGCGGCTACCTATCTGCGGGCGGCGCGGGCGCGGTCAACCACTGGTTCGACCGCGACATCGACGCGCGCATGAAGCGCACCGCTGGGCGGCCGATCCCGGCCGGGCGGATCGCGCCGCGCGCGGCGCTGGCGTTCGGCTGCGTGCTCGCGTGCTTGTCGCTGCTGGAGCTGTCGCTGACCGTCAACCCGCTCGCCGCGGCGCTGTCGTTCTCGGGCTTCCTCGGCTACGTGTTCGTGTACACGGTGTGGCTGAAGCGCAGGACCCCCCAGAACATCGTCATCGGCGGGGCGGCCGGGGCGGTGCCCCCGCTGGTCGGCTGGGCGGCGGTCACCGGCTCGGTCAGCGGCACCGCGGTGATCCTGTTCTTCATCGTCTTCTTCT